>Ga0307515_10002505_pt1 | contig 39810 bp, 3 predicted proteins | sample 17_EM_MG_FD_194513 | JGI IMG/M metagenome (GOLD analysis project Ga0307515, IMG submission 194513) | Populus trichocarpa ectomycorrhiza microbial communities from riparian zone in the Pacific Northwest, United States - 17_EM | ecosystem: Host-associated > Plants > Roots > Unclassified | place... | reverse complement strand
CTATAGAAAGGTTATTAAGTTATAGGTGGTCTAAAAAGGTATATTTTGGTGAGGAAAAGTGTGCGAGAGGTGGCACTGTGCGAGAGGTGGCCCTGACTTCTATAGATAGGTAAGTAATATAAATAGGTAGGCGATATAGACAGGTAGGTAGATAGGCAGGTAGGTAAGTTAATAGGTAGATAGGTAGAAGAGAACCATCACTATATTATATTAAATTATCTAAAATAATAATATTTATTTTGCTAGCCTTATAAATAGCCTTAAAGTAGCTTTTATTTATTTAAAAGAGGTAAATATAATTATAGTTGCTAAATGCGTAGATTGCTAGTAGGTTGCGCGTAGGTTACACATAGGCTGCGCGTAGGCTGCGTATTAAAAAAACACGACATAGGCTAGTCGGTTAAGTTGCTAAATGCCCTTAACTACGCGCCAATTGCGTTAACCACTAACCATTAAGACAATTAGTAGGGTACTATATTTTCCCAATATATAAAAAGCGGGTTACTTTCTATTATAATAATATACTACTAGTACTAGAACTAGGGTAGGCTATACTCTATAAGCATTTTCTAGTAATTAGTAAGTATTTAATAGATAAGGTATAGGCCGTAATTAAGATAGGTGTTATTGTCCTTACCGACTATAGGAGGAGCATTAGGCTAGCGAGCTAGAAGGCGAAGCAGATTATTATAAATAGACTATTTAAAGCGGTCCTATAAAGCAACTAGCTCCGTAATAGGGCTATAAAGTAAAGCGGTCACAAATAAGGAGCGTAGCTAGGCGCTAATAGTAAAAACGGCGGCCTCTATTAAGTAATTAATCTACTTATAATTATTCTCTAATAGCCCTAGGGCTACGTAGGCGGCCTAGAAGGTTAAATAAACTATACTAGCAATAGTATAAAGGTCCTTAAAGGAGGTAAGGCTAGGGACGGACATTAGTAGCAGCTATAAGTAGAACCTCTTACCTATAATGGGACTGTAGTAATATATACGGCCTATTACGGAGCCTTACTGGCATAAACGCTACTCCCATTACTTTAAAATAAAGGTATACTACTTAGGGAAGTCTTAATATAGGCGGTTACGGGCATTATTATACTCTGCATTATACTTAAAAAAGGCTATTAGTATAGAGTGAGAGAGCTTAAGGCGCTGCTAAATCTCCTTAGTAGACTAATTAGGCTAAAAGTATATAGGCTGCTTGCCTAGAAGGTGTACCGCAAGCTAGATTATAGGGGGGTACTCCTTATAAACGGGAAACTTAAATAGCCGCTAAATAGCCTTAGACGGGCTAATATAACGGCCCTATAAATACTAGCTTACCTTATCGCCGTCCGTAAGCCCTAAAGTAGTATGGTTGCTCCCCTTATATATATACTTATAGATATACTTAACGGACTTTATAAAGGCGTAGATCTTAATATTTATATACATATAATACTTTACGGTTAGATATAGGGAGTATAGAATAATCTAGCGTTTATTTATTTTAAATATAGCTTCTCCTAGTAAGCGGATAGACTATAACCGCAGATTATTATAACGGTAGTATTTTAGATAGCCGTCCTTATATATAACAGTAGTAGGGTTAAAACGATTAGGGTACCGCTTTAAGTAGGTTAGTAGAAGGCCTAACCCTAGGGTAACTATATAAGGGGCTTGCGGATTTTAGGAGCCGTAAGAGCTATAAACTATTATTCACTTTACGATTTTAGTAAGATAACTAGTAGGATTGTCCTCTGGCTACAGAAGCTTAGCGGATATAAAATAGTTAATAACGGCTAGGTTTAGCAGCCTATCGCGGTTATACGGATATAAAAAGAGTAGTAGGTGTTAATAAGGCAGGCCCTATTTCTAGTACTTAATAGTTTAAACGAAGCCATAGTATAGGAGGGAAGGTCTCTCTCTAGACAAGAAGTCACGGTGCTATTAGTCTGTCAGTCGGTCGTAGTTAGTCAGTAGAAATTAGTAGAAAAGCAGTTTATAAGAAGAGAAGAAAAGAGTATATTCCGTCTATCCGTTAAGCCTATCTAAGTTATTAAAAACTCTAGGGCTATAGACCAATCTATATATCCACGAAAGGCCTATATACCCCCTAGACTATACCTAATCTAGATATTAAATCTAGTAGGCCAATTTACCCTACTATATACCTCCCTTACCCAAGTTATTGTCCCCTAACAACTTCTAAAACTCTAAAACTCCCTATCTTTAAAATAAAGGCGTAGTAGGTAACCATATACGTTCCTTAACCTTACTATAAACCTAAAATAGTAAGCGAGGAGACTCCGTTCTGGTTAAATAAGACCGCTTGCGTCCGCCTAGTAGGTCAGCATAAAAGGCATTAGGCTGGCAGCTCTTAGATAACGTAGCTCTTTCGCGTTCTTCTATTTACTCAGTTCTATCCTATAGTTCTTTAGGCAGCTCTATATAACTCTATCCTTCTACAACAACTAGGGGTACTCTACTTAGGTCTACTACAATAGTTAAAGAATCGATTTTATTGTTAACGCAGTAAAAGTATAAGCGGCTATTAAAGCGCTTTATTTCGGTTGCATATGTAAGCTAAAACGCATCCTTATAGTTTTTAACAGCCCTAAAACGGTAGGAATGTATCTATTTCCTAACTTCGTTCCTATTACTATTAAGAAAAAGGTTACAATCTTAAATTACTACTAGAGAATCCTATCGCCGTCTACCCAAAAAAGTGTTAGATAAGGCGCTAGCAGTTATAAGTTTAACTATAGCAGAGAAGCGGTATAGGATTACGCTATAAAGATTAGCATGTCCGGATGGCGTATAGGGCGGCGCTTTTAAGTCTTAGTATATATCTATTAGCTCTACTTAGGTTCCTTCTTCTATAACCTTAAGGTTGTTATAATTATCCTAAATGCTAATAAACGATAGTAGCATCGTTTGCTAAGTCCTAGTTAAAGGTCCTTTTACTTTATAAGGAAGGTAAGGCATAGTTATATATATATCTTCTTTCTTATATAGCTAAGCTACCTAGTTAGTTATATATTTCTCTATATCTTTAGCGGTCTAGTTATAGTTTAAGATTTTATATATAAATCCGTTGCCCTTAGTTAATCCTCGCGCTTTAAGATCTGCCTACTATAATTTTAAGTAATAATATATACCGAGTAGGATAATCATATAGTTATCCTTAGTCTCATTATCTAGAGAAATGCTTCCTTAAATTATATTAGTACAGCGTTTACTTTTAAGAAGTAAGGGAATATTAACGTTAATATAGCGGAACGCTATAAAGTTTCCTTTAACCGCGAATTTTATATAATAAGGGTAGGAAATAAGTCGCCACTAACTATTAGGCCTAAGAGCGTAATAGAGACGATAATACTAAGGATCTTATCTTATTAGCTATTAGCAGAGACTATAAACCATTATTCTTAACCAGCTATAATTTAGCTGCCTATTAATTTAACGCTAATAATAGCGGTATATGCGCATTTCCTTATTAATTATTATTAGGATACTAGAATCCCACTACTATCTAAATACGTTTGAAATTACAGATCCTTCTTACTGCTATACTTTTTAGTCTTTTAGTAATATCATCTAATTAAGCAAAGCCTCTCTATTATAGGAAACCTTAGCGCTAAGTTATAAATAAACTTATACGGTCCTAAGGAATTAGATAAAACTAAAGGTCTATAAGCCTTTCTAAACCAAAAGTACGTAGTAGGATTAGTCTTTATAGTGCTAAGGTAGTTATAAGCGTAATATATTAAACGGAGTTTATAATATAGTGCGGCATAGTTTAGACCTTTTATCGCCAAACCTATACGTCCTCCTATTGCTTAAGTATGCATCTAGCAGACCTTGTATATCTCTAGATTGAAACCAGCTGCCCTATACTAGCTGCGTAGGAGCTTTATAACCTCTATTAGTTTAATTTTAGTAGTTTAATTTAGGGATACCTTAAGATACACTAATACGTTATCCTTATAGTTATATCCTCATTTTATACGGAGTACCGCTACAGTATCTATAGCCTCCTTAATATACTCCACATTATCTCCTAGCTGAATAATATTCTTATTAAACATTAATTCTACTCCTAGCCCTTCTACTTCTAGGTAAGCAATCATTAGCCCCCTTCTTAGATTCCTTTTTAATGAAGATACTAGCAGCCATGGGGGCGAGTTAATAGGCGTTCTAGCTACAAGAATGCTCTCGTTTATAGATAATAAAGGCAAGTTAACTAATATAGGCGATTCTTGTTAGGACGGACTTAGCATAATACTAACGCCTCCTCCTTAAACAGGTGTTAATAGCTAAAAGGCTAAGGAATTTATTATATTAAAAGCATACTATAAATGTGTTTATAGTGTAAGAGCTAAGCTTTCTCCTACTTACCTAATTCCGACATTAGTAACCTCTAGTCCCACGGTAGTTAGTCTTTTACTTTTTAGCAGTAGGTCCTTATTTAGAATAAGGAAGCCAGTTAAGTGTCTTCCTAAACTATATTTATTTATTACCTAGTCTAATATTGCCCTTCCTAATATCTTAGATGCGAGCGCAAAATCAGTTAGTTATAGTTAAGTAGTATTCTTAATACCACTTCCTAGATATTTAAGCCTATTAATTAGAGCTTTATGAACTCTTACTATGACTTTAAGAAGTGGGTATATTATAAGCTTTTAGACGGCGAAGAGGAAGTTATAGGAGACTGCGTATTTTAGCGGTCCGTTAAGAATATCTTATCCCTAGGCCTTTCAGATGGTTTCTCTAGCTTTATTATATTAGTTTCTTTAATCTTTAGCCATTTTACTAACATTAGAGATATCCTTAAAGATTAATATAAATGCGTTCTTTCCTAAAGATACTTACAGTCCGTTATTTTAGTTAATAAAATTAACTACTACACTAGCCGCATTTACGGCCCGCGAAGCCCTACTGCACGCGTCCACGTCGCCGCGGGTGGAAACATTATCTGGAATCCGTTCCTCTTGATGGCTAAGTGCAGAGGCGATGGCAGAGAGCCGTCGCAGCGCGTGCAGCGCGCTGTCGTTGCGACTCTGTGGTGTTGAGCCCGCGACGTGTATATCGCCCTTAACAACACCAGGAGCCTCACTGCCTCCGCTTAGAGCTCCTGCTTAACCATCTAGGGAGGCCTATTAAGGGAAACTGGGATACGAAAACCACCCGACGTATGACTACCTAGCTCATAGCTAGGGCCGAAACTGGCCTTATCAAGCCAGCGGATGCGGACGCGTCCTAGGCGTACGACAGGACACCCTTGGGCTTGCACTGGCTCTAAGATCGCAAAGGGAACGCGACAAAGGCATAGGGATCCTCTTTTTATAAGAACTTGTTAAGGTTAACGCGTCGTAGATACCTCGTACGAAACTTATTAAGGCCCCAAGGCCACCGCGAAGAACTTGTTAAGGCCCTGCCTAGAGAACTTATTAAGGCCCCTCTACGAGGGCCTATCTGGTATCCGGTACACTTAGGTGACTCAGAAGAGGGTCTTAATAGGCGTGGTGCGCGCGACCTAGAAGACAGCAACGCAATAGCGACGCGACGGCGACTAAACGGCTTAATGAGGTGGAAACACGGGTAAAGCTCTAGGCAGCGGAAATATAGGCCAGCTTCGACGGCCCCATGGCGTTCGACCTATGGTCGACTTATAGGTGACTTACAGGAGGGTCTTAATAGGCGTAGTGCACGCAACCTAACGCGCATATATATGGGGGAGGCTATAGGGGAAACACAGGCTAGTTGGATAAGGACTTGACAGTTAGAGACACAGGCCAGCTTACAAGAAGGGGGGACACAAGCTTGGTTAGTAGGAGAGGGGGGAGTAGGTCGCCCGGCACGGGACCTGGTCTATAGCCCCCTCTTGTAAGACACGGTCGGCCTATTATAAGGAGACTCTTATAGGTAACGCAAAACGACTACCTAGAGTAGTTATAGGGCGTAGTGCGTAGTAGCTACTGCTAGCTCTAGGGACCTTACCCTTTAGCTAGGCTCTGACCCCTAGTGCATCTAATAGGCAGGCAGGATCATATCCTGGCCGGAGAGATTATTACGTGGCTTAAGAGAACGGATGCGCGTGTTAGTGTACCAATAGATAGGACTGCTCGCCGCTAGGGCAGTACGCTAGTGAGGTACGCTTAAGGAGCAAACAGGAGTTACTTAGGCGGGAGAGGCTTTAGCTAGGCCTTAACCGTAAAAGGTGCACCTAAGGCTTTCTATATTACAGGATGCAGCCATAACGCCCTCGTAGGACTACGCCAGTAGGCATATAAGACGGGAGTTGCGACCCCTGCAAATGGTAGCTTATGCCCGTACCAGCAGAAACAATAAAGAAAGGCGTAAAACTAGAGGCTATGGAAGGCTCCTAAGCCGTACGAAAGCATACCAACTTTAGGAGGAGACTCTTATATAGACCGCTAGGGGGCGGACTAGTACTTAGGCTAATAAAACCCATTATAAGATATCCAAAAGAACTGGTAAGAATCCCCGTATTATTAGTGGTGGTAGCCAACTGTTTATAAAAAGCCCCTTTAGGCTCTCGTGCTTAGAGGTCTAGGACCGTTACTAGAAAACTGGGGTAGAGGCCTGGATAAGTAGGCACGCTAAACTCTACTATATAACTACCTGTCTGACGAGAGGCTAATAAGCTATAGAGGAGGACCGTTAAAAAGCTAACAAATAACCCTAAAGGGATATAGAGGATAGCAAAATAGGCGCGTACAGCGGACGGGAAGCCGAAGGCCCTACTATAGTTTCCTCCTATTAGCAGACCAGGAGAGGAGACCCTACACTATAATAATAAGGAGAAGGCCACTATCCTTATAGAGTAGTTCTTTCTGTTGCCAGTAGAGGCGGACCTAAGCGATATACCAGGGTTTGTATACCCAGAGCCGCGAATAGTAAAGGAAGTAATTAAGGAGGAGGACATTATTACGGCCCTAAAGGGGCTTGCCCCTAATAAGGCCCTAGGTCTAAAGAAGATTACTAACTAATTCCTTAAGACGTGCGGAGAGCAGCTAGCCCCAGTGCTGGCTAAACTCTTTAGTAGCTGTATAGCAGTTAGATATTACCTAAAACCGTTTAAAAACTCTATTATAGTAGTCCTCTGGAAACTATAGAAGCCATCCTACACCACGGTAAAGGCCTACCGGCCGATCGCGCTACTTAACACTATTGGGAAGCTACTTAAGAGAATAGTAGCTAGCTAACTATCCAAAATTGCGGAGGAGATGGGTATGCTACTGGCTAGTTAGATGGGAGCAAGGCCGGGGCGCTTAACGTAGATAGCACTAGAGCTACTAACCTAACAGGTATATACGGTGTGGAGGAGTAACCTAAACCTAGTAGCCTTATTACTTAGCCTTAATATTTCTGGGGCCTTCGACCAAGTTTTCTATAAAAGAATAATCTATAATATAAAGGCCTAAGCTATACCCTACTAGATAGTACAGTTTATAAAGTCCTTTCTTAAGGATTGAATAACGAGGCTCTTAATTAGAGGATATATAGCATAAACAATATAAACAAACACCGGTATACCTTAAGGCTTAGCGCTGTTGCTAATCCTATTCCTCTTTTTTGCCTGTATACTCCTACTAGAGCTATAAGGGGGAACTACTACGGCATTTAGATTCGTCAATAACTCCAATATACTAACGTATAGTAAGACTACGGAGGAAAACTGCAGAACTATAGAAAGGGCGCATAAGGTATATACGGCGTGGGCACGCCGGCATAGGGTAGTGTTTGCCCCTAAAAAGTACCACCTTATCCATTTTATAAGGAGCTATAAGAAGTTTAACATAAAGGCCACAGCTAACATATATAGCTTCACAGAAGGCCCAGTCAGTAACCTATATATATTAGGGGTACAAGTTAACTCAAAGCTCAAATAGGGACCGTACGTTAACATCATTAAGATGAAGGTAATTACCCAAATAGCCGCACTAACCTGGCTCACGGCCTCTATATAGGGCGCCTCCTTCTAAAAGGCGCGGATAATATACTCCGCCGTGGTCCGGCTAGCAATCTTATATAAATATAGTATCTGGTACTTACTATCGGAGTGGACGAAGCCTAAGGAGATAAGCAAAACTAAGCTGCGCTAGCTAGGCGTAGCATAGAACCTATACCTCCGCACCATTGCGGGGGCGTATAAATTAACGCCAATAGTAGTACTGGAGCACGAGACAGGGTTTCCGCCGCTTTAGTTACACCTTAAAGAGCTAGCTATAGCCTACGCGGAGAGGACGTGGGAAGGACCAGTAAGAGAGCATATTAAGAGGGAGTGTAATACCATATAGGCTATAATAGCTTACTAACTCCGGCCTAGAATAAAGCTACTAATGCGGCCCACTAAATGGGATAAGCTTAAGAGAATAGCGGCCGCTATTTTAGGGACAGATATATGGCTAATAGACTTATTTAAAGCGCAGTATAAGAGAAGTAGAAGGGCTGGGGTATAAGAGGCATTTAAGAAGCGGTGGAAAAGGGAATAGGAAAAGTACTAGAGCACGCTCACCCACTATATAACGGCCCAGGCCGAGCTATAAAATAAGGAAGTCTTTAAACGCCATATAAGGCTTATAAAGGTAGAGAGCATAATTAATATACTGCTTAGAACTGAGCATATAGGGCTTAATAGATACCTCTATTACTAAAAAGTACTAGGGCACCTAACCCCGGCCTGCCCATGCGGCTATAGCCAACAATTAATAATACACGTAGTGGTATTCTGCCCTAGATACGCTGCTAGCCAGGCGGAAATATATCACTATGCTGGAATATCCTTATATAAAGAGCTCCTAACTAAGCTAAAGGCTACTAAGGCAGTTGCGGACTAGTTTATATAGATAAACCTCTTACTGCACCTCTTATTTGCCAGAGAGCTGGCTAGGGTAAAGAGAAGAGGCTAGGAAGTACTATAAGAGGCGGAGGATAAATACTATAGGGACAGTAGAATATAGCAGAATTTTGCAGATAGTAACCTAGTAGAAGTTGGCAGAACTCTAGTAACCTAGCAGAATTCGGCAGAACTTATTAACCTAGTAGAATTCGGCAGAATTCGGTAACCTAATAAAAGTTAGTAGAATTTTGGCAACCTAATAGAATGTAGTAGGGTTTTGGCAACCTAATAGAATTTAGTAGAGTTTTGGCAACCTAATAGAATTTAATAGAATCTCGGCAACCTAGTAGAATCTAATAACCTAACAGAAGTTAGCAGAACTTTAGTAACCTAGCAGAATTTAATAGAGTTTGATAACCTAGTAGAATTTAGTAGAGGTTAATATCCTAATAGAACTTAACAAAACGTGGCAAGGTACAGAGCTGCGTACGTTAACGTAGATGTAAATGACGGAACCTTTTATACCACTACCAGCCTTATAGGCCACCGGCCTATACCCTACCTAGATAACCAGAGCAGCCAGGAACGGAACCTAGGCCTTAGCTATACACCCCACTAGATAAACCCAGGAGTACGCATTAAGATGGCTTTTCTGTAGCGCCTTAAAGAGACATCTACTTATGCTTAGCAGTTACTAATCAGAAGAGAGGCTATATAGGCTGTATAATAAGCTATATAGGCCGTATAATAAGAGAAGGAGAGGTTTTATCCGGCCCTAGCGGTACGGTTCCCCTTTTATACATATATATATATATACTTATATAGACCCGCTACATGGACCCTAATAGGAGCCGCAACAGCGTAATTAAATATCATAACATAACATAGCCGCATTTACGTAGTTTTCTTATTAGAGCAAAATCTCGTTATAGATTTAGATAAGCACTACTTAACGCCGATTAACCGCAAAGCCTCTAACTTCCGTTAGAATATTATTAATTTATTACTTAGCTCCTTTATAGAGGACCAGTAGTTTACTAAATAAAGATATAATAAATATACTATTATTCTTAATTCTGCTTAGTTTATACTTTAGCTAATTATAACTATCTCTAAGGTTTATTAAAGGTAAAAAGGTAAAATTTTAAATAGGGTTTCTTAATCTAAATAGTCTACTAAATCTAGGTAGCGGTATAGAGTTTTACCGACTCTAATCGTTAAATGGACTAATTATAATTTTCCATACCTAGTATAGAAAATCGCTATTAGCTTAGTAAAGGCGGTAAGCTAAACTAATATCTTTGCAGTAAATAATACTAAATAGTTATACGCTAATATTCTTCTACCCTTACCTTACTGTTAATACGTATAAGATTCCTAACTAAAAAAGTAAATAAGAACGCGTAATAGAAAGAGCTTTAGGAAATACGGCAAATAAACGGATTGCACGGCTGTTATCTACATCCCTTCCCCTGCCTTAGAACTTGACTATCCCCTAGTTAAATATTTCGTACTTAGTTTTATTAAATAATCTTTTTAAAACGCGCACTTCTTAAACTACGCGGCGTTGCGACACTGGTGGATCTTATATAACGTCTTCTTTAGGTTCTGGCTCTGCTATTATTTCTTATAGCATAGTTTAGCCTAACTAATTCGGCCTATCCTTCTAGCGAACTTTAGATATCTATTGTTAATAAAACCTCTTTAATCTATTCCCTAAAGTTTAATCGCGGAATAGCGTGCCATTAAGATCCTTAATTAAGTACTATCCTTTATAAGGGTAACTCTTATAAACACAAAACGGGTCTAGCTACTTTAAATCTAATTTATAACTGCTAAAATAGTCTTACTTAAGCTGCGTATTATAAAGCATAACTATATCTCTAACTTTAAATCCATTCTAGTAAATATAGTAGGTATTATTAAAATACTCCTTATTTACTACCTTTAGCCGTCTTATACGCACAATAGCCTCTTTTATATCTACGTCTTTTTAGTTAAACTACTTTATATAAAGTGCTAGTAGCTCTATAATAGTTCAGACTATTTACTAAGATAGTATCTACTAAGTAGGTATATAGAGTTTAATAGGAAAAACATGCTTATATCCGTATATAACTCTCACCGGCGTTATTCCCGTAGGCCGCTTAATAGTAGTCCTATCTGCCCGCAAAACGGTATAAAGATTATCCAGCTATAAGCCATCTATCTTTGCTAAAGCGTCTACTATAGGCTTATAACCTCACTCTATTAAGCCTTACCCCTATAGGTAGTATATAGAAGCTATAACCCTTTTAATATTATAGAGCTCCGTAAGCGCAGCGGTTATATTAGCATTTTCTCTACCACTATCTACAGAAAGCTGTCCGAATACTCCCTATTTATAAATAACATCTTTATAGAGGAACTTCGCTACGCTTTTTACATCCTTTTTCCAAAGGGCTTACGCTTCCACCTATCTAGACACATATTCTTAATTAGTAGCCAGGTATTAGAATCTAAGACAGGTTATTAGCATAAACGTAATATCTACTGTTACTTATTACTATAAAGTAGACTCCTATATAGGGTGTATTACTTCTTCTTCCTATTTTAACTACCGCCCCTAGTATTATAGGCACGACTTAATATACTATAATATCTGATCCTATAGTCCTAGTCACTAATATTAATTTAAGACTCTCTAATGCATCCCTTCTTATTTATAATATCTACTCCGATTATAAAGGCTCTTAATAATCTCTTACTAAGTATTCTCGTTATTAATTACCCTCTATATTAGCACATTTTTTAACTATTAGTAGAAGAGCTATTAATTACGCACTATGAATTTTAGTATATACCATTTAAATCTTTTAAATTCCTTAATATTTATTCCTTTTAGACATTATAAGGTTACTAGCCACTTTATAATCTTCTAGGATTCCTCTAAATATAAGTTCTTTAGTGGCAGACCCACCTTCATTTTAATTAGGCTAGCCGTGTATTTTAAGGCACTCAGCTTATAGTTAATAAATTCTTTAATATCCTTAATTGGTTCGTTAGGCTGTTCTCTATCTAGTAGTTAATATAATAGTCTATTAGCTAGGCTATTCTTCTTCCCTAGTACATATCTAATATTAAAGTCCTATAGCTGGATCTATATTAGCCATTATATCATTAAGGCTCCTGGTAGATCAGTAGCAGCATAATTTAACTACGCGACTAATATATTTATATCTGTCTTAACTATAAAGCGAACGCCGTATAGGTATACTTAACACTTCTTTAATATATATAGTAATGCCCAATATTTAAGCTTTTCTAAATTATACTTCTACTCCGCTTAAGACTAGATACCGCTTTTGTATTAATATAGGTGGCGATAACTTTATATATCTAGTTGCATAAGACCGTATCCCTATCTATTCTTATATCCGTTAACGTAAGAATAATTAGCCTAGCCCCCTTACTATAATCTAGCTAAACCAATATAGGTGTAGTAGTAATTGCATGCTTTAGAGTCTCTATAACAGCTATCTGCTCTATACCCTATATAAACGGAATATTCACTTATAGTAGCCGGAAGATTAACTCTGCCTTTATTGCGAAGTTTTTTACCTATATTTAGTAATATATAATAACTCCTAGGAATACTTAGGCAGATATAACGTCTTTATAGTCTCTCCAGTAAATAATCTTTATGACTTTTAACTCTTCCGGATATTATCCCTTTCTATTATAGCGGTAACCAACCACTATAATCTTGCCCTTATAGAAATAAGACTTTACGCCTAAGATTATACACCTAGCTTGTTTTAAATCTGCAAGTACTCCGTCTAGTTATATAATGTATTCTAGGATATATCTACGCACGCCTAGAAGGCTCTCTTCTCCATTATATATTATCTATAGTTCTTTTACTATAATATTATCTAGAAACGGCAAGGTATGGTATAGGATATATCGCTCTAGAATTTTAGTAATTGTCCTTACAAACTAGGCTACTAAATTTATTCCTTTTATAGGTACCGTCGTTTATTATAGAAGTCCCAGAGGTATTATAAAGGCCATTAAGTTCCTACTTTCTATATCTAGCTCTAATTAGTTATATCTAAAGAAGAAGTCCACTAAAGATATAACCTTATACCCCGCAAACTCCTAAAAAAACTCATTAGCATATAGCGGCAGATTTGCATCCCTAATAGTTACTCAGTTAATATTTATCGCTATATTAATTAGCCAGTACTTCTTATGTTCCTTTTTACTTATAAGAAACCATAGATTTTTATATAGGCTTTCGCAATATTCCAGAGTCCCTTAAGCTAGTCGTTCTTATAATATATTTATTACTTCCCCTTACAGGGCCCTTAGTATAGGAAAGTTTAGCACTTGCTATACTTTATACAGTATAGTCTTAATCTTTAATAGTAGAGTTACGTCTCTGCTAACACGGCCTATCTTAGAGAACTCCCATACTAGAGCCTCTTCTTGGTTAAACAATATGGCCTTAAAGATTTCACATTCTCTTAGCTAGAGGTCCCCTATAATTATACGCTCTAATTATTCTAGCTTTAGCCATACACTATAGGCCAGCTTAGTATACCGCGGCTTAAGGAAATAATTATATAAACTAAGGGGCAACCCTTAAATAGACGCCTTTTGCCAACGTAAGGCCACTTCTCGCCACTCTATTATACCTCCTATAACCGTTCTATCTAATACTAATAAATTAACTAGGCGGATTTTCTCTACCTTTTATTTATACGTAGTTACTACACTTATAGTATTCTGTTGAGCTTTACTCTAGTAGCCTTCTATTTATATTATAAATAGATCTATTATATTTAATATTTAATATATAAGGGATTTAGCCTTTGCTTTAAATACTGGCTTCTACCTTCTTTCTAAGTGCTTCTTTAGGACTTCCTTTAACGTTTTACTGTCGAGCTTTCTTTATTTAGCGTTACACTCTTCTTCCCGTTAATGGCCCTATTTAGCGGATATCTAAAATAATAAACGTCCTTATTAAAGTCGCACCTTATTTCCCTTCTCTTTGTCCTTAACGTCCTCCTTATCCTAATATACTGGGTTATAAGTAACCCCGGATATAATCTTAGCGGTTATACTAATTATATATTTCCTAAACTACTACTTATACTAATTCCTTTATCTAGTTTAAGAAACATTACGTCCTTATAAAATATTAAGAACCTTATTTCGACTCCGCTATCTTCTAATTAAATAATATAAGATACCTAGCCTATTACGGTTCGCTGCGTTACCAATTTAGCTCTTACTAACTATAGCTTACTAAGTATTACCTTATATAACATTTCTCCCACAGCAATAAAAGTTATAAATATTAAGACGTCCCTTATAACTATAGGGGCTATATATACTAATCTAATAAACTTAGACTAAGTCCTATTTATAGACGTTAGATATACGCCCTATAACTATAGGGGCAGACTTAATATTAGTAAGCCGTGTTATAGAGCTACACTTTCCTTAATAAGGTTAAGCTCCGCTCCAGAGTTAATTAAGCACTTAACCCTTTTATCTCCTATCTATGCTTCTACTTTTAGACATTATTATTAAAACTAAGTAAATCCTACTTCCTATTTAATCTAGTCTACCTCCATAGTTATTAGGCTAGCTTAATTAGCATAAAATATTAGGTACGCCGATAATATAAATACCTTAACGCCCTCTTACTTTTATTGGTAAGGCTCTATAAGAGGTAGCGGAAGAGGCTTAAAGAATAACCTTATAACTTTAGGTATATACACAAGGCAGTTACTAATAGTAACTTTAATAGTTTTTAATAAGATCTTGTCCGTCATTACAGTTAGGCTTAGGACGTTCCCTTTTAGTATATCTATTATCCTAACTAGCTTTAGTTGCGGTGCTTTAGCGGTTATAGTTACTTCTATTCTTAGCTATTTAATATAGTCTATTTTATTAATCTCCTTATTATTTACTAGTAATTAGGGAGCCTGCCGCTATAGTTATAGTGTAATTTAGATATATCCTCCTAGTTATATATTTTAAACTATTGCTAGTTACAAACTAGTTAGTTTTAGAGGTAGTTTTATTACCCTTATATCTCCTCTTAGCTTCCTAAGATCGTATAACCGTGTTATAGGCTATAACTAGGTTACTGCTCCTACTAAATTAATATATACTAACTCTACTTAATATATATCTTCCTAGGACTCGCCAAGCTCTTTTTTACTTTTAGCGCTATTGCTTTCTACGAGCTCTACTAAGGACGCATTTAGTTAGATACCTATTACCGTTATATTAGGATTAATATTCGTATTTTACCTTAGCCAGTCTTTAAGGAACTAAATTTAATTATTACTTAGTAAATACGGGAGTGGATTTCCTAGGCGCTAACGTGTTCTAGTATAGATTTGGTTATTCTCGTTTATATATAGGAACCCCTAGCTAACTAGCTCTTAAAGCTTTAAATATTAGTTAATAAAATAATAAGGGCCTCTATATCTATAATATGTCTTAGCTTATGCCTAGTATGCACTAAAGTTTCCTAGTCCTTTATACCTTCCTAGGCCTAGCTTATATCGCTCTTATAGCGCCCCCTTATATGACGGTAATAGTCCGTTATTATTCGTTACTAGTTACAGACCTACTTATTTTTAACGCACTAACGCCTTATTTAGGAGCTATATATACTATATTGGGTCTTAGCGAATCCTATTAAGAAACGTTATTAAAGATATAACGCTTACTAATTTAACTATCCTAAGATTAAGCTTCTAGAGTTAACTAGTAAGGTTCTCTAGCTTAGGGTCCGTCTCTTAGGTTATTTAACGAGCACTTACTAACTTATTTAGCTAAGAGATTACGGGCGGCTAAAGAGTAGCATCTTTCTAGTTTAATATGGCCGGCTGCTACTTACGGAATTATTTAACTAGCTAACGGAGACCTTGCTCCTTAGGGTTTATTATTAATAAGCGGTTTACGCCCGTATACGAATTAAGCCTATCTTCTACAGCCTTCCTTAGTAGGTAGAAGTTAAAAAACTATCGTCTATCCGGGTTAGCTCCTATCTTAGTTATAGCATATCTTTAATATTTAAATTGGAGTCCTTTTGCAAACTAGTATCCTTATTTATAGTTTTCTAAATTACTAGCTTTAGTAACCTTCTAGGAAATTAGTATAAATTATCTAGAGTACTCGCGTATACTACTAGGTGGGTTATTTCTGTACTGTAGTATATACGCTTCTAAGAATTCTACCATCTTAACTTGTTAAAAGTAGTCACTTCCTTAGTAGTCTGTTTAAAGCTTTCCTATAAGTTCCATCTATCTACTAATAATAAACTTAGGTAGACTTCGGATCTAGGTCCCTATCTAATAGTCACAATATTCTAAAAGTCCTTAATGCTTCTTATTATTCGTAACATGGTGCTAAATATACAGTCGCTTATACTATTCGATAAATTATAATACATTTTGTCCCGTAAAGTAAGGAGTCCCTAGAGTCCCTAGAGCTAGTATAGGCTGGGCCATAACATATACCTTGTCTTGTTCTATTAGTAGTTTATTATAAGGTAATAAACTAGCAGTTTCTCCTAGGATAGGTAAGTTAACCTCTTAGTTCTTATTCTCTTTTTACTAAAGGTTATTAGTTCTAGACGTTATAGGAGTTAGGTCTAGTACCGTATCCTCTAGGTTAGGAAAACTTTATAGGTTAATAGGCTACCTACTTCCTTCTCTACCATTATTATAAAATAGGCCTAGCATCCCTAGTATTCCCTTTATCGGTCCTATTGCTATTGCTCTTATAAATTTAGGGGAGGCTTATATAAATGCTAGAAGAATCGTATAGACCGTTGCAAATATAGTAAATAAAAAATTTAAGACTTCTTTCTGCTGGTCCTGATGCATCCTAACCCTCTCTTTTATCCTCCGTCCTGCCGTACCCCGTGCCTACATCCCTACTCCTAGTCGTCTATTCCGTCTACTATAGGTCTTAGATAACAATCTCCAAAAGTATTATTAACTTATCTTAATAATGGTAATACCTACGCGTACGTCGCTAATAGTTCCGTACTTAATTTCCGCACCTATTGGTGACTTAACGGCTTCCAGTAATGGTGACTTAACAGTTTTTAGTTCTTCTGTAGCTACAGTACGTTCCTATACGTCTCCTATATATATAGCACTGGACTTCTAATCCAAAGAGCTTGCCGTCGTCCCTACGTGGAATGCCATAAAGTATATAGGAGGGAAGGTCTCTCTCCAGATAAGAAGTCACGGTGCTGTCGGTCTGTCGGTTAGTTATAGTTAGTTAGTAGAAATCAGTAGAAAAGCAGTCCGTAAGAAGAGAAGAAAAGAGTATATTCCGTCTGTCCGTCGAGCCTATCTAAGTTATTAGAAACTCTGGGGCTATAGACCAATCTATATATCTACGGAAGGCCTATATACCCTCTAAACTATACCTAATCTAGATATTAAACCTAGTGGGCTAATTTACCCCACTATAATAGTACTAGCCGAAGATCTACTTCCGTTTTAGATTATATAGAAGGTAGGCAACTTTTATATGGAAGACGCGTATAACTAGATCGGGCCTATCTATAGCGGTCTGGCTAAGTAGTAGCTTACAGGTAATCTCTTCTTACCTAGGGTTAGTAGTAAATGTAATAAATATACTTAGACGGCTGTATTTATAGACAATAGCTATTAAATCCTAATAGCACTGGCCGATAAAGCGAGCTCCGCTAAGGAAACTTAATGGAAGAACTACGCGGCGGCTTAATAATTAAGGGTCCAGATTATAGCGGGTAAGAGCATTTATAACGCCATTATACAGCTTTACGCAGAGGTTTAATTAGTGGAAGCGGATTTAGTTAAGCTTATTTTAATTATATAGCGCCTATATATCTACAATATACTGCTAAAATAGCCAGTAATAGGTAAAAGGGACTAACCTAGAGTTATTACGGATATATAGGTAGAACAAAAAATACGCCTACTATATTAAACGATTTTGCTAGCGGGCTTAATTAGAGTTGCGTAGCTAGAGACCCTAGTGCCAGCCAGTATTACTATAAGGGAAGAGTAGTATATAGTGGAGCGGTATGTATACAGCGTATATTAAGCTAATACAGTAATATTGCAGGGGTTTATTAGGCGTGCTACGCTCTATAAGTATAATATCGCGGAAGCTAATATTACCGTACTTATTTAGTATAATAACAGCCACCTTATTACTTATTAGGAGGTTCTTATAGCGCCGATTAGTACCAGCCTTTAAGATAAGCTATATTTATAGGTTTAAAATAATCTATAATAGGGTTAATACGGGCTAAGCCTAAAGCTGTTCCCTTGCGGTTTAATAGATAGCGATAAAAGGGTTCCGTACCTTAAATAGTATAGCAGTAAGGCACTATAGAATAGATATATTTAGCTAGGTATTAGGATGGGCCTATAGCCGGATATCTATAGTATAACTAGGGTTGTAAAAGTATAGCTAGGTATACCGCGGAGTAACGTTAGTAGGAGGCTCTAGTAGGCCCTATAGATAGTAAAGCTCACTATATATCTAGAAGTAATTTGGGCTGCTGCGGGCTATACTATAGTTAGTAACGGTATAGTTTACGGACGTAAAAGCCAATGCTGCATTATATGCGCGGAGCCGCTTTTTAAACTGCCTAGTAAAAGTATTACGGGACTCTAAAAGGCCGTATAGATATTCTAGCGGAGGCTAAAATAGAGGGAGGTTTATATTACCGTGCTTACAGTAGGCTTTAAACTATAGATCGCTGGGATGTAATATACTAATACGTTTATTAATCTAATATAGGGCGGTATAGAAGTTATAGGTAATGTTTATAGGACTAAGATCTAGCTGCTCCGTAATAGGGCAGATAGTAATAGGACTATAATCTAGCTGCTCCGCAATAGGGTAGATAGTAGTAATAGGCTTAGTATCTAACTGGCCTGTAATGGGGTGGACTATAGTAGGTCGTGGCTAGATTAATATAGGTAGTCGCGGCTAGATCAATACGGGTGGTATAAGGGGAGAAGTAGTAGTAGAAGCAGCGGTGGAAGTAGTAGTAGCTATAGGTTGGTTTATAGGCTGCGGAAGGTCTACTAAAGGCCATTAACAAGACCGTCCTTTTTTTTCCTCCTATATATAGAGTTAGAAAGATAGTAGGTTATAAAAGAGTAAATAAAGGATTAACCCTATAAGATATATAGGTTTTATATAAAGCTCTACAATAGTTTATTATAAAGTTAGTAGAAGAGCGATACTGCCTATAGGCAGTATAAAATATACGATTGGAAGGCATTTAGGTAGTAGGTAGGGAGTAGTAACTAGGGTAGTAATATAGAAGATATTTAATTGGTAAGGGGTAGGAAGAGGTCATTAGGTCGCAAATTTACAAAGCTATAAAGCTTTATATATGGCTCCCCTTTATTCCATAGAGCTCTTATAAGCTCTATATCTACCTATCCTTAAGATATTTAAGTAAAAGTAGTACTATTTTAAAGCGCTTTATAAGCTTTATAAATCTACCTAAATAGAAAATTTATTTAGATAATATTAGGGGTGTATCGCAAGTATAGAAGGGCCGCGAATTTAATAGGGTAGCACGGTCCTTACTACGTAACTAGCACCAATTTTCTTACTAATCTTAACTTTTGCTTAAAATTAATTTAGTATATATAAGATAACAGGGACTGCTAGTATTAAATCTGCCCCTATAGCTATAAGGCGTATAACTAACGTCTACTAATAGGACTTAGTTAGAGTTTATTAAGTTAGTATATGCGGCCCCTATAGTAATAGGCGATGTCTTAATATCTACGACATTTATTATTATAGGAGAAATGTTATATAAAGTCATACTTAGTAAGCTATAGTTAGTAAGGGTAAGACTAGTAATAAAACAAACCGCAATAGGCTAGGTATTTTATATTATTTAAATAAAAGAGAGTGGGGTTAAAATAAGGTTCGTAACGTCCTATAAGGATATAATACTCTTTAAACTAAATAAAGGAATTAGTATAGGTAGTAGTTTAGGAAATATAAAACTAGTATAACTGCTAGGATTATATTTAGGGTTACTAATAACCTAGTGTATTAGAATAAGGCGGACCCTAAGGATAGAGAGGAGGGAGATAAGATACGATTTTAACACAGACGTTTACTATTTTAGATATCCACTAAGTAGAACTATTAATAGAAGGAAAAGTATAATACTAGATAGAGAGAGCTTAATAATAGAATGTTAAAGAAAATCCTAAAGAAGCACTTAGGAGGAAAATAGAAACTAGTATTTAAAGTAAAGGTTAGGTCCCTTATATATTAAATATTAAAGATAATAGATCTATTTATAATGTGAATAAAAGGCACTACTATTACTACTACCACTACTACCGCCACCGCCGCCGCCGCTATATCCGCGCCCGGCTGCCGCTTCTTATCTATACTACCGCCGTCTTAGGGCGGGCAGCCTATATATAGGACTTCGGTCCTAGTAGATAAGTATACTAGTAAGTATTAGCACTAAAAGAGAACTATAAGAATATACTGACCTATAAATAGCTGCTGTAGCTGCAGCTGCCGCTAGGCCCCTTCCTACTTCTACTACTGCCGCTACTGCCGCTGCCGCTACTCCGGCTACCGCTACCCCCCCCCCTAGCTAGCTTTATAGCCGTTAATTAGCCCACCGCTCTTTCTCCCTAAAATCCCTTACCTGCTACGCTTGCCGCCGCTATTAAAGCCGCCACCGCTAATATAGCTATAATGCGGGCGCTACGTCTCCTACCGCGCGTTTAGAGCGTATCTTTATAGTAGGCTTTTAGCTTAGGTAGAGCTCCTAGGGTTTACCAGGAGGTCTATAGTCCCGTAGGCTTATGCGTTGTATATATAGGGTGGTGGCCTATTTACGGAGTGTATGCTAGTTACTGGCTAGCTATATAGCAGCTATACTAACTACTATTATAGTAGCAAAGGGGCGCGCTACTCCTTTTAGGCCTATAAGTTAGTAATATAAGCTATAAAAGCATAACTAATAGAGATAATAGCGTCTGCTGCCGCCCCTACCTCCCCTACTATAGCCCGCTCCCGCTCCTACTCCCGCGCCCCTATACCTCCCGCTACTACCGCCAATAATAATAATAACGATAATAATAATAAGGACGACAATAAGGAGGAAGAGGAGGCCCTACCTATCCGCGTTTATTCCCACTTTAGGCGGTGCGGGCGGATTATAGGGCTGCTCCACCATTTAGCGGCTATACTTAAGGAGGAGTAAGAGAAGGATAAGCAGGAGAGGGGGGGGGGGGTAGAAAGGGAGGAAAAGGGAGGAAAGGAAAAAGGGGTTTACTGGGCCCTATAGGGCATTTATAGAGGTTTTACTGGCCCTATAGGGTAATTATAGAAGTAGTTATATAATAAAATAATATACCTTATTACGAAAGTAAAACTTCTAAATAGATAATATTGTCTATCTCTATTTAATTTAAGGGAAGCAGTACCAAAATACTATTTATAGTAGTAATCCGAGATAGTGCAATATAGAGCTAACCGTATATAAAAACTAGTATCTGTAAATTAACGCCTATAAAGTTAAAAGACTAGCCTTATAACTTATTTACGGTTATTATAAAAAATAAACGGATAGGAAACTGCCGTTAACTAATAATAAACGGTAGCTTACCTTCTATAGAAGACAGCTTAATCTATAGGATAACCCGTAGCTAGTTAGTAAAGGTACTACTAAAAATACAGGCTTTATAATAGCGGCGGCCTATTTAGGTAAAAACTATATAGGTACTGTTATAGAGGCCCTATTTAGAATATAGGTTCCGTAAAAGAATTATTAGATCGCTAACCTTAAGGCAGAGCTATGCGAGAGGAAGGCTTATAGGGTTAAAGCTCTATAAAAGCTCTAGGGGGGGAATATTTTTAGTATTTAGATTATCCCATTCTATAGTATCTATGGAGTAGAAAACGGACTTAGGGCCATTAAAGGAGTAAAGAATAGTGTCGTTAATAGCAGCAACAGTATTATTACTAATAGTTAAAATAGCACGGCCGTAAAATATATGGAGATTAGTATACACCTATTATAAAAGAGCAGGAGGGTAAATAAAGTTTAAAAAAAGGCTATAGATTAGTAAATTAGACAATACTAGTAGGTAGCTAGATGCGGCTAGTAAGAGTAGGGTTATAAAAAAGACTATAGACCTAGGTAGCAAAGCGCTAATTTAGCTCGCCTTATAAAACGCGTATATTTTAGCATAGCAATAGAATATAAAGGAAAGGCTATAAAAAGGACTGCCGTAAGTAGGCCGTAATAATATTAGTATAGGTCCCCCGTCCCATAACAGGTAAAATTTAAATAAAATTACTGTCTAAAATAACAGAAACGCCGCTAAAAAAAGCCTAGGTATTAAAACGGACGTCTATAAGTATATAGTATACGGCTTTAAGGTAGTAACGGTGCTATATTAGCACTTTATCCTAAATTATAAGGCTAGTAAAGCGTAGTAACTATACCAGCTAGGAGTTTTAGATACGCTATATATAGATTTCTTATATAGATTAATAGGAATACAAAAACGGAAGTAGGTGGTTTGGCCGCTAAGTAGTAAAAGTATAGCTATACTAGAAGAAGTAATATAGAGAATAATACGCCGTAGAAGCGGTAGTAGTGGTAAATATAGCAGTAAAAAAAGGGTTTACTAGTGCCTATAAGGCCTTATAGGAAAAAATAGGCGGTTTACAGGTCCGTATTTATAGTAGTAGTAACTATAGTAAAGTAGGCAGCCTAGTTAAAATTTAGCTAAGAATATAGCTTTATAAAAAGGCGGCCTTCTAATATATACTGGAATTAGGTTAAATCTAAGACTTTAATTGGTTTAATTTGGTGCTAGTTATCTAATAAAGAAATACACACTCTTATATACTACCCTATTAAATCTATAACCTTAACCTTACAACCTTAGATCTTAAATTTACTCCTTACTACTCTCTACCTTTTACCCTAGTTACTACTCCCTATTACTACCTAAATGCCTCCCGATTATATATTTTGAACTACCTATAAGTAGTATTATTCTTCTATTAACTTTATAATAAACCGTTTTAGAGCTCCGTATAAGACCTATAACTCTTATAGAGTTAATACTTTTTATTCTCTCTATACTTACTAGCCTTTTAACTCTATATATAGAAGAAGAAAAAGTGATAGTTTTAATAATAACCTTTAGCGGACTTTCCGCTACCTATAAACTAAACTATAGCCACCGCTACTTTTACTACTTCCGCTACTACCTCTACTACTACTTTTTCCTTTACTTCCTACCTCCTTATACCGCCTGTATTAGTTTAGCTATAACCACCTATATTAATTTAGCTATAGCCTACTATAGTCCGCCCTATTATAAAGCAGCTAAATCTTAGCCCTATAGATATTACCTATAACTTCTATACCGCCCTATATTAAATTAATAAACGTATTAATATATTATAGCCTAGCGATCTACGCTTTAAAGCCTACTATAAGCATAGTAATATAAACCTCCCTCTATTTTAGCCTCCGCTAAAATATCTACGCGATTTTTTAGAGTCCCGTAGTACTTCTACTAGGCAATTTAAAAAGCGGCTCCGTGTATATAATATAGTATTAGCTTTTACGTCCGTAAACTATACTATTACTAACTGTAGTATAACCTATAGCGGCCTAAATTGCTTCTAGATATATAGTAAGCTTTACTATCTATAGGGCCCGCTAGAGCCTCCTACTAATATTACTCCGCAGTATTCCTAACTATACTTTTATAACCCTAGTTATACTATAAATATTTAGCTATAGGCCTATCCTAATACCTAGCTAGATATAACTATTCTATAGTACCTTATTACTATACTATCTAAGATACGAAACCCTTTTATTACTCTTTATTAAACCGTAAGGGAATAACTTTAGGCTTTACCCATAACAGCCTTATTACGGATTATTTTAAACTTATAAATATAGCTTATCTTAAAAGCTAGTGCTAATTAGCGCTATAAAAACCTTCTAATAAGTAATAAGATGGCCATTATTATACTAGATAAGTATAGTAATACTAGCTTCCGTAATATTGTGCTTATAGAGCGTTATACGCCTAATAAGCAGCCGCGATACTGCTGTATTAACTTAACGCATGCTATATATATACCGCTCCACTATATACTACTCTTCCCCTACAGTAATACTAGCTGGCACTAAGGTCTTTAGCTACACGGCTTTAATTAAGCCCGCTAGTAAGACTATTTAACCTAATAGGCCTATTTTTAGTTATACCTATACGTCTATAGGCACTCTAAGTTAGTCCCTTTTACCTACTGCCAGCTATTTTTAATAGTATATTATAGATATATAGGCACAATATAATTAGAATAAGCTTAACTAGATCTACTTTTACTAACCTACCCTTTATATAGAGCTATATAATAGCGTTATAGATACTCTTACCCACGCTAATCTAGATCCTAAATTATTAGGCCGCCGTATAGTCCTTCTATTAAGCTTTCTTAGCGGAGCCCGCTTTATCGGCCAGTGCTATTAGAATTTAATAGCTATTATCCATAAATACAGCCATCCTAGTATATTTATTACGTTTACTACTAACTTTAGGTAAGATAAAATTACTCGCGAGCTACTACCTAGCTAAACTGCTATAGATAGGCCCAATCTAGTTATACGCGTCTTTTATATAAAAGTTACTTACCTTTTATACAACCTAAAACGGAAGTAGATCTTTAGCTGGTACCGCGGCTCTATTTAAACCATTAAGTACTAAAAATAGGGCCTACCCTATCTATACCTGCTATTTTTTCTATATCTATATAACTGTAATAGGCTGCTATACCTAGCCGTTATTAACTATTTTATATCCGCTAAGCTTTTATAACTAAAGGGCGATTCTACTAGTTGTTTTACTAAGATTATAAAGTTAATAATAGTTTACGGCCCTTACGGCTTCTAGAATCCGCAAGCTCCCTATATAGTTTTACTAGGGCTAGGCCTTCTACTAATCTTCTTAAAGCGGTACCCTAAAGCTTTTAACCCTATTACTGTTATATATAAGGACGGCTATCTAGAATACCGCTATTATAATAATCTGCGGTTATAGTCTATCCGCTTACTAAGGCCTACTAGAGCTACTTTTAAAATAAATAACCGCTAGGTTATTTTATACTCCCTATATCTAACCATAAAGTATTATACTTATATAAATATTAAAATCTACACCTTTATACGGTCCGTTAAGTATATCTATAAATATATGAGGTAAGGATGTGGATAGGGAGTCTAATGATAGAACAACGGGTATATTGTATAGACAGAGACGAATCCTTAAGGGAAAAGGAGGAGTCTGTATACGAGGTAGGAAGGGTTTTCCCTAGGTATGTGCAGAGCACGTGCCTTACGGGCGAGTTACCCCTGGGTTGCCCCAGGGTCGCCCGTACCTTACAGCTATATAATTATCTACTTAAGTTTTACCTAACAATGCCCCCCCCTTTAAAAAGGGTCGTCCCCGATCCTTTATATACTTAAGCCTTAATAAAACCCTATAAAAAACCTTAGTAAGGAAAAAATTTGGAGGGGAAAGAGCGTCTTAATTTTGCGTATAAAGAGATAGGTAGTATACATGCGCGGCGCGAAGATGTTAAGGAACTTTGACCGGCGGTTAAAGTTATCTAATTGGTTAGATTTGCCTTGCTAAGACTCCCCCGTATTTAACTAAGCTAGTAGCAATTTTGCATGCCTAGTATAGAAAATCCTAATTGGTCTATTTAACAGGTAGAGCCAGTAGAGCTTAATACTATCGCCTAAATTTAGTAGACTAGAAATATTCTAAAAGCTTACTTATATAGGTAGGTCGCTAGTACCTTATGGGTTAGTTATAGGTTATTTACATACAGCTAGATTTATAGACGGTAAGGCTATATACCTATTAAATCCGCCGCTAACCCTACTTTAGCCTTATGCTATACCGGCGTAGCGCCGTATATACTTCGTGGGTAGGTTATAGGTTACTTATATACAGCTAGGTTTAGGACGGTAAGGCTATATACCTATTAAATCCGCCGCTAACCTATGCTTTTACCTTACGCGTTATCTGTATAGTATATGCGTGGAATAGTATAAGTTATTAGTATAGGTTGCTACTAGCGGGTTACTAGTAGGTTGTGGACCCCAGTTAAATGGACCCTAGTTATAAACGGGCCTATTCTCTAATATATAAACAATCTGCTTAGCTAGTATAGAGTGATAAACTAGGTTTAGGAAGGGTGCTTTCTAAATTAAGGCTGCAGTTCTTATAGTAATTATTACTTATTCTTTAATCCCTTAGGACGTCCTCTACTATACTTTAATATAGGTTATATTTTAATAGCGGCGCTTACTTTTTGCCTGCGCTTTAGCTATAAGGCTAGGGTATTCCGCTTACGGTACTCGTCCAGCAGTTATTAATAATTCTTAAGTTCTATCTCGTATTTCTATTTATTATACTTATTTAGCCATCCTAGCTATTTAATAAGGTACTGCGGTTGTCTAGCATAATCCTAGTGGGTGATGATTACTTCTACTTTCCAGCTGCCTTCCTTAAGCTCTTCTACTACTAGGGGTTAAAACCTAAGGCGTAACCTATAAGGCTCTAGTAAGGAGATATAGAAGACTAAGTAGAGCCGTACTATAGCAGGTAGGAGCTCTAACTTATATACTTACTGCCCTACGCGCTCTAGGATCTAAAACGGTCCTATAAACTTATGGTTAAGCTTTTTATAAGGACGTTTCGTGTGGATGTTCTTGGAGGAGAGTAGGACTCGTTTACCGACGGCGAAATGCTTAGCTAGATGGTGACGATTGTAGTATTTTGCCTAAAGCTTTTAGGCGTGTATTATTAACGCCGCCGCTGCCTTATGTGTAAGGCGCAGGCGTTATAGGTACGTCTTTATAAGTTAGACATTTGTTGACTTAGGCCCCTTCTTACCTTACTAGGCGTCTTAGACGCTATCCGGGACTCTGTCTGGGATATTTAGTAGCTAGCTATAGGCGAGCTTAATAGGGGAACGCTTTGTTATGGTATAGACCTTAGAGTTATAGGTAAAGGCTGCTTCTTTAAATAGGGAGGCCTAATTAGACTATTCCTAGTTTATAAATATGCGTAGGTATACCTTAAGCTCTTAGTTCTGATACTCCGTCTAACTATTTATCTGCGGGTAGAATGCGGTGCTAAGTTTATATTAAACGCGGAGATAGTAGTATATGGTGCTTTAGTACTTACTTATAAATATACTACCCCTATTAAAGATAATATTATTTAGAGGTTTTATTTATATAAAGACTCTAAATAAGAGTTCTGCGAGTTGCGTAGCATTAATTATCTTATATACTAGATAGTAACGTACTAGCTTTATAAAATGGTCTATAAAGATAAGGACGGAGTTATACTCTATGCTATTAGGAGTCTTAGACTCTGGGAGATCTATAATAAAGTTAAGTAAATAATGCCGCTAGGCTCGGGTGGGGGCCTAAAAAGGCTGCAGCTTACTATAGGGTTTATAGCGGCGCGATTTGGAGTGTTAGCAGGTATTATAATTATCTAGGTATTTACGGAGGTCCTAAGTAAGGCCGTTTTAAGCGTACTTCCGCGCGATTACCTTAAAAGTACGGTTAAAACTATAGTGGCCGCCCATAGGATCGTTATAATTCCGCTTAAGGATCTCCTATTATAGTAGTATATAATTTAGCACCCAGACCTTATTATTTTGCCTTAGGAGTCCTTAATTATTAAGGGTGTAGTCCTTATTACCGGCAGGAACTTATTTTTGGGTTAACTAATTATATATAGAGTATATAAAGGCGTCCCTTTTTTATACTCTATAAATAAAATTAACTAGTGACTTAGGGGGTTATTCCGTAAACGCCGTTTCGGCTAAAGCAGCTACTACTACTTCTTGCTGTGGCACGAGACTCTGCGTAAAGTTGGTGCTAGCGAAGTAACGTATAATACGTAGGTAACTCGCTAGGTCGTTGTGGGGGACTGTAGCCTGGGCTAAGGGGTCTTCCCTAGGGTTAGGCGCTATTAGGTTAGTTAAAGTGGTTTTAGAGAGAATAGTAGGACGCTCTAGTCCGCCGGCGCTAAGTTCGCAAGGGTTGCTTATATACTACACACATACTACTCGCTAGTTTAGTGTAGTAGCACTAGGGCCACCCACAAGGCCTATAACCCGTAACTTTTGCTATAATATAGGCAGTATGGCATTAAGGATTGTCCTCTTACTGCTATCTTTAAAGCCTTTAGTATAATCCGGGTGCTGGGATAGTATATTAGTAGGATTTATTTTACCTGGCTTATATTTAATCTTAAAATTAAACTTAGCTAGTTCCTTAGTATACTAGGCCTAGTAAGTAGATAAGCTCTTAGTGGTTATAAAGTATCTAAGATTATTATAATCGTAGAGCACGCGCATTATATACGCGGCGTGTTTAAGGTAATAGCGCCACGTCTTAAAGTATTGCACTATAGCGAGTAGTTCTTTATTATACGTATTATACTATACTTCTAGGCTAGTAAGCTTTTAACTACAGTAGGCGATTAGGTGCCAGTAGAGTTAATCTCTTTGCCCTAAAGGCTGTAGAAGTATACCGCTATAGGCATAATTAGAAGCGTTAGTAATTACTATTAGGGGTAAATTAGGGTTAAAGTGGCGAAGTAGAGGAGCCTATATAAACGCAGCGCGTAGCTTGCGGAATGCCTACTGCGCGTCATTGGGCCAGGACTAGGGTTAATACTATTTAGTAGGCCCTTTTGACTTACGCTTTTTCTTCTTTTCCCTATCTAATATTGGGTCGCGATATGCCTATGTAAGATGTGCGTGTAGGGGGTATACGGTGTCTAAGTAGTTTTAGATAAATCGCTTATAGAAGTTGGCAAAGCTAAGGAAGACCTAGATATCCCTATAGGACTTAGGCTTAGGCTATTTCTTAATAGCTTTTACGCGGTCTAGGTTTATTATAATACCCCTAGGGGTAATAATAAAGCCTAGGAACTCAACGTTCTTAATATAAAAGATATATTTTAATAGTTTGGCGTATAGGCCCTAAGCGCGGAGCTGTTGTAGTACCTACTTAATGTGCTTAACGTGCTTGTCCTTATTATTTAAGTAGATAAGAATATTATCTAGGTAAACTATATAGATGGTATCTACTAGGGTTCCTAGAGCTTTATAAATATAGCTTTAGAAAGTTATAGGGGCGTTAGTAAGACTAAAGGGCATTACTAGGTACTTAAAGTAACCGTAGCGTGTCTTAAATGCGGTCTTCTATTTATCTCCCTTTTTAATATAAATCCTATAGTACGCATTATAAAGATCTAGCTTTATAAATATCTTCGTATAGCTAAGCCTATTAAAAAGCTCGCCGACCAGCGGTAGGGGGTACTAATTTTTAATTGTTATCTTGTTTAGGCGTCTATAGTTAACGCATAGCCGCATTATACCGTCTGCTTTTAGTATAAAGAGGATAGGCGCTTTAGCAGGCGACTTGCTAGGCCTAATTTAGCCCTTTTTAAGAGCACTGTCTAGGTACTCTTATAAGATCTGTAACTCTTTCTGTAAGAGGTTATAGAGGGGTATTTGCGGTGGTATCTTGCCTTCTTCTAAGTTAATTATATGGTTATACTTAGAGTTCTACAGTAGTATACTTGCTAGCTTATTAGAGAAGACATTAATTTCCTCCTTATATACCTTTAGTAGGCTAGGGGCTATAGAGGTTAAAGTAACTATTACGTGGTAGTGTGCTTCTGGGAGCCAGTAGAGAAAAGGGTACGGCCGACATGCGTTTCGTAGGTATGCTCGCATAGAGAGTGTATATAGCTCTGCTGCAGTATACTTAATAGTTTTGGGGTTTTAATTACCTCCCCCTTATGTATAGGTAATCTGCGCTGGCACCGGAGGGTCTCCATAGGTACTCGCTGCCAGTAACGATAGGTCCTCTACTATATTTACAACCGGTGTCTCTACGTCTAGAGGGTCTGCATGGGTACTTGCTACTAGTAATAATAGGTCCTTTATTATATTTATAACTGGTATAAAGAAGGAATCTTCTGGCTATAGCGAATAGACTATTTCGCTAGCCTTAATGTCTGCCAGAAGAGCGTTAAGGGTGACTATTTAGAGGCGTTTAGGGTCCGAAGTACCCTAGATAAACTATCTAGAACGGAAGCTAATTAATAGATCTACTTCTGCGAGCCAATCCTATTTAAGAACTATATTATAACTATTAAATAAGCCGCCCTAAAAGGTCTGCGGGCTAATAGTGTAAGAGGTACCCTAGGAGTCGCTAGTGGTAACTATTAGATTATAAGCATCCCAGATTATTATCTGGTTGCTATTAAGGAAATATATAATAGGTTTATATAAATATAGCGCGTAGCGTATAGGTAGGTTAAACCTATGGATAATATCTTAATTAATAAGGTTAATTTGGTACCTATTATTATATAAAGTATATAGGCGGACTTCGCCCTAGGGCGTATCTATTACAACGTATACTATAATGCGTTTCTTTTCTCCCTCTATATTAGGCCCTAGTTGCAGTTAAGAGAGATACGCTACTAGGGCTTTAGGTTTTCCGAAGCCCGAGCTAACTTCTCCTTATTAGCCTGCTTCTAGTATTCCTTATAGTGGCCGCCTGCGGTTCTTTAACTCGCCTACGTAGCACCGGCGTCTAGGGGGTCCCTTAAGCTATCTGGCTTTTGGGTGGTCTCCCTAGGAGTTTACTTAGAAAAGCGTTACCCTTTTTAGGTTCTGTTCCCTAAGCCTAACTCTATAGAGCCTATACTGCGATCGCGCTTTATACGCGATAATTTGCCGCTACTACTTACGCGATCTTTTGTAAGCTTTGTAGTATTAAGCAATTACTCTACACGGCGGATTTCGTTAAAGAGGTCTTTAGTAGTTCTTACCCGTTAAGTGAAGTTCTGGCGGAAGAGCTCTGCTTATAGGTGGGCTAGGAGACGTAAGAACTAAAAGTCTACCTATTATTTAGGATTAACAAAAGGGGTATATAAGAAGAGGTCCTCTAAGCTACGTATACGGGCTAGGAAGACGTTAAACCTCTAGTTCTCCTTTATAACAGCCGTATAGTACGTTATAGTGTTATTAAAGCGTCTTACTATAGGGTTCCTGATCTGGTCTTAGACTATAGTTTTAAATTCGTCCTATAGTAAAGGACCCTTATTCTTAGTGCCTAACCGGCAATAAACTAGTTAGGCGATTGTCTTCTCTTTTATAAGACCTTTAATGGCCTAGCGCGTGCGTTGCTTATAGTTGTAGTTAGCGTTATTAACCTTAAATCGGTTCTTAACTGCGGCGATCTACTAGTTGAAATGCTATTAAGTAGTACCGCTAATATTAGGTGGTGACTTCTTAACTAAGGTGTTGAGATTTAATCGGCGTATATATTCGCCGCGTAACTTATACTCTTTACTAGAGAGGCGACGGAAGGGCTTTATTAAATTAATAATACTCTATAAGTTGGCTATTTTCTTAGCTAGCTTATCTAGCTCCTTTATGTTAGCGGTATTAGGTGGGACGCTAGTAACCTTACTAAGCTCCTATTAAGCCTAGGTATATAAGTTAAACTAGTCTCTAGCGTTTATAGATATCTAATTATTTTAAGATTTAGAAAATGGCTTAGATGCTGCTAGTGTGCTTCTAGTGGTTTCGTCTACACTAGATCCTAAGGCGTTTTACAGTTGCATTGCTAGCGTATTACCGTCAGGTGTAGGCGTTGGTTTTCTTTTCGGAGGCATTATAGAAAAATTAAACCGGCTATCCTCCTAAGGGGATTGGTAAGGATTTAAATATAAGGTAAGAATGTAGATAGGGAGTCCAATGATAGAATAACGGGTATATTATATAGACAGAGACGAATCCTTAAGGGAAAAGGAGGAGTCTATGTGCGAGGTAGGAAGGGTTTTCCCTAGGCATGTACAGAGCACGTGCCTTATAGGCAAGTCACCCCTAGGTTACCCTAGGGTCGCCTATACCTTGCGGCTATATAACTATCTACTTAGGTTTTACCTAATAGTATATTTATAAATATATATACAAGGGGAGCAACTATACTACTTTATAGCTTATAGACGGCGACGAGGTAAGCTAGTATTTATAGGGCCGTTATATTAGCCCCTTTAAGGCTATTTAGCGGCTATTTAAGTTTCCTATTTATAAGGAGTTCCCCTTTATAATCTAGCTTATAGTACACCTTCTAGGTAAGTTGACTATATACTTTTAGCTGGACTAGTTTATATAGGAGATCTAGTAGCGCCTTAAGCTCCCCTACTCCACCCTAACGGCCTTCCCTAAGTATAACGCGGAGTATAAGGATGGCCGTAACTACCCATATTAAGACTCCCCTAAGTAGTACATCTTTTATATAAAGTAGTAGGAATAGTATCCTTACTAGTAATATACCGCAATAGGCTGTATATATTACTATAGCCCTATTATAGGGGAGAGGTTCTACTTATACCTACTATTAACGTCTATTACTAGCCCTACCTCCTTTAAGGACCTCTATACTATTACTAGTATAGTTTATCTAACCTTTTAGACCGCCTCTATGGCCCTAAGGTTATTAGAGGATAATTATAAATAGGTTAATTACTTAATAGAGGCCGCTATTTTTACTATTAGCGTCTAGCTACGCTCCTTATTTATAACTGCTTTACTTTACGGCCCTATTATAGAGCTAATTACTTTATAGAACTGCTTTAAATAGTCTATTTATAATAATCTACTTTACTTTTTAGCCCGCTAACCTAATACTCCTCTTACTATTAGTAAGGATAATAACGCCTATTTTAATTATAGCCTATACCTTATCTATTAGATACTTATAGATTACTAAAAAAACGCTTACGGACTATAGCCTTCCCCAATTCTAGTACTAGTGGGGTATTATTATAGAGGGAAGTAACCTGCTTTTTATAGCGGAGCTATAATAATATAGCTATATAGAGGAAGAACGCTAGTTTATTAAACTACGCTAATAGCTAAATACGGACCAAGTAGCGTGCTTTAAGACTGTTATTACCGCTATAGATACCAATCTATAGACGGCCCGCTTGTTTCTCTAGGGCCTTATAAATACTAGTAAAACATTTTTCTATTACTGCCTTTACTACTACTACCGCTTATATAGTAAGATTATTCTTTATATAGCTTCTTCTAGTATTATAGCCCTCCTACTACCTAGTAGCTATACTACCTACTTCTATTTTTAAATACCTATTAATCTATATAAAGAGTCTACTTATAATATCTCTAAAAGATTAAATCTAGCTAAGCTTCTACGCCGTACCTCTCTACTTATTTAAGATTAAGTGCTAATATAGCACCGCTACTATTATAAAGCCGTGTACTATATACTTACGGACGTCCGTTCTAATAACTCTACCTTTAGTAGGCTCCCTACTATTTTAGGTGGTAACTTTACTTAGATACTGCCTATTGTCCTATAGGGGAACCGCGTAGCTATTATAGGTGCTTACCTATAGCGGTTATTTCTCTAGCTTACCTTCTATATTCCCTTTCTATAGTTAAATATATATATCCGCTAGGGCGAGATAAACTAGTAGTTTACTGCTTGGGTGGAAAGCTTATCCTATAATATATCCCTAGCTAGTAGAGTTAGTATTCTATTTAATATAGCCCAGTTCCGGTTTTAGGAATCCTTTTATAGGTATATATACCCTCCATATTTACTTATATAGGTATACTATAATTTAAATACCTTCCGCAATCGCGCTATCCTAACTATTCGTAATAATACTATAGCTAAGATTAACGAGGCTATCCTTACGCAGCTCTATAGCTCCCTAAGCACCTTTTATTTTATAGACTCTATAGAGTAAAATAGAGAAGAAAATTATATAGAACTGCTACTGGTGGAGCTCCTATAAACATTTAACCCTAATAGCCCACCTCTGTTAAAGCTTTCCCTTAAGGTAAGCGCGCTTATAATCCTTTTATAGAACCTCTACCCTAAGAATAGGCTCTATAGCGGTACCTATATAGTTATTACGCGCCTAGGCCGGCGCTATATTAAAGCTTAGATACTTAGCGGCAGCTTTTACGGGCAGCTATAGCTAATCCCTTATATTAAGCTTACCTCTACAGATAGAGAACTACCGTTTATTATTAGTAAAAGGCAGTTCCCAATCCGGTTATACTGTACTATAACCGTAAATAAGTCGCAAGGGTAGTCTTTTAACTTTATTAGGGTTAATTTATATATACCAGTCTTTACGCATAGGTAGCTATATATTATATTATTAAGAGTAGCGGATATATATAGGCTTTTACTATTACTACTATAGGACGGGGATAGTATAACTGCTAATATTATATATCTAGAGGTATTACTACCCTCTTAGTATTTTACTACCTATTATAGGCTAAGATATAGGGGGATGGTATAGTAGTAGTAAGGTAATAGCAGGGCAATAGTAGGGTAGTAGTAGGGTAGTAGCGGGGTAGTAGTAGGGTAGTAGCAGTAGTAGGGTAGTAGTAGGGTAGTAGTAGGGTAGTAGCAGGGTAGTAGTAGGGTAGTAGTAGGGCAGACTAGGTTTAGAAGGATAAAAGCCCGCTATAGGCGCGAGAAATAAGTAAATTTCTCTAAGGACTAAAATTACCAGCTATAAGTCGGTAATCTTGAAATTTTTCTTAGAAAGTTTGCTTATTTCTCATCCTTAGTAGTATTGTATTATATCTTTATATCTTCAATATACTAAGTTAATTTTAAGCAAGTGTTTTAATTGGTTTAGAAAATGTTCGGGTCACCTAATTAGGCACATGCTACCCCATCAATTTGCGGCCTTATGACCTCAATACTTACACTACGATACACCCCCCAATACTATCTAAATAAAATTTCTATTGGTATTGGTTTATAGAGCTTGCAAAGCGCTTTAAAATAATACCACTTTTATTTAAATATCTTAAGGATAGGTAGATATAGAGCTTATAAAAGCTCTGCGGAATAAGGGGGAGCTATATACGGAGCTCTGCACGGAGCTCTACACGGAGCTCTACACAAAGCTCCGTGAAAACTCTACACGATACTTTATAAAAGCTTTGCAAAATCCTACCTTTACTGCTTAAATACTACTTCCTACCTACCGCCTAAATGCCTTCCGATCGTTTATTTTGTAATACCTATAAGCAGTATTACTCTTCTACTAATTTTATAATAAACCGTCTTAGAGCTCTATATAAGACCTATAAATCTTATAAGGTTAATTCTTTATTTACTTTTCTAACCTACTACCTTTCTAACTCTCTATATATAGGAGAAAAGAAATAGACGGTCTTGGCGACCTTTAGTAGACCTTCCGCAGCCTATAAACTAAACTATAGCCGCTACTACTTCCGCTACTGCTTCCGCTACTACTTCCGCCGCTGCTTCTCCCCTTATACTACCCGTATCGATCTAGCCACGACCGCCTATATTAATCCAGCCGCGACCTACTACAGTCCGCCCTATTGTGGAGCAGCTAGATTATAGTCTTACTACTATCCGCCCTATTGCGGAGCAGCTAAATCTTAGTCCTATAGACGTTCCCTATAACTTTTACGCGGCCCTATATTAGATTAATAAATATATTAGTATATTATAGCCTAGCGATCCATAGTTTAAAGCCTGCTATAAGCACGGTAATATAGACCTCCCTTTATTTTAGCCTCCGCCAGAATATCTACGCGACCTTTTAGAGTCCTATAGTACTTCTGCTAGGCAGTTTAGGGAGTAGCTCCGCTTATATAATGCAGCGTTAGCTTTTATATCTGTAAACTATACTATTACTAACTATAGTATAGCCTAGGGCGGCCTAAATTGCTTCTAGATATATAGTAAGCTTTACTATCTATAGGGCCCACTAAAGCCTCCTACTAATATTACTCCGCGGTATGCCTAGCTATACTTTTACAACCCTAGTTATGCTATAGATATTTGGCTATAGGCCTATCCTAATATCTAGCTAAATATAACTATTCTACGGTGCCTTATTACTATACTATCTAAGGTACGGAACCCTTTTATTACCCTTTATTAAACCGCAAGGGAACGGCTTTAGGCTTAGCCCGTAACAGCCCTATTATAGATTATTTTAAACCTATAGATGCGGCTTATCTTAAAGGCTAGTACTAATTAGCACTATAAGAACCTCCTAATAAGCAATAAGGTGGCCGTTATTATACTAGATAAGTACGGTAATGCTAGCTTCCGCAATATTATACTTACGGAGCGTTATATACCTAATAAGCAGCCGCGTTACTGCCGTATTAACTTAACGCATACCGTATATATACCGCTCCACTACGTACTACTCTTCCCCCGCGGTAATACTGGCTAGCACTAGGGTCTCTAGCTACGCGACTCTAATTAAGCCCGCTAGCAAGACCGTTTAATATAATAGGCGTACTTTTAGTTCTACCTATACGTCCGTAATAACTCTAAGTTAGTTCCTTTTACCTACTACTAGCTATTTTAGCAGTACGTTATAGATATATAGGCGCTATATAATTAAAATAAGCTTAACTAGATCCGTTTCTACTAACCTAACCTCTATATAGAGCTATATAACGGCGTTATAGATGCTCTTACCCGTACTAATCTAAACCCTTAATTATTAGGCCGCCGTATAGTTCTTCTATTAAGTTTTTTTAGCGAAGCTTGCTTTATTGGGCAGTGCTATTAGGATTTAATAGCTATTATTCGTAAATACGGCCGTCTAAGTATATTTCTTATATTTACTACTAACCCTAGGTAGAACGAGATTACCCGCAAGCTACTACCTAAGTAGACCGCTATAGATAGGCCTAATCTAGTTACACGCGTCTTTTATATAAAAGTTACCTACCTCCTATATAACCTAAAACGGAAGCAGATCTTCGGCCAATACTGCGGCTGTGTTTAGACTATTAAGTACTAGAAACGGGGCCTGCCCCATATATACCTACTGCTCTTTTTATATCCATATAACCACGACAGGCTACTAAACCTAGCTATTATCAACTATTTTATATCCATAGAGCTTCCGCAGCCAGAGGATAATCCTACTAGTCGTCTTACTAAGATTATAAAGTTAATAATAGTTTACAGCCCTTACGGCTCCTAGAATCCGCGAGCTCCCTATATAGTTTCGCTAAGGCCGGGCCTTCCGCTAACTTACTTAAAGTAGTACCCTAAGCCTTTTAACCCTACTACTATTATATATAAGGACGGCTATCTAGAATACCGCCGTTATAGTAATTAGCGAATATAATCTGTCCGCTTACTAGGGCCTCTTAGAGCTACGTTTAAAATAGATAACCGCTAAATTATTCTGTATAATCTATATCTAACTATAAAGTACTATACCTATATAAATATTAAGATCTACATCTCCGTAAAGTCTGTTAAGTATATTTATAAGTATATATATAAGGGGAACGATTATACTACTTTATAACTTACGGACGGCGATAAAGTAAGCTAGTATTTATAGGGCCGTTATATTAGCCCCTCCAAGGCTATTTAGCAGCTATTTAAGTTTCCCATTTATAAGGCGTCTCCCCCTATAATCTAGCTTGCGGTATACCTTCTAGATAAGCAGCCTATATACTTTTAGCTAGACTAGTCTATAAAGGAGATCTAGCAGCGCCTTAAGCTCTCCTACTCTATATTAACGGCCTTCTTTAAGTATAACGCGGAGTATAAGGATAGCCGTAACCGCCTATATTAAGACTTCCCTAAGCGCTACGTCTTTTATCTAAAGCGGCGGGAGTAGCATCTTCGCCAGCAAGGCACCGCGATAGGCCGTATATATTACTGCAGCCCTACTATAGGCGAGAGGTTTTACTTACGGCTACTACTAACGTCCATTCCCGGCCCTACCTCCTTTAAGGACCTCTATACTATTATTAGTATAGTTTATCTAACCTTTTAAGCCGCCTACGTGGCTCTAGGGCTACTAAAGAATAATTATAAGTAGATTAATTACTTTACGGAGGCTGCCGTTTTTACTATTAGCGCCTAGCTACGCTCCTTATTTATAACTACTTTAGTTTATAGCTTTATTGCGGAGCCAGTTGCTTTATAGGACCGCTTTAAACAGTCTATTTATAATAATCTACCTTACTTTCTAGCCCGCCAACCTAATGCTCCTCCTATAGTTGGTGAGGACGATAACACCTATTTTAATTACGGCCTATACCTTATCTATTAAATGCTTATAAATTACTAAAAGACACTTATAGACTATAGCCTACCCCAGTTTTAGTACTAGTGGGCCGTTATTGCTAAGGGAAATAACCCGCTTTTTATAGCCGAGCTATAGCAATACAACCCTATAGAGGAAGGTCGCTAGTTTATTAAGCTACGCCAGTAGCTAAATACTAATTAGGCAGCGTGCTTTAATACTATTGTTACTGCTATAGATATAAATCCGCAGACAGCCTACTTCTTTCTCTAGGGCCCTATAGGCACCGGTAAAACGTTTCTCTATTACTGCCTCTACTACTACTACCGCTCGCGTAGTAAGATTGTTCTTTGCGTAGCTTCTTTTAGTATTACGGCCCTTTTACTACCTAGTAGCCGTACTGCCCACTCCCGTTTTTAAATACCTCTCAATCTATATAAAAAGTCTACTTATAATATCTCTAAAAGCTTAAATCTAGCTAAGCTTTTACGCTATACCTCTCTACTTATCTAGGACGAAGTACTAATACAGTACCGCTACTACTTTAAAGCCGTGCACTATATACTTACGAACGTCCGTTCTAACAACTCTACCTTTAGCGGACTCCCTACTATCTTAGGTGGTAACTTTACTTAAATACTACCTATTATCCTATAGGGGAACCGCGCAGCTATTATAGGTACCTACCTATAGCGTTTATTTCTCTAGCCTACCTTCTATATACTATTCCTGCGGTTAAATATATATATCCGCTAGGGTAAGGCTAATTAGTAGTTTATAGCTTAGGTACAAAGCTTATCCTATAATACGTCCCTATTTAACAGCGTTACTATCCCGTTTAGTATAGCCTAGTTACGGTTTAAAGAACCCTTCTATAAGTATATATACCCTCCGTAACTACTTACGCGGGTATATACTACTCTTAATACCTTCCGCGATCGCGCTATCCTAACCATCCGTAATAATACTATAGCTAAAATTAATAACGCTATCCTTACGCGGTTTTACGGCTCTTTAAGTACCTTTTATTTTATAAACTCTATAAAGTAAAATAGAGAAGACGATTATATAGAACTGCCGCTAGCGGAGCTTCTGTAGATATTTAATCCTAATAGCCTACCTCTATTAAAGCTTTCCCTAAAGGTAGGCGCGCCTATAATCCTTTTATAGAACCTCTACCCTAATAAAGGGCTCTATAACGGCACCCGTATAATTATTACGCACGTAGGCCGCCGCTGTATTAAAACTTAGATACTTAATAGTAGCTTTTATAACTAGCTATAGCTAATCCTTTATATTAAGCTCGCCTCTATAAAAGGAGAACTGCCGTTTATTGTTAGTAGAAGGCAGTTTCCAATCTAGCTATACTTTACTATAACCATAAATAAGTCATAGGGGTAGTCTTTTAACTTTATTAGCGTTAATTTATATATACTAGTCTTTACGCATAAGCAGCTATATATTACACTATTAAGAGTAATAGATATAGCTAGGCTTTTACTATTACTGTCGTAGGATAGGGGTACTATAACTACTAATGTTATATATCTAGAGGTATTGCTTTTATAATAAGGTATATTATTTTATTATATAACTACTTCTATAACTACCTAATAGGGCCAGTAAAACCTCCGCAAGTGCCCTATAAGGTCTAGTAAATACTCCCTTTTTCCTCCCTTCTGGGCGGGGG
>Ga0307515_10002504_pt1 | contig 39814 bp, 32 predicted proteins | sample 17_EM_MG_FD_194513 | JGI IMG/M metagenome (GOLD analysis project Ga0307515, IMG submission 194513) | Populus trichocarpa ectomycorrhiza microbial communities from riparian zone in the Pacific Northwest, United States - 17_EM | ecosystem: Host-associated > Plants > Roots > Unclassified | place... | reverse complement strand
ATCAACACTCTCTTTATATACAATTCGTCTGCCACCCTCGAATCATTCTTCATGCTCCGATGTACCATCCGAATCTCATCCCATGATCTTACACACCACTCCGTCATTCCTTATCGTAACAACCACGCCACCTCTCCTGACGTCGCAACACCTCAACTTACTTCTTTATCTATACTAAATTATACCGCCACCATCTCGCCGCTTTCTCCGCGTCTTCCAACGTCTCCGCATTTCCGTAACACAATTCCTTTCACACCTTCCGTATCTTTCTTCTATATTTGCCAAGTACCTTCGTACCTTCTTGCGCCGTGACATCTGTAGTCACACAATGACTATATGCAGTAGCTTGCGGAGAAATAAGCCTTTTGAAAGTGAGGTTGGGAGTATGAACCATAATCTTTGATCATCAGAATTGGAAAATCAAGATACACCTCTTTAAATATTCAACCAATCTAACCTTATCAACTGATACAAATTGTCAAAAAGTGTCATTTGTAAAGCACTTTGGAGAATAAAGAAATGCTTTCTCTTTGCCACTGAGGAGTAAAATCAGTTTTGTTATCAGAATTGGAGTTTCTCGTGTAATATTAGTTAGAGGGAGATTCCATTGGTATTCGTATTATTTAATACTGAATATCAAGAGAGGTCAACTAATTAGTGCTTGAATCGTATATTGAAACAATTCCCAATTTGGAGAATAACATAACTGATATTCAATTGATGCTCCTCAAATAGTGCAGAGTCAATGGAAAGATTTTTTCATGGCACTGATTGACTAATGCTACTTTTACTGGCAATGTATTCATTATAATCACAATAGAAAACATATGGCAGGTTGATAGCTACAATTTCAAATTCCCGAGTCTCCTCAACTCATAAGACATGGTCAAGGTCGAGTCATCACAAACTATTGACCAGTGGAGTTCATCTGATATATCAACAATATAGTTGTTGCACACTATAAACTGGGAATGCAATCAGAATTGCAACATCCAAAGTATCGAAATGGTTGTATAAAGTACTACCAGGTATACCAGACATTGCCACATACATCTTATATTTCATTATATTCGACAGACCAGTCCATATTCCAGTCACACTCCGAATGAATATAGAACAGTTAGTAATGACTTTCAATGTTAAGCTGCATAGAATTGCTAAGCTACTTGAGGTATGAACAAAGCTGGTGCAACCAAGATGTTCCTGCCTTATGATTCAAGTTCTGGAACACCTCAGATCTGCAATCTAGAGTGTTGAATCATATGACATGGCTAGTATATTTCGGTCTAACATGAAGCTATTGCATCCACGAACATCATACAAAGTAGTTGAAATCCATGTACACCTCAGATCAATCATCCACTCAGACATAGTGGTCGTTGATTAGTTAGCGACCAGCTGTGACATTCTGCAATTCATCACTGCTGTATCATTCGAACCCATGCATACCTCATAGCCTCATATCTCCCAACTTTGACAGAGTAAGACATATAATGAATTTGTGATTTGATGATGTGTAGTTAACTTGATATTAGGTTCAAAATCTGAATATGAGTCAGTAATTATAACCAATTTGCAAGCAATCTTGGCATTGACAAGAACTTCAATTTAGTATATTACCCCTGAATCATTATTCTACCTTGCTGTCCTTTCTAGGTTATATCTCATCTTCTGGCACTCAAATTCTACATTCTGGGTTACTAGAATTATTATTGTGAAGGTATGCTTTAGACATGACCCAGATGAATGCATGACTGTAAAGATATGCCTACAATTTTGCCTTATCGACAGCAAATATAACCACAGATAACTCATAAGACAGATTACAAAAATTGCATATTCTTAAAATTGATATACTATATGCAGAGATATATATTTGTACTTTATCAATATCAAACTGAGTTTGCACCCTACATCCTCTATCTTTGCCACTCATAAGGTTCGAAATCTATCAAATTCTGTAGATTCTCATCCCAACAGCAATTTAGTGCCATGCAGAAATCCACAAATGGTCACTAAACAGGTGGAATTATTTTCTCACTGGGATGTGCATAAAGAGGCACTTATTGTGGTTCGGATTCCAAGTGCTCCATTTGGCCACCCTACAGGAAAACCTATTTTCACGACCAGGTTAATATTATGAGTTCTTCAGGTGGGTCTAGTTTGATTCTAGCTGGGTTGGCTGAAACCAACCTTCAGGTTAGACATCAATAGCATTGGTTATAGGTACGCTAATATTCACTATTGAATATTAGAACCCCATCTTTTTCAGTTCACCTGTCCCATTTAAAATTTCAATGGACTACCATTCTCATTATAAATATAAATCACAAACTCAATCTCTCCTGAACTCTTTCAATGCACACCTTAAATTTTGTCACCCAGCATGTTCTATCCATTATTATACCATTTTTCCTGTTATTCTATTATACATAATATTATATTTCCAATCATTAAGTATCACACTAAATTCCCCAATGTTTATGATCTGGTCATCAATATGGAGACTACTGCCAGAGTGGTGAGTAATCAATAGTAACATATCGATCTAGACATACACATTGGATGAGCACTCACACCAGTATTCAACAAAACAGCTAATCTTCATTGTTCCACAAATGCTTGGCTACAAACCCAGTCTTGAACTATTGTGTTGGAGCTAACTAATATCTATACTGTTGTGGCATTAGAGCATAATGATGAACATACCAAACAGGAGACCAATGGTAACAACAGTGAAGAGTCCAGCGAGTCCATCTTGCCATCAGAAATCAAAGATGATAATTTCGATTGATAATAGTATATTCTATGTCTGGGGCACACCTGCTGGAACAATCTATATTGAACAACAAAGGTATCAGCAGCAAACAGCTGAAGCTATGTTGATACACTCATTACATACCCTGTGTGACTAAATTCCTTATCTTCTGCTGGGGCTGTGGTACACCTATTGCTCAAACACCAAATATTAACCATCAATATATCACTGAAGTCAGACTTTGCACCAGTCCAGATTTTCTCACTACCCAAGTCTGGTGGACAACAAATTTCTCAAAACTAAAGGCTGGTGGAGAGTACTATCTTCCCCAACACACAAGGGCTGTCTTTGACTTAGCGAAAAGGTGCATAAACGCAATCATGTTCACAAAGACTCCAATACCAATAATACTCAATGTGAGGTACTCGATAGTAGATGAAGCAGTGAGAGTATCAATTGACACTCATACTGGTCATTTCTGATCAGCAGTTATTGCAGTACATACACTATCTGTTTGTTGATTTCGTTGATTTCTATATCTAGATATTGATCCTCACATATGAGAAGCTTGAATGTTTTGTGTTTGGTTTGATGATTCTCACTCAGTCTTATGATATTGACTACACCGCATAATATACATAGTCAGTACTTGAGTTCATTGCCCTTTGAGGATGATTGCCAGTCAGAGGTTATCCAACAGCTATCTTTAGATACTGATTTGATTCAGACGATTTGACTGAAGAACCGAACTAGGTTATGATAACCCTGTTCAATGATGTTGTTCTCTGAAATGTAGTCCAAAATCAGGAATCGCACTTCACAGGAATGGAAGTGCAGATTTAGTTCCCCCATCAACATTCCCTAATCACCAATAGCTTGGGGTGCCAGATTAGCACAACTCAGGTCTTTCAATCACTTACTCTGCAGACTGTTGTAATGGCAGCTGGAGCTGTTCATTGTACACTGTCTGGATATGCCACTGGCATGATGGTTGCAGTTATGTTTTCTCAAGATGAATATTGAGGGAAATGATTTTCTTTTCCAGTGATATACATAACTCTGGAAGCCACTGCTCTCATCAATTCCACATTTATAGGTGGCTTGATATCCCCCCCTGTTGGCAAACCTGTACTAGGTTAGATGCTTCTCAATTCCCAGTGGTCCTTATTAGCCTGGATTGGTGCTTCTATATTTCTTGGTGTACTCGGTACCCCCCCCCCCATCTTGTGGGACTCCTCTGCACAGTTGGGTGCTCTTCTATCCCAGATCCAACCCCTCAGCCTGAATCGTCACTCCTATAACATGTTCCTCAATCCTGTACCCCCCCCTTATGGTGCTGCTCTGGGTGAATAGCTGCTGCTCTGTTGGTACAGACACTCTGCAAACCCCACAGGCCCTTCTCAGCCTGGATTGCAGCTCCTCCATTTCATTGCACGCTGCATACCCCCTCATGCTGAGTGCTTCTCTACTGATATAGGTGTTTCACCACTGGCTTTGACAGTTGTCCATCCTCATCAATGCTTCTTGGCCATGATTTATGCTCCACTATATCATTATGCACTCCTCCATCACCCTCTGTACTGATCAGTTCCACTCAGCACTCCCCATCTGGCACTCTTCTCTTCCTGATTGTTGCTCCTTTTTGTCAATCAAATATATCATTTTGCATTTTTGAATCCTTGGTTCATTTGCCACTAGCTATCTTATTGGATGGTGGTTAGATATCACAAATTAAGCTACACAACATTTGTATTCAATATCACCCCTTCGGCAGGTACAAAACTTTTCCACATCTAAAGATTTCGTTTATTTTCAGTGTAATATCAACACATTGTGTGTTTCTGAGATCTTTGGCCCCGATTGGTTGAGAAATGTAGCTGATAACATTGCGACCAGGTTAGACTGATATCATTCAATCACCGAGTTGGGATATTTTTCCACGTATCTTCAGATTGATTTTTCACTCAATTACATTTCTCTTCTATTTTATAATCTAGCATTCCAAACAATACAATATTCAGAAAGATGTTAGCTAGTACAGTATGACCTAGAGGGTGATAATGGATGATTATCAATGGATGATATTCAGAGTGAAAAGTAATACATCACTTGGTTGAATCTGGGCAGTCCCATATATGGACTGTAGGCCTCTGGGTGAACATTCTTCAGTTTACAGGCATTGGTTTGTATTTATTTGTCATTCCCTCACCAGTTGGCATGGCAGTCCCAGGTGCTCCCAGAATTCAATGTAGTACACCTGTATGCTCCCACAATCTGTCATAATTACGTCCATGGTATCTTTATACCAGTTATCAGAGATCCAGGTTTCTCAGATTGCCAGCCACAATAGCCTCCCAGAATCCAATTCTCTTCCAAATTTGTCACTTGTAAGTTTCTCCTCCATCGCTTTTCCCACAGTCTGGGAGGCTTCCAGTAACTCACATACGTTATGCTGATAGAAGCGCTCCTAGAGACTACAGTTGTGTAAGGATTGGATTGCACTCAGAGGCAATCATTGAGTAAGAAGGGAGATACATATTAAGGCTGTGATCATGGGAGTCTTGCAATTCACATGGGAGCTTGATCAAGCAATTACACAGATGCACTCAGTAGGCCATCATTGAGCAAACTTGGTGATACACTTGCAGTCATTGATCGCGCAATGTTACAGATGCACTCGAAGGGCAGGAATAGGCAAACCTAGAGATGGACTTAGTGGTCATGATCATGTGAACTTAGAGAAGCACTTGGAGAATATAATTGAGTGAACTTAGAGATTTGTGGTAGGGACAAATATTATGTTATCCTTGAAATCTCTGTGAAGGCCAAGATCATGCCAGTATGGAGTTGAACTAGAAACATATAGTCCAGCGAAATAGGTGACAAATATTGGAGGCAATCAACAACAGTTCTGAGAATTGCACTTGAAGGCTGCTCTTAAGCAAGTCGGGAGAAACATCTGAAGATTGAGATTAAGCAACCTTAGTGATGTGTGCACAGGCCATTATGCAGCAAATTTTGAAATGCAGTTGGACACTGTTACATGTTGCAGTGTGAGATTAGAGGCTACTATCAATGTGGTCAATTGGATGGAAGATACATAAGGCTATTTCATAAAAGTAGAATATACATATAGCAAAACAAGCCAAGGCTTTCCAACAAATGAGTGCAGAGCCCAGCTGTGTACAGATGACAGTTGGCCTTGGGTGGATACAGTACTTGGTGTTAATATATGCTTATTTCATAGGAGAAACCAATACATGACTACACTTGGTAAACTCAGTAGACATTTGAGTTGTGAATGACAGCAAGTGATATAAGGGAAGGAGATGGGGAGGATAGGAGTGGAATGAGGCAATATTGCATGAACCTACATGATTGGGTTTGGTGCACCTTACATCAGAGATCTTACACACCAGATTGGTGTTCATATCGACTATATCACTTTTGGTATTTGACTTTCTCATGTAAATCTCTCTGAAGTCCCAGTTTCTCATGATGATTTCTCCAATCTTCTCTAATCTCCTTTCTTCTTCCATCTCCCCTTTTCATTCACAGATCTTCCATTAATTGCTTACACACAGTTAAGTCCTCCCTCTCCATCTCTTAAGAATGTATGTAATATTACATAGTAAGAGTGATGGCTATCAACTCCAAGGCCTACCAAACATCTGATGTTTCCATTGTTCAGTCCACCTCCAGTAATCCTGTATCTACAATTACTCAATACTCCCAAGGTAAACAATGCCATTCAAAATGAGGTTTTCCTACTGCAACCCATCTCTAGTCGTTTGAATTATATATAGCATTTCTATTTCATATCCCATATAATTATATAGCTTAATCTGCAATGTGATATAAATGCTACAAATCCAAGGGACAAATCAACACTGAATGAAGGTACGTTAATTGAAACAATCACATACACCTAATCCAAAAATATCATTTCATTCCAAAAACAACAATCAATACCAAAAACATAATCCAATTCTAAAAACATTAACAAAAACCAGAAACATAAACCAAATTCAAATGCATAAACTTCAACCAAAAACATTAACCCAAATGCAATATACAAAACTGTCCAACAAATATTATCCAAAATCAAAAACTTAACCTGAATCTAAAAATGTTGCCTAAAATACAAATCAATAATCAAAATCAAAAGCACAAATCAATATACCCACAATTATCACAAACCATAATGAAAAACACTAACCAAAACACAAAAACCCAAACAAAAATCACAAACTAAATTGAAAAACACAAATCAAAACCAGAAACATAACCCCAAACAAAAATCATAAACCATATCAATTATTATATAACAAAATATCAAATATAAACTAAAATACACAACATAAACCAAAACAACAAGTATAAACCAAATTATACAATACAAACTAAGATAAAAATCATAATCTAATACAACAAACATTAACCAAAATAATAATAACTTAAATCAAAACAACCAACAAAAACAAAAACAAATTACAGAAACTATAATCAACAATATCAACCAAAATATAAAACATAAAACAAAACAAAAAATATATTCCAAAAAGAAATATATTAACCAAAACCAAAAACATAATCCAAAATCCAAAATCTAAGCTAAATCCAAAATCTAAGCTAAATCCAAAATCCAAAACCAAAATCATATACTCAATCCAAAACCAAAATCACAAACCAGTTGGAAAACATAACCTGACATGGAAAATATAACCCAATATGAAATATGTAAATCAACATTACAAATTAACCAAAATATAAAAATACAAATCTAGATCAAGATGTCAATGAAACTTAAAAATTTACATGGAAATGAAAAACATCTTTTGCCTCCTGCTCCTTGTGCATTCACTCTTGCCTGCCTTTCTCCTTTCTTGCCTTGGATTTACTGATACCTCCAATAAAGCATGAGATGTTGTCAAGCTTACTCTTACATTGATCTATACACTCATGTCTACTGGATATTGGTTCTCTAATTGGTGCTCAAGCCTCTACAAACAGCTCTGGATTATATTTACCACTTGTTGGATAACAGCTGCAGCCTGGCTCTGGATCATCCTCTAATGGTGTGCCAATATTCTTATTTCATCATCCAGGATTCCTTTCTAGTTTGAACAACAGCTTAGTTAATCTGAAATAGTGCTGACATATCATATGTCCTTGATGTTAATGTCAGAACTGCAGGATGTAGTGTTCGAAGTGGCTGGCTATTCATGGATATGGGTACCCCTGGTCTTTATGTTCAGTAAGCCTATCTGGAGTGACATTAGTGTCTTTTCAGGTGGGGTTTGGCATGGTCATACCAGCTACTTTTTGATTGAAAGTTGGCCTGGAGCTCTTCTCAGTGATGGTAGCAGCTTGCTTGTCAGTGATGAGTATAACATGTTGCTCAATATTGATAGTGGTCTCTTCAGCTGTCATGTCAGCAGGGGTTATAGTACCCATACCATCTTCAGGTTTACTCTTGGCCTGATCCATCACCAGCACTCTGACATTAATGATATTCTCATGTATCATTGGTGTGGTTGGGGATCAAAGTATCTTGGCTGTTTCAGGGCATGGACCTGATGAGAGAGTATGCTGGTAGGGAGGCAGCACGGATGGTATGATGGTATGAAGTCGATTGCTGTAAATGCTATCATCTATTTCATGGTACTTACATCGTTGTATTACTAACACCTGGCACCTTCTCAAGCCCATAGCTTTATAGTTGATTTCTTTATTGCAGGGAGGGAAGCCATTATCTAACAACATTTTAGCTACCTGGAAATCTCTGGAAGTATACTACATATTAATCATTGTTATATGGCTGTGGTCAATAAGCTGTTTAATTTTTCTCTAGTTATGACATATCTTTGCCATCTCAGGTTGTCTGGATGTTTGGCTGGCAATCACTGATGACTGCAGCCAGTACTAACTACCACTGAATTCAGCTGCAATGGCTTGAGAATTGTGACAGTGTGGCCAGAAGTTTTCCAGCATCTTCGTTGCACCTGTCTTTCTCTTCTGGGTGGAGTTGTGCTCTTTCTTTACCTTTGTTTCTTTGCTGGGGCGATCAAGTGCCATTTGGTAGTTGTTGTACCATCTGTATTTCAACCGATTCAACTGAAGATTAGTTTCTGCCATGTTCCATAGCCTTGCAGTCTTAGCATTGGCAGACTTCATCATGTCACCAAAGAAGCCATAGATTGACCACACGAAATCGGTGTGGCCTTGGGGGATGAGTATTGGAGTTGCCATCCCGTTGGTGTCTTGTAGTGATCCGACAGGTCAATGTGAGAAAAAATACTTCATGGGTTATGCTAATGCCTCCAGCAAAAGAGATACTGGAGCATAATTACTACTAATAGTTGATATATCTGAATAGATGGTATACATAGTAATAGCAATGGTGGACACTTTAGTGGTTGCAGCTGTGGTGGTGGTGTTGGCTGTAGTGGTGGTGGCTGTGGTGGTGGTGGTGGCTGTGGCGGTGGTGGTGGCTGTGGTGGTGGCTTTTGTGGTGATGGCTACTGTAGAGTTGGGGTTTATAGTGGCAGTGGTAGAAGCTAAGAACACTTCAAAGTTAATTGTATTGCTGACTAATGCTGCAATGTCATTGCTTGATTGAAGCAGCATGCTGGTTATTGGTTGTTGGTTGGGGTGGAGACTGGTAATATTGGGTTTAGTAATTGATAAACAAAGGGGAGTTGAATGGAATGATATTTTGGCTGTCTTGTCTTAGAACTTCGGGTGGGGAAAGGTTCTTATATACCTTGAGGGGTATCGTGTGCTATTTCCCTCTTTATGTGGTCCCTATACAAGTCACAGCTTCCATTGTGTACTCTTCTCATATCTCTTCACACCTTTTCTGATTGTGCTCAATATCTTTACCCTCTTGCACTTGGTTGTTTAACATATATTGTACTTTGTTCATATTGTGAATTGTGAATTTCTATTCATTCATATGCTAGGTATCATCAATTTTGTGCTGGTGTTACTCAAGGGTTAGGGGAGAATGATAAGAATTTTTGATTCAAAGTAAATGCAACTCAGCAGATAGGAATGTTTCTTCCCCCACTTTGGAGATCATGATTACGGAAGTTCAAAGATGCACATTGGAGGCCAAACTGGTGTGTACTTATAGATACACTTTGAGCCAATGATTATGCAAGTTTGGAGATGTACTTGGAGGCTGTGATTGAACTAGTACAGAGATACTCTTGGGGGCAGTAATCACATAATCTTTGACATGAACTTGTAGGTGGCATTCAAGGGAGATTGGAGATGTACTCAGAGGCAGTGATTGTGCAAGTTAGGAAATGTGCTTTGTGGCCTTTGTCTTGTACATGTAGACATGAACTTCAAGGACATCATCAGCAAAATGTATTTTAGTCACTTGGAGTCTCCAGGAGTGCCTGAGAGGATGCAGAGTGTAAACTTAAAAGCGTCAAGTTCAGGAGAGAATCAGACCCTAGGAGGGCATTCCGGCCAGCCTGGGAGTAGCTGGGATCTCTGATGATTGGTACAGGAGTCCCATGGGAATGATTGTGATAAGATTGGGAACACGTTGGAGCGCCGATGACAAGCCCGGGAGCGCTGGCCACAAGCTTTGTAGCGCCAGTTTGAAGCCTGGAAGCACCTAGAATCAGTTTAGAGCAGTCTGGGAAAAACACCATCTTCTTTGGGAATGCTGCTGGTGCACCTGGAAATCATAGCTACTACTTATCATTCAACAATTTTTAAAACTTATGTATTCAGCTTGTCTTCTCATCTGTGTATCAATGTATCCATGTATTTATATAGCTGCCCAATCTACACAAGGTATATCTGGACTGGCGGCAGGCGGTGCTTGAGAGCATTTCGAGGTGCACCTGACGATGACGATTGAGTAAACTCACAGATGCACTCCGAGACGGTGACTGAGTATATTCGGAGATGCTCTTGGAGGCCAAGATTGAGTCAACTCAAAGATGCACTTGGAGGCCGCATTCGAGCAAGTTTGGTGCTGCACTTGGAGACTGTGATCGAGCGACTTCGGATATACACTTGGAGGCCATCAATGAGTAAGATTGGAGGAGTACTTGGAGGCGGTCAATGGGAGGCGCAATGGGTCCCAAGACTCTATTCTTCAGTTAGTTACAGTAACTCACAACCATAGGAATGTAACGAGGTGACTTTACCTCTGAGCTCACTTCAAGAGCTGGCCAGTAGCAGTCGATCTTGTAAGGAGGCACGCCAGTAGCAATAGCTACATTGAGGGGTCAACTAATAATCTTGAGAATCAAGGGAAGACAGGCGATCTGGGGTGGATGCTGTATTCAGTGTAGGCTGTACTCAGTGTTAACTCATGATGATGGCATGGAGAGATAGAGAGGGATGACTTGAGTTTGCATTCTGCAATGATGGTAGAGTTGTGGACGAGGAAGAGAGATGGGGGATACGAATGGCAAGGATATGGAAGTTACAAGCAGATCCGAGAAATCAGGGGTATGACTTGCCTGATTGAGATTATAAGACTTCTTATTGGTGTTAATACCCACCGGATCAGGTCTCGTACCTGCTATGTCGGGGATGGTCCATTGACTTGCACACAAAATTCTCTTAAGTTCCAGTTTCCCTTAATGATGTCGCCCATGTCCTCTCATCTCTGTCTTTCTCGTCCTCAACTCTACCATCACCTAAGAACACAAAGTTGAGTTATCCCTCTCAATCTCTCCATTCCATGATCATGTGTTAACACTGAGTCCAGCATACACTAAGTACTGCATCATCCCAAAATTGACTATCTCCCACTACCAGCCAGTCTCATCTCCCATCTTTTGGCCGACCTTGTTGTACTCAGTTCTCTACATTGCCACAATAACAAGTTAACCAATAAATAGAGTATCAGCTCCCGACACACCTCCTTCCCGATCCACCGCCTCGAGATTGACCGGCTCCAGGTACTCCTCCAATCTTGGTAGTTCTTGGCCTCTGAGTCCATCTCCAGTGTCACTCGATCACAGCCTCCAAGTGCATCTCTGATTACATCCAGTCTCAGCATCGCAGAGCATCTCCACATTCGCATGATCTGGGCCTCCAGGTGCATCTCTCTGTTCACTCAATCTCGCCCTCGATGTGCATCTCCAAACTCACTCGATTGCTGCCTCCAAGTGCATCTCTGAGTTCGCTCAATCTCGGCCTCCAAGAGCATCTCCAAACTTGATCTATTCCGGCCTCCAGGTACATCTTCAAGTTCACACTACCATGTTGCGATGAAACAGCGGAGTGTTCATGGCATCCGATGGGACTTCATGAGAAAGACCAGTTCTGCCTCAATGAATGCAAGTTGAGAGGGTGAGAGGATATGAAGTGGTACCCAGCTGTGAGGAACCAAACAAATTGCATGGATCTATGAATGCTCAGCAAGCGTGTGTAAGGCACCACATAAATTGCGTAGATATATGAAAGCTTGGCAAGAGTGCATGGGAGGGACCCAGTGGTGGGAATCATAGACTGTGTTTGTTTCGTATAATGAGATAATGTCTAGATACTTCCCTGGAACTCCCTATGCCCCCCCGCCTTCTTCACTCAATCTGTCTCAGTCATCCCCATATCGCTGTGTGCCCCCTGCCAGCTTCTCCCTACCACACTGAATCGCGGTGGTAGTGAGAAATGGATTTTCTCACCACGATGGCCACCAAGTGCATCTCTAAGGTCTCTCAATCGGTGTCTCTATGAGCTCCTCTGATTATGCTTGAGCACCATCTGCAGCTAGATTGACCGTATGTGTAAATATAGAAGTACTTAGATACCTCATACATGCCATAGTATGATGTAGCAAAGCTCCTGACTGTAACAGATGCATATGATAGACAAAATGCCTGGTGGTTATGAAACCCTAAGAACCACTGCTATGAGAATATGGCACCAAGTCTCCCCCAGACCTGTGCAGAGGTCTCAGCTGCTCCAAAATTTGACTATCCTATATGTCAAATATCGGAGCATCTGGAAGTATTTGGAACCACTTGGGAGGTTCACCAGAGTGCCTGGGAGGTTTGCATGTGCCTGTGGACTGATTTACATTGTGCTGATCATAATTAAGCATCTTTGGAGATACTCTTTGGAGGTGGTGACTTAGTGAGATAACAGTTGTAGTTGAAGGTGATCAATCTGGAGGTGATCAATTATGCAGAACACACAACTTAACGCTGAGACTCTACGCATTAGTTAACTTGCAATCTTGGAAATTTCACTTAACTTGACTTTGCCTTCAAACTCAAGGAAACCTGGCTACACTCAGCACTTATACTTCAGTCATAGTGAAAATGAAGGGAGAATAGTTGTAAGTTGCCAACAGTCAATGGTGGGTGGATTCTGTTACTCAGTGTCAACTCATGGTTTCAACATGGAGAGATAGAGTGGAATAGCTCAATGTTATATGCTAGGGTAATGGTACAGAGGTGGATGACAAAGTGAGAGATGGGGATGAAGATGGGAATGATATGGGAGGATATGAGAGAATGTGGAAAATCTGGGGTACAACCTGCCTGATTGGGGGAAGAATACCAAATAATGCTGTTTTTACCTGCCGGATTAGAAGTCATACCTGTTCTATCTGCAAAGATAAACTTACTTGTGTACCAAATTATTTTATATCCCAGTCTCTCATGATTATTTCACCAATCTCTTCCTGTCTCTCCCTTTGTCGTCAACAACACTACCATCACAAGCGAATACAAGCTTATGCTATTTATTTCTCTCTTTCCATGCCATGATCTTGATTTGATACCACATACAGAATCAACCCAAGATTGACTCTCTCCTACTCCCAGTCAGTCTCTCATCTCTTATCTACTGCCAAACCTTGTTGTTTTCAACGTTCTACATTCCTGCCATTCCAAGTTAACCAAAGGATGGAGTCTCGGAACCTGTCTTGCCTCTCTTATGATATGCTGCCTCCAGAGTAATCACCTCCAATTCAGCATCCATTTTCATATCCTTACTGCCTCCAAAGTGCATCTTCACAGTCGGCCAACTATGGCCTACAGTGCATCCCCAAGATTGCACTAACATGGCCTCCAGTGCATCTCCAAACTCACTCAAACATGTCTTCAAATTTCATCTCCATGTTCACGGTAGATCACTGGCTCCAAGTGTATTTCTGAACTAGCTCAATTACAGCCTACAAGTGTATCTCCAAACACAGTCGATTATGGCCTCCAAGTGAATCTCCAGCCTCGCACAATCACAGCCTCCAATTACGTCTCCACAGTTGCATCATAATAGCCTCTGAGTGCACCTCCCAATTCACATGCTGTTGGCCTCCAAGTTCATCGCCGCACTTGCTGGATGATGACCTCCAAGTGCATTTCCAAACTCACTTGATCACACCCTCAATGTGGATGTGTAAGTTCACTTGATAACTGCCTCGGACGATATGGTCCAGCTGGGTCAATCATGGCTTCGAAGCGCATTTCCAATCTTTCTCAATTACAGGCTCCAAGCGCATCTTCACACTTGCTTCGTTTGAGCCTCCAAGCGCATCTCTCAGTCCACCTGATATCAGCTTCCAAGTGCATCTCCAAGTGTATACAATATTGGCCTCCAAGTGCATCTCCAGAATCACTCCATTATGGCCTCCAAGTGCATCACTACAATCAGTATATAATCATGTCCTGGTGCTTCTTGGATTCCCTCATCTACCATTGTGGTGCACTGGCTGAGCTAGCAGGCAGCAAGCCCATTATAAACACTCCGCTGCACCTCTTATGGCATCAAAAGGGAATGAGTAAGAAGGAGCCATTTTCACTTGAGGAGCATAGGATGAGGGTGAGAGGATGTGGTACTACATGGCCATGAGAAATCATACAAATTGTTGATTAATCGAAACTCGGCAAGTGTGTGAGGGAACCAGGAGCTGGGAAAGATAAAGTCTGTATTTTCATTGTATGATAAGATGAGATGATGTCTATCTACCCCAGGGTCACCAAAATATATACATTCCATTACTCAGTCCATCTCGATTATCCCTGCATCTTGATACACCCTGCCTTTACTTACTACGTCCTTGTGCTCCCTGTATCTCCATATGCCCTCCACCCCCCATGTTGCTCAGTCTACCTCCTTTATACCTGCCTCTTTGTATGTCTCCCACCCATTTCCCCCTGTCAAGCTGAGTAACAGTGGTGGTGAGAAATGGATATTGCCACCACCACCCCTCCCTGGCCCTTTGTGCGATACACATCTCTCCACATTCATCCCATATCCCATTACACTCAAACCTGACTGATCATAAGAATAACATAAATCCAAAGGACAATCATACACCCAAAGGAAAACAATAAATCCAAAGCAAAGAAAACACAAGGACTCTTACATTGTACACACCTGCTTTCTCCAGCAACCCTCCATGTTAGCCTGCCTGTATTCTTGGCCACATAGGATGCACGAAATCTTGCCAAGCTGAATAGTGAATCAAACAATCATCCTATGAATGACATACATGGCCACTGCGATGTGTGCCCGGGCCTCTATAAACAACTCGGGGTTTTGGATTACTGCTTGTGGATGATAAATACAGCTTCGTTCACCATCATTCTCTCATGGTGAGCCTAACATGTTCGTCTCATTATCCAACATTCTCTTGCAGTCCAGGTCATGGTGGGGCGATTCTAGGAAGCAGCATATATATTGTTTTTGCTCCGTGTCATTGTTGGTGGAACCCCTACTTACGTTACTGGGAGTGGCAGACCAGTTGGGCTTTGGGGAACCCTTCTACCTAGGATTGGTAGGCTTCTCTTGGGTCGTACCAGCCACTTATCAGGGTGACTGGATTGAACTATCCACTTTCAGGGCAGGAATTGGCGGAATCATACCGGTCTGATTCTTTGGGACAGGACTTACTCAATCCTCCAATCAATCCTTGACCAGATCCATCAACAGCCCTCCAACGTTACTCCCATCATTTTCCTTTTCCATTGCTGTTTCCTTAGTTGGCGGGGTTGTTCATGGAATCGTCTCACTGTTATCAGGGGATGGAGGTTATATGGGTATCCCATTGTAGGCAGGTGGTACAGCGGGTGAAATGGTAGAAAGTTGATGGGCGTGATTGCGGTCATCAATGTCAGGATAATCACTAACTGTAATAACCAATCCATGCTGCCATTTCAGGCCCACAGCTTCATCATTGATTCCTTCTTCCTGTTAGGGGTTACCCCTTAATAGAGGTATTGGTACCAGTCTACTTCGAGATCTACAAAATGGGTTTTATAATACCATATAGTACATAAAGCCGATCTCAGAATGGAGTAGTAAGCTGCCATACGTATGATCCTTAGCGGGTGATTGCCTACCTCGTGTTGATTGTATAGCAATCCTCATTGCTAGCCGATTCATTGAAAGGTCGATGACTACTGTAGATATGATTCAATGATGCAATAACCTTGGCCTTGCCTATTATCCTTCAAGGATAAAGAGGAGCCAGTTATTTTCGACCACATTCGCTAAACTATGACAAGTGGGACTGGACAAGTCGACAGCATTATTCAGACTGATGTGTCAGGCGGACGATAGCCAATATGCAATTAAGCGGGACTTCAAGACAATCCCATCTGGACAGGAACAACTTGGGTACTCCCCGGTCAAAGAGAATGGTCTCTACCTAAGCATGGTGTGTCTGATTGATTATGACGTTTGGCAAAGTCAATAAGACCCTATCAGCCTCCGAATCCCTGGCTGGGAACAAATGAGTCAGGTTAATTACTATCAGAATATACTCCTGCTGTAATACGTCTTAACGAAATATCGACCAAGCAATGGTGGGTCACCATGTAATCCTCTGAAGCAGATAAACCAAATAGCCTATATGGTCAAGGTCGTATCTTAATGAATTAAGCAATCTGTTTAAAGCACTCCAAATAACCACGTCAGTCAAGGAGATGTTTCGATCATCCGAAATATACCAGTTGCGAGATATCTCTGTTGAAGTTACTATGTGATTAAATCTTATTGCGGATGATGGCCAACATGAGGAGCGTAATGTGTTAAAACCAACCATGCAATTACACGATAATGTTCGGGATGCGTGGTCCTCTATCATAGACCCTGGCTCGTAATCAAAGAGTACTCTATACTATGGCAGATGAAATCATAGCTAATGTTCAGACAAAAACTTCGGTAGTCCAAGAAAGGCTATAGAGAGACAGCAAAGCTCTGGCTTTGGAAAAGTAGCCCCAACAGTACAAACGATACCTACCTGCGAGAACCAAAACTAAAATATTATTGTTGTTTCAGTTCTTATTATTATCATGATTATCAAGTATAGTAGCATTATCTATTAGGATTGTACTCGGTTCCCCCGCCCCATGGTTGCGCATAAGTTGAATAACGAGTACGACGTCAAACTGTGTGCATTATCCTTATTCCTGGATCAGTTCCAAAAGGAGGATAAGTTATTTGCAGCACAGTGTGTTTGGTGGCTGGCAACTGTAATTCAGTATACCGAGATATTGTCTTATTATCAGTGTCATAAGATATCCCCTTCAAAATATAACTTTAACCTTGTGGTAACACCGTTACCAAATCAACTACCCGAAGAATCCCTAATTCTGGTAACTGATTCCCCGGGATTGGTTCTCGATAGCGATTCTGATATTGAGGTGCATTCATCTCGAGAGAAATTACTTCCTAAGTACCGGGAATGCAAACAGGCAAAATTACATACAACACACTCCGGAAGGATTTTCAAGAATAAATGAAATTATTCACACTCCGAGTCACAGCCCAGATTTGGAACACAAAGTAAGAACCAACGAAGCGGAACTCGCGAGCTTTTTAGAAGTGAAGTTTTGGAATATTGAGGGAGATTATGCTTAGACGTAATATTGCCAATAGTATCTGAATGCCAGATTTATCAAGGAGTTAAGACGAGGGACTTTGTGAAGATACGTGTCAATTAGGATTGCACTATCGACTGGCAAGCGTTTACCGCCACAATATTAATTAATCATCGAGGTTAATTTTACCAACATACTTTATGATCTTAATTAATCATCGAGACTAATTTCACGAATATACTTTACGATATAAATCAATCATTGAGATCCATTATATCAACATATTTTATAATATTGAATAATTGTTGCGATTGATCATATACATTATATGTATTCTCAGTATTGTGTTACGCCAAGCTACGATTGAGTTGCTATTTACCTGATAGCTTCTGATACAACTATACATATTTGTCCATGATATGTATACAATCTGTATAGATCGCCAATTCACTGTGTTTGGAGATACGCAGAATAAATTACATTAGAACTACGTCTGCGTACTTAATACTTACTCAGGTATCGATAGATACTTACGAAGGAGTATAGTTACTTAGGAGGAAGCACCCACATATCACTTCCAGCCAAAGGCAGCCATTATCAAACAATCATTTAGCTTCCTGGTATTTTCCAGAAGTACACCACTTGCTGGCTTTTAGCTTCCAGTTTCGCTTGGTGAGGCAGTGGACGTATGCCCCATTGCGGCATCTCTTAGCTAACACAGAATCACTGAATGTTTAATTTGGGAATGTGATTGATCGCAGCCACTTCTCACTTCCGCTGAAATCACTTAGCATTTGCTGGTGATCAGGATAGTGTTGCCAGAGGTCTCCCAGCTACTTTGATGTCTGCGTCATTCTCTGTCGGACAGAGTGGTGTTGCTTGATCATCTCCCTTACCCTGTCGGAGCAATTGAGAGCAATAAGGAAGTCATTGTACCACTTGTATATCAACATCTTCCAGTCAAGGTTTCTGTCCATGAAGTTCAACAGCCATGTGACCTCACATTCTCAGCATCAGTAATGTTGCCTAAGAGATCATAGATTTTGAGCATGAAATTCACTTTGCTTTGGGGGTACAGCTCCCGAGTGGTGATCTGCACGGCTTCTTGTAGCGATCTGACAGGCCTATTGGAGACGAAATCCCTGCTGAGTTGTGATATTGCCTCCAATGAGAGGGTTACTGGGGAGGGATTGCTGGTGATAGTGGAGATATCCGAGAAGGAGGCATATGTAGCAACAGTGGTGGCGGTAGATGCCCTGGTGGTGGCTGGGGTGGTGGTGGTGGTGGCTGTCACACCGATGGAGTCAAGGCTCATAGCAATGGTGGTAGTGGTTAAGGACTATATAAAATCCAGGTTGTCGCAGAGTACTGCTCCGATGTTGTTAGTTGATGTGAAAGTCTTGTCGGTTGGTCATCATCAGTTATGGTTCAGATGGTGATATGCGCTGAGCTGGTGATATTGGGTGCAGTCATCACTGTGCAGAGGGAGATGAACTGCACGGTACAGTGGCCATCTTTTCTTTAGGAATGTAGGACGGGGAAGCTCTTTGAATACCTGGAGCAGTACTTTGTGCCAAATCACTCTTTTTCCAGTCTCTAAGTGGTTTCTGATTTCCCTAGTATGCTCTTCTTGTATCTCTTCACAACTTCTTTGCTTCTTCCCCTTTTCTTCCACTGCTTGTACTGGGCCATTGGGCATATCTTGCTTGTTGTTCACATTCTTCGTGATGAGTTTTCTGCTAACACCTGCCATAGCCATCATTACTCGAATCTCGAGGTTACCAGAGGGTTATGAGACATTTGTAGGAATTTTTCAGGTATCATGGGTGCAACTCAGGTAATAGGAATATTTCTTCCCCCACCATTTCGCAAATCTAGTAAATTGTGTGGATTAGATATCTTCACCTCTGTTCGTTATCATCCATTCAATGGATCTTCTCCCTTCCCCAACCTAGCTTCCCACCCCTTTCCTGCTCCCGTCTTGCCTATCGTTGTATGGATGGGTGGTCTGCCCACACTGGATGTGCGTTGTCAACATATGACGAAATGTACTGTATTTGACTCAGTTCCTGAGTAATGCTATCTGGTGAAACCCACCAAAAAGTTGTAAATTCTCTCTTGATTACCCTCCCTTCCATAACCAGAGCATCCTCTCCCATTGACCACTCCTCTGCACCCATCCTCCTACACAACTCTCCAACTACCAGTCCTTCCTCCTCTTCACACTCATCCTCCCAGCTTATACCTCTTCTCATTGGGTTGCTCACTGCCTTTCACTACCCTCCTTTGTTAACTGACTATATGCCTTCTTCCTTCTATGTTTCCAGCTCTCTCCCATTGTATATGCGTTCCACTTTCCCTGCAAGTATCCTCGTGCTATCAGCCAACACCTTCTCTTTTCCTTTTCTTACAATTCCAGCCCTTCTGATTCCACTGATTGCGCTTAGCAAATTCAACCACTTATCCATCGTAGTGCTGAACCCTATCCTTCCAAGTCACCGTTACTTTAACTAGGTGTATAAGCTTCCCAAGCTGCTAACTCCTTAAAACAGCTGAAATCATGCAATGTGCTGTGGCAGAGGTGGCTGTGGTGCAGCTGTGGTGGCAACTCCCCCTCCCAGGTATGCTCCAATATGGAGAAAAATCTTCTTTCTGTTCCGTATCTGAATATCTCCCTTCCATTTCCGCCTCTTGATCTTATGGTTAGTCTTCCTTGTTCATTGTGATGGACTATATCCTGAGTCTGGTTTGTGTACACATGAGGATGGAACGTGTAGATGTGTCCTAGCTCATCATAACATATACAGTATCCGGACTCTTGCCATGGATACTGTTGGTAATTGGGTCTAATGGGTGCAATTGAAGGTGGAAAGTTCATTGGTGGAAACAGACATAGATGGTCAGCATGGATGGCATATGCCCTGGCAGTCTGGTCGACTCTGCGTACCAGCTAATTTTCTTCGCTCATTTACAATGTCCACGCAATGAAGAGCTGCATCATATTGTCCATTTTTGTGTCGATTGTATCATTTGCTCTAGCAATGTGCATTCCCTCCATTGCTTGGACTGGAGCCAGGCTTTCTTCATTAGGAATTACCTGAAGGTCCAATGCTGCTTGTATCTGGGACTGAGTAACAAGAACCTCCCAGCGCCGTATTTGCTCCTTCCCAGTGCGTGACAATGAGCGTGTGTGGGGTCACACATTGGTCAAGATCATACTTTCAGAGTTGGTCGTATTTGAACATTGAGGGGTCTCTGGGATCTAGTTGGAGCTTCATTACCACTTTTGCCCTCAAACTGCATGGGAGGGCTCTGAGCAGCATTTCAACCTGTGAGTACTTGGCCAAGGATCCCTTCTCCATCATAATCCGACTGATGTTGTCGTAGTCATGGATAAAGACTGTCAGGCCCATAATCCCTTGTCTCAGCTGGTCCTTGCATAGTCGCTCACAGAACAATCTTTTATACATATAAACTCAGCTATCAGCATGGTGGAATGTGTCTTTCAGTTCCTGTTTCAACTGCTACTAAGCATTCTACAAATATCCAATGATCATGGTGAGGGTCATCAGGTTAAGTTCCGAGCAGTAGTACTGGAAGGTTGCAATGACATCTTCAGCTCCCAGGTTGGTCCTGGTGGAAGATGAGCGGTGTTGTGATAGTTCAATCAACTTGGTAACATCCGCTCTGAAGACTGGCATACCCATCGTTACTAGGAGTGGGATTTACCACTCTTCTAGACTGATGGCAAGGGCCAAGGACTTGATGAATTGTTATTGATCGTGCACATGGTTGGATGAGGAATTGGTGGCAGGTCTGGTGCTGGCGCATAAACAGGCATTGGCAGCATTGATGGAAGATCTGGCATGGCGTGGGGATCCAGCATTGATGGAAGATCCGGGATGGCTTGAAGGTCCAGCACTAGAGTGACTGGGAGGGCTACTGGAACCGGCGGTGGCAGAAGTTGATCGAGTTTGCTCAGTCCACATCTTGATTGATAAAGTTGTGGTGGATTGGAGGTCAGATGGTGGTGTAGGTGGTGAATTGGCAGTAAATGGTAATCTACGGTCAATTGCTAGTTTGTCAGATCTTGGAAGGGGAGTTGGGTTAATTGGTGCTCATTGTTAGGTGCACTCTGTCTTTTCCTCATGTGCAAGCCCAGCATTACGACCTCTCACCATCTTCTCTTATCGCTTGTTGCCATATCGTCTATCTCTCATGTTCTCTTCCCTGCTGCTTCCCCCTACAACTAGGAGTATCCTCACCAGCACACTTCATAATCTTTCTAGAGTTATTGATTCTATGTCTAAGTATTCCTTCAGATTAGAGTCTTCCTCAGTGTGGGGGTGACATCCATGTTTCCACTTGTGTTTTCTGGTCCCAGTAGAAGGCTGGTTTCTATTCTCAGAGTTAGTCCCATCTGCGAGGTTGGTGCCTGTCATCCCATCTGCAAGGTTGCTGCCTGTTATCCTGCTGTTAGATTGGTGCCGGTCATCCCAGAATAACGGCATTGTCGGTTATCCCATCTGCGAGGTCAGTGCCTTTTGTCCCGGTGTTAGGTCAGTGCATTTGATTTGCTCTCAATGTACATCCCAGTATGTGGTCGGTTCTGGTTGTCCAAGTGTTTGGTTAGTGCATTGTTCTCGGTGTTCCACCCAGTATAATGTTGGAGCTTATCATCAGGTGTTAGGTCAGTGCCCAGCCTACCCCATCCAGCATTCGTATCTGACATTGTTAGCACAGCCTTAGGAATGTTTCTACTTACTTCTGCATTCACTCCACTCAGATGGTAGATATCATTCTTCACTCACTTCGCTCCATATTTACCCAGAGTAGGTAGTGTGCATCTCTCCCACCATTCTGTACTGAGTAATCTGAACCAGAATCCACATTTGCGCTGCACGTGTGGTAAAACGGTAGATCAAGATGGCAGAGACCTCATCATCAACACTATGCCACACCTCTCACAGCATCCAATGGGATCTTGTGAGACAGCACAGTTATGGCCCGAGGAGCATAGGATGAGGGTGAGAGGATGTGATACTGCCCGGCCTTCAGGAACCATGCATATTGCGTGGATCTATGAAACCTTGACAAGAGTGCATGGGAACCAAGAGCTACAAATGATAGATAGTGCATTTTCATTGTATGATAAGATGACATGATGTCTATCTACCCTGGGGATTCCCAAAATATACTCTGGGTCACTCAGTCCATCTCCATTATCCCTGTGTTCATAAGCCCCCCTATTGCTTAGTCCATCCCCGTTCTTCCCGTATGTCCAAACCCCCACCCAGCTCGCTCAGTCTCTCTTTGTTATCCCTGTATCTCCGGAAGCCACCAGCTGCCCCCTGTCAAACTGAGTGGAAGTGGTGGTGAGAAACAGATTTTCCCACCACAGCGGCGGCAGCCAGATTGACCATATGTACATATATTGATTGACCGGAATGGATAGTACCTGCATAATTATAATGTAATGGATGTTCATATACTTCTGAAACACACGTCTCTAAAAAACATGAATATGATAGACGAAAGAGCTTGTGATTATGTAACCCTACGAGCCACAGCGGTGTGAATACAGCACCCAGTTTATGGTCTCCCACAAGTTCTGTGCAGATGTCTAAGGTGCTTCACAAGTTGTTCAACCTAGAAGTCAAATTCGGTAGCATCTTGAATGCACCGCCATATTTCCAGATGCATTTAGTAGCATCTGAGACGCTCTTATATTATCTGAGAGCAGCTTGCTTACCTTTAGTGGGGCCTGGGAGCATCTGGAAATACTTAGAAGTACTGGTGAGACTTACTGGGGTGTCACAGAGGTGTGCATCTAGCTTCCAGACTATTTAACATTTTGATAATATTGTTGGTTGTTCGAAAATTGATTGCAACAAAGAATTCAGCAATTTCAATTGAGGGATTCTATCTAATGGCTGCATAAGATGTATTCAATATGTATAAACTAAACGAAGTGTATGTAATAACACCTTCCAAGAATGAGCTTCATTATTGCTGTAACTGCACTTCTGCTGTATATTTTGATATCAGATTCTCCAATATTAGAACTATCTACCAGCGGGAAATGAAATCTCTACTGTTTCCAAGAGATGTATAAAATACAAACATTGAGCCCAATACACACTAGTTCAAAAGTATACGGTGGTAATTCCAACTTGGTACATTGTTCTATGTGGTTGGTATCATTTTTTTTACTGAGTGTATCTGAGTTGCTAACTTGATAGATGAAATACTGTTTCTGTTAGATCACTTATTGAAACGACATATTATGTCCAATCGGAAGTTGCGTAGTATAATGTTGATAGTATATGTCTAGTGAATAATTAGATTTGTAAAACTACATACTGGATAGAATATTATTTTGAATATCTAAGTGGAAGCTACAAACAATATTTGTTGTTTATATTATACTATGGGATAAACTATCTATCATGGTACTTCTGGAGAGTAAAACACCCAGTTTATGATATATTTGAATAGCCTGAGCACCTGTTCCAATAGCTATGGGATTTTATCAATCGACAGGATATTGTTGGATTATATTTCAAAATCTCAGAAGGATTGGGAATCAGCTGCCAGTGCCATTGGGGTATTCAAATATTTTTGTTTTATTTTCAAACTATCTGGGAGTATGTAAGAGCTCTGGGAGAATTGCAGTAACAATTCCGAAATGCTGCCTTGATTAATTGTAACATTAGAACAGTTTTAACTTTTTCTGATAGTATGTATGCAAAGTAAAGTCTTTACTGTCAAATATCCCATGCCATGACTATTAGTCAACATTGAGTACAGTATCCAATCAAGATTGTCCATTTCCTACACCCAGCCAAGTACAATCTAGTTTCATAATTTCCAGTTACATATCTGAATATACATATCACTTCTAGTATCCCTTACTCCAGATCAACTCCAGACTGTTATCTTCTACAAGCCAACAGTTCGACTTGACTCTGATTGCATTCTCATACTTAGAAGTTGGCAAATGAATATAGCCATATCTATCAAAATTATCTATCTACAAAATAACCAATGAAAGTGAGTACTGTGAACATTTTCAGTACATTTTTACAATTACTAGTTAATATATAAAGCAAATCCCAGCTCGGGTCACATCTCCCTTCTGATAAGCTACGATTCAATTTACCCTATCTAGACCAACTACCTTTCAGTATACCTCCAAGTATTCATGACTATTACCTTTCAGTACAGATCTGAGTTCACATAATTATAACCTCTGAACATCAACTCCTCATTCCTCTATTCTAGCCTCCAAGTGGTGCTTTATGTTGATTAAATTATATTCTTAAGTTGTTGTAATTACATTTCCATATTTATTCAATTGCCAGCTCCAGAAGTATCACCAATTGTACCTGAAAACTCACAGTACATAATTCAGATAGACCCTATATGAATTAATCGACATACAGATAAATTGAAATATTGATTTGCAGATGAGAATTCACTGCTGATTTATAAGTTGTAAATTTATCAATCATCAATTGTAGCTGCATTTTCTGAATACCGCAGTACAATTCTTATAGAATATGTTGATTGTTCAATTTTTCTTTGCAGTGCTTCAAAGTACTCCCTACCGTAATGCCCACATCCCAAAGCACTCTTTCACTGTTATCCAGTCGTTACATATCCTTTTGGATTTATTCCTAGTGCTCGCAGGTGTATGTACAGTTTCATGCAATCGATCCATTCAACTGAGAAATTTGTCAATGGTAGAATTATCATCTTACAACTTCTGTAGCTGACTAGATACTCTGTGTAACCGACTTTCATTTTGATGATGGTTGGTATTCATAATCTTGCTGCATCTCAATCTTCACATAGAGCCAATACTGTCTTAAATTCAACTTTGGATATACAGAAGTGCTATTTTGCAGATGCACATTGAAGTCTACAATTTAGCTATCTGCTACTATACTATGTATGAACATAATACATAGTTGTATTGATACATGTATTCATAGATAAGAATATAAATCCAATATAAGATTTCTACAATTATTGGACCATACATGGTAACAGAGGTTTGTCGCTGAAGTTATTATGAACTTCATTTGAACTATCGTCAAAGATTATGTCCAGACTTCGACAAAGTTTGATGGTAGTTTAATGCATTTTAACGTGTTTCCAATTATGTAGCCTGTACATTTCAACACTTCTGCATTGCTTACCTACACTTCAACTTACTGGCAGATCTGTACTGAAAATATTATTATATTTGCACAGGGTATTACATTTGAATTGTCCACATTGGGTATAGTTGGTCTGGGGTATATTTATTAAGTACTGTAATAACTATAGCAAAAGTCCATAGGAAGTTATAATACTTACCTTTGATTACATTTAACAGAATAACTTTCTCCTAACACCATTATACTTGTTCGAATATCTCACAGTGAACTAACATTGACAATATCTCGGCAGCTCTGCAGTACCACTTTCACCTCTACATCTTTCATATTTATCAGAGTTTTCACAACCCCTTGTTCATCTTTGAAAGGTGGCCCCACCCTTCAATAAGTTCACTTGATGAATTCTCTCTTAGTATACTTGATAAGTTTCTTTGCAGCCTACAAAATCTATCTATGCTGAGAGTATTCAAAGACACCTGACCAAGTCACCTTCTTCTGTCAAATTCATATATTTTCAATTATCTTCTGCACTATCTACAAGATTAATTTTTACCACCCAGAGTTGATTGGTACACTCTAAGCATAGTTTACTAGTATTCAACAAATACACTAAATTATTTCTTTCTCATCTGTTCTGATTCTTTCATTATATGTACTGTGTCAATCAACTGGAAAATTGCTGAAGAACTCAAATTGAATGCATCTAAATAAGTTGACATTAATTGTTTGTAGATAAAATGATCTATCGAAATATAAATAGATATAAATAAACGATTGATTCATAAAATGAATATTGCTTGAACCATGGAAAGAGATTATCTTACTAATATATGATAAAAAGGACTAAGAACATTTGTTCTCTGCCAAAATCACTACAATTTACTTAACAAGTCAAGCCATTTGACCATTATTGGAAGTAGTTTTCCATTAGTTGTATAATTGAGTATGTATATATTCATATACATTGATGGGACCAAGCACAGCTGTCCAATTCTATTTCTAATAAACTCTGATATGGCTGATCTAATTTATGCAATTTTAACTTAACTCTGACAACATCCATAATTATAATACATGCACTGCACAATCTAAAAGTAATTGAAAACTATTTTAGTACTGTATAAGTTGATATATTTATCTTCAAGTTCATAACCATTGAAACACACTGGAATTTATTTACAAAAGATGTTCTATACATATAGTAATAAGTTGGAAGTATATGTATCTACAATATAAATATACCAATTCAATATAGAAATAATTATACATTGAATACAATACGACTAATTCCAAGTATAATGAGATCTGTATGCAGTACTAACAAGTGGTATTGAATATCCAGATTCAGCAGTAACTACATTAATCAAATCTCTGTTTTCATGTTTGCTGTGTCGGCATCAGCAGTCTCAAGAATTAATACTACAGGGGCTTAATCATTGGAAACTACTGTAGTAGGAATCATTACAATACTGAATGTAATATCGCATCTTATAGATTACCAGTAGCCAACTGACTCTAACGACTATTGGATAAGAGATTATAGAGCCAATTTGTTGATGCAGATGCCATCACTATCCACTTATATCATTATACTTTACTGTATACTTCAGCTGGCTTGAATAGTGGGTATGTGGTGATACTAGTATGCTTTAATTGTCCATTAACCAATAAAGATAGCAATGTTCTTTCCATGGCAGAATGATAATAGCTTGCTGTGACTGGTCAACCTTCTCTTTCTATATTTGATTTTTTTGCATCACATATTAGAGTTTGTAGTGTGCACTAGTATATTTATATCATACACTAAGTCTAACAGCAGTTCAAATTGCATTTCAGTGCTAATCCTGTATGTATCACAGTATTGCAGTTATAGTTACATATGGTTATAGAATGTTAAAATTACAGAATGGCATTGTACTTGGAAACAATCAGCAACTTATGTAAAACATTTCGAACCAACTGGTGCCACAAGCCAGATATATGTAGAAATATATTGTAATACGAAGTATAATACTACCTCTGTTTCCAATTCAAATTAGAATCAAATTGGCGAATATTGTTTCAGCACTACAGTTGTTAACAAATCTAGGAGTATAGATGTTAGCAGTTATTATAACATTTCCCAGCAAAGAGATCAAATAATTTGGAGTCTAATATTAAAAATAATGTAAGCCACTTGGGAGAATTATATCTATGCAATTAGAAAATTGCTGATATTTTAAAAAAATCTTACTTTTGACTTAATATTTTCAATTACCCTGGCTATCTAGCAAGTGGTACTTCATACTAACTGGGCAATTCATGTTAACTGATGTCAGTAATAGGAATATCTACTAACTATATCTTTTTTAAAAAAATCTGAAAGTTTATTATCTTCTATATCTTCCAAGTGTATTGCTTTACATATTCTACCAACTTCTCGCTCCCATGTCAAAGATGGCAGTTCATCTTTGCTAAGTTAGATAATTCTGTGTGAATATTATTTTCAACAAGAGATTAAACAACAAAAAGTTTAAATACTTTATAATGTAAACATACTTCAGGTCTGTATACACAGAATGGATACTAGCAGATAATATTCAAAGTACTCAAAAATTAGTAAATAAAACAGCCCACAAGAATTCAAACATACCATAGGAGTATAAGTTTAACTTCTGTATAAATGTTTTAGAGAAGAATAAAACTCTTTCAATGCTGTATGTGAATCTCCAAGATTCATATTCTTACTTCTGCAGACTATATAAGTAATTTCATATACTCTCAGACCCAGCTAATATTAACCAACATAGCTTTACATGTAGTATGAATATTATCTGGGATATCTGAAAGCTCTTACTGCAGTAAAGGTATATGCAGAATAATACAATTAAAAACCACAAAAATATTTAATACTTAATGAGGTTGAATTCTCTGTGGAGATTTGCAAGAGTACTCTAATCTTGATACAGTAATCTCATAATAGAGACTCATAGATTCCGATAATTACAAGCTAAGTTGTCTATTATGTGTATTATATTAAATATTGGAGTTTTACAATCACATCAAGATTTGGTATATTAATATGTAATATTAATTCAGTATCTGAGTAACTCAATATATGTACATATTGGTAATCAAAATCCCAGTAGTATTGCAGAGCAATCTGGAATGTATCTGGAGATAAGTTTTGATTGAACTTAGAGATAAACGTGGAAGGATTAAATGATTCAATATTGTAATACCCTAATAGATAGTAATGGTCTATAGATGGAGATTTACTCAACAGTGGTGATGTTTCAAACATCATAATAAATATGGAGTAAGTAATAATGTATACTGTGAAATAGACGTTGTGATTAGGACAGCATAAATGTAGAGATACAAAAGACTGTAATGAAAATGGACACTTGGGGGTGGTACTTAAGTGTACTTTAAAATGTACTGGGAATTGGTTATTGAGTGACCTTGGAACTAAGATATAAGGCAGCAATAAATCGAAATTAACAAGATGCTTAAATGTCAATATCATTCAACCATTAAGGTATACTGAGGGATGTTGTAGACTTCACTTCGAGAAGACAATGGATTAAACATTTCAAGTCACTGATTATGTGAACTTGAAGATGTATGTTGAAACATACTTGTGGGAAGTTATTCTATAAGCAGTCACTTTCGAAGCAGCTGTGTTATAGGCATGTATTGTGAAGGTTGTTCATTCGACTGTAGATATACTAGAAACTGCAGCTAAATTCATGAGTTACCAACTTATTAAGAGAATGTAAAAGTACAGAATATAACAGTATACTGATATAAGAGATAAGAAATGAATGGCTGCCAGAGTGTAAGAGACAGCCAATCATGAATGTATACTGTACTCAATGTTAACTGATACTCATGGTATGGAAAGTTAAAGTGAAATCATTGAACTTTATCAAGTCACATTATGTTAGAATGGTAGCTAATGAAGTAATATATTGGAAATCGTTATGGGGAAATTATTTAAAAATATTCACATTCTGAGAATACCGTTTACCTCAGTTACTTTACCATATCATATCTTGCAGATGTTAACTCTAATTTGGCACATACAAAATCCAATTGTCCAAGACATATTTCTGATTGCCAATGACCTGTTTGTATTCTTCCATATTATCCCGATTTGTATCTACCATCTCCTTTAATCTTCACTGCAACTCTATGATTCAGTTAGAATGCAATGTTAATTTATCACTGTCTAGCTCCCCATTCCATAATCATAAGTTCATATTGGATGTAGTATTATCCCATAATCAACGGTTTCCTATTTTCAGTCTCCTTCTATTTTTACTATTATATTTATACCCTTGCATATAGAATTATTATCCAGTGCATCTCTCTTCTGTTCAATCGCCTAAGTTGCCAGCTCATCAGTGATGCAAGCCAAAGTTATCTCTAATTGTATTGCAATAATTACAAGTTAATCTATAAACGAATTTCACTGTTTATTACATGTTACTCACAATTAACTACCATGAAATGCAGCTCAACACATATTTTGAGGTTCACCAGACCAGAACCTTCATGTACATATGCAAGGTTGCAGATTGCAGCTTTCATGTATCTGGGTATATTTACAAGCTTATAACTTAAATGCATATCTCTAAGTTCACTTGATAATGGCCTTTACTTATACTGCTACATTCCAGTGAGTATTATCTCCATCTGTATCTGTACATTCACATCATTAGCCCCTTCAAGGGTATACAGTAGTTTTCCAAATTCCAGCAACAAGTTTCCATTAAAATAATTTCACAGTATGTAAATATGCGATTTGAGTGTGAGCTTGCAAACACTGTCAAGTATTCTTTGCAGTGAATATATCATTGATATCAAATACAGAGATTGGTTGATACTTCAAAGTATAAATATAATGCATATTGCTTAATCTCATCCCACTATAAGTAGTGACCAACCTTTTCCACTTAAGGTACTTGTAGGTATACCAATGTCATTGCAAAATGTATAATGTGAATTTGAGCCAGCCATTCTACACTATGTCATGCTCTCAGTCATGTTTACTATACTTCTAGATACATCCCATAGTGTTCAAAGAATAATTGTATCATTCCAACTATATTGCCAGTATAGGTGGATGCATCTGGTGGTTAGTATACAGGTCCATATAGGTTAAAGTATTGTCAAGTTCAGAAGTGGAGTCTAACAACTTCAACAAACTGCAACAGGCTTTCAATTAATAAAATTAATTTTACTAATGTAGTATTTTCATTCAACATTTCATGTAATGGGTTATCTTCTTCAATCATATAGATAATAGTTCTATGGCTAAATGCTTTTATCTTCTAACCTTGATGGAGGAGTGTTTTGTATACTAAATCTACTGTAATGGTATCGATATTAAACAATTTTGAATTGGATCTCACCTAGATAGAGGAACATTTAAACAATGTATTTTTCCATCTTCATGAAGAGGATTGTTATTGCCATTAAATTTCCATATATATTGCAGTCTAGTTACTGTACTTTCAGTATAAAGAATTAAGCAATTGCAGCGATCCAGGTTGTGTTCCTTGAAGATAGATTGGAATACATCCAACCTTCTCAGCAGGGCTGTGAGCTGATTAACCCCTTCCAGACTAATACTGTATATATATGTGAAATTGCATTGCAATTCCAATTTAATGTATAAACTCTATACAATTGCTATATCTATGTGTAAAACTATATCTACACTTATAGTTTTATATACAGAATTATCTGGATGTACAGCTATGTACTCTCTAATGCAGGATATACTTAGATATATATTTCATCAAAATAACTATTTAGCATCAGTTTAACTATATACCCCATACTGCTATTTGCTGGTTTGACTGAAATACCTAGCATCTACAGAATTAGATCATTACCACCATATTCAATCTGGTTCTGTATACAATACACAGTGATTCAAGATCTAATTTGTATAAAAGAAACTTGAAGAACATCTCCTGATACAGCTCTCAGCATATTTCATTGGATATCACCTATTGAAAACTATTGTAATCATCAAGAAAATCTCCAAACATATTTCCTCTTGAACTAAATTGTTATTATTAACTTGACATTGAAAGATAACCTTTTCTAGTAAATCTACTTTGACTAACTATTTGTATTATAAAGTACACCATATCAGGGAAAAAAACTTTGGAATTTCTGTCACTTTTGAGTATAGCTACCAACTCTATATCTGGATATATTTAGTATTGCAATTACAACTTTGAGACTGTAGCCTGATAGTATAATAAACGAAATGTTTTATATCATAAAAGTGTTTTGCTGGAAATTGAAGACTCCATACAAGTAGAGTGGGGATAAAAATGAAAGCTGTTGTTGAAAAGGTTATCTCTAGAGCAGCTTTCCAAAACTCAACAATAATATTTTGCAATCTACATCGACAACTCGGTCATGATTCTTCAAAATATATTTCAATCCTTAAGTGAAGAATTGACCCTATTATCACAATATTGTAATATACAAGCAATTTAATATGCTACAGAGCTGAGAGTTAAGGTAGAATATTATGATACGAATATCTATAGTGTAGCTTATATCGTGAACAAAACTAGAACACACTTTCTCAAATATCAATGTGGGGTATATATGTACATTTTAGCCTCAACTGGAGTAATGGATAATTTTCAGTGTACTTTGAAATGGGAAAGTAGCTAGAATGGTAGCTATGCTGGCTGGAAAGCCCAGTCACAAATATCCAACTTCCACTCAACCATAGGTTTGTACAATAATGATGTGTGCAACTGTGGTATTTCAATAACGAAAGGTATCATTTTGCAGAATTTAGTCACTTCAAAAGGTTCAATGCAGGTAGTAGTAATTTGCAACAAAGTGGGGTTGCCTGTTCAGAGTGTGAATTCATAAATGATAGTACTACTTTCAAATTTACATTACGTATGATTTAGAATTCACTTTAATAAAATTGTAATTTGCTAGTAAAGAAAATTGATTAAAAAGATGTACTGAGAACAATTTTGGGACATGTAGTAAAAGGGTTATATCAAGAACCAATATATATTCAAAACTGGTTACCGTTAAGAGAGCAGTACTATTGGTAGCTATTTGTCAGTTGTATAAAACGTTTAATCTGATATAACTTGAAGATGAAGCAAGTATATTAATAGTATAATAAATTGATTGAAAGGTTAATTGAATAATATAGAGAGAGTAAATACTATACCAATATCTATAGCTGTATACAGGATGGATAGCAAGAATGAATACTGCTTTCTGCCACCATTTCTGATTGAAATCAAACTAAATAACATATCAAATATTTATTGTCAGGTACTTGGTATGAAAAATTAGTCAGAGTTAGAGTTTGGAATTATGTCATTTACTATAAAGATAACATTTTTAATAAATATTAGACCTTGGCATACATCATTAGTATATGTGAAACCATGTCAAATTTTAATATCTGTGATTCACCCTATTTTAACTTGAGATTCACACTTTACTTGTATAATAGGGAGACTTTCTAGTGGTGAGTCATTAAATTTCGTGTGGTGTCGTCAAATTGATGTTAGCTAGCGCGGTTGACATGCACTTCCCAAAACCCAGACACCGCTACGCCAGTAGCGGTTCAAGTCTGTGACCACTATAAACCCTGCAGCCTTACATGAGTTAGCCCGGCGTGTCAAATGACCCTAAAGATGACTCTAGTGTGGGTTAGGGTTGAGTGGTTGGGTGATTACTTGAAAATCCGACTAGTAGGACAACTATGTAACAGTCAGTCCATCAGTACAAAAGACCCTCTTTCTTGTAATTGCAGTCACCAGCGAAATACGATTTTGTTCCACCAACAAACTATGGGCCTATCTAATACGTCTGGTAAATATTTATTATCTAGGAACTTTCCGTGTTTTACCCCTTTGACTTGGCTGTGCCACTACAGGCTCGCGATCTGATGATGCAGTGCTTATGCTGTTTAATGACAATGAACTGTCAGGCAGTGTCATTAAGCTGAAGTCATCGTCATTGCGAAAGGGTTCTAAGAAACCGACAAACTGGAAGGATAGAGCGAAACAATTAGAATGTCAGGGTAAGTCACTCGTCGATTCTGCTGAGCAGACATTGACTGATTTCGATAGATGACAACCCCTCTCCCAACAAATCGCCGGAACCAGTCATAGCGCAACTCGACGAGACGGACATCTCATCGTTTGCTACCGGAAGACCACTGCTGGATGAACCGGATTACAAGATCTGCAAGCACTGCAAGAAACCCGTCATCAAGATAGTGGCGGCAGATCATGTGCGTGCATGCCTGAGAGCGAAGGCGGAGAGAACGAAGGAGCGAAAGAGGCAACGAGAAGAAGCGGCTGCAGCCGTGGTAGGAAAAGGGAATAGTGATGGCCTAGGCACAACCAATAGAGATGGCAATGCAGATGAAGGCGGGGACTTAAAAAAAAAGGGTACAGGTGCGAAGAAGATAGCTAAGAAAGATTATGAGCCAGGAGGAGCAAAGGCAAAGAAGCGGAAAACCGATTTAGTGACACACTCGAAGGAACCGAAGGCAAAAAAGAAGAAGGAGAAACCTGCTAAACCTGAGCCAAAACCGAAGGCACCTGTCGACGTTGAGAGGCAGTGTGGTGTACAGCTGCCAAACGGCGCCCTATGTGCGCGGTCACTGACCTGTAAGTCACATTCCATGGGTGCTAAACGGTCGGTGCTTGGGAGGTCACAACCGTATGATATACTCCTGGCGGCTTATCAGAAGAAAAACCAGGCCAAGCAGCAGAGTAAGTGTTGTCTATCTTTCATACCCTCTGCCGCTAGATTATTCTAACGTGTCCAGAGGCGGCAATAAATGCCGGCGGACCTCCACCAGAGGAAATCGAGGCAAATGCCATGCCCGTTGATTCGGACGAGGAATCTGAATTTGTCATGGCTGCGATTGCGACACACGTACCACACCCTTTGGAGCATCATGTTATGATACCAGTACGGAAAAAATCGCAGTACATACGCATGCGTGACGTCATGGCAAGTGCATTACGTCCTATTGGTCAACCGTTATATAACGCCGATTGTGGGAGTGCCGGGAGTGGGCAATTAGGCAGTACGTTTTTTCCAGGAAAGAAATCACACTGCTGATAAATACTAATACAGGTATATTAAATCAAAAGTCTCCGTCGTCGCTGCCTCAGAAGTCCTTACATCCAGCACCTTCGTCTGTTCACCGGAAATCTGCTTTGAACTTAACAGGTTAATTCACGGTTTCGGTTTGGTGAATGCGAGTGTACAGAGTTCTGTTTATGGTCGCCCATTTGTTTGACTTTGTTGAACGAGAATAAAGTTTGAATGATGATTGAAGTGTAAAAATGGAGGTACAAAGTTTAAAGAATAAATGCAAATATCACGTGCCCTGGTGACCAACAAAAATAGGCACGAAAGTCTAATTATTCAACACACCCCCGCCTTTCGTGCCCCATCTTTCAGAAATCAATCAATCAGTAGCCAATCATAGATGTCATATTGTCTCCACTTATGAACAACAGAAGTCTCATAACCATTAAATTATAAACAACAGTAGTGTCATAACCATTAGCCTGGTACATTTACCCCGCTTTGATAATACAGTCTACAAGACTTTACCCACTTGAGATAAGTAGGTACTGGTAATGCTGTTATCAACAAATTTGCTACATTCTCTGAACTCTTGATAAAATTGAATCATACATACCCTCTATGTTGATTATCATATGATTGATTATATTTTACTTTAATGTAGTTAGTTTCAAGTTTCATAATTTCCAATACAATGAGATTACATGTACTTGGGGTTTAATATCCACTCTAAAATGATACACGTATGAATTAAATATTTGATCCAGAACTTCTTTAAATATTCAACTTGAGTAGTACAAAAGCTGTCATTCTAGGACTAGTACTAGCTAAAAAACATTGCAACTATAAACACCAGGAAAATTGACCTTGTGTGATGCAAAACTCATTGAAAAGCAGCTTTAAGGACAGTAAATTTTAGCATAATGGAGGGCTGGCACTAGCTGGCTTTATTGACCTACACACTGACTTAATTACTATGATATGCATGTAATTTTGTGTACTGGATACTATACATCACACTGTACATACTATACATCACATGGTATATACTATACATCATGCTGCATACAACAAACTCAAATGCAAGCTGCCAGATTCACTTTAATGCACGCTTCTAAGTACACTCTGAAGTATACTGCTGATTGCTCCCTATTGCACTCTCCCACCTTGACTGGCAGCAGATTTCCAATTGTGCTCGATAACACACTCCCAGCCTGCTTGAACAATGCTCCCAATTCAGCTCTGAAGTTGCTCCCAAGTAGTCTCTGAGAATGCTCTTAAGTACACCTCTGAGTACATTCTGAATTTTGCTTCTGATTATGCTTACCAGGATACTCCCACTTGCGCTTGACGGCACACTCTCACCCTGCATAATTGTAAACTGCAGAGAATGCTCTTAAGATGCTCTGAAGCATATTCCGGTACGCACTTGCAAATACACTCCCAATTACACTCGATCACCCTCTTTCAGCCAGCTTGACTATATACATATACAGTAAGATTTCAAGAAGCTGCCAACTATTCTCCAAGTATGCTCCCAAGTATATCTCCAAGTACCATCTCAATTACACCTCCATATATGGTGGCCATGATGCTCCCAATTGCACTTGAAGGTGCACTCCCAGTCCAGTTTACTTTACAGTTCCAAATAAGCTGTCAAGATGTGCTCAAGTACACTTCTGAGCACACTTTTAAATACTCTCCCAATTGTACATGATAATACTCTCTTAGCCTGCTTGACTGTATAATTCAAAGTAAGCTCTCAAGACACTCCCAAGTACACCTCTGAGTCACTCTCAATCAAATATGCTCCCAATTGCACCTTATGTTACACTCCCAGCCTACTTGGATCTACACTCCAAAGTATATTCCCTCGAGGGAAGATACTCTCAATTTCACTTGATTATTTGCTCCCATGGATGCTTCTATATACTTAATTCAGAGACTTGCAGAGTTGCAGACACCAGGCACCAGTAGGCATGAGGCTGGTGACATACTGGGAAGTAGTTGGTGGCTGGTGGCTAGCTTGTAGCATGTGGCATGTAGTAGCTGGCTGGGGGCATATGTCAGCCAAAATCATAATGTTGGTTGACAGGGCAGTCTCAACTGTATATTTAGTAGGGCCACCATGACAATATCTTATGATATCTGAAAGTTATGGTGTTAACAATTGAAACAATCAATTTTGCAGGAATGGCCAATATTTGGATCTCAGGGAGAGCAGATCTCTGATCACATTTTCTCTATTGCTCACTAGTTTCTACAGCCACTGTTGGATTGATTTTGGGCATATGTGTGTGCATTTGGTCCTGGCCTGATGGTTATGATGGTGCTAGTGATGGTGATGGTGATGTTGATGGTGATGGTGATGGTGATGGTGATGAAGATGATGATGGTACCAAAAGCACTTAGTCATGTAGGTTGGCTACATCAATGTCAGTATCGAATTATTAACATACTTTCAGCTTTCTATTGGCTCTAGCTTGCTCAAATGCAGTGTATTCATACAGCAAAAAGCTTTCCTTGTAACACTCTACACTGTCCCAACCATGGCTTGGTCTATTTTGACTCTCTCAAGCAGGCTGTCCAGCAGGCTCCCCAGCAGGCTATCAAACAGGGTTTCCTACAGGCTTCCATGTAGACTCTTACATGCCAGCAGGCTGTGAAGTTGACTTGCAGTGATATTGTATACAGTACCTGTGATATACATTGAAGACTTCAGGGAGTATGGACAGGTATAGGTACATCTCCGGCTGCCAACCAAATATCAGTCCATAGGCCCATGAATGCATCGCTAGGCATCGACTATAGTGACTGTTTGCTTCACATTGGACATGGTTCCACGGGATATTGGCTACACACTGCACGTGTGTATGTATTTGCACAGTACAGTTTATAGTAGATTTTCACATTTGCAGATGAAACTTTTAAATTATCATTGAAGCTTATAATATTTTACAATTGAAGTGAAGTATATTCTTATAGTATTAACAATATGTACACTGACAACCTCTAAATGTATACTATCAGAGAGTAATGGAATTGACTACATGCTTTATAGTTTCATTTCTGGCTATTGATTTGCATTGCATAGTTTATACAACTATAAAAGGTTGAATAGTCTATAAATATACAAATATTGTGAATTCTCAAATTAGATATTCAAAGCATTGCAGATTGAAAATTTTATTGCAATTGTGTACTGCTGGACTAAAACAGACTGTAAGAGTAACTATATATAAATAAAATTGTATAGTGAAAAAGGTAATATATAAATAATGATATACATTTCTGTTAAGTTATGGAAATTTTAAGTAATTCATTAGATTTACTATGATTATAGTAAACAAAAAAATCAACAAACAAAGTTGTAAAAACTTAGAAAAGAGATACATTTAGAAATGCTGTGCTAGATTTTATCATTCAATATGGAAGAATTTGAGTGACATATTATATGTGTGCATTTACATAAGGTGATTTATCCGTATGCAGCCGCGTATAAGTGTGTATGAGAAGATATTGTAATATAGTGAAGTCATAGGTAGGTCAGATTGTCACTGGCAATCTCAGGGAGATTGTGAGTGGTCTATATAAGGTTGCAGTTATCCAGCTCTGGACACGTCTCGTGCCATTGGCGAGAACCTAATCATGGCTGCTGTTACATCATCCCCCTCTTTTGGAGCAGTCCCCCTGGGCTGCCACATATGTGTATACATAGTGAAAACCTTTAAGAAATACAATACCCAAATATGTATGCCTCGGTATGACAGTAATAAGTCCCACAACCGATTCTTGCCCTATGAGCTGCCTCACAGTGGATTCGTTGCTCAGGGAAACTCGAACTTCGGTGGTAGGTGGTACAGACCCCCGTGGATGTCATTTATACTGGCCTGAGATCCATAAAAAGATAACAACATACCAACACCCCCTACAAAGCATGCAATCCTACTCGTGTAAGTCCAATCACTGTCGAGGCTTCCTCGGATGCCCTTGGTGACACTCATTGATCAATTCCTGTGCAATCCTCAGATTCTCCACAGGTTCCCTCCTAGTCTGTACATAACTGTAATCCGCCCACTGTAAGAGATATTGGAGCGTGCTGTCACATCAGGTAGAGTTGAGGATGCAGTCGACTTCCCATGTGTCAAAGTCGTGGAAGATCGTTGGCTGCAGTTTAGATGGTGGCTGGCCGACGGTAGGAGGCATATAGCGGCTGTGTAATTAGACACAGATGATTTTGTGCTTTCGCATCGTATACGGAAGATCTCCATTGAAAGTATGTGTATTGATGACCTTACTTACCATGTACAGTCCTGTCCGTTTGTAATCCAACATTTTCGAAGGTCTTGTCATTCAGAAGTGCTGTGTTGAAAGCCTGACTTTATCTCCAACTGCAAAAACGATCTCAATGCCACTGGCATATTTCTCCTGGTGGGCTTCAACCTCCTTTCCCGGAAGATCTTATAGAGAGTTTGGTGAGCCTCCTTGAAGCCAGCTGGCAAAAAGTCTGGTAGGAACTGCAATTTCAGGATACATGGTTGCTTCGGGGCCTTAAACTGCATCACCAGTTGATAGTTGTAATTCGCCCAGAATGAAGTCATCCTTGTAGACGCATGTACTGCCCCATTATGAGAACATCCGGCTAGTGGCAAAAGTTGTACTTAATCGTCCTGCCCACAGTTGTTAAAAGCCTGGAGATCATCAGCAAAAAACATTTCCATCCGGGCGGAATGGCTCCGTTAGAGTGGACACGCTCCGTCAGAGCCGTCAGAGACACCCCGGTGGCGGATTACTCCGCGCCCGGCGTCAATACCACGCGTCACGTTGCATATCACCCTCCGATCACTGTTTTGCCGTTTCTTCTCGCTCTGTCGGTCTCCTATTTTAAACAAACACTCTGGCGTTGTGGCCAACTGTGACCATACGTCGGAATGGGTTCATTGGGTACACGCTTGCATCGGGATCGCAATGCAATGGGT
>Ga0307515_10002503_pt1 | contig 39823 bp, 40 predicted proteins | sample 17_EM_MG_FD_194513 | JGI IMG/M metagenome (GOLD analysis project Ga0307515, IMG submission 194513) | Populus trichocarpa ectomycorrhiza microbial communities from riparian zone in the Pacific Northwest, United States - 17_EM | ecosystem: Host-associated > Plants > Roots > Unclassified | place... | reverse complement strand
GCACATATGACCAACTAATGGCTATGAAGGGGGAGATAGCAAACCTGATACGGACGTCGCAAAATGAAGATCAGAGCGAAAACGAAAGCCGGGCCTCAGAGAGCATTACTAGCGACGAAGAGACAACCGTATACGGAACGAGTCCCAACTCGGAAGAGGATGAGGAACGAGAAGAGGCTGAGGCTTCGCAAGGAGGGCTCCCTCAATTGGCACCTTTGAGGACTGGAAACGGGACTGCTCGCAAGTCTAGCACGGTGACGTTGCGACGTGCAAGCGCGGCCAGCTTCCGCGGCCCTCGTGGCAAGGTGACGGACGAAGAGGGTGCCGGGCTGAAGAGCAAACAAACCAAAGAGTTCTCAGAGCAGGGGAAAGTCAAATGGAACGTGTACAGCGAGTATGCCAAAACTAGCAATCTCATTGCCGTCACGATCTATCTCTTGATGCTGTTCGGAGCGCAAACGACGCAGATAGGTAGGTTGGCGCATCGGAGATTTCTTTGGTGTCACATGAACCCCCCATGCTTGGTGTTGATTCTCAATGGGCCGATACTAGACGCTCGATGCTTGTCAAGCCGCAACGGCCGAAATTTCTGGAGTGTTGAGAAGAAAGACTAGCTAATCATTGTTGCAGGGGGCAGCGTGTGGCTGAAGCACTGGTCTGAAGTCAACGCATCGTACGGCGGCAATCCACACGTCGGGAAATATATTGGCGTGTACTTTGCCTTTGGACTCGGGTCGGCCGCCTTGGTGGTGGTGCAAACTCTAATCCTCTGGATCTTCTGCTCCATCGAGGTAAGTTGACTAGCCATCGGTGTTGGCGTCTAGCCATGGATACCACTAGTCTCGACGTGCATCGCTAACGCCGCCTCCCACTTTTGACCAGGCTTCCCGGAAGCTCCACGAAAGAATGGCTTTTGCAATCTTTCGCTCGCCAATGAGCTTCTTCGAGACCACTCCTGCAGGACGCATATTGAATCGCTTCTCCAGGTATGTGCTTGTCATTCTCTCACCCTCCTGCAACCAAATTCGCAGGAGAAATGTCTCCCCTGTGTACTGTCTTGGTCGAGTGGGGTATGCAGATGCAGTGCGATGCCCTTGCTGCGCATTAAGCTGCTCGATTTTCTCTGCTAGGTCCACCTCCCGCCATTCGGCTTTCGAGACGGGCATGGCTTTTGCTAATGTGTTCGCACAAAACTAGCGACATCTACCGCGTAGATGAGGTACTCGCGTGAGCTCTCCACACACACATCCTCTTTCTCTGGTTGGCGCTGACCGCATATAGCCGGACCTTTAACATGTTATTTGTAAACTCGGCAAGAGGTTTGCCTGCATCCTATGACGTCCCACTCGGTTAGTCAACTGACCAATCGATAGCTGCTTTTACCTTAGTCGTTATCTCGGCATCGACCCCCATCTTTCTTGCCTTGACCGTCCCACTTGGGGCACTCTATCTCTACATCCAGAGATACTACCTCCGCACTTCTAGAGAATTGAAACGACTTGACAGCGTTAGCAGGAGCCCGGTCTATGCGCACTTCCAGGAATCTCTCAGTGGAATTAGCACCATCCGTGCGTACAATCAGCAACAGAGATTTGCCCTAGAGAATGAGTGGCGCGTAGATGCCAACCTGAGAGCATATTTCCCGTCTATCAATGCAAACAGATGGCTTGCGGTGCGGCTGGAGTTTATAGGCTCCATCATTATTCTGTCAGCAGCAGGCTTTTCTATAATTTCCGTGTCAAGCAATAGTGGTCTATCTGCGGGTATGGTAGGCTTGGCCATGTCATATGCTTTGCAAATCACCCAGTCTCTCAACTGGATCGTTCGTCAAACTGTTGAAGTCGAGACTAACATTGTGTCGGTGGAACGAGTTCTGGAATACGCTGGACTTCCGAGTGAAGCACCTGAGGTTATTTCGAAAAATAGACCTCCCATTAGCTGGCCTTCGCAAGGTGCTGTATCCTTCAATAACTACAGCACAAGGTATCGGCCTGGTCTAGACTTGGTTCTTAAGAATATAAATATCAAGATCAAAGCCCATGAAAAGGTTGGTGTGGTTGGTCGTACGGGTGCCGGCAAGAGCTCTCTCACCATGGCATTGTTCCGCATCATAGAGCCTGCAGAGGGGTATGTGAGTATCGATGATCTTAATACAAGCCAAATTGGACTTCTGGACCTTCGGAGGCGGTTGGCCATTATTCCTCAGGATGCTGCCTTGTTCGAGGGCACTGTACGCGACAATCTGGATCCTGGGCATGTTCACGATGACACCGAGCTCTGGAGTGTGTTAGGTGGGTTCCACCGGAGAATTTCGATCGAGGCTAGCAGCTGACGGTCCCACAGAGCATGCAAGATTAAAAGACTACGTTGCTAGTATGCCTGGCAAGTTAGAAGCGCAGATCAACGAAGGAGGTAAGGGCTGAAGATGTGTTCTCGTGGCGAAGTTAATGTAGCTAATGAACTACTCAGGTTCGAATCTTAGTTCTGGCCAGCGACAGCTTGTTTCTCTAGCTCGTGCCCTTCTAGCTCCCAGCAACATTCTCGTTCTGGATGAAGCAACGGCCTGTCTTCCTAACACCTTTGATTGAAATTTTAGCTGACTTGATGCGCAGGCCGCCGTGGACGTTGAAACAGATGCCATGCTCCAAGCAACGTTAAGGAGCAGCATTTTCAGGGATCGGACAATCATCACAATTGCGCACCGCATCAACACAATCCTGGACTCTGATAGGATTATCGTCCTCGACCATGGTACAGTAGCGGAATTTGACACGCCGGCCGAGCTGGTGCGTCGAAAGGGCGTCTTCTATGAACTTGTGAAAGAGGCGAATCTCTTAAATGCGTTAGATGTCTCACAGCAGTAGATAGTGGCGGTGGGGCGCTTGGGGAGTTGTCATGCGCCTGGTTTTTGTCGGGTGGAAGCAAACCTTGGTTCTCGCCTTTTTCTTAGCCTAGGATGATAACATGTGCATCGCAAAAGCTAACTATGAATAGAATGGTGGTCTGCTGTTAGATTCCTTTTGGCGAGTCTCCATCTGTTGGTGGGGGTGGCAGAAATGTCTACCACGTTTTACTCTGTATACGGCTGTCTTGTAGTAAGTATCCCCATGAAACGTGGGAAGTCTGAGTCATACAATATCACATATTTTCAGCACAGGTCTTCTGGTCATTTTATGCAGTGATGGTTGTGTCCTTGAAACACGGTGGTTTCCAGAATTTATGAGCGAGAGTTTGATGGGGTTCACGTTCTCGCCAGTGTGCTAGATATCATTGCTTTTGGGCTGGCCTCAAAGCGCCGCAGCCCTCGAAAATTTTCCACCAGGGAATTTCCACGGTGCGGAAAGAGGTGAGCTGTAACATTGAATGATTGAATGAGGTTTAGGGGAGGCGGGCAACCCTCCTAGGGCTGTCTTCATGATGCAAGAAAACCAGGGTCGGCCTGGCGGCTTCAGGTACGCGAGGGGGTACAACGACCATTTATTCCGTAAGAGGAAAGAGGCGTCGCTCTGTTGGAGACCGCTGGAGAGCGGAGATCGTAGCTGGCTTGGCTGGCTCTTGTATCCAAAGCTCGGACGGTGCAGTACAGCAGGGTGCAGGCGATCATGACGGTTTGCAGCAGGGTCGGGCAGATACGATCACAATATATTAGTGGACTTTTGCATTTCGGATCGTGACGGCTGGCTGAGTGGGCGTGAGGCACAGCGAAGGACTGACCTTTTAAGGTTGAGGCTACGGCCCGCACGTCTCTTGTTGCACGACTGCCGATGATGATGGTTCGTTATGCACGCCATGCCGCTTGTCCCCAGCTTCTTCGGGTGGGTGGGTGTGTGTGTGTGTGCAAGCAGGCAGAGGGCTGCCAAGCGGTCGCACCATCTGCCCAATGCTTTCGCGCTTCTAGCTGCATAATGTGGTCCTAACGGGCTGACGCGTGGCGTTGAGATAAGCGCTCGCTCGACGCGGCTAGCTTGGAGACGAAGGGCAATTCCAATCACGACCCTAGACGTCAAGTCGATTCTTCTCACACACACTCTCTCCAAAGATCGTAGTTAACCAAGGAGATAGCGAGAAGTCCTGCACTAGCTGTACTGGCTGCACTTGCGGTCTGGCCGGATCAGTCCCTGTTAGGGTGACTGCATAGCGAACGGCACCGCTGTTTCCAAAGGTTGTATCACTTCGTCCAGCCTCATTCTTCTACACTCAGCAGCCCGCTCGGCCCACTGTCCAGCCAGGGAACCTTGCCGGCATGATCATCGATGCTTCTTAAGTAGCGCTGTGCCTGTGCCTGTCCATTCGAGCTGGAGCCGTTTCCATCGTCCTCCCTCGACCACTTTGCCTGGCCTGTTGGGTTCCTTATGGTTGAGGAGGCTCGCCTCGCGCTTATTCTTGCTTGTTATCCTGCGTCTCCGCTTGACGGGGCCAGGCCGTCGTTTGAACCCTGAGTGCGTTTCAGGGCGGTTGTTTCTTACAGCCCGTCTCTCGCTTCGTCCATTCATTACACTCCAAGGGCCGCCAATTACTGGGGAGCAGGTTGTTGAGATCAGGTGTTCAGACGCATCCCCCCTCGCACGCCCTCTAGCTAGTGCTGGGGGATCCCCCAGGTTTTGTGCGAAGCTCATCCGACTGTCCCACCGCGCACCAGACCCGCAACCGGTGAGCTCCACTACTCCAGCGGAGGCTAATAGTCAACCATCGACGCCGGAGTAATAAACAGTAAGTCCCCCCTGGAAGTGCGAAGTCTTGCTAGGGCATGGGTTCCGGGTAACTCCGTTGACGATAAGCTTAACTTCTGGGCACATTACTCGAGTATTTTGCCTGCCCCGGACGCCGACCGTTTTCTTAGCCCATCGTTCAGTTCTCTCATCTTTTCCATTTGCGCCCTCTGGCCCTGTCCTAGGAGCAGCGGCCCATTAGAACCATGGTGGCCAGGCTAACGTCTGCTAGTCCTCCCAGCGTTTTCTTACCGTGCCTGAGCCGTCATTTTAACTTGCCTGGAGTTCCTGAGCGAGCCTTACCCGCTCGCCAACGCTGCTCTGGCCGACACCAGCTGTTCGAAGGAAGCCCGAGTCCATTGTCGGAGCTGATCCCACCCTTCTACGATGGTGTCCCGTTCCTGCGAGGCCAATGAGTCCAGCAGGGCGGCCAAACGTCAGCGCCGTGACCTTGGGCGCGACTCGAGATCCGCCGAGTTCGACAGCTCAAATCCAGGGAACGGGAGGATAGCGCAGCCTCGATCATCTGTGCGTGCCAGCCCCGCTTTCATGAACTCACGTCCCCATTGTTGGCCCCTCATGTTCAACCCGCTCGCTCACACGCTCGCTTTTTGGCTTTGCTCAGCTTAGCTCCCGCCTGCTAACCACCATTTTGCTAGGCTGTTGCTCGCGCTACTGAAGCTGCGTTAGAATCGTGCGGTCTCCATGCGCGCGCTTTTGCCGTGGCCATCTTGCACGATGACGGTCAAGTCACCTTTGAGGCTTCGGAAAACATTGGCAAGTTCAAGCAGCAACTTTTTCCAAAGGCCGGTTGGGAGCAGCTGCAACAAGCTAGCAAACAGAACGCTTTGCCTCCCCCAGTCGACGACCATGCCAGTCATGGTAGGTTGCTAGCATCTCTTTCAAACACAATTTTGCTGATTCACCAACAGATGACGAAGAGACTATTTCGCCCGCCTTTTCTATTGGCACACCATTCTTTGATGAAAGCGAGGTGTCGCATGCCTCATCTCCCGCTAGGAACCGCTACTTGCTGCCTCCGAAGGTATCAAGGCCGCGCAAGGGTAAAAACCCGTCGCCAGTGGATTCTTCTTTGGATTCCCCTTTGGATTCCCCTCCTGATTCCCCTCCTGGCAGACTTCTGCGAAGCGGTTCTAGCGGCCGTAGAAAGACGACGATTGATGAGTCACAGGACGAGGATGCACGTACAACCCAGAGACAAGATCAGCGGAGGGCAGTCTCGTTCTGCATCAATAACGAAGAAGCTGTTGAAGAAGCCTACGAGATACGCCTACGCCAAATACAGCAAATGGGACTAAAGAAAATACTCAAGGCGTGGATCAAAGTTGCAGAGCCTAAAAAGCAAACCAATTACCCGTACATCAGCTCGCGAGAGGGCCAGAATAGAGAACCTAAAGTGCCTCCGTGGTGGCCAATCGATCGGGTCATTCATAAAGAGCCTGACCATATTAATAAAGAAGGTATGTAAACAATGCGTGTCGTAGACCTCTCGCTAACTAGCATAGCGCGAATCATTCTGGCAATTGTCATGTTACGTATGAGAGAAAGGGGACCGGGATGGATTGCCAAACTGGAGGAGTCTACGAAGAATGTGGACCTCAGGAATGAAGAGCGTTCAAAGGCGGTTGAAAGGGTGGTAAGAAGGAGGAAGCTGCTTCAGAGTCTTTATGCTATCGCCAAAATGGAGGAGGATTACTACCTGGATGACATTGGCAAGTTATATCCGTCCTCATAATTTAAGATGCCGTCTAGTATGCTAATACTAACTTTACTACAGATGGGAGCACAATGTGCACCATATATGACATTCCTCCCATCAAAGATGTCCCAAAGAAACGCCTGCCATCGAAGGTAGGCGGGAACAAGCAATCAAACAAGAAAGCGAAACCCGTACCGTCACCACCTTCGTCCATGCAAAGTATACACCAACTCGTTTCCCCAACTGCGCGCCTGGGACTTGAGAATATTGCACAGCCCGTACCCAGATACCACCCGAGACAAAGCGAGCCGCTGAATACCTCCGTTCCTCTCTCGGAGGCTCCGCGTTATAGCCGGGATGATGGTATGCTATCAGGCAATACCATGGCTATGACTATTCAAAACAATATTCAGCACAGATACTCGGGTCAGCAACCTGATGTAGTTCCTCAAAGATTCGCAGATTCGCAAATGCAAATTAATGAGTCATACGAGTACGATGTGAAGAGTAATCGGGGCATTTACGATGACCCATCGCCGACTTACATGTCGCAGCGTGATAGTAGCCACAAACCCCGGGCTCCTTTAGCGGTGTACGATAGCTGGCACCATCCCCCAGCTGCCGAGCCGTTTTCACCTGCGCCGACTTCATATGCGCCTACTCCTACGCATCCTTATCAACCTGCGATCTCGAATTTCCCTGGAAGAATAGACTACTCTTTCCAAACAGTGGGTCATACGGGCCCATTGGTCTATCAGACCCCTACACCAGTTACAAGTCCAATCTCACTAGCGCCATCCTCTACGTCACAGAGCTTCAGCCAGCCTTTAGCGCATGAGCTTCAAGAACGAGGACCACAATCGTCACTTGATACCTCACAGTATCCTGGGTCTACCTTTCGGACTACCTCTATGAACAACCCGCATGGCTTGCCTTTCCTCATGCCGGGTCACCAACAATTCTAACCCCACACCGCCATTGTCGTACCTAAGCAAGGACCAAATCTTCGGCTTTTTGATAGTTGACCACTGAGTTTATCCTTGATCTAATGTTTTCGAAATATAACTCCCAAAAGCTCTTTCGTCTCCGTATTCCGGACAAAAGCATCCAACCCACTGTGTTTGCTGGGTTCTATTCACTCATCTTGCATTACCCACAGGTTTTATACCTCTAGTCTATTTCATACCCTTCATGAATTCCTTTGCTTGTAATGTTATTACGACATATGCGCATCCGTTAATACTAGCGTTAGCGGCGTTCGTGAAGCGTTGAGTTTGCATCAAAGTCCGTTTCGTTGCCATCTTCATTGGATTTTTGGCTCGAAGGTTCTGCACGTTTCTTTTATCTTTTACTAACGACTACTTACAAAAGCGGTTTATTTTCCGCCCAATCAGATGATTTAGGCCTGATCTGTCGCGGAAGAAATGTTTTGGGATGCGACTTGTCGGTGTACTCTGCTCTGATTTGAGCATGTGCAGTTAGTTCATTGCTCTTTTGGTTTTTATTTGGGGCAGAAAGGTATATGGAATCATTTGGTATGAGATGGTCTTGTGGCTTTGTTTTATTTGAAAGGAAAACAGGGGAGGAAGGAGCCCTTGTTGATGTGATTGGGAGAGTGAAGAGAGAAATGCTCTACGCGATACTGCAGCGTTGGGCAGAAGTAATCTAGTGGAGCCTTAATGAATTTCGGTGTTACTGCATTCCATCAACACTTGATGTGAAATTAATATGACTGCTTTGACGATGATATGTAGTCACTATTCTAGTGTTTTGCTCGCCTTAGCTATAAGCCTACTGTGTTCGGAATATCTCTATAACTTATCGGCAGAGGAAATATTTCCTCAAGAACAATAACTTCCGTTAGATCATAAATGTGGGATTGATGTTCTTGCCCATTTGACATTGTCTTATTGTTTGATTCACACAATAGATCACGCGCACAGACCACTTGGATCATCCCGACCTTCGATCTACATCTCTCTCCGGGCAACTTTAACAAAGAACTTACACGAAAACCTCACCGCGACCGTCCCCATCTGCACCCTTATTCCAGACCGCATAGCGATTGCACAACTAAGAAAGCGAATGTCCAGGTGATATCGGGAAGAATAGCTGCGACCATGTCGTCAGCGCGTCGGGGAGGAAGGGGACAGGCACGCGGTGCATTTCAGAATGGCTCTCAGAGCGGAGATGAACGAACTGGACGACGAGACAGTCACCCGAAGCGAGGCGCATCGAGCGCACCAACAGCAGCACCTTCAGGTCCTCAGAATTCCAGCAAACCCTTTCGCGGCCAGAAGAACAATCACCAACGATCTAGTACACCAACACCACAAACCAACCCATTCCAGGGCACAAGGATCAATTCCACAGGTGGAGGCGATTCTTGGGCACAGAGATACAAGACCGTACGTTCCCGCCCCGTCCATACTGACGAGGAATTTTCTTAGTGACTTCTTCGTCGTCGTGCCTTAGCTTAAGAAGAATCGCGAACAAGAACGACGCGATGCCATCACGAATGGATTCCTCGCGGACCCTGATAAACCTAGGAGACTAGCGGATGCTATAACGCCGGTAGGAACATGTCAAGATATGTGTGCGGAATTCGAAAGGGTGGAAAGAGTGGTTCAGAAGGATGTCTGGCTTCCGGAATACGTGCGTATACCTCGAAGGACAGTTGGAGGGATGAACTCCGGCTTATTGTCGCCTAGGATCCAGAGAGTTTAGGAAATGGCCCGGCCAACAAGGTTCCAGCGGAGCATCGAATGGTGAAGAAATTTCGACGAGCAGCGGCTGGTCTCGAAGAGCAATTACCTTCCGATCTACGTCCTCCCCTCGTTTTGCAGGTACGAATCCCCGCCATATTTGGTAGTCGAATTGATTTGACAGTCCCCAGAAAACCTGTGACTACCTTTTCAAGTCGGTGCTTGCCGAGGCTCCTCTAGGTTCCGTACACTACTTTATCTGGGATAGAACGCGCGCAATCCGGAACGACTTTTCCATACAGCAGGTATCAAAAATATCCGACGTTCGAATCGCAATAGAATGCTTCGAACGAATCGTGCGGTTTCATGTCCTCTCCCTACACCAGCTGGCTCAGCCCAAGAAGAAATTCGAGAATTATGATTGGAATCAAGATTGGGAACAAATGGATAAAACTCTATTGTCTCTCATGCTGTACTACGATGACAACAGGAAACACTACCGCTCCCCGTATGAAGCAGAGTTCCGGGCATACCAGGTAATCTTCTGCTTGAAAAACAAGGTTGCACATCTCGAGGACAGTATCCAGTGTTGGCCTCTGTATATACGCGAAGACCCAAGGGTGAAAAGGGCACTCCAGATTTATAAAGCGGGGATGAACGTCAGTGATGACCATGGCCCGCTCAGACCACACAGGAAACACTCCATCGCACGGGAGAACTGGGAGGCGTTCTGGGAACTGATCCGTTCGAACGAGGTCTCATACTTGATGGCCTGCGCGGCCGAATCCTCCTTTGGCCTCATCCGACACACGGTAATAAATTCTATATTCAACGCTTATCGACAGGGTGGAAATACCAGAACGGAGGATTGGACGCTGTCGGAGCTGGTCAATGTACTTGGCTTCGACGAAGAGGAGGAAGTCCAGGAATTCTGCCAGCACTATGGATTCACCATTGCACAACGAGCTGATGGAACGCCCTTTTTGGACCTCACATCTGTACGAGGCAAGACACTTTTCTGCCCGTCATCTGGTCTACCGAAACAGTTGCTTTCATACAGCAACGTCGAATTCAAGCGACAAGGTCGCACTCTATCAGCAGTTATTAGTGGCTTGTCAATTCTGGATGCTCGGAAGACTGGGCTAATAGAAGAATCAGAAGAATCAGATATTAACAGTCCTATGTCAAAGGACGAATCTCTCTTTGTTACAGGGAATTCAGATAACGAGAGCGAGTCTCAGCCTAATGGCGCGTCTGCCACGGCAACAGCGGCGACAGCAGCGCCCAGCATGAATCCCTTTGCTAAGCCATTTCAACCTGGTGGTTTATTACCGACCGCAACATCGAATGGAGCTGCTCCATCTCCGTTTACTGGCTTAGCAAGCTTTGGGAAACCATCCACTCGCTCGCCGAATCCTGCAATATCAGAACCAGAGACTTCCAGTCCATCCTCTGTCTCTGAAAATGCTACCGCAAATATAAAAACCCCAACTAACTCCAACCCTTTTGCTCTTCCCAGTTCAGGGTCAGCTCCTACCGGGCTGTTCACGCAAAAGCCATCCGTTTCTCCCTTTACCTCATCTAGTCTACCATCGGCTACGTCTTCGAGCATAACACCTAGGCGTTCCTTTGGTCAGCCCTCTTATCCACCTACTACAACTCCTCCAGTGGGATCGCCGTCGCCCTTTTCTTTAGGGATCCCTAGTCAGCCGATAGCTGCAACCACTTCGACCAGTCAGCCCTCAGCAACTACGACTCCCTCAATTTTGGCGCCAAAGCCACAGTCTCCATTTAAATTTCCAGCAATAGCTTCCTCACCTTTGGGTTCGAATCAAACAACTCCACAACCAGGTGTTTTTGACCCAGCCAAACACACAATCCGATTTGCACAACCAAACGGCAGCCCTCTATTTTCCGCACCGACATCACCACCAGTAACAGGCTCCAAGGAACCGACACCGAGCTTTGCCGACAGGGGTAAAGAGAAGGAAGGCTTTCCGACACTCACACCGGCTAGCGCACAAGCTTCTCAACCCGCTCTGAATCAGTTCGGACTTCCTACTGTCTCTTCAGATACTGCGAAACCTTCTTGGAGTTTTCCAACTCCCACTTTAACCCAACCAAAAAACAATACAAAGCAAGCGGTAGCCCTACCATCCTTCACACCACCTTCAGCTCTATCAGTATCTTCAGGCAACGAACTTCCGAAACTTAACTTTGCTACGAGCAATGCTACTCCTTCTGTACCTCAAAGCCCTCCCAATTTAGCCCTTAGCCAGGCTCCCCAACAGATCCAACCTGTACTGCAGCAAACTATTTCAACTGCAGCACAGACCCAACAATTAGCCTCTTCGCCAGCTGTACCACCAAAACCAACTACTCCAACATTCCAGCCACGGTCTCCACACCCACTGCAAAAGGAGCGGGAAAAAGCCAAAGCCCTCGACTCCCTGGCCGAGCAGATGGTGAAGGATCCCAAGGCCGGCATTCTACAGCAGTACATTGAGTATACAGCCAGCAACATGATTCTAGAGATTCAGCGTGAGCTCGAGCTGGAACGGGATCGTGAGCAAGCAGGTGAGTATTGGTATAGTATTTTACCCTACCAACAAAAACTAAGGAACGCCAGACTGTCTCCGCCAGCGCAACCTCGCTCGCCGTTATGGCAGGCGTTGGCATCAAATCGCTTGGAGGTTGAAACTCAAGCGCCATGGGCGTGAGAGGCGAGCGCGGTTCAAAGCAGGACAAGGAGCTCTGATTGCTGCACAGGCTGGCACAAATACTGAGGCCAATGCTAATGCTACAGCTTTCACGGATAGTTTCAACTCTAGTACAAGCTCTTTGGGGAGTTCCAATACTCAACGACCAGATGCTGCGACGCAACCGACAGAAAAAACCGAAAAAACCCAGAATCGTGTATCAAAGGACCGGCTTCAGCAGAGTTCGAACACGGTTCAAGCGCACAAGTCACAGTCCCGAGCTCCCAAGCCCACCAGCTGGAGCAATAGCTATCGCCGCTCACGAACACAGCCGGAAGCAAACCCTCAAACCATCAACACTACCAAAAAAGCCTCTCAGCTCAATGGCAGTATATCTAACCGCGTATCTCGCAACGGTTACTCTTTCCTATCAGGCGAATCTCTCTTCGGCCACTCAGTGAATGCACCAACCACCCGCATCAGCACGACCCAAACCGACTACTTCCGTCTCAAAGCCATGGGAATCGACCCCGAATCGCTCCGCGCAAGCGCCTCAGGCCGGAAGCGCAGCCGCACCATCGACGACGATGGCGAAGTCAAAGAGATCACGGCCACAGCCTCGGAAGAAAGCTCGCCAGACCACAAGCGGTTCCAGGCGTCGTGCATCCAGCGCGCTAGCGCGCCTTCTCTAGCATTCACGCCATCCCGCTCCGCCGGCGACTACGCGACCAACGACGAGGAGCGCTTCGCGCGCTACCGCGCCGTGAAGGAGGCACTGAACCGCTCAACAGCGCCCTCGCGCGCCCTCTCCATCACCACGGGCGCCGACATCGCCGCTGCGCCCGCCTCGCCCGCGCGCCCGCCCGCGACCGCCATCGCGACCGACGTCCTCAGCTCCGTCAGGCAGATCTACCAGGCCTTCGACGAGACTGAGGAGTTCTACCGCGAGGTGGCGCAGGAGCTCAGGCAGAGCGGCTCGAAATCGCGCGAGGGGTCCGCGAAGCAGAGTCCGGAGAATGGGGCTAGGCACGGCCAGCTGCGTGCGAGCCATGGCCACGGGAACGGTCACGGCCCCAGTCACGGCCATGGACACGGCCACGCAAACGGCGTGCACAAGCCGCAGAGCGTCGTGAAGGAAATGCCGCGCCCGGCGTACTGGGGCCGCGTGAGCCGCTTCGTGCCGCGCGAGCTGTACGGGAAGGGCGCCGCGGCGCTGCGGAGCTCGATCGGGAGCGGGAGGAGCAAGGGGAAGCTGAGGGGGAGGGTCCGCGACGACGTGACGGAGGACCACAGGAACGGCAACACGGACGAGTTCGAGCTGGATGATGAAGACGACGATGATGATCGGGAGGATACGGAGTCGTCCGCCTCGCTACCGCCGCCGCCGCAGGTCGTGTCGCAGTGGGCGGACGCGTTCGCGTCCATGAAGGGCGGGACGAGCGTCGAGGACGCGATTGAGTTGTGAGATCGGGGGTGCTGAGGAATGATATCTCGATGCTGTTTTCCTTTTCTTGTTTCGGAACAGACCTCCTAGGAAGGGAGGGAGGGGATATGCCGGCTTCAAATGTCTTCTTTTTTGGGCGCTGCTGCCTGCGGGCTCGCGATTTGCATAGCGTAGGCGTTTATTTTTCCCGGGAAACATCACTATGAATAATCGGCAAAGGAAGGGAACTTTTGGGGGTGGAGAGCATGCAAATTGGCGTCTTGGAAGGTGGGCCAGGGGAGTGTACCCACAGGGCTTAAGTGTGGCTATTGTTACGGTGGATGAAATAGATGGCTGAGCGCTTTTGCTACCTACAACGACTTTGTTTTGATTGGCGTCATAAGATACAAGGATCTGAAATGAGCATAAAAAGATTCTAGATATTGGATTTGGGATTTTTATCTAGTGATAGAATTGCTGCTTCTGTCTTTGCAAAAGCTGTGGACTCCGCGCGTTTCGAGATTGGATGAGTCGCGAATGCAGCAGTGCCGCTGTCGTAAAATAAGTAAGAATGTTATGACATATGAAACTTGCATTGGAAAGTGGACTCCCAAAGTCCTTCGTGTGTTCACAGGGGCTCAACCAAACGCCAGCCGTGGGTGAAGAAGCGGTACATGCAACTTCCATGCCAATATCATGCCTTGTGTTATTCAATGAGTCAATCCGTCGTATCCCAAAAATAAAAAGAATATTTACACCACATCCCGAGTGTATATTCGGTACATTCCTGGAGCGTTTACCGCATTTGACAGGCGGGGAAGTAGCGCGGACCTGAGAAGCCGTAGAAGAGCACGCTCTCGATGTCGATGTTGCCGCCGTGCAGCGGACTCCAGAACTTCAGCAGGACGTATTTGCCAGAGCTAGGGGAGCGAGCAGGTTAGTTTCGTAATATTTGTTTAAACAGAGTACCGGGTCATATTTTGAAAACGAAACTTACACAGGTGGATCAAACTTGACTGTGATCTTGTTCTTGTGCTTCGCGATGAAGAAGCGGGCGTTTGGCGTAATCAGGCCTTCTGCTTCAGGCGAGGAGTCTTTCGGCTCGATGCGGCTAGGGCTGCTGCGGCGAGCAGCGCGGTGATATCCAGCACCTCCGGAGCGCGGCTCATTGCGTGCGTCCCAGAAGGTATTCATACCGATCAGGTCTTCCTCTTCGTCATCGGATCCCGGACGCCAACGGCTGTCCCGTCTGATACGATCTGCCATGATAGCCGCGCTAGGTTGCTCGTCCTCGCCACTCGACTCGCCATCGCTTTCGATGGTGATGGTAAATGGGGGAGGAGTTGGCGCTGACACGCCGACGGCAGGCGGGTTGGGCTCGGTGAGAGGCCAGTCACAGTTCTCTGACACATTAGCATTGGCATTGGTACTGGATGGTGCTTCGCGACCAGGCTGTCCAAGCATGTACATGTCATGGACGCGACGACGAGCTTGTATCATCCGAGCGAAGTGCAACGCGCGGTTTTGCATCTCTATACGCTCGATTTCCTCCTGCAACGCTTCTTCTCGGCCTAAGCGCGAGGCGGCCCACACGTCGGGATCAGTGAGGCTCTCTGCGAGAGAAAGCTGCTCTTCTTCGCGCGAAATGGGCGAAGAGTTGGATGAGTGGCACGGAGATTGCGAGGAGTATTCAATCTTGTATCCGGAAGTACCGGTGATTAGATCTTCGGAGGACATAGAGACAAATATCATACCTTCCTGTACACTACAGTCAAAGTCAGAAAGGGTTGTTAGTGACTACACAATAGATCACGACTAGCACTTACGGAGCGGTGAAACCTCGCTCAGGAGCTTTGATGACGACTTTCTCTAAGCAAAAAGTAGTCTCGCCCTGATGTCTGAGTAGAATATTACATCGTGAATTCTTAGTGCAGTAAACGCTCTTGTCATTCTTCAGTACATTCTCAGGCCGGTAGAGTGCCAAGGCTGAGTCCTGGGAGTACTCGCCGCCATCGCAGCTCACCATCTCCATCTTCAAGCGACCTGGAACGACTTGACCGAAATGACCATACTTGAAGCCTTCAAAGTTCTGAGTAGCGTTCTCGTGTTCGAGCTTTCTCCTCTTGACCCGGCGTCGTGGCCCATCCAGTTCTCCTGGTGGCGTCCGCCTACTGGGGCCAGAGAGTGAGATGGATCCAGGTACGAGTAGACTCGTCAGGTCAGAATCGAGCTCAGCAAGACGATTACTCGCTTCGTCAATCGCAGCCATATCGCTGGTGGTCTGCTCTCGCTGAAGACGATGACGCCGCAAGCTCTGGAAGCGGTCTCCAGGTGTAGCTCGAGGTCTGTAGCCGCTGGATGCAGGAACAGGCAGAGGTAACCGAGCAGAAGTGTTTCTATCACGAGAGTCTCGGTCACCAGCGGTAGGCCGATGCCTCCTCAGGTCGCCGCGATGGCGACGAGGCGGCATTGGGACTTCTACGTGAATGTTCTGACGGTCGTTTGCGGCGCTCTCTCGGGCAGCTCGGTCCCGTTCTCTATCACGTTGCAATGCTTGACGAAGCTGCAAAAGCGGACGAGGAAGGCTTCCATTATCTATCGAAGCTGCAGATGTAGAAGAGGACGAGGATGATGCAGGTGGGAAGTCAAAGTTGCCAGACATGGTAGACAGAGGAGTTGTCGGCCCGGTCATTGATGACGCTGTTCCCATGCGAAAAAGCGGGAGCAGGGAGCTGAAGGCAGTTTGAGCTCCAGTACGGTCAGGCCGACCGGCTGAGAGGAGAACGAAAGTCAAAAGAAAAAAAGATGATGAGGTGGTTCGCGGTATGGGAGTGGGTCCTGAAGATGCAGGCTGATTGACCCGATTTACCTGATTGACCGACTTGTAAGCCACCTCCACCAAGTACCCCGAGCTTCGCTTCGGCGGATGAGGCTCAAGTCGAAGCTTGGGCTCAGGCATGGGCCAGCTTCTTTTGCGTCTTAACGAACACCAACTTCCTCACCGCACCCTACCCTACCCCACCTCATATGCGATTGAATCGCCATGTCTGCTCCAGAATCAACTCTTTCTATTGCACATGGAGCGCTTCCTACCGAAGACCCTGCTAGTGAAACGGTCGCAGCAATCGCCCAGGCACAAACAATCAGTGCAGGTACACAGAAACCCCCTCCGACTCCCAAAACGAACCGTCAACCAGCCCTATATCCCTGTCTTGATTTTTGGTGTAGAAATATAGGCTAATGGCGGAGAAACAGACGAGATAGCGCTTTACGATCGGCAAATCCGTCTCTGGGGGGTTCAGGCGCAGGAAAGGTGAGTTTTACTCTGCAAACCCGGCGTTGGATAAACTAGACACTAACCGAAACTCTTCCACAGAATTCGAACCGCCAATATTCTCCTCGTGTCAATCAAAGCTCTCGCTAACGAAGTAGCCAAGAACTTGGTCCTTGCGGGTATTGGGTCGTTAACCATCATTGACAATGAGGCGGTCACCGACGATGATCTTGGCTCACAATTCTTCGTGTCAGAAGCCGACGTCGGCAAAAGTGTAAGCTTGCATAATACTCAAAGTCTAGCCATTTCCTAACAATTTTTCAGCGGGCTGAAGCTGCCGTTCCTCAGATCCAGAAGCTTAACCCCCGCGTCAACGTCCGTGTAGCGATCGAAGACATTCGGATACTAGGCCCAGAGTTCTACAGTCCCTTTGACATAGTAATTGCTACCGACCTCGACTTCAACATCCTTTCGACTCTAAACGCCGCAACACGCCTCTCAAAGCGCCCCTTCTACGCCGCCGGCGCTCACGGATTCTACGGATACATTTTCGCAGATCTCATAAGCCATGAATATGTCATCGAACGCGAAAAGTCCAACATTCCGACCACCCTTCGTCTTGAATCCGCAACACGCTCTATAATTTCTGTCTCTACAAAGAAAGAGTCTGGCAAGGTCGTCGAGATGGTCACGAAGCGGGAACTCTACACCCCCCTACTGCTGGCAAATTCATCTCCACTACCTCCCGAATACCTCCGTAATCGCAGGAAGTTGAAGCAGGTAACGCCCCTCCTTACTTGCATGCGCGCGCTTTGGGAGTATCAGAAAATCTCCGGCGGACCTCTCCCTTCGCACTCCAAAGCCGACCTCGAACTCTTCACAACACTCGCGACGGAAAAGCACAAGGAGTTTCAGCTACCTCCGGAGAGTCTGAGATCCGACTTCCTGCGCAGCTTCCTACAAAACTTGGGCAGTGAGCTAGCGCCTGTGACGGCGTTTTTGGGCGGCCAACTGGCGCAAGATGTGATCAATGTGCTTGGTAAGCGGGAACAGCCTATCCAGAATCTATTGCTTTTCGACGGTGAGGAGAGTAAAGGGCCAGTGTATGCGCTGCATCCCATATTTGACGATGCGGTGGCGCCGGAGATACCAGTAGTTGATATGCCAATTACAGTGGTTTGAGCCTGTTCGGTCGGGAATAAGGGATTATGGGAAGGGCATTTCGGATAGATCTGGAATGGCTAAAATGGCAAGTTAAGTCGGTGGAATGATATTTGGTGCGGCATCTGAAGGCGTTTTGGCTAAGGATACCACGGACTGAACTTGAATGGGTGGTGCAGAAATTCTCTAAAATTGGGCGAAAATTTTAGAGAGCAGGTGCAGGGATTCGCATCAATTGAGTATGGAAGCGTTGGGCAACGAGCCCCATATACCGGAATTAAACAAAACGCTGATATATCCCCTCTTACCCACAACGATCCGACCTTCCTTTTAAGAAGCCTTACTGCATCTTCTTCCCCTCGCCCTCACCCTTCCCTTCCACTTTCTTCGCCGCCACCACATCCCTCCTCATAATCCCGAACAGCTTCCAGCACACCCACAAAGTCCCAAGCGCCACCGCCACCACCGTCCCCCACTCCACATACCAAGCCCGATCCAGATCCAGCACCGGCACCTGAATCTCCTCCACCAGTCGACCCCCGCTACTGCTGTTCGCAGGCGGGACATGATAAAACATGGTCTTGGGCCCAAACAGCCCCTCATACCCCAAATTGACGCGATCGAACGGGCTCGCCGCCATCTTGGCGCCCTCCTCGCCGCGACACGCCCAGAACACGACGGGCCACGGCGCCGCGACGGCCTCGAGCCCCGACGTGTTGCGGTTCGGCGGCAGGTAGCGCAGGTGCAGTGGGATCTGTACGGTCCAGGCAGCGGCGATGCCCTGTTTAGAGGTGGATGAAGAGGAGGACGGAGAGGAGGACGCCGGGACGGCGAGCTCGAGCAGCGCGGCCGAGCCCCATTCCGGCACTACCCAGATGGGCGCCTCGAGGTCGGTGGCGCCGCTTAGGCTGCGTAGGCTGGTGAGGTGTAGTGAGGACAGGAAGAGCGGGTCGCTGAGCTGGTACCTGTCGATGAAGAGGGCGGCGGGAAGCATGAGGTAGGTGTGCAGAGCGCAGGTTTCGTCGGGAGGAATGAGGGAGGCAGAGGGGAAGGTGAGGAGGAGGGTTGGGTGGAGGCCGGTGGGGTGGCGGAAAGAGGTTGTGTAGGTTAGGGGTTGGGTGGATTGGGCACTGGAGGGGAGGGGATGGTGGCGGGCTGGGAAGGAGAAGCGTGTTGGGCCTAGGACGGGTAGTTAGTCGACAAAGAGAATATAAAATGAGAAGGGGAGGATTGGAGTGCGTACTTGGTTTTGAGTCTTTGCCGATAACAGTCAGGAATCCGCCGAAAGCCAGGTCCTCTGGATCGACGGCTTTTTCGCTGGTGAGGACGCCGACTTCGATATGATCAGTCTTCTGGCGGAGGGGAATTGTTTCCGTCCAGCTTTCTGCATCTGGTGCTCGATCCCAGAAACCGTTGAATACAAGAGCGTGTGAGATGGTGTCAAAGTCTATATCAACATATGTCGCTGAAAGGAGAGATGCAGCTTGGGTTTGACAGCTCGGGTCTGACGTTGCGCAAATCTTTTGCTGGATATACGTGACCAGATCTTTCAGGGAAGGTAGAAGTTGGTAGTACTGAAACGCAGAAGACATGGAGAACCTTTCAGAAAGAATGGGCGTTCCGATGAAGGTATCCTAAGCTAGTCTAAGCATTTATCTCTAAACGAAAGTAGAAATGTCAAATCACCTTTAGAGACTCGCACTTGAGATTATAGCCAAAGACCTTCTTGAGCATAGGACATAGCAAATCACTGAAAAACAGGCAATTCATTAACTTTGCGGACGAAAGATTTGATTGAAAAGGTAATAAAAGCTACATACGCTAGGCTTCCCTTATGAGGCGTAAAAAAAGCATGGAGACCAGGGGATATTCGCGAGACGTATGGAGGAATAGAAGTATAATATTTTTCTGAAGCCCAGCGAATATGAAGCTCATGGCATTGCCTCAAAACTCGATATAGCTATGTAGCGTAAGTTTGTAATCTTGAATGTGATATGCTGATTTTCAAATCGCACCTCTTGAGGTAATTCCGACAAGCCAAAAGTCAGCCGATGCTCTTTTGCAGCATTAACTGAACCAAGGGTGAAGGCATCATTGGTGGGCGACAAGCGAAGTTGCGATGGATCAAAATCATCTGGTTTGTGCACTACATATGTTATTCGTTGCTTCATTTTCTTTGTAAACATGGACGCAGTCTTGCTCGCTGAGATTCTGTGATGTTGTTTCGTTCCGTAATTTACAACCCAGCTAATCCTATCAGGGCAAAAAAAACGAACCCATGACCGAGATGGCTTGGCTGCGTGTTGACTTCCAGCATTGTCGCCTCATAAGTGGAAAGTTGCCTTGCTGAAGGACCAACGTGTCCTTTCGCGTATTGCCTCCCACCTATGTGCGCCAGATATATATAGGTGCAAAACCGTTGCTACTAGCGCCAAACCCTTCAACAACCATGCGTTACCTGAGTTTTCTCTATCCAACCTTGCTGGCTTCGTCTGCTCTCGTCGGTATAGTCGAGGGCGTTCGAAAGCCAGCTAACAGCGTTCTACTTTCAAATGTACAGTCTCTCACGCTCAGAAAAGACTTGAAGACAAGCCACCGACGAGTTCCAGCTATTCCTCAGGTAAGTACGTCTAATGCTACAATATGTTCTTTTGCTAAACATGACTTTAGCTTAAATGCATTGGCGGCAATGCGAAAGGCCTCTACGATGTTGATGTAATGCGCTGCAAGAATGCTGGCTCTGATTATGACGACGACAATATCCAGTGGACCTGCACCGCGTCTCTCCCGGAGGAATTCAAGCTTGGCTCCACCGAAGTGATTTGCGAAGGCTACGACTCACCCAATGATCCTTATATCTTGAAAGGTAGCTGTGGTGTCGAGTACCGGTTAGTACTTACGGACAAGGGCGAGGAGAAGTACGGGAAGGGCGGCTGGTTCAGCGGTCCTAAGAAGGGTACGGACGAGTCTGGTGGGACCGGTGAAACAGTTGTGTCGGTCTTATTCTGGATAATCTTCATCGGAGTCGCCATATGGATAGTATTCTCCGCCTGTGTCGTCAGGGGTGGCGATGCTCGAAGGCCAGACACCTGGCGTCCAGGCTGGGGCGGTGGGTATGGTGGAGGTGGCCCGGGAGGCCCAGGAGACGATCCACCCCCACCATACGACTGGCGTCCTCAGCCCAAACCCAGCTCATCATATCGAAATGATCAACAATGGCGGCCCGGATTCTGGTCAGGTGCATTAGGCGGCGCTGCAGCTGGATACATGGCCGGCAGTCGAGGGAATCGGCAGGACCACAATCAGACTACTCGGAATCAGCGTGGCGGTAGTTGGTGGAACAATGGGGAAGGCAGCTCGTCTCGGTCTAGCTCCTCGGGATCATCAGGCCCTGCGTCATCAACACGTTATGAAAGCACCGGATTTGGATCTACTTCCCGTAGATAGGACCATGTTTGAAAGACATAATGCTAGGATCGATATGGCGAAAACCATGCTAGTAAAGTATTCTTATAAATCTGTTCATGCTTTGATGAAATCGAATTCTGAACGCAGGATTTCTAATTGCACGTGAAAATCAATATAACTGATAGTAGATCAAGGCAGGAAAAGTTTACTCGCTGCTAATCAGCATTTTTACTCAAATCCCCTGGATATCTTCAAAGGCATCGACACAGCTTAAAAACATGAGCCATAATGCCCTGCAAAGGACTTCACATGCATAAAGCCTCTTCCTATATTCTCCACCTGTCCTATTTTAAAGTTCTTCAGAGGTTTCATCTAAAATTCCTTTAGCATAGTAACAATTGAATAAGCCGCGTCTAGGATTGCTTAAAATACTTCATAGATAGGCGTAGGCAACTTGTGGGGTTAATTGTATTAGCAAATTTGATAATCTATAATATCCAAATCCTTTCCATAAGTAGAGAGATGAAGAGCATTCAAGTGCCCGTTTAGGGGAATATGTAAATCCATGTGAGCAAAGCATACAGCCAGCCATTGCTGTAGCTCTAGATTAATTATCCACCCAGCCCAAAATATCCATCAAAACTCAATCGCCTTCCTTAGTCACCCAGGGGAAGTCCTTCGTCTCCACATCCACGCAAGTCAAATATCCAATGTTGTGGGCATCCACATCCAGCATTAGTTCATTTTTGCAGAGGTCATGGACTGTATCCTTCGCATATTCCTTTAATATTTTTAGGTCGTCTGCTAGCTCCATCCAATCATCAGACTTCACATTGTGTCTCATAGACGCCAATACCTCATCGTAAGGTAGGTAAGCATCACCTCCTCTCCTCATAATACGATATAGTCTTCCACGCTCCATCACCCTCTGGTCACCGGCTTTACTTATGATGGCGTTAAGGCGTGAGCAATACCAGTCTCGGAACACCTGAACAATGCACCAACCTTCGAAGTCCTTTTCCATGGTAGTCGGACCACCGCCGGTGGCCTGGATGCTGTTCAAGAAGAGGTCGCGCTCCACTTCGGCACAGAGTTCATTGAGGTCTTCGGCCTTCTTTTTGATCACTTTCAACACACTTTCTGGAATGGTATGGTTCCTAGTTCGCCACGGCCAAGCGGGATAACTGCCAACCAGATGAATTAGAGCTTCTGCGAATATTGAGGCCGATTCCAGAGTAGCAGACAGCCTCAACCAGCGCGGAGGGTCGTCTTTGATGGCAATGTAGAGCTTTTGGCGAAACTGAGAAAATATATTCCCAATGTGAGGTCTAATTAAGTGAACGGAGCCGTATATCTGGGCAACTTCGGTAAGAAGTTCGCTTTGCACAAGAGCGAGCTGGATATTAGTAGTCGTTATATCCGGTGGGAGGTTATAGTAGGTGCGGAAGAGCGAGGAGTATGCCAGTAAGATATCTACATGGCTTGCTTTTCGGTGAGCACCTTGAGCACGACCTTCAAGTTTGATAACCGTCTCGAATCGAGGTAGGTCATCACTCTGCGGCTCTGATTTGATCTCGGGTTGGTTCGGAGGCTGTTGGGTTTCGGTTCTTGAGAAAGGTGTACTTGAGGAATTGATTTCTGCAGTATGCCGAACAAGAATAGGAATTTCAGCTTCGCCGCCTAAGGCAAAGTGGTGTTTGAGAGGAACCGGAGCATCGGTGCCAAAAGTGTCATTGTCAACCTTCGCAAAGGTGTTCCGGAACCATGTAGAACTTCGCTTTAGCACGGAGCGATGAAGCTGAAACTTCCGCCCATGATCCCCAAGCTTTGTGGCTATGCAAACTTCCCCACTGTTGAACCAAGGAAAGCTATCACCTGGCGAGGCTGGGCTTATTGTCTCCGATATGGTTTCTTTGGGCCGCTTAGCATGATGTTGAGAATTGTCAGCAGGCCGCTTGAGCTAGAATCAGTGAGCTACGTCAAGTAAGACCATTCAATGAGAAAGCGTACTGTGGAACTTTTGACACTCACGGTAGGCGAATTAGGAGTGAGGCTGTTTATAGCAATCCGAATATCGGCCCTTACAGAAGGAGAGGCTTGTTCAGAAAGAGTTTCTGGAGATGACGGAGTAGAATCTTGATTGAGCTTTGTCAGAGTTGGGATTCCGGAATTTGAAGGTGAGTGAGGTGTTGTCATTGGTCTGAGCAATGATGAGGTAGATTTTCCCGGGTCATCCCGGACAGACTCTTGATTCGATTTATCAGTCATAATAGATTAATATGTGTAAACTGGTGTAGAGGCGTTATAATGGAACGTTGAGAGGAGGCGAGTAAAGAACCACAACAAAATTTGTGTAATGAGATTAGACCAAAATTAAGACGGAAATTAGAGGAGATGGCGGCTAGTTTAGTAACCTGTGTAGTGATTCAAGGAACTCTTAGTGCTGGCTTTTGATGCAGTGAGTGGGTAGGTTGGCGGTTTCACTGTTGATTAGTGGCGAGGATGGGTTAGTGGATGAACGGAAACTGGTTTTGGAAGTTGCTTGAATCTCTCACTAGCCTCCCAGCTGCTGGCGAGAGTGAGGTAGTTCCAGCAATTTCAACAGAGCATTTAGTTTGGGTTTATAGCTCATTCAAATAGAGGTGCCGACAGTGGATTTTAAACGATGAGCAAGATTATGCATGTTGTCACACGCAACGGATATGGTAAAGCGAAGGAAAATCCACGGGCCAAATTCATAGGATGTAACGGTGTGATGGTTGAAGATTATGGACAGGTAATTGGTATGACCCCCGCAAACCTAGTCATGTAGCCCCTGCATAATCAAACTACTGGAGAACAGTAAGGAAGAATTGGCGAGTGAGATGTGAGAATAACCGTAATAATACTAAATTGTCTTGATTATTCTGAACATCGATAGTCTGCGAGTTAGAGTGAATACATAGGATTAGGCCTTGTCAAGATTGGTGAACGATTCATTTGAGTACAGTCTCGGCACTGCTACCTTTCAGATATGCTCAATTGGACATGACATGTTTCGGAACATATGATACAAAACATTTGGCAGTGTAGAAGGCTGTTGGTTCCTATTACTCGAGGAAATACCACCTGCTCTGATTAAGCACACGGAGGTTTCAGAAGCTCTGGGAAGAATGCCGTTCTGCGAAAAGCGATATTCATATCCAATCGTTCAATTATCTGCTCAATCCCAGACTTTATTAAATAAAGGAGTCATCGTATTGGTCAATTCATGATTCATGGTGGTGACGTAGATTTTGTGACGTGTTCGCGTCGTCGTTACGGCAACAATCGATACAAAATCGTAAACAATCAATTTTTCAATTCGGGCTCTCCATGCCAGCAACACCACCGCTTAAATATATTCAAAAGCGCCATAACCCTTACTTTCGAAACTCAACTACTCTCTCATTACCGAGAATTCGCATCACCTACTTCAAAATAAATGTCTTCCAATATCCTTGCCGACCGGACAAATTGTCAACCAAAAGTCATAGAATCTTCCGAAAAGGAGAAGCCGAAAACTATGGAGTACCACCGTCAGGTATTAGAGTCCCGCATTAAGGACGGACAGTGAGTAAATCCCCAATCTATTTGGGAGAAGAGCGATCCTAATTCTTTACAGAGCGCAGCAGACCTATGTCTCTCCCTCAGATGAGATTATGTCCCCTGCTACCCAGAAGCTGAACGCATTCCGAAATAAGCACTCAATGAAGAAGTAGGAATCACCATGGATAATACATCTTGATCATGCAAGAAATACTGATTCAGTGGGTGCAGGTCGAAGCCACAGACATTATTTGCGAAGACTAGCATGAAGAACATGGAAGCTGCGAAAGGAGGAAGTATGTTCGCAGATATCCCCAAAGCCGATCAAAACCCCGATACCAAGTCTGAAATATTCTAAACGCGACTTTGGTTGCCTTTTCCTTCGTCATTGGCTATTTGTTCGTTGAAGGCTGGATTGGCTGGTCACAATTCTCCAGCTTTCTTGGTTCAATGAGCTTTGAGGGGCTCTCGCTGCTGTGATGGAAGGTACCCAGACTCCTTTGGTTTTTTACTCTTTGTGCGAAGCCCCGTTATGGGCCAAATGACCGTGTTTTCCAGAAGGAGCATTCTCAATAGTATATGGACCAAGAGTCTTATTCTTTTGAAGGGATTGGGCAAGCCTGGGATGGATGTATTATGACGGCGTTCGGTGCTCAGTTAGAACTCACCTTCCGGAGAGGCTGAAGTCTGTCAATTAGCTTGGTGTTGTGATATATATCTTAGTGGGTACGAAATGAAAACTGGTTAAGGATATTTATGCTCAATCGGATTTCGCCGCGTTCGAGATCTGTTCCCCACCACCCCACCGCGGTCACCACGACACGGGAATCATTCATGACTTCTACCGGCACTGATCTTGAGCAACTTCAGGACGAAATAGCTGATCTTGAGCGACGTCTTAAAGATGCCAAGTCCAGATTAAAGACCGCTCCTCTGGCCTCACTTTCCGCAACTCCACCAAATAATGTTGGTCTGTCCTCTTCCTCTACTAGTTATAGGCAATCACACTGACACTGCCTCCAGCCTTGCATGCACTCCTCCTCCTATCTGACTCCGCTCTCCCTCTCGGCTCCTTCGCCTTCAGCAGTGGATTAGAATCATATCTCGCTCACCACCGACCTTCTCCCTCATCCTCCCAAGTCCCCTCCTTCCACACCTTCTTTCGACTCTCGCTCTCCACACTTGCCAACACTGCCTTACCTTATGCGCTCGCGGCCTATCGAGAGCCCAGCTTCATAGAAACGTTAGATAATGACTTCGACGCAAGCACGCCATGTACGGTAGCGCGCCGGGCGAGCGTAGCCCAAGGCCGAGCTTTACTGGCGGTCTGGGATCGCAGTTTTCGATCTCATTATAGCGGCGACTCAACTGCGAATGGATCCCTAACACCAACTAATGTGTTAACTGAGTTCCAATCTCTGATACGGAGCTCGTCTCCCAATGGCGCGGAATTCCAACCGAACGCTCATCTGGCCCCGCTATGGGGCCTCATAACTCGGGTTCTCCGGGTGCCTTTGCCCGATGCGGCGTATCTGTTTCTATTCTCGCATGTCAGAACCGTTATAAGTGCGGCAGTCAGAGCGGGTGTGCTAGGGCCGTATCAAGCACAAGCTATTCTGGCAAGCAAGGAACTGCAGGAGAGGATACGAAGCTTGGTGGAAGAAATGTGGGAACGGAAAGTCGAGGATGCTGGCCAGACTGTTCCAGTAATGGATCTTTGGGTTGGCAGGCACGAGAAGCTCTACAGCAGGATCTTTAATTCCTAAATACTCTGGATTCATACCTGCTTTGATATAGGAAGAAAAACGTTAACAATTTCAATGCACTGTGGCCTATCGTATTGTTCCTTCAACATCATCCGATAACCCATTTACAATAACCACCCTCACTTTCTCTAGCTTTGAATAACCCTGCAAGCACACTAGTGGAAGGAAGCTACCGGGAAACCACATAGTAAGATGGAGTCTTATAATTCGGAAGCCCATATTGCAAGATCCAGTAATGAGGCTTGCATCTGCATTATTAGATAAGTTCGATTCAACTGTGCATATGCACAACTTTGAAAATACGGAGATGCTCGTTCAATGAAACAATGCTCTGCATATGGCTATCAGCTCCTAGTCCTCTGTGCAACAACCCACCCGTTGTACTCTCCAACCATTCCCCAGAGCCGTGCCTGCGCGATGCCGGATTAGGCCAAAAGTCAAAGCCAAACACTCAAGAGACCCCCACACCCCATAGGGCCTTCTCCATAACCCCACATTAGCAGTGCAATGGACGAAAGCTATCTTGGATAGATGCATGCCAGTCACTTCACTAGACAAGATCGTCGGCCGAATTAGTGCATCGACACTTTCTGAGGAGTCCATATCCGATGATATCGGATAAGGGACGGTTTGCAATCAACAGATTAGGATTCGAGATTAGATATATTGGCACAGGATACGGTTTGGATCCTTATAAAGTGTTTGCTTTCAATTTTGCTTTCCCCAATCCCGTAGCCCAAGGGCAATTATAATTTGAGCATTTTAAAATGATATCTAATAACGTACTTCACACCTATTCTCCTTGTTACTGTATTTCTTCGTCTGCTTCGAAATAAATTCCGTCCGGGGCTTTGGAAGATCCCTGGTCCTTCTGTCGCCGCATGTATAGCGCTTTGGCGATTGTATGATGTGCGGCAAGGACACGCCGGGAAGACTGCCCAAATCGACGAAGCTGATCAAAGCGGGAAGTTGAGCAATCCGATCCGCTATAAGGAAGCCATCACGCATCTTCCATATCTCGACGCCGTCGTCAAAGAAGCCATGCGCTTCTACCCCAGCGTCGGATTGCTTCTTGAACGACATGTTCCCCCTGGCAGTGCCCAGATCTGTGGCCAACACATCCCCGGCGGGACCATTGTCGGCATTAACGCATGGGAACTCTAGCACGACCCGGTTGTCTACCCAGAGCCAGAGAAGTTTATTCCCGAAGGGTGGCTAGAACGCTCTGAGGAGCAGCTGAAGCAGATGGAACAGTCGTTCTTCGCCTTCGGCGCGGGGTCTAGGACATGTATCGGGAAGAATATCTCGCTCGTGGAGATGACGAAGATCGTTCCGCAGCTGCTGCGCGAGTTTGAGGTGGCGTTAGCGTATCGGACAGGGAGTGGAAGACGAAGAATTTGTGGTTTGTACAGCAGGAAGGGCTAATATGTAATCTTTTGAAGAGGCGTTAATAGCGGACAAACTACAATGTGCTAGTATTTAAAGTCTTTCAGTTGTCGTAGAATTTATAATTTCTAGCCATCAGAGTCATTCTGCCAGAAATATCTCACACTACAAAGCGTGGCCTGTTTGCGATACAGTGAACTTGGTTACAGGAAAGCAGAACGCGTGGGATTGAATCTGGGTTAAGAAAGTCCTCAAGACTAGGTACAGCCAATGCATACCGAAGAAAAGCAGGAAGCCCTACTAGCATTACCCAACATAAATCACCATAAACACCACGGAGCCTAGCAGGTATGGCCCTCGAACGGGTCATACCGGCTTCGAGGGTATCTTAAAACATCCAATCGCCTCTAGTACAATTAACATCAATCTGGCGGATTTGGAAAATTAGGGTCGTTCATGCTGCTTGAAAATGTTACTTCTTAGTGTCCTGAGGGGTGAACCACAACCAACTCACTATATAGCCTAGCGGCTTGGTCTGAATTGAATTAAGTAGTTTCCAGTAATGCTTCCTCCTCAGATACTCTCGCTTCCGTTAATTTGATTCTCGTTTCCGCGATCTTATCCAGAACTAGGTTGGCAATAAGTAGGTGACCCATCGGTCTTAAGTGAAACACGCGTTTCCAGAAATCGGGAAGAAGCCAGTTAACAGTATCGCCAATAATTTCTGATGACCTTTCCTTATCTGTACCGAGAACTATCTTCTCATCCTCTTCTGGTCCAAATTTCCAGTCCGGATGCTCTTGGTGAGTTCGGTTGGTCCACTCAGCGATGTCACCCTCAAAGGATCCTTTAGGCACATCATCGCCAGGCAGGCTTAAAGCGGTACTATTGTCGCCAGCATCCACTGTTTTCCACTCATAGAAATAGAGGCCAAGGCGGTTAGGGTCGGGCTCCACAACGCCTGCTTCACAGTATCTACCCCTGTTTTTGGCGACGTAACGGTCGTAGTCAACAAACACGACATGGTCACCCGCCTTCTCAGCAGCGTCTCTAATCCTCTTGTTTACTGCGTCGACCATGGCGTTCATCGTCTTCCGGCGTTCTAATGTCAGATATTGCTTGGCAGATTCGGATTCGGGGCTCCAGACAGCCCAGGTAATAGAGTCACATGTATCATCGTCTGTACCAAAGAATCTTGCATAGCCGGTATAATAGATAGTCCCATTACGTTTGCTGACCTTCGGTTTGAGGGCGTCCAATAGTGTGGTGAGGTTTCCTGGAAGCTCATTCTCAATCTTGGACCACGTTTCCGATAGTGCTGTTTCACAGTTATCCTTGTTCGACATAAAGAACTGATAGATGCAGTGGTTCATAATAACGCTCAGGCCAACGTCGTTGCCCCCGGCAGAGACGGTCACAATATCTAGATCATCATCCAGAGCTGATATCTGCTTTGTGACCACCTCTTCAGAGGTAGCTCCAGAGCAGGCCAGGAACTGAAAATCCCGGTTCGGGTTGGCTCCGAGGAAAGAGTCCGAGTTCAAAAGCGCGGGATATGAGCGATCATATCGCGAGCACGACCAGTCAAGTCGTTTGCCTGCGCCTAGTCCCGCGGCATATGAGTCTCCGACGGCTCCCAGCTTGTGAATCCAAGAGTAATCTACCGAAGCTTGTTCGGATGGAGGGCCCCACGGTAAAACAACTTGATCTTGAGCTAATACCAGTGGCGAAGATGCTAGTATCGTAGTGAGCAAGACGGTGCACACTTGCAAGGAAGGTGCCATGGTTTAAGAATGCTTGGCAACTGCTCTGCAGCGCAGGAAAAGAAACAACAAATACAAGTATTGTAGAGCGCAATGCTACATTAACAGCTAGATCTGGAGACTATAAGGAAAGGTGAAGGAGAGCTTATGATAAACGCAGCAGTTTATCTGGCAGCCTGTTGGCAGGAACACGAAGTCGGTATAGTGTTTCAGCCGAGAAAGCCGCGAGGCGAGAGGTTGGACCACGAGCTGCACCCTGCAAAACGACTGGTCCGGAAGAAACGAAACTCAGAAACACCGCACCACCATTCTATCACAAGGACTGTACCTTGTGAGCCTCTCTTCGACTTCACATGAGTAATAAAATACTGAGATAAGGCATTCTATTTAAAGGTAGAGCAACCTAGTAGTCTCGCTCACGCAAAAGACTGAATCGCTGCAATAGTTCGCCAATAATAAACTTACAGTAAACCTTTCATTATATCATTATCTCGATTCAAGACAATTATCCAATCACAAGCTGCCCACAAAACGCTTACATCAGTCTAGATGATCGTCATCTAGTACGAGTACACGGATCAGAAAAATAGGAGAGGCGCATGCCGATTTGTATGTATCTCATACAATTGCTCGCGTCATTCTAGAAAATCTTTAATCAACCAACCACCAACTAACGCTTATACAATCAAAAGGTCGAGGAGAAGTTGTAGACCTGGGCAAGGCGAATCCAACGCCGCTAAAAATTATTCCAGTTTACCCGGTGGCTGTTGCTGCATTTGGGTTCGGGCAACATAGTCAAAGCAGCGGTTGTCAGCCATTACCACCCTCTCCCGTTCAGTCTCCCTATTAATACTTATAGCGGATGAGCTTTTAAATAGCTAATATATTATAGGAAGGCCTCCTCTACGCGATTCTACCCCCTAGAAACACTCTACTTGCTGCGGTAGGAACGCCGCTTCGCTAGTCGACGTTTGGGAGCTGGAGCTGGAGCTTTAGGACGTTGCGCGCGACGACGCGGCAATGAGCTTAAATTTGGTAGATCGGACGACGCAGTCTTCTTCACCACGGTATATTTAGGTATTCTAGCCATTAGAAATAACTTGAATCGTTATGGAGGTTGCTAGATTTGGGTTTGGAGAAGGTGTATATTGATCAAATTACCCCGCGATCGCATTCTAAAACTCGATGCGTACCTGTCGATCCAGATCGGGTTTTCTTACCACCGCCTTACTACTGTCTTTGATGCCTAGTAATCTATGTCTCACCACCTGTTTCGATTACCTATTTTGACTTAGTTGCCTGCACCTACACTATGTATATATAGCCTCTTTTTCTTCATAGATCAATCTTTACACGAGTCCTCATTTTTCTTACAATCGGTGCACGGACTACCGATCGACAGTACCAGACCTTCTTACGAAGGTATGACTCAAAACGGCTTAGTGCACGGTTAAACCTCGGAGGAGCTCTGAGAACGACATACAAATAGATTACATAAAGAGTAATTAATACCCCCACTTCAACAACGTGCTAGTATAATGAATCCTTTCTGTCACAATTTCCTCTTAATGGTAATTCCTACGTCTTAGCTAAATTCACTAAACCCAATGATGAACCCTTTATAGGAGGTCGTCACCATTTCTATTATTTGAACAGCACCGCCCCGCTCATTCTTACAGCAAGAAAAGGCTTACAAGTACCTCAATGAAGATCCTTGCCTTTGGTTCAATCAAATTACGCTTAAATTGTATACAGTGGAGCAGCGTAGGAGCGTATCGGCAAGGGTTCGTTAGATAACAAAATCCAATCGGTATTTACTAAATTAGCAATTCGTACAACCTCCAGCTGGTCCCCTGAGAGTTTCTTTACCAGAATTTTAAAATAAATCGAAAGTCGTCAACATAAGTAGAGGGAGGTTGAGAAAGCCTCCAGGCTGTGTCGGTCTTCTTGAAGGCAGCGTTTCATCATTGGGGTATAGCCATGGCTAAGGGATAGCAGTCTCTAACATTGCCCTTAGTATGTGTATAATACCAGAAATGCTTGCTTAGGTATCCTTTGAAATAAGCAGCGCATGCACAGACCAAGTTCTCCTTCTGTACCGCTGAAGATATCAAACCAGCCAATGTTTTGGCCAAGTTCTACAAGACCTTAGCCGCAAACTCTGCAGCGTTAGGAACTTTATCTAGGAAGAGGATACTGCATTTACTATTGCAGGACAGCGAATCGCTGAAGTCTTGAGTATGGTATATTGGAAGTTTAGCAGAGGAAGATATTATTCTGTTACCCTAGATAGACGGGCCAGAATATGACAAAATCAGCATCTTGCTCATTCTCTCCAGTTGTTCCGGGAGAGTTGGTGAGCCACTCATGCCTTTTTCCTAAGGCGGATTTCTTTTAAGAATATCAAATTTCCGCTCGCTTTATCAGCATAGTTTCCCTACTCCCCAGACCACAAATACACCAGACATATCTTGATCTAGCATGTCGTCCTTATGTCATCTATGGTTCACGTGGATTAGCAGCTGTCGACCTGAATCAGGTTATCTTGCCACCCGACTCAGTTACCTACCCCTTGACTCAGTGCCTACCCCTACTTGACTCGACCACCTACCCTGGTTCCTACATCTGTATCATGTATATATAGTCTCTTTTCTTTCATAGATCCATCAATACACGAGTTCTTTTTTCCTGAAATCTACGCACGGACTTCAGATCGACAGCAGCTCAGGTCTTCCAACATTACTTTATTTTTATGGGAACAATTGTCCCTCAAATGGTCGCCGAAATATCGGTCAAGGGAGAGAGATTAGGAAACTACTTTATTACTGCCACTTGTTCCAGTTGACTGAGGCAAGCATTATGACTGCAGCACTTTGACATTCTCTCCTTAATTTTTCAAAAACCGGGGCCAGGGCTGATAGGTATATCCATATTCACTCTTAGATACCCAGCTCACAAATCAGTATCTTCCACCCTCTCTCCCAGCACGCCCCAGCCATATGCCCTTTGTATGCAAAGTGGCCTTAAGTATGAATACAGGAGTGCTTTTCGGTTTATATCGAAAGTGATGGACTTGGTATTATCTGATCAAGCAAGCCAATTTACCCGTTGTGCACTATTTGGCCGGTTTACGGAAGTGTGCTGTGCATGTAACGTGCCTTGGAAGCAAGTAGAGTCATTCAGCGGTGGACCTAATCCCAAGTTACAGGCTGGTCAAGTAAGACTTCGATGACTCCTACGCTGTGAAGGACCCTGTTTCACACGAACTGGACTGTGGAAACTAGATACGTATGCTAGACAAATGCTTTTAGAGAGTTTCCTGGCAATGCGTTGGACGGCTCCAATACGCTGAGGACCCACTTATGCATAAAATCGAGCGAGTGCATGACACAATTGGAGTACTGGACTGGACCATGAGGTCTCCACCCGCATTCCACAAATTTCTTCGGATCATAGATACTGTCCCTTGTCTTTTCATAAGGTGTAGTGTTGATGAACTTTGATGTAAGGAAGATCCGAGTAGTTCTCAAAGATCGAGAGAGTCCCTCCCGCTGCAGTGCTATTCTGTGCCTCGTCATTCCGCTTTCGTCATCCCTGTCTCACTTCTCATGCCACAATCCTTCGGAAACCAGAACTTGCTACTAATTTAAGATCTAAAGTGCGTTCCCGCAGTTCCACAACTGCTCACTGCCTCATGTGAAATACGTACACACCTTAGCGCATCCGGTTGAAAACGCGTGTTGATCTTTGACGATTAAACGGTGCCTTTATACCTTTAAGGTAATAGGCATGACCATTTTTACGTATTTTAACGTATTTTTGGGTATACAGCATCTCTTCAATTCCGGTGGTTAGCGCAGCCACTCCCGCACGGCCTTTTTGTAGGTGAGATTTTGGTATTTTTGCTGTTTAGGGGAAAGTTGATAAAACACGCTAACCACGGGATGCGCCAGGATGCGTAGTTTGATCTGCGCGCTTTCAACCAGATGCGCCAAGGTAGTGTATAACGCCCAAGAAGCTTCAGCACTCTTTTCCGGTCGCAGATAATGCACCATTGTTTTAACGCCCTGGGCATCGCCTGATGCGTTTATTGAAATCGCTCACCCGTCCGGACGTGACGGAATACAATCAGCTCAGTCGGGAATGGTTCGCAATGCGTAATTTTCAATCACAATCAGCCCATTCGTGGCCCCAAGGGATGCAGTAATCTTGGGGGCCTCCTGCCGAGGCTTTTGCTAAGTCCCTTACCACGACGAAAAATCCAAATAATCCTGAAATAAACCGCGAACGATGTACCGCGCATTTTGAACTGTAAAGACGTCCGAATTAAGTTTCGAAGTTGTCTGCGAGAGCATTGCAAATCCATGCCTAATACATAGGTAATTACTGTGTGGCTTGCGGTTTCAGGACTGAATATCCGGGAGGGTGGCCCTCGCCTGAATTAGGCTCAAATAAGTTGGTGGGTGAACCAGTGCTCAACCCAACAGCCGCAAATGTTATCCGTAAAAGCATGCTTTTATTGCTGTACGTCTGCCTGGCGGGCCCCTCGCCTGAAAGTCGACTAATTCGGTAAGCTTCATTTCCAACCGCCGGAGTTCCCGCCATTGGATTGTGCCAGAAAGAAAACGGTTATACCCTATTAAGCCAAAAAGTCTTTCAAATTCGGTAAATATTACGAGTAGCGAGTTATTCATATCATACTACAAAGCATATAGAGATAGAAATGACCGCCTGGTCCCCGATCAGCCTTGTCGGTGCTTCGTTCCAAAGACAAAATTCAAGTAGCCAGAAACAATCTTAAATCCTCCAACGCCAGACCGTTAGATTACCCGCCCAACGACTACGCTCCGCAATCGCCTCAGCCACTCAACCATTCGAAAACCGGAACTCCTGACTCTCTTGGTATGGGAAATGCACTTGTGTCTCTTCTGTCAACACACACCTGGGTATCACACTCTTCCACACTCTTCTTGGCCCTATCAGTTCGCCGGACACCTTGACTCAGGCTTCAGACAGCCCGAGCAAGTAGTTCAAATGGTAGCAGGATCAAACTTCCCACAACTTTCAGCCTGGCCCAATATACAGACGATTCTGGTTCGTTAGGTTGGTCACCAGCCGACCATGTTGCCATTTTTTTTTTCGGGTTGAGCGAAAAAGATTTACTTGTCTCATTGAAAACCTCACTGTCGGTATGACTACGGTTACTGGCAAGAGAAGGTGCAGCACTTGGTCGGGAAAGAGTTGAGGTCGCGGACATGGTATCTGGACTACTTTTTTCTTGGATCGGCTGCATACTGAGGACGGTATCATGCGTCTCTGGATCTTTCGTGAGAGGAACCCGATCAGAACACGGTGCCAGAGTAGGATTGCTGGTAGGAGCCGGCGATGATGCTCCAGGAAGAGACAGCGTCCGATTGTTTGGAGCTCCCACATCAATGTAAGATGCGTCTGACTCAGTACCATCGCCGAGCCTAGCCTGAGTCGTCTGTTCCGGATACCCGATTTGGTCTCCTTTCATTCCCCTTTCCTGGGCCGACTGTTTACCTTTTGTGGGTTTTGTGTCCATCAGTGTCTTTTCGAGGTAACGTTTTACGACTTGGATGGAATTATCAGTGGCTCCCTTATACGAACTCAAGCAAGCCTCGGCTAGAAGAGTTAATAAAACGGTGCTTGACACTAATTCCGAATGGTTAAGCACTTACTGTATAGGTTACCCTCATTTGTCTTCAAGAACTCGGATATCACGTGGAACAGACGATCCCTGCATTCCTCGAAGTCGCTTTCAAGTACCTTCATGAGCTGGGCTGTTCGCCTTCTCTTGTATCTCGATATCGGTTGCTTCTCAAGGCAATGGCAAGCTTCGCGGATTGCGGCTCCTTGAAAGGCTTGTAATTTATTATCGACACCGTTGATACCGGCCTTGATCGCCTTCTTATCTTTCTTGGTAACCTTTGCTACTCGATACACCCTCATCAGTGATAGAAACAGGTTGGATAACATAAGAGGTTTTTGGGATGGAAGTGCATGCAGAAGTCGAGGCGGCTGTGCCGGAGATGAGGAAAAGGCACATGGTGCCATAGCTTTCCTGATATCTTCAGCAATACCTTTCCCCAAGTGAAGCTCACTGGGCAGGGGCAACGCTTACTCTTTGCGAGTCTGGTTTTACGGCTAGCACTCTTCCATTTATGGGCCGCCACTAGTGTCATTCCAAGCGCAGACAAACGGGTCGCCATCTGGAAGAGACCCTCGCGTAACTAGATTATGCCGCAGCTACTTGTGCCAGATTTCGACGGTTCCAAGTGTACCCCACCAACTTGAGAATTAAGGCGTCAGTTCGCGTTGGCGGATATCCGGGAGGGGACTGTCGGCGTGGGCTATCTGCTGTCGTTAGTAATGCATGTCTCATGGCGTGTTCTCTTCCAACATACTTTGATGAGGACTAATGATAGAAGCTGATACGGTAAGTGGAAGATTCTCCTTACTAATATCACCACAGTGGAGGTGGGGTGTATCACCGCAGATTGGGAGTCATGTCACTATTTGGAGGGTTAGAATATAGAATTAACGCATATGGAGAAGCAATAAGAATTCCGGTCGATTCCGTGCGGGCTTGAACGTTCTGAGGGCGTAGTCACTGTTGTGGTGATTCGGAATCCAGGGTAAACTGATGCGCGAAGCGACGTCAAAGGTCTTGGGGGATCATGGATGACCGTGCTCAGCACATGAGCATCTACCCTACCGGGTTGCAAGTACCATGAATACAACGGCATTACTAAGGCATGCATCGGCTTCAGTGACATTCATTCTAATTAGCTCTTTGGATGAATTAGACTACGCGATCGGTGCTCTTGATTTGAGCCCAAGTTGTCCGCCAGCCATTGACAAATGCGCCCATGTATTTCGCTGGATCTTGGAGATATAGATTTTCCGTCCGCCGTTGAACGAGCCCAGCACCGGCCTTGCCTTCATACAGACGTAGATGATCGTCATCATACTCTTCACCATAAGTTGCTTTATATTTATCTCGGCGAGCCTCACCTCAACGTTGGCTTGCAACTCAAATACTCTATGGCCTAATGCGAGATGCCAGTAAACTCTAGCTCGATCATTCAGCATGGGGCGGAAGTCGTGGATGTCTCGACAGAACTGCTCTCTGCCACCCGCCAGCTTATGCTCGTTAGGCGAGAACATAGAGGTAAGAGGAATTATCATTTATAGATAAAGGGACTATGTCTAACTTAGTATTACCAGGAACCTTTTGGCCTTCCGCGTACATCTAGTAACCCCGTCGAGATTTCGGGGCAAAATGGCCTACACACAGTCAGAACATATACCAACCAAGGACCATGCATTAGCAATAGTATCACTTCTGGCTATTCTGACATGGATACTGCCCTAATTGGTGTTGGCAGTCACATCCAGGTAGACCCGGGTGGGTATGCTACGTTTGGGGGTGACGGAAGTGGAACGTTATGCCTTGAAGGTAAGCTGCGAGTGGCCGATAATGCTACCCGCGGGCGCCCCGGGGACCAAGGTGTAAACGATGAAGGACTTTCATGGGGAATCCGCAGGAAAAATTTAACGATACTCGACGCGGCGGAAACCGACTCACTAGTTACCTCCAATAATGAAGTTGAACTATTCCAAGGCTCGTCAAGCTTCATGAATTCGATGTTCCCGCTGAGCAATACGTTCTACAGCACTACAGATGCTTTGGTTAGTTCAGGCCTCGATGCAGAAGGAACATGGATTTGGAATTTCGATTCACTAGAACCCGTGGTATATTGTCCGAACGGTCTTTCACTATATTTCCACTGATAAGTGGCAGTATTCGTATGAGGAATTTATGCACCAACCCCCCTATTGGCCATGTCCGAACTCGGTACCGTTTCCAAGTATTCTATCTCAATCTCCTGGAGGATACTCCCCATCACTGCACCAACAGGGGAGACAAAATGAGATCGAGATCGAGTCTACTATTGGCTGGGGTTCAGGCATCCAAACAATAAACGAATCACTTTCTGTTCCTGCAATACAAGGTGTGCTGTCATCCGAGACACCACTTGATCGTAGCTATTCCATAAGGGGCGACCCTAATATATATCGATGCTCAATCGACGGATGTTCGAAGACTTTTGAGAGGCGTAGTGAGCTCAAGTAAGTGAATCCCTAAGTATGCCTATGGCGACTAACACTCTTTCTACTAGTAAGCATAAAAAGACCCATCTTGACAAAAGTGACCGACCCCACTCGTGCAACTCCTGTCCTGTGAAGTTCCTGTACAGCAAAGACCTAGAAAGACATTATCGGTCAAAGCACGCTGATTTAAGAACGGTTGCCGAGAGACACTTCTGTCCTGTGTCTGGCTGCAAATTCGCCTCCAAAGGATTCGCTCGAAAAGATAAAAAAAACCAGCATTTTGAGAATACACATAAGAAGAGGCGGCCTTCGACCAGTAGATCAGCGTCTCGGGGGCCTTCCAGTCCAACGTCCCTCAGAAATGAGAAAGCGCACCCTTGCACTTTCGAAAATTGTTCCAGGCCGGAAGGATTTGATACATTGCATGATCTTGTCAGGCATCAGAGAAGTGTACATGGTAGGCTTGATAAAGCCTACCGATGCATGTCAGATGGGTGTAAGAAGCAGGATAAGATCTGGCCACGATTAGATAATTTTAGGAAGCACGTGCTCAATATGCATCCAAGTGAAGACCCGGATGCTTTGATTGAAAGGTAAGAGAGCACGCTAATCCCAAATCTGACGTATGGCTGTGCTGAATCATATAGGTCCGGAAATTGGGACACGGATATCTTCCCGCCTTCTCCTATTACAACTGGCAATTCAGCATCTCCTCTCATAATGACCTTTTATTCACGGGTTCCTCAAAAGCACTGCGCTGAAGACTCCATCCAATCTGACACGGAACGGACCTGAGCAATGCCATATACAACGCCTTCGCGGGTTTATATATTAGTACAAGGCAACAATTCATCGCCAAGCATACACCAATGTTTGGAATATACGTTATTAAGTTCGGGCTACGAAGTAGATACGTCTTATTATAGTAGCTTTAGCTTCCTAATGCAACAGCCTGTTAGGGGGTTTTAGTTAGGCAAGAATCGTGCGTTCGGCGCAACACCTGATTAACTATGTGATGTTAGCTTTTATCAGCTGCTTTTATTCGGATGATAAGCGAGCATGTATCATTGCATATCCGCTCGAGAAGCTCTCTCTCACCTCTACCGAACTCTATCCCTTCCAACGGTACAATTCGTCCTACGGTTATCGATAAGAGCTAGCCAATAGAATCGATAGGATCAAGGCTCTGTGACCATACGCGTACTTCTGATCAGTGTGGCCAAAAATTACGCGTTTTAAAACGATTACGATATCGGAAAATCTGATAAAATATCCGATAAAAATCCGATATCGCTTTTTTTTAGTATATAGATATTTAATATAAGTAGGTAGGCTAGCTGCCAAGTAATATATCTAAGGTATAACCTATTATATAACTCCCTTCTCTTTCTTTTCTTTATGTGTTGTATAATAGGAGATGCGTAGGAATTATATGCCGGAGTAAAGGGTGCCTCGTATGGTGGGTAGAATACTAGGAAAATAATTTTCTATACTTCCAATTTAAGCTTTAAATTTAAATATTTAAACTTTTTCTTTAATTCTTAAATTAACTACAACGCTTATAGCTTACTTAGTTAATAGCTTAAATTTATCTTATTAACTATAGCTTTAAGTTTAACTCCTATTATTACCGTTACTACAATTACTACAGCTCTTAGTACTAGCGAGAAGTTATAGAATTTCTCTTAAGCAGAGGTGGATGCTTGGCTTAAGAGCCTATATTATACAGTAAGTCTCTCCTTATTTATATAATCCCTAACTAACTTCTTCTAGAACGTCTAATATATGGCTCTTCGCTGCTATACTACTAAGGATATTACTATACTAGCTTTTATTACTAAACAGTAAATTAATATAAAGCGGCCATTATATATTAATATAATAATTATCTATAGTTATAGAGATAATATAGCTAATATAAGTACCTTCTTTCCTTAGTCGTATAGTAGCTAACTTATAAATTTAGCCTTGCAATGCCTATATAGTAAAGGACAATTAAAGTTAGTTAGGACCCTAGCCCTTCTGTCACGGAACCCCACCGCAGGGGCCTCCATAGGAGAGCCCCGTGCTCTCGCGTACACCTCGCGTACAGCTTACGTCAGC
>Ga0307515_10002501_pt1 | contig 39830 bp, 14 predicted proteins | sample 17_EM_MG_FD_194513 | JGI IMG/M metagenome (GOLD analysis project Ga0307515, IMG submission 194513) | Populus trichocarpa ectomycorrhiza microbial communities from riparian zone in the Pacific Northwest, United States - 17_EM | ecosystem: Host-associated > Plants > Roots > Unclassified | place... | reverse complement strand
CCATCGTTCTATAAGTAAGTAGTAGTGTTAGCTATATCTACGGTATTATCATCCTGCAAGTAGATAGCGATATCAGCTATATCTACAATATCACCCGTAAGAGCACCTATGTCTATTATAGCGTCCGTAACAGCCGTGTCTACGACAGCCGTAAGTAATAGGTATTTACGGGGGCGACCTCTACCTTGCTTTAGCGGTAGCTATAGTTTAGCTTTAGGTAACGATTAAGGTTTAGCTAGTGTAGGTACTGGTTTAGCTAATTTAGCAGACTCTCGTGGTTCGACTAAGTCTTATAGGTCTAGTAGGTAAGGTTTTATAACCGTAAAGCGGAAGGTTATAGGCCTATTTGGTAGCTTTACGGTATAGGTCTTACCGTTAACGGTAAGCAGTATGTATAGCCCGTCCCAATAACCACTTTAGCCAGTATTGCCTTCTCTCTAGACTAAGATAGGCGAACTAGGTGGGAGACCGTAAATAGCGTTAGTTTGTTATCCATTTCGCATATTAAAAGCGTTAGCGATCTATTATTTAGCTTATAGCTTCTAGATTTCCACTATTGCTTTCTTAATAGCCGCAGCTCGCTATATAACTAAAGGTAATAGTACGTCCAATTTAACCATTTGGGGATAGGCTCTAAAGACTAGGAGTGTAGGGACTAGGCCTTCTAGGCTAGCTGTGTCATTAATGGCTTTAAAAGCCATTTATAGGGCTATCTCCTTACTAATTTCAGGGATTTTAGTTGTAATAATTTAGTAGGCTCGTTGTAGCGGACTATAGTAGCGCTCTACTATTCTAATAAAGTTATGTAATTCGACTAAAACTAACTTTATAGTTACTCCTATAGTAGCAGCGTAGTGCTTAAACTCCTTACTAATAAAGTTCTTCCTAGCGTCCATAGTAATTAAGTCTAATAGTCCTAAATAGCTGTTAATCTAGCATATTTGTAGAATATCCTAAGTATACTTAGCGCTAATATCTTATAGCTATCTACCAGCTTAAAATTAAGTTGCTTCGTTAACTATATATAGTAGGGGGGAGCCGCTAATATATATAATGTCGACAATAATATTATAATTGAAATTAACGTCGTCTTATAAGGTAAAGCGAAATCTACTTAGAGACCTGCTAAACTTTTAGCAGTAGTGGCAGAGTCTAGTTAGCTCTTTAATAGCAGATCTATTAGTATTATAGCCGTAGCCAGTTTTATTAAGAAGCTTTTATAGTCTATTAACTAATAGGTAACTAAATCGACAGTATAGACGTTGTAGCTCTACGTTAGTTAAGTAATAAGGGTTCGCCTTAAAAGACTTAACTAAATAGAACTATAAAGAGAAGCTCTATATAAGAAACGGGTAGCCAAATCATCTAACTACTAGTACCTTTTTAGTGCAAGTAATAATGACGTCCTTTAGGTTATTATATTTAATATAGAGTCTATCTATATCTACTAAGCAAAGTAGGAAAAAAGTATCTGCTTTAATAATATAGAATTATACCTTGCCTATAGGGCTATTAACGTCTATAATTCCGATAGATATAGAGGCTCCGATCCCAAACTGGATAGTTACTTAGCCCTTAGTTAACGTATTAAGACTTATAGACTTATCTACGGCCTATAGGGCTTAGAATTGGCCGTAGCCAGCTATAGACTTACGCAAAGCACTTGTATTAATTATAATTCCTATAAAGACCGTTAAGGTGTATTATAATGCTATAGTTGTGGTTATATTATAGGCGAATAGGTTAGTCTCCGTGTAAGGTTTTATAGTAGACTCTATAGTAAGTTCTAAAGCTATAAGCAGGTATATATAAGCCTTATTAGCTAGCTCTACGCTTATAGAGGTTGCTTTCTCTATAGTAAGTGTTTTAAAGGTGGTAATATAGGCAGAACTATTGTTAGGTTCTCCGGTATTACTCCTAGAGTCATTAGCGTCTTATATATAGGCTTTAAAGTCTAAATCTTTATCTTCATCTCTTTCGCAAGCAGCGACGTATTACTTAAAGTGGTTATTAAAGTTACCCTTATTGCGGCCCTTAATATCAATAAAGCGTCTCCTATAGTCGTCTCTGGACTAACTACGCTCCTCTTCTATATATTTCTAAGAATAGCAGTTCTCCTTCTTATAGACGTAATACTTAGCCTTTAGTCTGCCATTAGTTCTATAAGAGCGATTACTGCTATAGCAATTGGTGTTTCGGTCTCAACTCTAGTCGTTCTAATAGTAGCGTCGATCTATAAAAAAGGCTTAGTAAGACGGTCTTATTAAGGCCTATAGGGGGTGTTTTTTTTCCCTATATAATAATAGAGGATTATAGCTTGCTAATTAACTAAGAAAGGTCTTTTAAAGGGTTAAAGATAGCAATACGGCATACTAGCACTCCCTAGTAAGTAGTAACTAATTTATTTATAAGAATGCGGTTTATACAGAAGTTTAGGTATAGTCCATAACGTTACTTTAGCAGTTTATTTATAAGTAGTTAGAAGTTCTAATAGATTAACTTATTAGGGTTCTTTTCCATAACTCCTTAGAGGGTTATACTGTTTCACTCCGTAAGGTTCTTACAGTAGTATTCTAGCCCTTTAAAAAAACTATTGTATGTGGTTATAGGCTTTAGTAAAAGGTCTTAACTTAAGGTTGCTGTTATAGTAGTAGTCCTAAGTAAGCCCTTTTAGTATACTAGGGAATGCTACTGCGTAGCCTTCTAGTGGTAAGCCAGATCTCTTACAGATGTTATAAAAGATAGTTAACTTAAAGTCAAAGCTGTCACTAACTCTATCGTACTTTTAGTCATCTATATAGATCTTTACAATTATAGCTACCTCCTTACTATATCTAGGTCCTTACCTAGGTCCTTACTTTACACTAGGCACGGCCAGTTTAGGTAGTATATATATATATAGCTGCTGCGGTTACTGCGGCTATTATAGTTACTGCTCTCTTAACTATAGCAATTAGTCAATAAGGGTGTAGATTTAGTTATAGTTGGAGGATTAAGGATCGGGAGGGGTAGTAGGGGTAGCGGGGGTAGCAATCGGAGTGGCTAATGATATAGCAATCGGGATAACTGGTGGTGTAGCGGTTGGGATAGCTAGTGGTATAGCAGTTAAAATAGCTAGTGGAATTAGCGGAGTAGCTAGTAAGGGACTATAGAAAGGTGTTAACGCTAGTAGAACTATAGTAAGCTTATCTAAAGTTGAATTAAGTCGGTCTTATAAAGCTACAGTAATTATTAGCTTAATATTAATAAGGGCTAGACTAATTTCTTCGTCTATCCATTTGTAAAACTCTTCTTTATTAGTAATGTCCGTTAGCACCTTGCTAAGGGAGTATCTCTTATCTTGCTTAATAATATATACTCCTTTCTTAACTAGGTATTTACAAATTCCCATTTTAGTATTAGATTATACTCGTTTAAAGATCTCTAGTATAAAGTCCTTAAAGTCTTCCTAAAATACTATCTATAATAAATAGTTTATAAGGTTGGATCGTGTGTATAGGTACATCTTAGTCTCCATATACTCCGTTAAATTATCATCTGTAGCCGTCTCTAAGTTAATTTTGTAGCTGTACTTAGCAATTCTCTCCTTCCAATCAATTTCCATATTGTCGTGTCTTTATATATATTATGGTTTAAGGTTAAGGTTAAGGTCAAGGTTTAAGGTAAGGGTGTATATATCCTCTACAGCCGTTAGGCCTATAAAGTATTCTTAATAAGATTGCTATTCTTTCAGCGATCTATTATATTGGCTATAAGGCTAGTATAAATTCTCTTAAGCTTAAGGGAGGTTGTAATCTTCTCTAAGTAAAGATATAATTCTCTAGGCGATTTAACGCGTCAGCAGTTAAGCTAATACGTGGTTTTAAGCTTTGAGGGTAATATAGCTTTCTCCTTTAATAAAGTAGGTAGGGCTAGGCAATCCGTGTACTATTTCTAGTATAGTTCTTAAGCTCTAGCTTATTGCGTATTTCCTAATCTATATATCTACTAATCAGTATCGGTATACTCGCATTATTAACGTACACGAATATCACTTATAGTGGTACGTATGCGGTGTTGAAGTTGGTAGTTAATGTTGTCTAAAAATAGGGGTTTGCTCCAAGGTCAGATTAGCTAGTCTCGCTTCGTAGTCCCGTAACTACGTCACATAACTAATATTCCAACAGTAATATATTATAGTTAAAAGATAACACTACTAGAGTTAAACTATAACATTTATAATAAGGAGTTACTAGATATAGTTATAGTATTTAAGGAATAAAGAGCATTTTTATAAGGTATAGAGAAACTATTTATAGTTAAGACAAATTATAAGAACTTAATTACAGACAAGTTAAATAGGTAAAGATGCTTAGGGAATACTATTTCAAAATTTAGTATACTAAGAGTACTAAAAATATAAGAGCTAACGTACTAAGTAGAAAAGCAGAATTATAAAATAATAAGAAGCTATTAAGGACTATATTATAAAAAGACGAAGACAAATTAATTAGATATAATTATTTAAAAATTATAGTAACTTAAGAAGAATAGACCTATAAGGCATCTAAAAGTTTATAGTTATAGAAGATCTAAAAAGTATAGGATAATGATTTAGACTTAGAGTAGTATAAGAATTAAGAAGCAATATATATACTAAGGAGTATTATAGAAGAATTCGTTAAAGATTTCTATAAAGAAATAACGTAATAATATAATAGAGCTATGAGCTTAGTGTTAAGACTCTAAAAAGAGTGCTTTACTACCTTACTTTTTAACCTCTTTAGGAACTACTACTGCTATAATAAGCCTACGGACGCGCTAGTATCGCAAACTTTACTTTACTACTATAGAGTTATTAGGAGACGCCTATTACTTACCCTTTTACCTTTTATTACTATTTCCTTTATAACCTAGAACTAGTTTAGTATATTTTAGCTAATAAGCTACTAGGTAACTACCTTAAGACCTTTTTATATTGAGAGCAGTGTATTATAATTCTCTATACTAGCTACTAAAAGTATTACTTTTTAGTTAGTGCGTAAAGGGCATAACAGTATTATATATTTTAGTATCTGTCTTAGCCAGCTATATTTATATCTTAGGCTACCTACTAGGATACCTATTTAGTAAAGCCAATCTTTTAGTTTTATTAGTCCTATTCTTAAAAGTATTGCTATTATATTTTCTGCCTTTATTAGGCCTTTTCAGAGCCCCTAAGTATTTACCCCCTATAGCGTTAACTATACTATAGCTTAAGTTGCTCTTGCTAAGGTTAGCTTTTATACCTTTAACTCCTATATACCTCTCTAGTATTAGTTTAACCAGTATTATATTGCGGTAGATAGTTTCCTAATACTCTTTTATACTCTACTTTAGCTCCTTTCTCTTTCTTATTATTATCTGTTAGTATACTTTAACAACGTGCAGAGTATATATATTACAATAATATGTACTATACGGTATTATAAATAGATATTAATTCTCTAAGATTTACGCGTCGTAAAGGATAAAGCTTATTACGTGTCCTCCCGTAGCTTCTACCAACTAATTAGGATTTTCTATCCCCGGGATATAAAATCGCTATTAGCTCGCTTGCCACTAGTGCCTTGGCCTCCCTTATAATATATCCACTATTATAATGCAATATATTCTAGCTATACTGGGGGTACTTTAGAAAATGCGAAGAACTAGTATCCTATAACTATGCAGTTTAAAAATCTATATACGCACTTCTCTTTCCTTTCTTCCTTACTGTTACGGCACAGGTCGTAATAGTACTAGGTAGTGTTATAGGTATAGGTAGATTACTACAAATTGCCGTAAATTGCCGTAAATTGCGGTTATATAACGCGGAGATTGTATATAACTTTAAGCGGTACTACTTGTCCTCTTAAGCTTATATATATCCTCTTTGCCATACTTACGTTTTAATTAACTAAGTCGCTAATATAGTACATTCTACCTATTCTACTATCTTTAACTTAATTCGGTTTGTGTTAATAAGTCGCTTAAGGGCTAATAATGGTTTACTTTTAGTTATAGCGTCCGTAGGGTTGCTGTCTCTATTAATCTACTTAACTTTAGCTATTTCGCGTCTTTTATATAACTGGCGTAGGCATATAATATTAATTATAAGTCTCTTCTCCTATATAGTTCCTAGTTTAATAAGGCATTTATAAATTAACTTAGAATTGGTGTAAAGGATAAGTAGTAAGCCAATATTAAGTTATAATTCGACTGTGGCCTTAATTACAGCGCCGATATTAGAACTATGGGCTATGGCATATAATTTAGAGGCTAGTACGCTTTTAGTAACTCTCTTATACTTAACTAAAGACCAGTAAATAATATTTGCCTTATTTAATAAGTCTGCTACTACTAAGATATATCTAATCTGTAATAAAAGGTCCTTATTATTTATAAATAAGGAATTGGTAAATATAAGCAGCTAAAGTGTCTTTATGTTAAGTTTAGCAAAGCTTAAGCCTCTTGTTAAGTTCTTAATTTACTACTAAATTCTCTTATTAAGTAGTTTTACGTCTTTCTTATTAGGGTTAATTACTTAGGCAGCGTAGAATAAATTAAAAGAAGCTTTAAGTTAGCATATAGATATAATATAAGCTTCTCTTACTTATTAGGTAATATATTAGTCCTTAGGTATAAGTGCTATATAAATAATACCTCTAGAACTAGTTGTTATAATAGCTTCCTTAATATTAATAAGGGTTAAATTCTGGTATTAGCGCTTCTATATAAGCATAATTATATAATCCTATTATTAGATAACGCCTTTATTAAACTTAATTAGGTGCTCTAGTGTAAGTTACTCGCGTTCCTTAGTTAGAAATTTAGCTTTTTAATCTTCTCCTATTATAAAGCTGTAAAGGCTAAGTTAGTAAGTAGGAGGGTATTATTAGTCTATAAACCAACTATTTTAAAGTTTATTAGGTTATTAATGTAAAGTAGGCAGGGGTTATAAGTAAATTGGCTTATATTTAGTTCTTTAATATAGTGGTTATAGTAAGTCTTAAACTAATAATTACCTGCCTTAGGAATGCCGTATAAAGGTCTAATAACCTTTAGAATTATACCTTATAAGACTCTAAGCACTATACTAAGTTTAAGAGGTACTCTAATATAGAAGTCTTAATTTAGTTTTATAGCTAATTATATATAGGCCTATAAAATATCTCGTAGGTAGAGATATATACTATTATTCTAAGTTATAGCTATAATGTAGAGAATAAGGCGTTAGCTAACTTATTAGATTATAGGTAATTGGGTTAGTATAAGGTCTTTCTCTAGGTCATTATAGGCCTGTATAACTAGTCTTGACTTCTTAAAGGCCTTATTAGTACTATAGTTCTTAATCTCGTTAATAAATCTAGAGTTAAATACTCTATTGCTTTATAGTATATCTTTAAGGTTAACTGGTTTAAAAACTCTTTTCTTAAGTAATCCCTTAATTTCCTTCTAGTGTAATGTTATAAACTAACTAGAATTTATAAGTTAATTATTATCCTTATCTTATAGATATATTAAAATGTTTACGGTATTAGGTTTACTAGGGTACTTACGTAGTTTACCTTTTTTATACTTAATAGGTTAAGGTCTAGGCCTAGTTTAAGGTAGGGGTCTAAGCTTAGTTTAAGGTAGGGGTTTAGGCTTAGTTTAAGGTAGTTCGCTCTTATTATCTTCTGGCTATATATCCTCTATAATCTTAGGGTCTACTAAATATAGTTTTATAACTATGCTATGGAAGTTAGTAGGTCTATAGGGAAGTTATATAGTATAGGTCTTATTTTTAATACTAAGTAGGTTATATAGACCAGACTAGTAACCGGGTTGGCCTATAGGTCCTTCTCTCTATACTAATATAGGTAAGTTAAGTAGTAGGTTATAAATTGCAGTTATCTTAGGTCCGTTGCGTATATTTAAAGCGTCTGCTACTTAGCGCTTAGCTTTAAGCTTCTTACCTTTTTCTATAGCCTTTTTAAGAGCTGCTGCTTATTATATAACTATAGGATTAGGTGCGTCGGATTCTACTATATATAGGTAAGCTCTAAATACTAGTAAGGTGGGTATAAGACCGTTAGGGCCTATAGAATTGTTAATTGCTTTAAAAGCTATTTATAGAGCTGTATCCTTATTAATATCCGGTAGTTTTATAATAATAATATAATATATGCGACGGAGGGGGCTATAATAGCGGTCTACTATTTTAACTAAATTGTAGGCTTCGACAGGCATGCTTCTTATAGTTATTCTAAGTATTATAGTGTATTATTTAAATTCCTTACTTATAAAGTTCTTGCCTATATTATATATAATAATATTAGGGGGTCCTAGGTATATATTAATCTAGTATATTTGTAATATATCCTATATATGCTTAGCGCTAATATTTTACAGCTATCTGCTAGCTTAAAATCGTGTTCCTTTATTAATAATATATAAAATGGATGCGCTATTAATATATATAATATTAACTACTATTAAATAGTTAAAATTATTATTATTATATAAGGTAAATCTAAATCTACTAGGCGACTCCTTATGTTTTTAACAATGGTGGTAGTAGCGTGTAAGATAATCTAAGGTTTTGCTATTAATATTATACCCTAAGCGTTTAAGTATTCGTGTAAGACGTTTAACTAAAGGGTGGCTAAAGCAACGATGTAATTGTCTTAATTTAATATTAGTTAAGTAGTAAGGGTCTTAATTAAATAACTTAGTTAAGTAATTGTATAGGGATATATTCTAAAGTAGAAAAGGGTAGCTAAAGCGGTATACGACTAGTACTTCACTCTAAGGGGTAATTAGTATATTTTTTAGGTTGTTAAAGTATACTCATAGGTAATCTATGTCTGCTAAGTAGAGTAAAAATAAGGTATTAACCTTAATAATATAAAGCTTGATTATGTTAATTAGGGTAGTTACTTTAGCTAATTTAATTAATGAGGTTAATCCGATACCGAACTATATATTAACTATGCCTTATATAGTAGTATTAAGCTACATATTAGTATTAAGTCTTTAAAATGCTAAGAATTGGCCATATCCTGCTATGGATCGTTTAGATGCTTCTATGTCAATTATTATACCTATAAAGTTGTTTGCAGTATAGCAGGACGTAGATATAGTTATATTATAGGTAAAGGGGTCCTAGTCAGTTATAATTAGTGCTATATTATTTATAGTTGTAACTAAATAGCTAAAGGCTTTATTAGCTAGAGTAGCAGCTATAGAAATTGCTTTATACTATTCTACTTGGCTAAAGGAGGTATAGAAGTGATCGATATTTAGTTATAAGTTTTTATCAGTTGCCTTATAACTTGCGTTAATAGTTAATACTTAGAAAGCTTCCTTAAGCTCTTTTTCTAAGTTATTATTATTATCCTTATAATCTATAATATATTAATTAAGTTGTTTCTTAAATTAGTTATTAAATTTACTAAACTTATCTCTATTAGCAGTTTTAAATTCAGTTTTAGACTCTTCTTACTTCTCTTTAGTATGTTTCTATAAGCGGTATCCTTCTTTATTATATATAAAGCAACGTGGTTTCTATTAGTTGCGGTTATATAGGGGGTTGCTATAGTTGCTACGGTTATTGCGGTTATAGTTATTATTATAAGGCCTTCACTCCACTTAATAAGAACCTTCTTTAACACCCATCTGCCCGTCTTTTTAGAAGTCTTAAATATTGTTTTCTTACCCACGGGCTCTGCAGGATTAAGATTAAGTACCCCCCTAAAGGCTGTTACTAATTGCTTAGCCGGAGTTAGAGCGTCCGCCGGCCGCTCAGCTAATAATAGAATTATAATTAGTAGCTGTAAGGGAGTCAAAATACCGTTCTGCAAGAGTGCCTCTTATAAGGGGATAGGCTAGGCCTTATAGCGGGCTTTAAAGTACGGAGGCGACAATTATATTCCTAGCAGAGGTCTCCGCGGCGGGGGGGGGGTAGAGCTAGGTGCACCGGCGACGACGAGAGCTTATATAAGGGAGGCAATATACAACCTTCCTACGAGGCTTCTAGCGGCGGCGATATTGGCTTAATATTGTACATATCCTTATATACGAAGCCTATACTAGAATTCCGAAAGTACGGCTACAGTTGATTTGAGATCGTTATATACCGTAGCGGCAGTTAAACTCTATAAGGACTTGGCCGATTGCCTTCCGTATAGCCTTAAGGCTCCTACTAACTTAAATTGGCTATTATAATTAGTATCTAGCCGCTTGGAGGCTTAATAGGAGGTCATTAAAATATAAGGTAGTAATAGAAAAGGAAGACGCGTCTCCCGCGATTGCGTCATTGCAACTACCTTATATGCCCGCGAGGTTTAAATAGCCTTAACGCCACGGGTATTACTTAATCAACTATACCTTATATAGTAGGTGTATTGGTAGTAGAGCTTATCTACTAGGTAGATTAATTAATCTACTATTTACCTGCTTGGTAAAAGTTATATAAGCCTTATATAAGGGGTAGGTAAGGGGGTAGTAAGGTAAGATTAAGTACCTTACCTATTTAGGTAGGTGTTATAGCAGGTAGATTGCCAGAAAAAACGGTTTACTATAACAGATTCCCTAATTTTCTAATTTTCGCTTATTTTCGCTTAGGCTCTAGTAAGCCCCCTAGCAACGCTATAAAAAAAATTACGTAAAATTTTTTTTTATAAAAAGTTTACCTAAGGGGAGTCTTATTATACGTATTATTATAATACTATAATAGATAGAACTTAAAAGACTTTAATATTTTTATAAGTAAGAGGTAAAATAACGAAATTGCTAATTGCGCGCCAATTGCGTGTTAGAAAAACACGATATACAGTCGCTTTGGAAAAAGATGATTAAATATTAGAAACCATGATTAATAATAGAAATTTGCCAAATCCTTACCCTGTTTGAACCCTTTTTCTATACTTGCGTATAATACTACTTATCCTCTAAGCTAATATATTACCGTCGCCTATTTTTTAAAGCTCTTTAAAGCCTATATTATTTTCTATTTTAGTTAGCGCTATAATATATAGGAGGAGAGCTAAAGCACCTAAGAATACTATAAAGAACGATGTTACGGTACTGTAATAAAGTAGACTAAATAACTACGTTGTGGTATAAAGAGGAGAAGAAGGTAAAAAGGGGTATTATATATAAATAGTAGGGCCAGCCGCTAAGGCGCTAGTGGTGGGCTAGGAAATAGTAGGAAATAGTATAAGATAGTACAAGATAGTATAAAACAGTATATATTAGGTTAGTGCCGTAACAGTACTCCCCTCCCTAAAAGGTTTGGTCCCTAAACTAAATAAGTAACTTATTTTTACTATAAAGATATTACTTTCGCTTACTGCTCTTAACTAAGCTAATAGTAATTTTCTATGCCGGGTATAGAAAATCCTAATTAGTTAGTTTAATAAATAAAGTTAGTAGAACTCTATACTGCTACTATATAGCGCTTCTTAGTAAAAAAACTAACTAATTAGATAACTTTAACCGGCGGTTAAAGTTCTATAAGATCTTAACTACTATAAATTATCTTTATGGTTGGCTAATAGTTTTAGTATAACTTTTCCTTATCTTATGCCCAGTCTGGGGGTCCTGGCTTTTTAGGGTATTATTTATAAAACTTTAGTAATATACGCTCGCACCCTTTTAGGGATTTCTTAGGTTCCTCGGTTTTCTTATTATAATACTTCCACTTAATATAATATATTAAGCCGTGCTCGTCTATTTATTTATTATATATATTAAGGATCTTTTTAAATTCTCACTTATCTATAATATTGCCGTTATTATCCCTTTTAGCTATCCTACCTATAATATTATAACGTTCCTCTTTGTTAATATATACTTAACCAGAGATCTCTTTTAAAAAAACTAAAGGCGGACTTTTAAAGTATAGAAAGACTTATTAACACGGATGTGGTTTAGGAGGTTAACTATAACTACTCCTTTATAGGCAGCTAGGACGGGCTAAGGTCCGTCCTAGTTATTATTTTACTTTCTCTTAGGCCAGTTAGTCTTTATATTTTTAAGGCTAACTATAACTATATTATTCTTTTTTAATATTATACCCTCGTCTTATTTTATATTAGCGTTATCTTTATAGTATTACTAGGAGATATAAGCTAGGGCTTTAAGCTAGGTTAGGATGCGCTTAAAGCGGTTAGCGATAGTATTAGCTTATAGGTACTCCTTTTTTGTATATATAGACAGGGCTAATGGCTAGGGGCCTGCTGTTTTAATACCTAGATATAGGTTATAGCTATAGTTAGCAAAGAATGGTGAGATTTCTGTAGTCTTATTAACCTAATTATTTATAGTAAACTTAGTAAGGGGGAGCTAATCTACCTAGTTATTTTGGGTAAAGCTTATAAAGGCGCGTAGGTACTTATTTATTACTGTGTTAATAATCTTAGTGTTGGTATACTCACATTATCAACATACACGAATATTACTTGTAGTGGTACGTATGCTATGTTAAAGTTAGTAGTTGATTTAATTGTTTAGAAGTAAGGGGTTGCTCTAAGGTTAGGTTAGCTAGCCTCGCTTTATGGTCTCGCGACCACGTCACATAACTAATATTCTAACACTGGAGCAACTCTAAAAAGAGGGCTAATCTACACTCTAAACTTAAGTCTACTTTTAGACTATTTATAGCGTATACGTAATAGCTAGAGATCCAATTAATACGTAATAAAAAGAAGAAGAAGAGTTATTAGGGGTAGTAGGTTAATATATCGCAAGGGCCGCTAAGGCGCTAGTGGTAAGCGAGCTAATAGCGATTTTCTATACCGGGTATGGAAAATCCTGATTGGCTGGTTAAACTTAGGGTCCGTAGAATATAGCGGGTGGTATGCCTTAGCACCGTCACGACCCGTAAGCCACCTTTTATTGCTCCTTATGCTCCACCTAACCTATAGCCTATATATTAACTTAGTTTATATTAATAAGTTGCTATAGGGCGACGTAAGGCTTCCCCTTAGTTATCGCGTCTGTAGGGTTAGCTTTACTATTAATCTATTTAACCTTTATAATCTGCCGACGTTTATAGGCTTATTATAGGTATATTATATTAATTATTAATTATTTCTTTTATATGGTTCTAAGTTATACGAGATAGTTATATAGTAACTTAGAATTAGTATAGAGCACAAGCAGGAGGTTAATCTGTAGGACTTTATCTACCGTAGACTTAATGGCGATGGCGATATTAAAGCCGTAAGCTATTCCGTAGAGTTTAGAAGCTAAAACGCTTCTAGTAACTCTTTTACACTTAATTAAGCTCTAATGGATAATATTGGCCTTCTTGGTTGCGTTGGCTGGTATGATGGCGTAGCTAATTTACAAAAAGAGGTCCTTATTATTAGTAAAGGAAGCGTCTATAAAGACTAAGAGCTATAGGGTCTTAGCCTCCAATTTAATAAACTTAAGATCTCTATATAAGTTCTAAATCTACTAACTTAGGCGCTTATTTAACTCCCCCACGTCTACCTCTTTAGGATTAATTGCCTGGGTAGTAAAGGATAAGTTAAATAAAGCCTTTAGCTAACAGACTAAGGCGATATAGGCTTCTCTAGCGCGTTAGGCGATATACTAGTTCTTTAGCGTAAGTAGGCCGCGCGTAACTTCTCTGGAGCTAGTGCTATCTACTAGCGTAGTATTAACTATACTAAGGTTCTTACACTGGCGCTTTTACGTTAGCGTATTACTCCCGTCTTATGCTAATTAAATAAGTCCTCTATTAAACTTGACTGGTATATTAGTAGTTAGTTACTCTCGCTTCTTAGCTATAAATTTAGCCTTATATAGTTCGCTTTATTTAGCCTCTATAAAGGTATTATTTATAAGGAATAGTGTATTATTAGTCTATAAGCTAATGATTCTAAAAGGGTTGTTGCTATAAAGTAAGTAAGGGTTATATATAGACTGGTCCATTCACAGCTAATTAATGTAGTATAAATAGTAGGTCTTAAACTAGTGGTTTCTAGCTTTAGGTACTTTATAAAGTGGCTTTATAACCTTTAAAACGGAGTCCTTATTAATTCCTAATTGTTTATTTAGTTTATATAGTGGTCGTATATAGAACTCGCGGTTTAGGTTTATAGTAGACTGGATATAGGCTTATAAGATATCTCGGAGGTAGAGTTATATCTATAGTAGTATAGCAGCGATATAGAGAATTAGCCGCTAGCTAACCCGTTAAATTATTGGTAACTAAGTAAGAACTAGCTCTTTCTCTAAATTATTATAGGCCTATATAATATGTTGTGATTTCTTAAAGGCTTTATTAGTTCCCTTATTCTTAATCTTATTAATAAACTGTAAGTTAAAGAGTCTAACCCCCTTTGGTATATTATGTAGCTTAATAATCTTAAAGACGCCTTTCTCGAGTAGGCCTATGACCTCCTTTTGTTATAAAGCACTGAATTAGGTATTACTATTGTTTTATAAGTAAATAGTGGTACTAGCCATATTTGCGGTATTATCGTCCTATAGGTAGATAGCGATATTAGCGATATCCGTAATATTACCTATAAAAGCGCCTATATCTATTATAGTATTTATAACAGCTGTATCTGCGACAGCCGTAAGTAATAGGTATTTACGAGGGCGACCTTTACCTCGCTTTAGTGGTAGCTATGGTTTAGCCTTAGGTAATAATTAAGGTTTGGCTAGTAAAGGTACTGGTTTATCTAATTTAATAGACTCTTGTGGTTCGACTGGGTCTTATAGGTTTAGTAGGTAGGGTTTTATAACCGTAGAGCGGAAGGTCGTAGGTCTATTTAGTAGCTTTATAGTGTAGGTTTTACTATTAATAGTAAGTAGTATATATGGTCTGTCCCAATAACCACTTTAGCCAGTATTGCCTTCTCTCTAGACTAACACAGGCGAACTAGGTGGGAGGCCGTAAATGGCGTTAGTTTGTGGTCCGTTTTATATATTAAGAGCGTTAGCGATCTATTATTTAGCTTATAGCTTTTGGATTTCCACTATTGCTTTCTTAATAGCCGCAGCTCGCTATATAACTGAAGGTAATGGCGCGTCCGATTTAACCATTTAGGGGCAGGCTCTAAAAACTAAAAGTGTAGGGACTAGGCCTTCTGGGCTAGCCGTGTTATTAATAGCTTTAAAGGCCATTTATAGGGCCATCTCCTTGTTAATTTTAGGGATTTCAGTTGTAATGATTTGGTAGGCTCGTTGTAGCGGATTATAGTAGCGTTCTACCATTCTAATGGAATTATATAATTTAACTGAAACTAACTTTATAGTTGCTCCTATAGTAGTAGCGTAGTACTTAAACTCCTTACTAATAAAGTTCTTTCTAGCGTCTATGGTGATTAAGTCTAGTAGTCCTAAATAGCTATTAATCTAGCACATTTAAAGAATATCCTAAGTGTACTTGGCGCCGATGTCTTGTAGCTATCTACTAGCTTAAAATTAAGTTGCTTTATTAACTACGTATAGTAGGGGGGAGCCGCTAATATATATAATGTTAATAATAATATTGTAATTAAAATTAACGTTATCTTATAAGGTAAAGCGAAATCTACCTAGAGATCTGCTATGCTTCTAGTAGTAGTAGTAGAGTCTAGTTAGCTCTTTAATAGCAGATCTATTGGTGTTATAGCCGTGGCCAGCCTTATTAAAAAGCTTTTATAGTTTATTAACTAACGGGTAACCAAATTAACGGTGTAGACGTCGTAGTTCTATGTTAGTTAAGTAGCAAGGGTTCGTATTAAAAGACTTAACTAAGTAAGACTATAAGGAGAAGCTCTATAAGAGAAATGGGTGGCTAAATCATCTAACTACTGGCACCTTTTTAGTGCGAGTGATAATAACGTCCTTTAGGTTATCGTATTTAATATAGAGTTTATCTATATCTACTAAGCAAAGTAGGAAAGAAGTATCTGCTTTAACGATATGGAATTATACCTTGCCTATAGGGCTGTTGACGTCTATAGTTCTAATAGACGTAGAGGCTCCGATCCCGAATTAGACGGTTACTTAGCCCTTAGTTAACGTATTAAGACTTATAGACTTATTTACGGCCTATAGAGCTTAAAATTAACCGTAGCTAGCTATAGACTTGCGCGAAGTACCCGTATTAATTATAATTCTTATAAAGACCGTTAAGGTGTATCGTAACGCTGTGGCTGTAGCCATACTATAGGTAAATGGGTTGGTCTCCGTGTAAGGTTCTGTAGTAAACTCCATGGTAAGTTCTAAAGCTATAAGTAGGTATATATAAGCCTTATTAGCTAGTTCTACGCTTATAGAGGTTACTTCCTCTATAGTAAGTGTTCTAAAGGTAGTAATGTAGGTAGAACTATCGTTAGGTTCTCCGGCATCGCTCCTAAAGTTATTAGCGTTGTATATATAGGCTTTAAAGTTTAAGTTATCCTCTTTATTTCTTTTATAGGCGGCGACGTATTATTTAAAGTGGTTGTTAAAGTTGCCCTTATTGCGGCCCTTAATATTAATAAAACGTCTCTTATAGTTGTCTCTGGACCGATTACGCTCCTCCTTTGTGTATTTCTATAAACGGTAGTCCTCCTTCTTATAGACGTAGCACTTGGCCTTTAGTCTGCCGTTAGTTCTATAGGGGCGATTACTGCCGTAGCGATTAGTGTTTCGGTCTCGATCTTAGTTATTTTAGTAGTAACGTCAATCCATAAAAAAGGCTTAGTAAGACGATCTTATTAAGGCCTATAGGGGGTGTTCTTTTTCCCATATAATAATGGAGGATTGTAGCTTACTAATTAACTAAGAGAGGTCTTTTAAAGGGTTGGAGATAGTAATATAGCATGCTGGTACTCCCTAGCAAGCAGTAACTAACTTATTTATAAGAATGCGGTTTATATAAAAGTCTAGGTATAGTCTATAATATTGCTTTAGCAGTTTATCTATAAGCAGTTGGAAGTTTTAATAGATTAACTTATTAGGGTTCTCGTCTATAACTCCTTAGAGGGTTATACTGTTCTACTCCATAAGGTTCTTATAGTAGTATTCCAGCCCTTTAAAGAATTGTCGTATATAGTTGCAGGCTTTAGTAAAAGGTCTTAACTTAAGGTTGCTGTTATAGTAGTGGTCTTAAGCAAGCCCCTTTAGTATACTAGGGAATGCTACTGCGTAGCCTTTTGGTGGTAAGCTAGATCTCTTATAGATATTATAGAAGATAGTTAACTTAAAGTTAAAGCTGTTACTAACTCTATTATATTTTTGGTCGTCTATATAAATCTTTATAATTATAGCTACCTCCTTACTATATCTAGGTCCTTGCCTAGGTCCTTACTCTATACTAGGTACGGCTAGTTTAAGTAGTGTATATATATATAGCTGCTACGGTTACCGTAGCTGCTGTAGTTGCTGCTCTCTTAGCTATAGCAGTTAGTTAATAAGAGCGTAAATTTAGTTATAATTAGAGGATTAAGGACTAGGGGGGGGTATTAGGGGTAGCGGGGGTAGTAATCAAAGTAGCTGGCGGTGCAGTAACCGGAGTAGCTGGTGGTATAGCAGCTGGAGTAGCTAGCGGTGCAGCAACTGAAGTAGCTGGTAGTACAGCGGTTGGAATAGCTGGTGGAGTTAGTGAAGTAGCTAGTGGTGGGGTTAGAGGTATAGCAAGTTTATCTAAGGTTAAATTAAGTTGGTCTTATAGAGTTGTTATAATTATTAGCTTTACCTCTATAAGGGCCGCAATAAGCTCCTCATCCGTCTATTTATAAAACTCTTCTTTATTAGCGACGTCTATTAGCACCTTGCTAAGGGAGTATCTCTTATCTTGCTTAACAATATATACTCCTTTTTTAACTAGGTATTGACGGATTCCTATTTTAGTATTGGATTATACTCGTTTAAAGGTCTCTGGCGTAAAGTTCTTAAAGTCTTTCTAAAACACTATCCACAATGCAGAGTCTATAAGGTTAGATTGTGTATATAGGTATATCTTAGTCTCCATATACTCCGTTAGGTCATTATTTATAGCCGTCTCTAAGTTAATTCCGTAGCCGTATTTAGTAATTCTTTCCTTTTAGTTAATTTCTATATTGTTATGTCTTTATATATAAGGGTAGGTGTAAGGGTAGGTATAAGGGTAGTTGTTGGTTCGAAGAAGTTAAGGTTTAAGGTAAGGGTGTAAAGGTGTGTACGTGTCCTATTGACGAATCTACAGTTCTTGGACACTGTAGACGATTCTTAGCAGAGATACGGTCCTCTAGGCGATCTAACGCGTTAACAGTTAAGCTAATGCGTGGTTTTAAGCTTTGAGGATAACGTAGCTCTCTTTAAGTAAAGATACGATTCTCTAGGCGATCTGACGCATTAGTAAGCTAATACGTGGTCTTGAGCTTTGAGGGTAACGTAGTTTTCTCCTTTAACTAAAATAGGGCGATAGCTCTGCGATTTAACGCGTTAGCAGTTAAGCTAATGCGTGGTTTTGAGCTTTGCTATTGCGTAATTCCTAATCTATACGACTACTGATTAGTATTGGTATACTCGCATTATTAACGTGCACGAATATCACTTGTAGTGGTACGTATGCTATGTTAAAGTTAGTAGTTAATTTGATTGTCTAGAAGTAAGGGGTTGCTCCAAGGTCAGGTTAGCTAGCCTCGCTTTGTGGTCTCGCGACTACGTCACATAACTAACATTCCGACACTTAGTTTAACTATTTATTTTAGGGTGCTATGCGGAGCTAGGGCTTAGGGTTATCTTTAGGCGCTAGTTTGGGCGACGCTAGAAGTTAAAAACAAATAAAGAGCCTCTATTAGAAATAATAGTATTTAGAGCGCTGTGTAACTTATAGATAGTATAGATAAATGCTTTAATAAGCTCCTTAGTATTTAGGCTAGTAATAGAAATAAAGTGTCTTATCTTTATTAGGCGGTTAATAACAATAAAGATATATTTGTATGTTTTGCTATTACAAAGGCACTTAGGTAGGTTAATAATATAGTTAATAGAGATATCGGTCTATAGGCGGACTAGTAGTTCTAATAGTTTTAGAAAACCGGGCGGTACTAAGTATAAGGTTTTTATATAGAAGTAGAGAGCGCAGTCTCTTATAAAGGTAGCTATAAACTATAAAATACCTAGCTACTAATACGTTTAATTAAGGAGGTTTAGTGTCTTAATACGGCCTAGGTAACTCGTAGGGCCTAAACTATATATACGGTATATAACTTCTAGTTAGAGTTTAGGTAAATTAGGGACAAATACTTAATTCCTATAGTAGATTAGGCCGTTAATAATTAAATATTTAAATTTGTTATAGCGGAGTAGCTTCCTAATCTGCTTGGGCTAACGGCGTGCTTTATAGTCTTCCTATTTATATAGCGTAGCTAATATATTTTTAGCGAGTTTATTCTCTATATAGGCATTCTTAATAAGCTCCTTAAGGGGTTTTTTCTTAGGCTTTGGGTTTATTACTGTAATAAAGTCTTTAATATTCTGGTCTTAAAATTCGCTTAGTAGCTCTTCTAGGATAGTGGGGTTAACTTTCTTTAGTGGTAAGATAACGCGGTTTTGGTATCGTAGACGTTTATTATTAGTATTAGCAGGTATAATACCTAGGAGGTGGCTAAGAGCGTCTAGGATTGTAGCTTTAGTGCTAGGCCTATAGGTAATAATAAAGTTAAATTAGGAAAGGAACTTAGCCTAGTAGACTTGGCGCTAGTTTAATTATTTTATTATTATAAAGGTCTGGAGGTTCTTATAGTCCGTAATAATTTTAAACGGCTGCTTAGTTCCTTATAGTTTAGGGCGCTATTCTTTTAGTGCCTTAACAATTGCTAGAAGCTCCTTATTGTATATTTTATAGTTATATTTAGGGGCTAAGTGCTTAGCAGAGAAGAATGTAACTAGCTTAAGCTTATTACTTTTATTAGCTTAATAGAGCACTCTACCTAAAGCCTAGTTTAAGGCGTCTATCTCTACTATAGTCTTCTTTATATAGTTATAATACGCTAGGACTAGTATTATAATAAACGCTATTTTTAGGGTCTAGAACGCCTATATTTAGTTAGGGCCCTATAACTAGCTAACGCTCTTCTTTAGTAGCCTAGTTATGGGCTTAACTACCTTAGAGTAGCCTTAGATAAATTGTTAGTAGAAGTTCGCGAAGCTAAGAAATTACTATAGTTCCTTAACTAATGTTGGGTCCTTTTATTCCTATAAGGCCTATACCTTCTTAGGGTCTATAGTTATACTATTAGTTAAGATAATTAAGCTAAGGTATTTTATCTTGGTAGCATAAAACTTAGACTTATTAATATTAATTTAGAGTCTAGCATTACCAAGTTTCTAGATAATTTTATTTATATATTTTATGTGCTTAGCGCGTGTTTTTAAGAAGATAAGGACATTATTAAGATACGCAGTGCAGTAGTTATTAAGAGTGTTATGTAGAATATAATTAATATAGTTTTAAAATATAGCGGGTGTATTATAGAGACTAAATGGTATAACTAATATTTTATAGAGCCTAAACTAGGTAATAAATGCTATAAGCTACTTATGGCCTTCCGTAATCTGGATTTAGTTAAACGCAGTAATTATATTAAGCTTAGTAAAGTACTTAGCACTATAGAGTATATTAAGTATCTCGCGGACTAGTAGTAATAGATACCGATTCTTAATAGTAACTGTGTTTAGGCCTTAGTAGTTATAGTAGATTTATATACCGCCGCTAGGTTTTATAGCAAGGAGGAGTAATATAGCGGCTAGTAAGGTTAATTTGCGGATAAAACCCTTATCCAGTATTTTATTAATCCACTTTTTTATATAACTAAGTTTAGTAGGTAAGAGTGGTCTATTTTTATAATATAGGGCCTACTTTCTAGGTATAATCTTAATTTTATGGTCCTATGGTTAGTAAAGGGGCAGCTTATTTACGTTTTTAGGGAGGAAGTGTTTAATATATTCGCGAAACTCTTTTAGTAAGTATTGCTAAATGTCTTTACGGGTTAATTCTGGTTTACTTTTTAGAAATTTCTTAATATTAGTATTAACTATCTTTTAGCATAGGGACTTAGACTTTATTTTTAGGTTTATTTTAAAGAAGTTATAAAAATAAAGGGGTAGTACTTTGCGGGCTTTGTCTATTATATAGTTACCTTCTACTAGCCGGCGGAAAGACCTTTCTAATAGGTTTGGTACTTCTATTAGACCTATAGGTAGCTCCTTAAGCAGCTATTAATGCTCTTCTTATTTAACTAGTTCTACTAGCTCCGCTATATAAATCCTTACCACCTTTATATCCTTTTGTTTATAGAACTAGGTAAAATTAACGGCATAAGTATATCTAATATTATCTAGGTTGGGGCGTGTTTGGTTCTCCAATGTTATAGCTAAGCTAGTATAGCTTAGTTGGCCTAGGGGGGCGGAAATAAGGCGGCGGCCTTATATAGTACGCGCGGGAGACGGGTATAAAGTTAGGCGTTATAGGGGGGAGGTTTTAATTGCTTTGGTTTTAGTTTTAGCTATAACGCCCTTAGCTGTTATACGTATGGTTATATATACGTATAGTAAATAACTTAGGGTTAAGTGTCTTATTAGCTAACCTAGGTTAAGCGGGTATATATAGGGGACTTATAGTTCTAGCGGTATTTATTTTTTAGGGGATAGGGTAGTAGTCTAGTCTTCTAGAATCTCTACTTAGTTTACTGCGTGTATTAGCTTATTAGTATTAGGCACCTCTTTTACTATTAGCTGACGGTATCTAAGCGTTAGTCGTATAATACGTCCGCGTAGTACTACTCGGTTATAGTTAGGAATATACTATAGGAGATAGTTATAGGTATAGTAATCGGAGTTAAACTTAAGCTCTAGGGTGGGGAAGTCTGCCCTTAGGTTGTGCTTTTTAAGCTAGGGTATTCTAAGAATTGCTAGTATAGAGGGTAATAACTTTATAATGTAGAAGAGTATAGATTCTATATAGTAGCTAATTGTTATTGTTACTGTAAAGTAATAGGTAATAAACCTAGATAGGAGTCTATTGGTAAGGCAGAGTGGTTTTAAAACTAGGAGTCTTTTTATTATAATATTGTTCTTTTTTATAAGCGAGTCTTTATCTATAAACGCTGGTGCTATACTACTAGTATTAATAAGGCTTACTGTTTTAATAAGAACTTATAGGAGTAGGTTATGCGGTAAAAAGAGGTAGGTCTAAATAAGGATAGTATTTCTATTACTATTTACTATTTTAAGGTTAAGTGGTAGCTGGCTTAAAATAAGGTCTAACTAATCTAGTAGCATAGATCTAATTCTTTTATTCTCCTTCCTATATAGTTCTAACCCTTAAAGGCAACTTAGTTTAAGGGTTAGCCTTTTAATAGCTAAATTATAGGGCTTAGTTGGTAGCTGTGGTCTTAGCTAGTATATCCTAACGTATTAGTCTCTAACAGTATATATATGCTAGAGAGTACTTTACTAATAATACAGCCAGTTTTATAATTAGTAGTAGTACAGAGCACTTATCTATAGTTTGCGTACGGGACTATCGGCTAAGGCTATATTAGGGAAGGAAATTATAGGGGCGGGTCTCTATATCTAAACCCACGTCCTTATCTATAGTTACTGCCTTAATTACTATCCCCTTTATTAAAGAATCTACTATAGCTAGGAGGGGGTTAGCGCGGTGGCATTAAAAGGGGATTTAGGTTCTTTTAGGGGTTATAAATATCTTTCTAGTAGCTAGGTTAACTACACGCTATATAAAGTCTATTATCCGTATAATATCTTTAGACGTTATTAGGGAGACTATTACTACTACTACTAAACTTAACGGCGTTAAGGTCTATTAGGTTATTCTACAGTAATATAGGTTAATAGCCGCTAGCGGTACTTAGCTTAGCGGTATCTAGCTTAGTGTGGTGGATATAGTTTTATAGGTTATAAATAAATACATTTATTTGCTTGCTCTAGCCTTTATAGTTAGTATTACTGATTTTACGGCTAAGGGTAAAGGCTAGGTCCTTTATCTTAGAGAAAATATTCTTCTTAAATAGATCTACTTTTTATTCCTTAGTCTTATTTGCTTTAATTATTAACTTATTAAGCTCTACTTTCTAGGACTAGTAGTTACACTTACCTTAGCTTAAGGTATCTAGCTTATTTTTAGCTGCTTAAGTTATATCTATAGTTGTTCGTACTAACTTAATAGCACGAGTGAGTCAGATCCAGGGGCACGAAATACGTGTAGTATTATATGCTCGTTTGGATGATAGTAACTGTCGATTGTATAAAGCAGACTACGTGGTCTATATACTAATGCACCTCCCCCCTAATTAGTTAGTGCTTTATAAGTGCACTAGACGCGTAAGCGAGTGGTTGGTGCACTGAACGCGTAAACGCGTACCTGGTGTACCGAACGCGTAAGCACGCGTTTGGTACAACAGGTGCTGTAATTATATACTAGCAGTACTTGAAAAATGAAACTACCTGTATACAGCCTCCGTAATTGCTTTAATAAAACCATAGAACATAAAGGAAAATACATAGGAAATCTCCCCCGAGGTGCCGTCTAGGCTGCCTTTTAAACGGTACCTTAAGCTAGCCGTAAGTCCTGCTTACGGTCCGTAAAATAAACCGTACGTCCTTTTAACGGGCAGTAGACGAGCCATAAGTTAGATTTTGAGGGCCGCTAAGGCGCTAGTGCTAAGCGAGCCAATGGCGATTTTCTATGCCCGGTATGGAAAATCGTAATTGGTCGATTTGACCACTGTGGCAGAATATAGTAGAATTTGGCAGGTTACGTGAGTCCACTAAGTTTCATTATAGCTTTTCACCGTTTTTCTACCTGACAGCTTACGGTCCATAGAATAGGCCGTATAATAAGCCGTACGGCCTTCTAACGGGCCGTAGGCGTACCGTAGGTACTCCGTTAGTCCCGTTCTACCCATTCTATAACTTTTAGGTTAAGCTTATTCGTGTTAATTAGGGTTTTGAGGGCTTAATACGGTTTTGCCTTAGTTATAGCGTCCGCTGGGTTGTCTCCGCTGCTGATCTATTTGACCTCCGTAATCTCACGTCGTTCGTAGGCCTAATGTAAGCATATTAGGTCGACCATGAGCCTCTTCTCTTGTGTCGTACCTAGTTTGACTAGGCAGTCGTAAAGGGACTTTAAATCGGTGTATAAAACTAGGGGTAACTACTCTAGTTATAGAATCTTCTGGACCGTTAATTTAATTGCGGCTACTATATTAAATTTATAAGCTAGTGTATATAGTTTAGAAGCTAGTATACTACGGGTTACTTATTTATACTTAATTGAAGACCAGTATAGTATATTTGCGTCCTAATTGCGGTCTGTAAGTATAATTATAAAGCCGATTTATAATAATAGGTCTTTATTATTGGCAAAGGAGGCGTCCGTAAATGCTAGTAAGTTAAGGGAACTTAGGTCTAGTGGTACGAAAGTAAGTCCCCTTACTACATTATCAATTTGCTATTAAATACGCTTATTAAGCTGCTTAATATTTTCTTCTTATAGATCTACTGCCTAGGCCGTAAAGGATAAGTTATAGGCAGATTTGGGTTGGCAGACTATAGTAATATAGGCGCCTCTTGCACGCTATATAGCGTATTAGTTCTTTATATTTACGGTTTTATAGGTCTCTCTATGGGAACTGGTAAGGTCTATAGGCTTTACTATAACAAGCTTTAGGTTTTAAGCTTGGCGTTCCTAGGTTAGCTAGATTAAGTTACCCTTTTATATAATTAAGCCTCTATTAAACTTAATTAGAGTCTACTTAGTTAACTACTCTTGCGGCTTTACCAGGAACTTAGCTTTTTATAGTTTAGTCTCTTTAGCGTCCGTAAATGTCCGGTCTACTAAGAAGAGGGTATTATCTGTTTGGAGTCTAATAATACTAAGGCCATTCGATAGGCTGTATAGGAGGTAGGGGTCGTAGGTCGACTGTTCCATTTTAAGTTTACTAATATAGTGCTGGTAGTATATCTTAAACTAATGGTTTCTGGCTTTTAGTACTCCGTAAAGAGGTTTTATAACCTATAAAATTGTTTCTAGTTATAGGTTAAGCTTATAGGGTGGTTGTATAAAGATATCCCTACTTAGGTAGGTATTGGACTACACATAGGCTTGTGAGATATCCCGTAAGTAAAGGGCTACGGATTTAGTTTGCTATAGTTTAGGTATAAGTGCGAGTATAATCCATTAACTGACCTGTTAAATTGTAGGCGATTGTATAAGGACTAGGTCCTTTCCCTAGTCATTATAAGCTTATATAACAAGCCTTAATTTCTTAAAGGCTTTATTAGTACTAGGGTGCTTAATCTTGTTAATAAAGCGTAAGTTAAATATACGGACGCCTTATGGAACGTCTCTCTCTGTTATAATTGTAAAGATACCCTTTTTAAGTAGTCCGTTAATCTCTTTACGCCATAAGTCCGTAAAAGGGGTTTCCTATACTAGAACTGATATATCCGTAGGCGGAGATTGCTTTATAAATGTGCCTACGGAGGTTAGGTGGTTCTCTATTATGGGATTCTTACGGGGGCGTCCTTGGCTACGCTTTACGGTAGGTTTAGTAGGTTTAGTGGGTTTCTAGGGGACCTTTAGGGTAGGTAAGGGTGCTTCTAGTTTATCTAATTTGGCAGTCGTTTCTAGTTTATCTGGTTTGGCGGTTGCTTCTAGTTCGTCTAGCTTAATGTTATGGGTGTTTTTGGGCCGAAAGTAGGGTTTTACAGACGTGCTTCTAAAGCTAGTTGGCCCGCTAGGAAGCTATACGCAGCACGTCTTATTTTCTACAGCTAGTAGATAATAAGGTCCATTCTAACTGCCGCTTTTACGCCATATAAGGACTTTAGAGTTAAGCGGGAGGTTATATACTAAGGTTATATTAGGTCCGTTGCGGTAGTATAGGGCGTTATTAATAGTTTGTTTAGCCCGTAATTTAACTATTTTGGCTATTGCCTTCTATATTGTAGCTACTTATTCTATAATAGACGGGGCAGGGGGGCCTAGGTTGCTTATCCTTAGGTAGGCTCCGTAAACTAAGAAGGTAGGTACTAGTCCGTTAGGGCCAGCGGTGTTATTAACGGCTTTTACGGCCATCTATAAAGCCAGTTCCTTTTAAATGTCCTTACACTCGTCTATAATAATTTAATAAGCTCTCCGTAGAGCTAGGTAAGCTTGCTTAATAAGCCTAACGGACTAATACGCCTTAACTGGAACAGCTTTTGTTAATATAGCTATAGCCGTAGTATACTGCTAGAATTCCTTACTAATAAAGTTTTTACTAGCGTTGTGGGTGATATACTTAGGAGGTCTAATGTATATGTTAATCTAGCAGGTCCGTAAAATATCCCAAGTATGCTTTACAGATATATTTTACAACTAATGGGCGGCTTAGTAGCGGGTTGCCTCGTTAATTATGTGTAATACTAGGCTGCCGTTAATATATATAATGTCTACGTATACTAAGTGGTTAAAGTTAAGGTCCTTATAAAGGGTAAACTTAAATTGGCCTAGGAAACGTTTGTATTTCTGGCAAAAGGAGCAGTATTTAGTTAGGTAATTAACTGCCTTCCTGTTGACGTCGTCGTGTCTAGAGCGTTTAAGGACTTTATATAGCTTTTTGGCTAATGGGTAGCCGAAACGGCGGTGCAGACGGTGGATCTCTGTACTAGTAAGGTAGCACGGGTTATAGTCGAAAGATTCCTAAATGTAGGTCTGTAAAGTCTCTCCCTATATAAGGAACGGGTGTCTAAATTATTGTGTAATTGGTAGGGTAATATGCTTACTTCCTGGGGTAGTTATGGGGCTGATTAAGGTATCCATAATATTGTTATAGTAAACCTATAACCTATCTATATCCGCAAGGCAAAGTAAGAAAGGGGTGTCTGCTTTTACTATGTGGAAGTTAACTAGGCTAATTAGGGTCTTAACTATAACTAATCTAATTAATGCAGTTGAGCTAATGCTAAATTGGACGTTTACGGCCCTAGTTTGCGTAATATTAATATCCGTATTGTTATTTGCGGTGGTCCTATATGCGAGGTATTGTCTATAGCCTGCAGTAGACTTCTTAGAGGCGCCTGTGTTAATTATAACACAGTAGAATTCCTTAGGGGTATAGCGTTCTATGGTAATATATGTAAATGGGTCCTGCTTATAATCTATAACGTTTATAACGGGAGTGCTTACGGAATAGTTTTTGGGTATAACTAAGTGTATAAAGGAACGGTTGGCTAATACGGTCGTAATATTAAAGGCTTAGCTGTCCGTAAAAGGTCTAAAAGTGGTTAGGAATGTCTCTAAGGTCTCTTATTCCTAAGCGTCTAAATTAAAGTCAATTATAAGGGCTTCTATTAACTTATTAGGGGGCTCCTCTTCTTCCTCTCCTTTATATTCTAAGATAAACTAGCTAATCCGTTTATTAAATCTCTTCTTAGACCTATTACGTTCTTCCTAGGTATGCCTTGTAGACTAATATCCTTTCTTGCTATATACGAAGCATTTCTAGCTTATTTATCTGCGGGGGTATACTTTTATACGGGAGTTGCTGCGGGGGTTACGGGTAGGACTTAGTCGGTATAGGTGCTGCTAACGGTAGCGGCAGTCCGTAAAGTAGATATCTAAGTCTGTTTACGGATATTAAATATCCGTAATAAAGGCTTGCGTACTACCTAGTAGGTTTAAGACTTTGTATATTATAATAGAGGAGCGTAGATTATTAATAAGGCCAGTTAAGGTATCTGCAGGCTTATAGTAGGCGTACTTATAGGCTCTACTTCCTAGTAGGCCGTAATAAGTTTATTATATAGGAAGTCGTCCATTTAAAGCTTAATATTAAGACCGTACTATAGGTGGCGGAGGTCTTTAATAAGGATTTGTAGGCACTCTATGGTCGATTTTTTAGTGTTTTTGTCTATTACGGTCCGTAGCTTAATCGCATTCTATTAGGTAAAAATATTACGCTTATATTCCGGTCCTTTAAAGTAGTTATATATAGCTTTATATAGCTTATTAAAAGGAACACTAAGGGGGTTACTTTTAAGGTTAGTATAGTAGTGGTCGAGTGCTAGGCCGCGCAGTATGGTAGAGTAGGCTTAGCTAAACTCTTGTTTAGGAATATTAGCCTTCTGGCAAAGGTCCATAAAGATAGTTAGTTTAAAGTTAAAGTTATCGTTTTTACCGCTATATTTAGATTTGTTAGTATAAAGCTTAGCTAGGTTAGCTAGCTCCTTACCATAGGTCTTTAGTTAGGTAGGTTGCGGATCTATAACTTACGGATTTGTGGTTTGTGGATATATAGCTTATAAATCTGTGACTTAAATAATGGGGGTAATTTAGTCCATATTTTGGTTTACGGGGGTATTGCGGTTCGTAACTTAAGTACTAGGTATACTTTAGCCTATAAGATTAATTCCAAAACTGCTTAGTTATATAAAACAAATTTAGTTAAGTAGGTTAGGTATAAGGCTAGCGATTATATTAAGTTTAGAAGAAGTAAAGAGTTCCTTAGTTTCTTAGAACTGGTCTAGGATTTCCTCTTTAGTCTATTCTGTTTGGTCCTTTTTGTGTATTATGTTGTATAAGGACTATATAACAGTAACTTATTTTTTTTTTTAACCTATACACCTTAGTTATATAAGAGGGTCCGTAGGTTATAAATAGTAGTAGGGTTATATGCTTTAAAGATAGCTTCCGTAAAGTCCGCGAAGTCTTCCTAGTATTGCTTCTATAGGTCGACGTTTATAAGCTTAAAATATTTATATTTAAGAACTTTGAATTTAATATAGTTGTTAACATTAGGTATAGACGTAAGGTTGGCTCCCTACCTCTACTTTTCCTAGCCTTTATTGACTTGCTTTCTTAGGTCTACTATACTATATAGTGTAGTATAGTACGCAGTAGGTGGAAGAGGTCTTGTAGTGGTCCGTAAAGGCGGTTAATGTCCGTAGCGGTTCATAAAAGGGTAAGGGTGTCCGTAAGGGGTCTTAATAGGTCCGTAGTAGTTTATAGAGGGGTAGGAGGTCTCCGTAACGGTCCGTAAAGGTAATTAACAAGTCCGTAACGGTTCGCAGAAGGGTAAGGGGTTCTATATAGGTCTATATTCACGTTTATTATACTTCTAGTAAACCGTATTAAGACTTAAATAAGTATACAGAGTTAGTGATAGTCCGTAATCCCCGACTTCCGACCTTCTAGTAGGTTGTACTAGGAGTCTAAATGGGTGGTTACTGTCAAGTATCGCTCGGGGGAGGTGTCGAGTAATTGCTGATCTGTACGCGCTTACTAATCAGTGTTCGTACTAACTTAATAGCACGAGTGAGTTAGATCTAGGGGCACGAGATACGTGTAGTATTATATACTCGTTTGGATGATAGTAACTGTCGATTGTATAAAGCAGACTACGTGGTCTATATACTGATGCACCTCCCCTCTAATTAGTTAGTGCTTTATAAGTGCACCAGACGCGTAAGCAAGTGGTTGGTGCACTGAACGCGTAAACACATACCTAGTGTACCGAACGCGTAAGCACGCGTTTGGTATAATAGGTGCTGTAATTATACAATAGTCTTATAGTGCTTCCTTATATATATAAATATAGACTCTTAGTTAGAGAAGGTCTATTTACTTAAGTTATTTAAGTGTATACGTAGCATATTAAGGCCATGCTTAATATAGTTATAAGCTTTATCTATTAGGGTCTTAAAGCACTTTATATCCCTTTAGAAAACGCCTTAGATCTTTATTTCCTATATTTTAAATTTTTCTTACTTTTTAGTTAGTAATCCCTTGCCATTAAATAGGGTTAGATTTTTTACTTTACACTTTTTTCTATAGGGCTTAGTTAGAAAAGGAGAGCTAGTAGCGGTACTCTTATTGGCAATAGTCTGGGTAAGTATAGTAATCTAAAGGCTTAGACTTTATATAGTCTAAGTATTTATAAAGGCTTGCTGTTTATATTATTATATACATAGTTTAAGCGTCTTAAAGGAGTTAATTCTATACTAAGCTTCTTTAAGTTAGGACTTTATAGTTTAGCCTTTATCGTAGACGGCTTAGAGACCACTCTTAACACTAGTTAGGAAAGTTGTATATATAAAGAGGTACTAGAAGGTTCCTACTATATTAAGGTTTTTAGGGTACTCCAAGCTACTTCTAATTGCCCAGGCAATATAGGTATAGAAGGTATTAAAAAGGCAGGCGAGTACTTCGCGTATATTCGCCGACGGGGTATTATCTATATTATAGTTACCTATTTTAAGAGATCTATATAAGGCAATTAAAGTCTATAAGGCTGGCTATAGTACTAAGATTATTTATAACTATACTAGGGTTATCTAAAACTTATAGTATAGTGTAACGGAACCTTATAGCAAGTACTACAATAGGCTCGTTAATAGGCTAGGTGTGTAGGTAATGCAAATTAAAGTTAATAACGTAATAATAACTGGTGGAGTGGTTGCCTAATAGATTAACTCTAATTATATTCTAAGAATTACTATAAGGAAGGAACTATCTAGGTAGGGACTAAGGGTCCTTAAATACATAACCATACTCCTAGGAAATCCTTCTTATACGTAATATACGTGTACTTTATCTACTTTATTATAGATCCTATAGATTATATAGATTATACAGATTATATTATATAACTTATACTACTATTCCTACTTAAATATATATGGTAGTGGGAATGCATCCATTTTCGGGGGTCTTTGGCCGCCGCTTTTGGCGGTCTTCCTACCTCGCTTAGGCCCTGTCACATCGCCGCTTTAAAAAAGCTCTGTTCGCTTAAGCACTTCTTATTCCTATTATGCCCCGTCCTATTATTCTAGAGGGGTTAGAAACAGGACATAAACTTTAGCAAAGCTTATTAGCGCTTATATTAATTTAACAATGGTACAGCCTATATAGAAAGGCTAGCGTCTACTTAAAGGAACGGCCTGCTCGCCCTCTCTCCGCACTCTCCCCCTTTACCACCCTTATTTTACTTCCTCTCTCTCCCTTTACTATCCTTATTCTACTCCCTCTTTAGTAATTTAATTCTTATCTATAATACTCACCTTACCTATTTAGTAAACTCGTCGTCGCCAAAATGGTAGTACACCTATTAAAGTAGCTGCTCCGGCTTATAGGACAGAGAGGAGAGGAGCGCTCTACGCCGCCGCCGTTTATTAAAACTTAAATTTATAACTCTAAAGTCTAAACTTAGATATAGACACCAACCTAGATATATATATTTGTTTAGAAGATAGTATAGATTTAGATTCTGGAGAACTAGATATAGAACTAGATACAAAATTAGATACGGAATTAGATATAGAATTAGATGCGGAGTCTAATATAGAGTTAGATGCGGGATTAGACGTGGAATTGGACTCTAAAGCTAAGGAAATACTAAAAGATATTGCTAAATTAGAAGAGGAGGGACCCGCGAAACTAAACCATACTCCTTATACTAAGAAACTATAGAAGAGGGAAGGCAAAATCTGGGAGAGGTAAATTATAAAAATTTCCGCTAACTCGTTATTATACCCTCTAATTACTATAAACTAGGTACTGCCTAAAGATTAAAAAGAAAACCTAAAAAACCCTAGATAACTAGCTATATAAATATACCCCAAAGGTATTTAAAGCATATCTCCGCTGGTAGAAGAAATATTTTTAAATTAGGAAGGAGAGCGTAATGTAAAGCTATTAGAAATAAATTAGTATATACTATAAGGACCTTATACGCTATAAAATGGACGGTAATATCCTTAATAATGTTTATAATATAAGTTCCTACCCCTCCTTTAAGGTAGATTAATAGCTATAGAAGTGGATCCTAAGCCTTAGGCTTAATAAGTCGGTAAAGAAAAAGTACGCTATGTTTATCTAAGACCTTTATACTATCCTTTACGCTCTCTAAATTAACGATACTAAGCCACTCTATGGCTTTATTCAAGTCTAAATTTCGCTTTTTTTCCTACTTAGCGTAGCTATAGCTATAAAACCAGGCGCTTTAGTGGAAAGCGCTAGTACTAAAGGCAGTAATAAAGCCGTCTGGTTTAAGAATATTAACATTATAGTTATTCGCAGCAAGAAACACTCTAATAATAGTATAATTATAGTAAATATAAACCTAGAACACATTAAGAATAAAGAAAAGGATAGTAAACTGTAAGCTTTATACTATGTTTAAATAATATATCCTACTAACTGTAAATCTATAGAAAGAAATTTACCTTCCGTTTTAAAGACCTTCCTATATTCTATATTATTTCGCATATCTTAGCCGTTAGCATTAGCCAAGACGCATTCTAAGATAACTTTATAAGTGTTTAAGATATCTTTAACCTTAAGGTACCAGCGCACTGCGATGTACTATATATTAAATGGAAGAACAAAGTACTAAATTAGCTATTTTTCTATAACGTTAGCTATACGACTAGGGGTAGCAATGTTATAAAAGAAAAGGCCTTTCTATACGCTAAATACCGTAATATATTTATACGCTTAGGGCTTATTGCTGGGTTTAAGGAGGTACTAGAGCTGTACCAGCTGCGACGGGCTTTAGGTAAAAATATTAACGGTAAGTCCGCTTAATAATTACCTCTAGATCTAGTTATATATTAATTATATAAATAGACACTATTACTTTAGAAGAGCGGAACCAGACTATAGGCTATCTCGGTAGTATGTACGAGAGGTATTATATACTAACGCATATTATATGCAATTACCAAAGTATCTATTTTGGAAGTCCTTTATAGGATTTCTTTATTAAATCTGTTGCGAGAATAGGGCTATTATGAGATTGACGAGCGCCTATAAAGCTTAATAATAACTAGCTAGAAGAAGTCCGCAATAATCCTAAGCTTAAAGCGCTTTGTGATAAATAAGAAGAATATAAGAATTATATTTACGGTAAAGGCCTCTACCCTATTACTAAGGCTAAAGGTATTAAATTATACTAGTAATATAAAGAGACTAAGCGGAATATTAGTATAACGTATTAAAGGTTATAGAGGGAATAATTAATAACCGCTATTCGCGAATTCTATAACTTAATTAACACGATTAAGATAGCTAGGTAGCTTAGTAGGAAGGGCCTAACTAAGGTATTAACACTGCTAAGGGTGGAATTTAAACTTTAAGAGCGGGCCACTATTACTAGAATGCTCTTTATACCTTTTAGAAATAAAAAAGCCTGGGTTAAGTTTATTAAAAACCTAGCTTAACTATGTTATTAATAAGAAACGGCTTAACGTAAACCTTTAAAATAGAAGAAAATAAACTTTATCGTCTTTAAAAGCAAAAAAACACCTTATATATAAAAGTAAAGGGATATTAGTCTTAAGAGTACCCTAAATTACTAAACTCCCAACCATACGTCCCTAAAGGAAGAGTCGCTAAATAATAAAAATTGCGGGACTGTTTAATAAGAGCTTAGTACTTTAGATGCCGCTAAAGCCGAGACTATTTAGTTATACCCTATAGAGCTTCTCTACCTAGTATACCTTATTTATATAGGTAATAATAAGTTCTTATATAAAAAGCGGATGCGCTATATACCGTAAAAAGATGTTCTAAAAAAGTATATAGAAACCTACTTTCGACTTTCCAAATATTAGAGAGAGTTTTAATATTACTACCCCGCATATTCTATTAAGCTAAGTGGTATAATACATTTTAAAAGATATATATTTAATATATATAGAATATCTTACTAATATACGCGGACTCCCCTTTTGCTGGTATATATTGCAAGGGGAATATATTGTTATTACTATCTTTATATTTAAGATAACAAGCAAAAGAGAAAAGGGAATGGAAGAAGGGAGGGAGAAAGGCAGTAGTAGGTAGCTTCTTCTCTCTTTAGTAATAGTTGTGTTAAGAAGTTTTCCTTTAAAGAGAGAATTTTTAATTAGAAGGAATAGTAAGTAAGTAGGGAAACGTATAATAAAAGAGATTATTATAAAGTAAAAACTAGAATAGGACGCGCTCTTAAGGGATAAAGTAGATATAAAGTGTAAAGTATAAGCCTAGATCTTTAAATATTATAGAGTTAATTAAGCTATATCCTAGGCGTTATCTTACTAAATATAAAAATTTCCTGTAGCTATCTAGTGTACAAGGAAAACTATATAATATTAAATAGCGTTCTATACTTTAAAAGCTATACTTAAACAGTTTATAAAATTAAGTATTAGGTTTTAAAGACTAATTCTATATAGCCTTTCTATCTTTATTATAAAAGAAGTATACTCTATTTAAAGTATAAGGTATCCTACTATTTTACGTTCTAGTTCTGCTTTATATATCTATAGTAAGGGTAATAGCGTTTTATTATAATAAGAAGGCTAATAAGTTTAGTTCTAGCTATAAAGATATAGAGGCCATAGCAGATTCGCTTTATCCTCCTTTAAATCTTTATAAATAAAAATTAGAGGAAATAATTAGGGGGACTAAGAAATATTAAAAGAAGAGATTAGAGACTACTATAACTATTATAGGCGACCTCATTATCGCAGATATAAAAGCTACCTCTAACACTGCCATAAATATTATTAGTAAGGTTAGGAATACCTTTCTAAAATCTATTATAAAGTCCGCCTAAGATGCCGCTATAAACACCCTAGATACTATAGACAGTACCGCAGCTATAGATACCGTAGTAACGAATAACAAATATAAATACAATTTGTAACATATAATGGCTAAGATAAAATATTTAAAAATTAATAAGAATAAGGGTGTTAAGGATAAAGATGTAGAATTAGGAGTAAAGTTAGTAAAGAAGTCCCCAAGAATAAGGCGTAAATAGTCCGCTTTAGTTTTAACAGATACTTAAATAGATAGCGGATAGATATAGTTTTATTTTTAGCTATCTCTCCTAAATAAAATATTGGATTCGCTATCTTTAATTATTAGAATATCCTATAATATATAATTTAAAACCCTTATACAGTCTAAGGAAAACATTATAAGATACGCTATAATGCACTCCCCCTAGCCTCTATTAGCGGACGTCTTTAAAGGCTATATATTTGCTTACTAGAAGGAAATAATCTGTCTAATAAATGGTAAGAAGGATTATACTTGCTATAGCTAAAATAATGCTAGGTATTCCGACCCTTAAGGTTACCTATAATAATCTTTAATTCTACACGTGTTGTTCCGCGCCCGCTTACTATATTTTAAAGACTGGAATTATAGTAAATAAGATATATACTAGGAAACTTTTTACTACTATAGGGATATATAGTAGTAGCTAGCGCGATATAGAGAAGAATCGCCTAATATCTAAGCCCTAAAGTAGAAAAGCGAGAAGAATAGTAATATAGGCCACCTAGCGGCCCCTTATAAATATGCTAATAAAACCCTATAGAGATTAGATCTAGCTTCCTATTAGTAAGTTCCTTTAATATAGCGGCCTTATAAACCTTAGCAGCTAACACAATTGCTAATAAAGATCTTAGTAATACGGCTATTAGTTATAGTGTATCCTAAAGTAGATAAATAATCTAGTGCCTTATACACCTAATTAAGGCAGTAACTACGAGTCCGGGGATAAGGAAAAGAAATACTATATTAAAGATAAGATGCTACTAAAGGCGCTGTGGCTTATAATATTATAGGGCGATAGTACGGAAAATTATAAGGTAATAAATGAACACTATATAAACGTACACAGCAGCTATAAGTAGAGGAGCGTATATTGCGGTAAAGGAAAGAAGGCAACTATACTCTTAGCCTGGTCAGCCTATAGGCCTTATAACTCTACTAGTAAGCCCTAAATTTTATAATAGTAAACAGAACCTAGGCTTAATATAGTTAAGCTATTAGCAAAGCAATATTAAAGCACCTACTTAGATTTAGGATTAAGTCAATTTTCTAAGGAATATAGGGAAGAATCTAATTAGTTCCTAGTAGGAAAGGCTTTTAGGGTATAGAACCTTAATTAAGGCTTATATTAACTCATCCTAGAAATCTCCTATCTATTTAGTTTAAGTAATTAATTTAACTCTTTAGGGACATATTGCCGAGGAGGCTAGTATATAGGAGGAGTTGCTTTATACTAGCTCACCATTACTTAAAGTAAAAGGTTTTGCCCGCTATTTACTCTTAGGACTTCTTATAACACCTATAAAATAATTAATATTACCGCGAAACTTAGAGCTGCTCTAGTATAAGAAGAGCTAGCGCTTTTAGAGCTAAGCGTAAGTTTACCTATTCTACGGATACCACCTCTTTACTAAACTTTTTTATAGTTACTCTAAAACGTAAATAAAGTCCTTAAGTTAGTTTATAAAGCTAAGTTAAAGTTAAAATCTTTTACAAAATAAATAACTTTTAGAGTTAATTCTAAAGAAACTAGTGTTTCGCAATTAAGTCTATTAAAGATACGCCGTTTTAAGCCTAACCCTAGGGTTGCGATATTTCTTACTAAAGTTTAGGCCGGAAAGACGGCTTTCTAGAACCCTTAAGTTTAGAAAACCTGCATAGATAATTAAAAGCGCTTCCTTAAAAATCCGCTTAATTATACCGTTTTTATCTGCTTAGTTCTTAAAACAGAGAAGGTATATTACTAACTCCTTTACAGATTTAGTTAAGTAGTTCTATAGAAGCTTTTAAAAAATGGATATATAGCAAGCTTAATAGCTAAAGACTTTTACGGAATTAGCTTAAATACCAAAATCCCGCTTAAAGACTTTACTAAAGAGATAGAAGATTTCTTTACTGGTGGAAGCAAGTATTACTTAATTAGGGAGGCGCTAGGAGGGCCTGGTATCTTATTCTTCCTTCCTTTAGAGATAGGGGATAGAGTATAAGTTTAGTAGTAAATAGTAGTTATTTATATACTAACCGTAATCTTAAATGGGAAAAGAAGTTCCTAAAGGCGGGTTCTAACTATAATAAATTAATCTAAGCCCTTAAAGCTGTAGGCGTCTTAAATACATTTAAAGAATACTATACACTTACTAAAAGCTTAATTAAAGAAGGCATTAGTATAGTTAAAATCCCTATAATTTAGTATAGATGCTGACTTTACTAGGTACTACTGCGGCTATTATATATAAAGCGATTAATTAAATTCTAGAAGCTCTAAAGAAAAAATTAAAAACCGTTAGATAACCGGACGGTAAGTAACTTAGGGCCCAAAGAGAGGGGAACTTACTTTTAGTAGAGTAGAGTGCCGGTATTATAAGATAAGACTAATATAACGTAGTAAATCCCGTTACCACGTTCTAAAAGGCCGCTCCGGTATTATATATATAGAAGGCGTATAGATATGCTACTGGAAATAGTATAGGTAAGGGTAGATAGAACTAAGTGCCTAAGAAAATTCTAACTTCTTATTAGGAAACCCTAAAAATAATTTATATAATCTATTACTAGGCTATAGAGATAATAGAGCTTAGCTATTTAATATATTACATTTAATAGATAAGGGAAGAGTTATACTATATAGTAAGTGCTATTATAAATACCTTTTATAACCGGTACCTAACCTTAAGGAAGACGTATTTAAGTAGGCCTAGGCACCTAGGCCAAACGGACTATTTAGCAAGAACCAGCTATAAATTTAAATGGGAATAACTTACAGCAATTTAGGAGTCCTAATAAACCCTATATAGCAGGAGGTACGTTATAAAGGTATAATAGTCTTATTTGATACCGAGAATAGACCTAAGAGCTTCTTACTAAACCTATCTACTTTGTTAATAGACGCCGAAAGCTATTTAGTAACACCAGATAACGGAATAAGTAGAGAATTATTAACTCTAATGTAGAATAAAGTCCCTTCTACGCTAGGGGTCCTTATAGACTTTAAACCACAATATAACCTTTTTAATAATTTCCTTATATCCTTTAAACTATAATATAACTTCTTTAAACTATTTAACTTAACAAATCCTAATACAGAACTATAAGCTGCCTACTAGGCTTTTTTTTTGGACCGGCTATAGCGATAGGATAAAAAATACTACCCTGTTGCTAATAGTGGCTGGCTTACCGGTAGTATAAAGGACAGCACACCCGCAAGCTAGCTCTACTTGCTATTTAGTGCTTTTATTAGTAATATATATAGGCGCCTTTAAGATCTAGATAGGAATAACAAACTGGTCTCTTTAGGTTTCTATATATGTATCCTCTTTTATAAACCGAAAAATAACCTAACGTTATAGAGGCTGCTAAATTATTAGCAGATTGCGTATAATTCGATAGCTTACTACTTACCTTTATAAACAACTTTGGCTAAGCTACTCTATAAAGTTGCAAAGCTTCCTAATCTCCTTCCTTTAATGTATATTTCTCTATACCTAGCTCTAAGAATAGTATAAAAGTAGTTTCCTACTTCTTTAGCACCTTGCAGATGTTCTTAATTGTATTACTAGTGTCTAGTTCGATCTAATATAAATGTTTAGGTATAAGTGACGTCTATAAGAGCGGAAGGGTTCCGACGAAAAAGATAAAGGATTACCGTATTAGGAAGATACAGGATCGACTGTGCAGAAACTATATTTAAGGAAGGGCATTTTTTAGTATTGGTATTGCTAAGATTCTAGCGAAGGTCTTACTTACCGCTTTATGCAGCCTAGTTACCCTTAAGTAATCAATAAAAAGCGCAAATAATACTTTTTAGTAAATTAGGATAAGTGGGGTTTTTAAGTTATATAACTAGCTTTATCCAAATAGAGGGGTAGTAGGAAAATGCTTGGTATATATATAAGCCTTAATATATAAGATAGATGTCGCGCGCATTAGAGGCTAACCTATTTGCCCTATCATTTTCGTAGTATAATTTAACTAAGTACTCTAGAATGCCGTACCTAAATACTCTAGTAGCTTTCGTTACCTAATAATTAACCTATATTTCTACATGTAGATATATACGCCCTTCCCTATTCTAGCCAATAGATATAAGGATATAAGACCAGCTGGATCTAGGGCTTTAGCAACTAATATATAAATAGGCTACCGCCTAAGGTCAAATTTCTAATAAGTTCACCCCTTTATATTTAACTTTCTTAACCTTTTTATACTCTTAAAGGTATGTTATATCTAATTCACTTACTAAACAGATCGTAGAGTTAATCTGTAGCCTTTTATTAAAGTAAACGGCACTAGACTGTAACGGTTAGGTTTAAACTAAATATAATCAGCTAACGTAATTTGTATTTAGTATAGCTAGAGATAAACTTATCTTAAAATGGATTGGATATTCGCCTACTATTAGTTTAACTGTAATAAGATTAAGTAAGCTCTCTAAATAATGCAATAGGTCCAAATTATTAGTTATAGATAGGGTAATAGCAAAATATATAAGATTACGGTTAAAATAAAAGAGACTAAAGGCACTTCTTGCATTACAGTTGGTTGGGATAAACTACGTATATTAAAATGGTTAGCCGAAATATTATAATAAGCCGTAAAACCTATCTTATAGCTATTAAGTTAGCTAGGTTTAAATACAAAGGAGCTATAGGGTCTTAATAGGAAGTTTAGCCCCGGGAAAGCTACTAGGGAGGATTTAGTTTAAGTAGTTAGAGACTACCTCGTTGTTTTAAAAAGGGCTCTTATAATATAGAAGCTTATAGAGGCGACTAGGGAAGCTAGCTTAGATTATAGAAATGGCAGTAAAAGGTTCTTCCTATATATATAATATACTTGCTTAAAGTAACCTATCTATCCTACCTGCTGTTTTATAGGATGGCTATAGGCTCTTAAATTATCTAAATTATATACTAGTATTTTAAGCAACGAAGTATATAAGGGTAATTAGGGTTAAGTAGATAATTGCTGTCCTTAATATAACATATAAACTTGGCGCCGTAACTAATATTATAATAGGTCCCAGTCCCGCAGAGAGTATTAA
>Ga0307515_10002500_pt1 | contig 39832 bp, 31 predicted proteins | sample 17_EM_MG_FD_194513 | JGI IMG/M metagenome (GOLD analysis project Ga0307515, IMG submission 194513) | Populus trichocarpa ectomycorrhiza microbial communities from riparian zone in the Pacific Northwest, United States - 17_EM | ecosystem: Host-associated > Plants > Roots > Unclassified | place... | reverse complement strand
TTCGGCTCGGGCGGCGCGGCCGGCGCGAAAGTGTGGCGCGACATCTGGGGCTGTGGTCAAGGCATCGGCATGGTGAACGAAGTGTTGAGCGTGCCGGATCTCGTCGCGAAATTGGAGCGTGAGTACATTTCCGCGTACCAAGCGCTCACCGAAAAAACTCGCCAAGCAAAGCTGCACACGCCGATCTCATAGCGCACTGTTTCGGCCGCCGAGCAGCGTGCTCCGGCGAATGGTCAAGCTTGTTTGATGTATATGCACCACACCGTGTGCGCACACCTTTCACGCAGAATCCCGTTTTTGTTGTAGGCATTTGACGACAATTGAATTGAGCGACCGATTGCGATTAACTGTGAAGCGTCGCACATCGGCAAACCCGTCGAAAGACGGGGACGCAAAGCCTCCGGTCCGTGATGTCGCCGCGCCAAGCGCAGCGAAATAAGGATAGCGGGGTTGCCGACCGAAGAGGCGCGTTGCTCATACGCCGCATCGGTCGTCAACTTCAGACTTTCCCAGTTCACCGACGTAGGGTTGATCGTGCGCGCCGTCGGGGAGCTTGATTACAACAACAGGGAAAGCACGGTCTCATGCTCACGGAGCGACGCATTTTGCTGCTCACTCACGAGTTTCCGCCGTATATCGGCGTGGTGGGCCGCTATTGCTGGAGTCTTGCGGAGGCCGCGGCGCGCGCCGGTCAGCGCGTCACTGTTCTCGCACCGTCCCACAGCGATGGCGACACGGAACACTACGAAAAACTCGAAGGCGTGAACGTACTGCGCTTCCCCGCGGAGCTGTTTCACTTTCGAGAGTTGCGGCGCTTCGAACGCGTGGCGCGAGATGTCATCGATCAAGGCAACTGGGACATCGTCCACGCAGCGGATTGGCCCATGATCGTCGCGCTCCGCAATCTCGCAGTCACGCGCACCCAAACTATCTCGACATTACACGGCAACGACTTGCTGAACATTCGTCGGTCATTGCGTGCATGGATGGTAGGCGCGCCGCGGGCGCTGGCGCGCTTCAGTCACTATGTTTGCGACAGTCGGCACACGGCTTCCCTGTTGCTCCGGGATTTTCCGCGTCTCGCGGATGTCGATCTGCGCATCGCGCCGCTCGGTGTCGATCAGTTTTGGTTCGACACACCCAGCACGCTCGAGGTGGAAGCGTACCGGCGCCGCATCGGTCATGTGCCCGATGAGCGCATCGTGCTCACGGTGGCGCCATTGGAAGAGCGCAAAGGCCAGCTGGCTACATTAGCCGCGTTGGCACGTTTGCCGGAAGAAGAGCGCCGCCGGGTCAAATACGTCTGCATCGGCCTCAGCATGGACCCGGCGTTCGAAGCACGAATCGCGGCGATGGCCGAAGCAGTGGGTGTCACCACGGTGTTGACCGGTGCGCTCCGAGATTCGCATTTGCGCGCGGCGTACATGATCGCGGATGTGCTGGCGCTGTGCGGCTCGAGCCTGCCGCGCAGAATGTCCGGCTTTGGCCCGGTGCCGATGGAAGCCGCGGCGCAAGGGCTACCCGCGGTCGTGACTCGCGCTCATGCGCTGCCGGAATTGGTTCGCCACGGGAGCACCGGCTGGATTTGCGAACAAGGCGATACTGAAAGCATCGCTAACTCGCTGCGAATCGCGCTCAGCCGCGAATCGCGTAGTGCCTTCCAAACTTCTTGTATCGCGCATGCGCGCGAATTCACATGGGACCGCTGTGCAGAAACTACATACGCCGCGCGCCTCGCCGCCGCAGCTTAATCGATCGATGCGTATCGCCATCGTCAACTCCCACTACTACCCGGACGAACCGGGCGGGACAGAGCGCTCGTTGCGCTTTCTCGTGGAGGCAGCGGTGGCGCGCGGACACACCTGCACCGTCTTCACAACCGGTGACCGCCGCCATCGCACGCAAATTAACGGCGTGCATGTCGAGCGCTTCAACGTCGGAACACCGCCGGCAGCGCACTCGGATAGCAGCGTCCCGTTTCTTTGGCATTTGCGGGACGCATACAGCTCCGGCGTCGCCGAAGAAATGTCGGATGCCATCGTTAGGTTCCGTCCCGACGTCACGCATACCAACAATCTTGCCGGCATTTCCGTCGGTCTTTGGGCGCGCCTGAAGAATCGAGGCATTCCGATCGCGCACACGCTGCGCGATTACTATCTGATGTGCCCAAAACGCGTGCAGTTCCGCCGCGGGCGTCCATGCGGCAGCTCGTGCAGCGCGTGCAAAGTCATGGGATTGCCGCGCCTTCGCGCGACGAAGAACGTCAACACCGTGATCGGCAACAGCCGCTTCATCTTGGAAAAGCATCTGCGGGCCGGCGCGTTCAGCGGCGCCCACCGCGAAGTGATCTACAACGCCTACCGTCCGCCGCGCATCGTGAGCCCGCGCCGCAAAGTGCCCACGGATCGGCCGCTGGTGGTCGGATACATCGGGCGGCTGCAAGAGAGCAAAGGCGTCGAAGATCTCATCAAGTCGTTTCGCGAGGCGTTGGCAAGCAGCTCGCGCGAAATGATGCTGCAGATCGCAGGCTCGGGCGATTCGCACTACGTCACGCACTTGAAGAATTTGGCCTCGAATCTGCCCGTTAGGTTCCTCGGCACGGTGATGCCGCCGCAATTTTACGACGCCGTGGATATCACGGTTGTGCCTTCGCTTTGGGACGAGCCTTTGGCGCGTGTGATTCTCGAATCGTTCGCGCACGGCGTGCCGGTGCTGGCCTCCATCATGGGCGGCAGTCCGGAACTGGTCGTCAACGGCCGCACCGGATGGTTGTTCGACCCGGAAGAGTCGTCCGCCTTGCAAGCGGTGCTGACGCAAGCGATCGAAGAAAGCGCCGAAACGAAGTACGAGCGGCTCTCGATCAGCTGCGTGACGGACTCCCAGCGCTTCTTGCCGGATCGCGTGCTGGATAACTACGTCGCGGCATTGCAGGGATCGGTGGACTTCTAGCTGCATCGACTGGCATTGCAATGGTCCTTGACGCCTCGCGCCGCCGCCGCGGAATCGGCGCGGAAAATTGGCGCATAGGGCGCTGAAAAGGCGCTTGCGAGCACCGCCGGCGGTCGCCACACTGCCGAGCAATGACCATCGACGCGCGCGCGGCGCAAATCCTCGCTGACGTATTCGGATACTCGCAGTTTCGCGGCCGGCAAGCGGAAATCGTTGCGCAAGTGGCCGGCGGTGGCGATGCGCTGGTGCTGATGCCCACGGGCGGCGGCAAATCGCTGTGCTATCAAATTCCGGCGCTGCTGCGGCCGGGTGTTGGCGTGGTGGTCTCGCCGCTCATTGCTTTGATGCAAGACCAGGTCGCGGCGCTTTTAGAGTCCGGCGTGCGGGCAGCCGTCTTGAATTCGACACTGAGCTGGTCGCAGGCGCAAACGGTCGAGCGTCAAATGCGTGCGGGCGAGCTCGATCTGGTCTATGTCGCGCCCGAGCGCTTGCTCACGGATCGGTGCCTTGCACTACTAGATCAAACACCCATCGCGCTGTTTGCCATCGACGAAGCGCATTGCGTGTCCGCTTGGGGTCACGATTTTCGTCCGGAGTACATTCGGCTCGCCGTGCTAGCCGAGCGCTATCCGGGTGTCCCGCGCATGGCGCTTACCGCCACCGCGGATGCGCTCACACGCAAAGAGATTATCGAACGCTTGCATCTGCATTCGGCGTGCGTGTACATCTCAAGCTTCGATCGTCCCAATATTCGCTATCAGATTGCGGAAAAGAACAATCCTCGCAAGCAAGTGCTGGAGTGGATCCGCGCGGAGCACGCCGGTCACGCCGGCATCGTGTATTGCCTGACCCGAAATTCAGTGGAGGAGGCCGCGGAGTTTTTTGCTCGGCAAGGCTTGAACGCGTTGCCGTATCACGCCGGCCTCGGCACTGCGACGCGCGAAGAGAATCAGAACCGATTCATTCGCGATGATGCCGTGGTGATGGTTGCGACCATCGCGTTCGGCATGGGCATCAATAAGCCAGATGTGCGCTTCGTCGCGCATCTGGATTTGCCGAAGAGCGTCGAAGGTTATTATCAGGAGACCGGCCGCGCCGGGCGCGACGGCTTGCCTGCCGATGCTTGGATGGTCTATGGCCTGCAAGATGTCGTGCAACAACGCTTGCTCATCGACCAATCCGAAGCCAACGAAGAGTACAAGCGAGTTTCCACATCCAAGCTCGATGCGATGCTGGGTCTTTGTGAAACGCGTGAATGTCGGCGCGTGCGTCTGCTCGAGTACTTCGGTGAGGCGAGCGGCCCTTGCGGTAACTGCGATAATTGTCTGACGCCTCCCGAAGAGTGGGATGGGACAGAGCCCGCGCGGAAGCTTCTGTCCTGCATTTATCGTTGCGAGGAGGCAAGCGGATTTGCCTTCGGTGCCCAACAGATCATCGACGTCTTACTCGGGAAGCGCACGGCCAAAGTGCTGCAGTTCCGCCATGAGAGCGTCAGCACCTTCGGCATCGGCGCGGAGCTCGACGCCGCTCAGTGGCGATCGCTGCTGCGACAGCTGGTCATGTTCAAGATCGTCAGAGTCGATCATGAGCGCTTCAACGTGCTGAGGCTCACGGAAGCGAGTCGCGAAGTGCTCAAAGGCACGCGCCGATTGCTGTTACGACGGCCGGCGGATCAAGCTCCGTCGCGTCGCGGTTCGCGTCGCTCGGGCAATGGCGGTCGCGCTGCAGGTTGGCAAGAAGGCGGCTTGCAGGCGCGCGCCAATGGTTTGCGCATCGGTGTGGCGGATGCGAGAGCGGATGGCGCGGAAGACTCGTCTTCACCAAATGCCGAAGTGTTCGAAGCCTTGCGCAGTTGGCGCCGCGACGTCGCGAAAGAGCATGCGGTGCCGGCATACACGGTTTTCCATGACAGCACGCTCCGTGAACTGGCGCGAGCGTTGCCAAAGTCAGTCGATGAGCTTCGCGGCATCATCGGGATCGGTGCCACGAAGTTGGAACGCTACGGCGAGGCGCTGGTCGGCGTGGTCAAGCGCGCGGCCGGCTGAGAGAGAGCAGCTATTCAGTGCGCTGGCGCTGCAATGATTCGGCGCGTGTCCAGGATATTTTCGAGCACGTTGCGCGAGCCGATGACCCGATATCACTGCGCCGGCGTGTCGGTCGCGCCGATACCCTTTACGACAACTTCCTGGTTGATCGTGCCGGCCTTGCGAAACTCGAACTTCAGAGGGAACCTGCGGCCTTCGGTCAAGGGCTCCTTAAGACCGACCAACATCACATGCAGCCCACCGGATGCGAAGCGAACTCGGCCGTTCTGGGGGACTCGCACCGATTCGACCGGGCGCATCCGGCTCACGCCGTCTTTTACCGAGCTGTTATGCATCTCGGCGCGCTCGGCTACCGGCGTCTCAACGCTGAGAAGCGTATCCGCCGGGCCGGCGTTCACGATTTCGAAATAGACCACACCGACCGTGGCGCCCGGCGCCGTTGCACGCGCCCAGGGTTGCGTGACGGTGAGAGGAGAGGGGCTGAGCGCCAGCGCGGCCAGCGGGAGGAACGCTGCGAATGCCGTAATTATGGCGCGAAAGCTCATCGCGCAAAGTGTGTCACATTCCTCTGCCGACATGGCAGAATCCGCGCATTCGCACGAGGGACTTATGGGCGCTCAGCTCGTCGAGATCGGTAATTTCTCGTTTCGCTATCGCGGGTACATGCTGCCCATTGCGGTCATTCTGCTGCTGATCCCCTCGCCGGATCTTGCGATCGACTGCGGCACCGTGGGATGGATCGGCTTCTGCTTTGGGCTCTACGGCCAGGCCATCCGCATCGGCACCATCGGCTTCGACTACATCATCCGCGGCGGCAAAGACCATAAGGTCTATGCCGAGAGGCTGGTCCAGGGCGGCGCGTACTCGCTCGTGCGCAATCCGATGTACGTGGGAAATTTCTTCTTGCTCATCGGCCTCGCCTTCGCGTCGGATTCTTGGCTGTTCGTGCTGGTCGGTGTGCCGCTGTCGCTGTTCATGCACCGTGCCATCATCGCGGCCGAAGAAAACTTTCTGCGCAATAAATTCGGCGCGGAGTTCGATCATTACGCCGCCACGGTGCCGCGCTGGGTGCCGAAGCTGTCGGCATGGGGCAAGGCGTTCGGCGGCATGCATTTCAATTGGACGCGAGTCCTCGCCAAAGAATACTTCACACCGTTCGATTACCTTGCCGCCGTCTGTATCGTGATCGCCGCGAATCTATGGGCCAAGGATCGCGCGGACGATCATCCGACTCTGTTCGCCCTAATGATCATTCTCGTCGCGTTGCGGCTCGTGCTGTATTACTTCGGCAATCGCCTTCGAAAGAAGGAGCAGGCCGCCGCGGCAGCATCTCAGGCGCAATGATGCTCAATCATTCGTAGCGGCTGCGCTCTTCTTCAAGCGCTTGCCAACGCGCGAACTTTTCCGCCATGACCGCTTCGAGCTGTTCTGCGCGCTTGCGATCGGTCTTCATTTGCTCCGCGCTGCTGCGGTGATAATCCGGCGAGCTCATGCGCGCGCTGAGCTCGGTTTGCTCGCGCTCCAGCGTCTCGATCTCCGCGGGTAGCGCCTCAAGCTCGCGCTTGCTTTGATAACTCAACTTTGTACGGGGCTTGCCGCGCTGGGCGTTGTTGCCACCGGAAGAAGCGTTCTTTGCTTGAGAGCGGGAACCCCCGTTGCCTTTTGTGTCGGCGGCTTGCCGGCGGCGCTGCGCTAACCAATCGCTGTAGCCGCCGACATACTCGCGCCAAATTCCGCTACCTTCCGAAACAACGACTTGCGTAACAATGTTGTCCAGGAATCTGCGGTCGTGTGAGACTAGCAGCAGCGTTCCCGAGTAGTCCTGCAGGGTTTGTTCGAGCAGCTCGAGCGAATCGATATCGAGATCATTGGTGGGCTCGTCCAGCACCAGCAAGTTCGCCGCTCGTGCGAAGAGACGAGCCAGCAGCAGCCGATTGCGCTCACCACCGGAAAGCATCTTCACCGGTGACTTCGCGCGCTGCGAGGAAAAAAGAAAATCGCCGAGATAACTCATCACATGCCGGCGCTCGCCGCCGATCTCTACCCAGTCTGAGCCGGGGCTGATCATCTCCACCACGGTGCTGTTCTCATCCAGCTGCTCGCGCATCTGATCGAAATAGGCCGGCAATAAGTTCGTGCCCCGTCGAATGCTCCCGCTGTCCGCTTCGAGCTGACCGAGGATCAGCTTGATGAGCGTGCTCTTCCCCGCGCCGTTCGCGCCGACGATACCAATGCGATCGCCACGCATGACGCGCATCGAGAGGTCCGAGATGATGATGCGATCGTCGAAGCGCTTGTTGACGTTTTCCAACTCGGCGACGAGCTTGCCCGATCGCTCGCCCGCGTCGAGATTGAGCCTGACACTGCCGATGCGCTCGAGACGAGCCGCGCGATCGACTCGCAACTGCTCCAGTCGCTTGACGCGGCCTTCGTTGCGAGTGCGGCGCGCTTCCACGCCTTTGCGAATCCACACTTCTTCCTGCGCCCAGAATTTATCGAAGCGCCGATTCACCGAGTCTTCGGCCGCCAGTTCGTCTTCCTTACGCGCTTCGTAGGCGGAGAAATTCCCGGGATACGAGCGCAGCACACCGCGATCCAATTCCACGATTCGTGTAGTCACCGAATCGAGAAACGCGCGATCGTGCGTGATGACGATGGCGCTGGCGGCTCTGCGCAGCAGCTCTTCCAAGCGTTCGATGCCTTCGATATCCAGATGGTTGGTTGGTTCATCGAGTAGCAACAGATCCGGCTCGAGCGCCAACGCCAAGGCCAGCGCCGCGCGCTTGCGCTCACCGCCCGAGGCCGTTTCCGGTGATCTCGAGGCATCGAGGCCGAAGCGATCGAGGAACTCCGCCAGCCGGTGAGGGGCGGTTTGCTCGCGGCCCTTGGCATCGGCCGTCGACCTATTCAAACGCACCAGCAGGCTTTCAAGGAGCGATGCCGCGACGGGCAGCTCCGGCTCTTGCTCGACGAATGCAATATGCAGCCCGTCGCGGCGCTGCAGCTCGCCGTCGTCGAGTTGCGCGCGGCCGGCGATCACCCGGAGCAAAGTCGATTTCCCGGTGCCGTTGCGGCCGATCAAGCCCACTCTTTCGTCGTCTCGAACCACAAGCCGTGCGGCATCGAGAAGGGGTCGGTCGCCATAAGCGAGGTGAGCGTCGCGAAGAGTGAGTACTGTCATAACGGAATTGTGCCATGTCTCGTCGTGGCGATGGCTTGCTCTCCGCGGGATCGGTGGCGCTGAATTGCGAAGTGGCGGCAAGCCACACCATTCGTGTGCGTGTGACGGATGCCGCAGGACTGAGTCGCGAAGAGAATTTCGTCATCGCAGTCAACAACGTGAATGAGGAGGCGCCGACCGATCTGTTTGCGGGTCGGGCGCGGCGAATCTGCAGTTACAGCCGCAGCGTAGAGTCGACGGACGCGTGCTGGACATGCTCACTTCCATTCCTCAAGTCAGGGTGCAGATGTGATGGCGAATGGACGCGAGCTACCCCCCGGCACGCCCAGAACGGTCGCGGAGGCGCTCGGCCAGATCGTCTGGGTACTTGCTCAGTCGCCTGTGCACCGCGAGCTGAGAATCAAAGATTTCGAATGGTCTTTCATGCCGGCCGCGCTGAACGAGCAGTTCCGCATTTTCCGCTTCGGGCCTTTGCCCGGCGTGGGGCATGTCGACCCGAAGCGCTTCGCACCGGCGGGCCTTACCCAGGAGGCTCTCGAGCAATTGCCTCTGGGGGTCGCGATCTGGGCACGAGTCTCCGCGGCCGTGGAAGCGAAAATCGAGACCGGTGCGCGCTTGAACCCGGAAGACTGGCAGTCGGGCGATCGAGTCTGGCTGCTGGAGCTCATCTCGCCCTTCGCCACGCCCGATAACAAGATCGCCGAGGCGATGCTGCTCGATCTGATCCAAGGTCCTTTCAAGCAGACGGCCTTTAACCTGCATCGCACCGACCCGGCTACCGGACGGCGCGACAAAATTCACATGACTAGTCATCTGGTAAAGACCTGATCGGGAAACCCCGCTCAGAGCGACACACTGCCCGGAATGCTTGGCGGTGTTGGACGGCGCGCTGCAAAGGCTGTAGAGTGCGCGGCGCTGAATATAGGGTCGCGCGGTCAGCGCCCCCTTCACTCGCGGTCTGTCATTCCGACTTACTTCGATTTTCTTTCCTTCCTCGCTACTGACCGCCGTGCCCGATGGGCGCCGTGCGAGTCCACTACAAGGTTTTTCTAATACATGTTATTCACCGATCTCGGGCTGAAGCCCGAGTTATTGCGCGCCGTTACCGATAAGGGCTACAGCGTGCCGACCCCCATTCAAGCTCAAGCCATCCCCACCGTACTCTCGGGCCGCGACGTTCTCGCCGGCGCGCAGACTGGAACGGGGAAGACGGCGGGGTTCATTTTGCCGCTGTTGCAAAAGCTCTCGAGCGCCGGCGGAGGCAAGTTGCCACGCGCCGTCGTGCTCGCGCCCACTCGTGAGCTCGCTGCGCAGATTGCCGAAAGCGCCCGCGACTATGGGAAGTATGTAGCGCTTCGCACCGTCGTCGTCTTCGGCGGCGTGGGGATCAACCCGCAAATCGATGCGCTGCGTAAGGGTTGTGATTTACTCATTGCAACGCCCGGTCGCCTGCTCGATCTCGCCGAACAGCGCGTGCTGAATCTCAACGCCGTCGAGCACTTTGTGCTCGATGAAGCCGATCGCATGCTCGACATGGGCTTCATTCCCGCGATTCGTCGCGTGTTGAAGCTGCTGCCGCCCACTCGGCAGAACCTCATGTTCTCCGCCACTTACTCGGCGGAGATTCGTGAGTTGGCCAGCCGCTTTTTGCGCAGTCCCGTAACGATCGAGGTGGCGCCGCGCAATGCCGCCGCCGAGCGCGTGGACCAAGAGGTCTATCGCGTGCCGCGGGAGCAAAAGCAGCGCTTGTTGGCGCATCTCATCGACGACGGCAATTGGCATCAAGTGTTGGTGTTCACACGAACTAAGCACGGCGCCAACCGTCTTACGCAGCAGCTCGAATCCGCCGGGATTCGCGCGGCGGCGATTCATGGCAACAAGAGCCAAGCGGCTCGCGTTCGTGCGCTCTCGGATTTCAAGTTGAGCAAGGTCACGGCGCTCGTGGCCACCGAAGTCGCGGCGCGCGGTCTCGACATCAAAGAGTTGCCGCATGTCGTGAACTACGATCTGCCGAACGTTGCGTCCGACTATGTCCATCGCATCGGACGAACAGCTCGCGCCGGATCCACAGGTCATGCCGTGTCGCTGGTTTCGCCGGACGAAGCACCTTTGCTTCGCGACATTGAGTTTTTGATCAAGAAGACGTTGCCGGTCTCCCCGTTGCCCGTCATGCCGGCACAGCAGCTCGTGAATGTGTCGGTGTCGAACGATGGCGCGCAGGCCGCTCCGAAGGTCTCGACCGGTGCGCCCCCGCGGTCCAACTCCAACCGCGGTCGTTCTCGGCAAAGATCGACCGAACGGGTTTACAAAGATTCTCGTAATTACAACCAACGCGGGCCAGCGCGAGGGACGCAGCGCGGAGCGCAGAGCGGTCAACAAGGCGGCCCACAGCGCGATAAACAGGGCACTCACTGAGCTTTGCCGAATCAAACCGCGCGGGTTGTGTCGCGCGGTTTCTCCGACGGTCCGGGAATTGAGACTTGGGTCGCAGTTGCCTTCGTTATGGCACACGAAGTGCACCACCGCGCTACAGTGGCACGGCTTGCCGGGTGACACCGGCAGGGCAGGGAAGCGCCACGGACAACACGCTCTGTAACGCGAGCGCCAAGCAGAATACGGCGAATGCCGAAGATCAGTATTTTGGGGGGCGACTCCGATCACAACCTCGGAGATTTGGCGATCCTGGTCTCTCTTTGTCGCAGCATCGTGCGATCCCGTCAGGGTTCGCGGATGACCGTCTTCGCCAATAATCCCGCTGTGATTCGGCAGTTGCCGTCGCATACCCAGGCATTTAGTCGTGGGCCTTTGGGCTTTGCGCGGCTGCTGGGCATTGCGCCGAAACAAGATCTCATCATCGTTGGCGGCGGCGGCCTTTTCCAAGACGACGACAGCCGAATCAAGATGCCCTATTGGGCCGCACGCATCGCCATGCTGCGTGCGTTGAACCGCAATATCGTCGGGCATGCTTTGGGCGCCGGGCCTTTGGAGCACGCCGAGAGTCGGCAATGCGCGCGCTTCGCCTGCACGGCCATGCGCAGCGTCTCGGTTCGCGATGGCTTCGCCCAGTCCTGGATCAATCGAGCCACGAGCCGCGATGTGCCGCTCGTTCCGGATCCCGCGTTTATGTTGCCTGCCGCTTCGGAGGAGTCCGCTCGCACTTATGTCCGATCGCTCGGACTCTCGCCGGATCGTCCGATCATCGGCATTGCGCTCAGACGCTGGTTTCATCGCCTCGGCGGCTTCGTCCCGCATCGCATTCGCTCGTCATTGGGAATGGATCGCGGCTCGGGGCAAGAACAGATGTCTGCCTTGGCGCTCGATCTCGCGAACGCCGTGAGCTCGCTCGCTCGGCGGATGGATGCGTCGGTGTTACTTATGCCGAGCTACAACGTGTCTCACGAAGCCGATGTGCGCGAATGCGAGCGCTTGCAGCGGCACATGCCGGATGTCGAAACCCGAATAGCGTTGCTCGACGATCCCGCTTTGTACAAGGCCGTTGCCGGTCAAACGCGCCTCATGATTTCGGCACGCATGCATCCTTTGATTCTGGCTGCGAGCATGGGCGTGCCCATCGTCGGGCTGGCCTACAACGGCAAATTCGAAGGCTTGTTTCGCTTGCTGGGGCTGAAGCGCGAGGTGCTTTGGCTGAATCAATTCAAGCAAGGCTCGATCCAGTCGGCGGAGCTCGAACAGCTGGCCATGGATGCTTTGAACGATTCGACGGACCTGCGTCATCGCGCGGCTGAGCTCGGCGAGATGGTGGAGCTGCGCACTCGCGAGCTCGTGGAACAGGCCCTGGCCGCATGACCACCGGAGCGTTCATATCGCCCATGAGTGCTCTGCGCCAAGTAAAGAACGCCGAGCCTTTGGATTCGCGCACGAGCGCCGCGCTCGACAAAGTCATTCGCGATGCGGCGCGCTACGTGCCGTTCTATCGCAAGCACTGGAACTCAGCGGGCGTCGACTTCAACCACTTCGACGTCGCGCGCGATTTGCAGCGCCTGCCGATTCTGCGCAAGTCGGATCTACTGAAATGCCCGCCGGAAGAGCGCATCGATTCGCGCTTTGCGAATCAGCAGGTGGTGGCCGAGCCCACCAGCGGCTCGACCGGCGTGCCGTTTGCGATGCCTATCGACAAGCGGATGCATCGCCGCCGCCGCACACGATTCCTGAAAGCGTTGCTGGCTGTCGGCTATCGACCCGGCCAGCGCTTGATGTTGATTTCGAATCCGCCGTATCCGCAAGGCGCGAAGTGGGTTCGCTGGACGTATGCGGATCTGCGCCGCGGCGAGGTCGATGTGTTCGAGGTGTACGCTCGTACACGACCGCAGGTGCTGTATGGTCCCTTGAGCTCGCTCTTGATTCTCGCGCGCCGGATCACGGAGTCGGCCATCAAAGTGCCGCCGCCGAAAGTGGTCGTGAGCACGGCGGAACAGCTGCGCAGCGTGCATCGAGACCTTCTTGGCAGGGCATTCGGCGCGGGCATTGCCGATTTCTACGGCATGACGGAGTTGGGTCTCGTCGCGTACTCCAAGCCCACAAGCGATGAGTACCGCGTGATGAAAGACGATCTGCACGTCGAGCTGCTGCCGGCGGAGGGCACCAATCTCGAGCGGCTCATCGTCACGGACCTCGGCGGCGGCGTAATGCCTCTGATCCGCTTCGACACGGGCGATCTGGTGCGGCGGGATTTCAGCCTCAAGGGCGGTCCCATCACACTGTTCAGCGGTCGAGAGGTGGATTGTCTGAGGCGCGCGGACGGGGGCTGGGTTTCTCCATACGAAGTGACTGTCGCGCTCGATCAACTGCCGGGTATTCGCCAGTATCAGGTTGCGCAGCGCCGCGACCTGACCATAGACCTTTTTGTGACGACCGCCGACGCGAATCCATCGGCCGTCCTAGATAGTGCAGGCCGCGTGCTCCGGATGGTGTGCGGCGATTCGACTCGCGTGGAAGTGCACTCCCGCGCAGAAGAACCCTTGGTGCCAGGACGGAAACAAAGGACGGTCTGCTCGCACGCAGACATATAAACATGCGCATTGTCACACTGACGTACGAATACCCCCCGATCGGGGGTGGTGGAGGCGCGGTCGCGGCGGCACTCAACAAACAGCTGGTCGCAAATGGTCATACGGTGGATGTCGTGACCACGGGCATGTCCGGCTTGCCGCGCACAGAGATCGTGAATGACGTGACCGTGCACCGCAGCTGGTGCATGCGCCGCCACCGCCATTTCACGACGGCTTTGGAGCTCAGCACAACCTTGTGGCCGGCTTATCGCACCGCCGCTCGAGTGATCGAGCAGGCGAGGCCGGATCTGATCCACACGCACTTCGTTTTCCCTTCGGGCATCATCGCGCGCGAGTTGTCGGCGCGCTTCAACGTTCCGTACGTGCTCACGGCTCACGGCTCCGACATTCCGAACTACAACCCGGATCGCTTCGGCATTCTGCATCGCATGCTCGCGCCAATGTGGCGACGAACGATGCGCGGCGCCGCCGCCATCACTTCGCCGTCGAACTTCCTTGGCCATCTGATGCAGGAAAGCCTGTCTCTGCCGTTCAAAGTCATTCCGAACGGTTACACGCCCGACTCGTGCGTGAGCAAGATGCCGCGACCCAAACGCAATCTCGTGCTGGTGGTCGCGCGGCTGTTTCCTCGCAAGGGCGTGCAGCACTTCATTGACTCCGTCGCTTCGATGACCGGCGACTGGGAATTCGTGATCGCGGGCGATGGCCCGTACATGCCGGCGCTGCGTGAGCGCGCCACTCGTGTCGGCGCGAACGTGCGCTTCGTCGGATTCATCGACAAGCAGACATTGCATGGCCTGTATGAGGAAGCGCGCATCCTCGTGTTTCCTTCGATTCGTGAGAATTTTCCGATGGTGCTGTTGGAGGCGATGGACGCCGGCTGCGCCGTCATCACCACCGATGCGGAAGGCTGTGCGGAAGTCGTCGGCGATGCCGGTGTGGTCTTCCAGAAAGGCAACACGGAGCATCTGCGTCAATTGCTCATCGAGCTGATGAACGATCCCGCGCGCTGCGCATCACTGTCGAGGCGTGCGATGCAGAGGGCGGACGACTATCGCTGGCACCGCATCGCCGCTCAGTATCAGGAGTTGTTCGAAGCCGTCATTCGGCGCACGCCGAACAAGACATCCCAGCCGATTCCCATGGTGCCTCCGTCACCCGCGACTTCTCGCGCATCCTCTTCTTAAGAGCCGCAATCCGCGCATAATCCGCGGCGATGAAATTCTCAGGCATACCTGCCCGCTTCCAGGGCTGGCTCCGCAATGTCGGGTCGAGCTATGCGGATGCTGTCGTGGGCGGCGTCGTGTTCGTGTTTCTCACACCGGCGATCGTGCGGGAGGTTGGCTCCGAGGCCTATGCCGTTTGGGTGCTCGCGCACAGCATCGCGTTCTATCTCGCCTTTCTGGATTTGGGTTTCGCGAACGCTCAAGTTCGCTATCACGCCCGATTCGCGGCGCAAGGCAAAGAGCAGGCGGTGCGCGACGTCATCGCGACTTCGATCGTCTCGCTCATCGTTGCGGGTAGCGTTGCCGCGGTGCTCGGCTGCGGCATTGCGTTGATCCATCCGGATCGCTGGCTCGACATCTCGCCATCGCTCACGCAGGACTTTCGCGTCGTTCTCGTTCTGCTCTCGATCAACATGCTGGTGTCGTTTCTCGCCGCGGCGGTCGAGAATATCTATGAAGGCGCGCAGCGATTCGACTTGCGGAATATTCGCTCGATCATCCTGCGCATTCTGACGGCCGCTTTGCAGCTGGTGTTCTTGCATCGGGGCGCCGGTATCGTGCCGCTGGTAGCGATCGAGCTCGGCGCCGTTTGTCTCCGAGTGATCGTGGACATCGCCTTTACGTCGCGCTTGGTGCCGGGCTGGTGGCGCAGCGCGGCCAAGTTCCACAAGCGTGTCTGGCGGCGGCTGAAAAGCTTCGCGCTGTGGACCTCCGCCGATGAGGTGCTATCCGAAGGCAGCACGCACTTGGATCACTTTCTCATCGCTGCGATATTTCCCATCATGCTGCTCACGCCGTACTCGCTTTGCACGAGCGTGGCCGGAGTGATGCTCACCGCCGTGCATCCCATCGTCGAAACGTTTTTCCCGCTGGCGAGCGGGTTGCACGCGCAGCACCGCGGCGAGGAGCTCTCGCGACTCATGATCGCGGGCAGCAAGATCGCCACGGCCATTGCTCTGCCCCTCGGCATCGTGCTCGTGTTCTTCGGCAAACCGGTGATGCAGATCTGGGTTCCCGAAGCAGCGGACGATATCCCGGATGGCCTGATGCTCGCTGTGGTGTTGGACTATCTCACGTCTTTGTATCTCTGGACCGCAACAGTGATCCTCGTCGCCATCGGCCGCACACGCCTTGTCGTAGGATTGACGCTGGCCGAAATCGTGCTCGGCGTGGCTTTGATGCTGACTCTGGCGCCGCGCTATGGGTTGATCGGCATTGCAGTCGCGAGCTTCATTGCGAACGTTGCGATCGGCTTTTTCTTCCAGGTGCCGGTGGCCGCCCGCGCCGCGCACGTCACTTTGGGAGAGCTTCTGGGAACGGCGATCGGGCGGGTGCTGCTGGCCTCGTTGCCCGCGATCGGGGTGGCAGTGATCTTCCACAACACGTTCGAGGCCATGAGCTTGCTGATGCTGGCCGGCGCGATAGCCGGTGTGCTGCTGACTTACGTCGTGAGTCTTTGGCTCTTCGGTGTTCGGCGCGATGAGCGCGAGCTGTATTTGACACTTTGGAGAAACGCCTCCGGCGGATGAAGTTCGGCGACATGAGCAATCTAACAACCCGAATCGTGACCGACGTGGCAGGCTGGGAACAGCTGAGCCCCTATTGGGATCCGCTGCTCAACGCGAGTCACGATTCCACGCCTTGGCAGAACTGGGATTACCTCACTCATTGGTGGAAGCATCTCGGCAAGACCAAGAAGCTGCGCATCGTCGTGGTGGAGCGCGGCGGCGAGCCGGTAATGATCTTCCCGTTGCAGCTCGGCCCCGAGAACATGATTGGTCTCAACACCCGCATCCTCGAGCCGATCGCGATGCTGTGGGATGTGAACCGGCCGCGCTTTGCCATCGGCGCTCCGGACGACGATGCCTTTCGCGCCGGGCTCGATGCCATCTTAGGTTTCAAGAAAGAGTGGGACACGTTACGCGTCGAAGAGCTGCCGATCGATGATGCACAGTCGCGTGCCCTGGATGTGTTCGCGGCGCAGAATGGCTTTCGGTTCCGCTATGCGCAGTCGAGCGTCGTGCCGTTCATCAAGGTGGACTGTTCCTGGCAAGACTTTCTGAAAACGCGCGGCTCGAAGATGAAGAAGAATCTTCGCGCCTCGCTGCGCAAGCTCGAAGCGATGGCGCCCGTGACCCTCACGTCTCACGAGTCTCCGGAAGAGGTGTACGAGGCTTACAAGATCACGCTCGCCTTGCACGCGAAGAGCTGGAAGCGGAAGAAAAAAGTCGGCTTGAGTCTGTCGAAGGATTTCGAAGCGTTCTTCAGCGGGTTTCTCGATGGTATGGCGCGGCGCGGTCAAACGCGCATTCTCGTGCTGCGCGCGGGAGACAAGCCGGTCGCGGCCACCATCGCTTTCACGCACCTGGATACTTATTTTTCTACCGAAATTGTTCACGACGCGGCGTATGCCGCGTGTTCGCCCGGCACCTTGCTCGAATCGTTCGAGCTCGAGCGCGTGATGAACGAGCGGCAGTACGCGAACTACGATTTTCTCGGACGCTTCTTGAGTAACAAGCAGCGCTGGACAGATCAGGCGCGCATCACGCATCGCATCTATATCTTCCGTCCGTCGTTGACGAACTGGCTGTTGGACTTGCATTACTTTCGCGCCAAGCCCGCGATCAAACGGATGTGGCGCACGCTCTTTGGTTTGAGCAAGTCCACCGCCCAGGCCATGCGATTTATGAAGCGCTAGCCGCATTCGGAATCGAAAAATAAACGGTCGCTCCTTCGCCCACCACGCCCTTCGCCCACGCGCGGCCGCCATGCCGATTGACGATGCGCTGAACATTGGCCAAGCCGATGCCCGTGCCCTCAAACTCGCTCTGACCGTGCAGGCGCTGGAACACGCCGAATAGTTTGCCGGCGTATTTCTCATCGAAACCGACGCCGTTGTCGCGAATGAAGATAACTGCCTCGTCGTTCTCGCTAGCCAGGCAACCGATTTCAATTTTGGAATCGGCGCGCGCGCCCGAGAACTTCACCGCATTGGAAATCAGGTTCACCAACGCCATTCGCAGCAGGGCGTGATCGGCCTGAACCGACGGCAGGGGATGAACGGTCCACGCGATGTTCCGCGCGGTCGTCTCGGCCTGGAAGTCTTCCAATACATCTTTGACGAGCTGCCCCGTATCGACGCGGGCCGTCTGCAGCTCCACTTGTCCCGTGCGCGAAAATGTCAACAGGGCATCGATCAAGTCTCCCATTCGCCTTGCTGATCGGGAAATAGCGGCCAGGTGTTTGAAATTCTCGGGTGTGAGCGACGGCCCCGCCTCTTGCTGCAGCACCTCGGCAAAGCCCATGATATGGCGCAGCGGCGCGCGCAAATCGTGGGATACGGAATAACTGAACGTTTCCAAAGTCTCATTTGCCGCTTTCAGTTGCAGAATGACGGCCTGTTTGGCAGCCTCGCTGTGTAGCAGCTGCTGCTGCGCGTGCCGCAACAAGATCGTCCGGCCATCGTGATTCATCACTGAATCTGCCTCGCCCGCCGTCAATTCCTCCAGGCGCGCTTCCGCTTGGTGCAGCGTCTCGATCAATGCCGAAACTTCGGCAGTCACGTTCATGTTGAGACGGAGTTAAGACCCAGGGTATGCAACACCGGCTCCATCTGACTGAGTGTGCCGACGATTCTTCGGGTTGGAGAGGGCAGGACCTTGACGAGCGTCGGTGTAATGAAGATGCCTTCCGCCAGCGCGCGCTGCGGTTCCCGGAACACATTCACGATCTCTATGTTGTACCGATCCGGCAGTCGTGCCCGGCAAAGAGCGGTCAGGTTGGCCACGGCGTTAGCGGAGTTTTGCGTATCGCCGGCGACGTACAGACGGAATTTGAATTGCGCGCGCCGGCTCACGGCGTTCTGCCTATATGCTCCGGAATGGCCGCGTCCGCCCCCCGCAACTTGCCCATTCGCGTGCGGTCTCGCGTTAACTCGCCCTTGCGGCTCTCTTTGGTGTGAGCCAACAGTGCCTTCTCCACCTGCTTCGCTTCGAGCTCGACCTGGAGCGACTTCACGCGCACTTGCAGCTCCGCCTCCTCGGCATCGAGTCTGACTCGTTTGAGCTTGCCCGCCACTTCAGTGCCTTCATGCGCAAGACGCTCGGCGCTTTCCTTTTCCCAACGCAGCGTGCCCATCAACACTTCTCCGCCTGCGGTGTAGGTGTCCGCCAGAGTCACGCCGCCGTCGCTCAAGATCAGCTCTCGTACCTGGTTCGAATGCGCGGTGCCGCGGGATTTTATGATCGACAAGCCGCGATTGCGCTCACCGGCCTGCATCAGATAGTTGAGATGGATCCAGGTGTCGGCAATGGTTGAGATTTGTAGCGGCGAGCCGTCCGGCTGACTCGACATCTCGTCGAGCAGCCGGGTGCAAACGAGCGTGACGCCTTCGGCCTTCGACCAATCGATCAATCGTTCGGCAACGCTCTGTGCGCTCAAATCGCTGCCGGATTTGGACCATGTGGAGATCGGATCGATCGCCACGCAACGGGCTGCATGCTCTGTTGCCAGCATCTTGATGCGCACTAGATAACTCTCTGCGCTGCCGGTGATGCTGCGGGCCGAAACCATGCGTAAGCACCCGTTTTTTACGTAGCGATCCAGCCGGATTCCGACCGAGGCCAGATTGCGGATCATCTCGGCGGCATCCGAATCGAAACTGACAAAGAGCGTGCGCTCGCCGCGCTTGCAGGCCGCCTCAGCGAACGCGCCGCTCAAAGTAGTCTTGGCCGTGCCGGAAAACCCAGTAATCAGGACGGTGGCGGCACGGTAATACCCGCCACCCAGCATCGTATCGAGCCGCTCCACACCGCTGGAAACGCGCTCTTTGGTTGCTTTGGCATCCACGCGCCGCAACGCGCGCGAGATAGGAACCTCAATGCCGTGCTGGCCGATGAGGAACGCCGCTTCATTCTCATCGAAGCTCGTGCCGCGATACTTCTGCACGCGCAAGTTACGCTGCGATATACCCAGCACGACGAGATGGTTGAGGATCACGGCGCAGTCCACCATGAATTGCATGAAGCTGAACGAATGCTCGTTGAACGATGCCATCTCATCCCCGCCCGCCTTGGCAGTGATGAGGCCCGTCAGGTTATGCGCCAACAACCACTCATGCAGCCGATAGATCTCACGCCTTTTTGCCGTCGCGTCGGGCAGCAAAGACAATATGATGTCCAAAGCATCCAGCACGATCCGGCGCGCTTTCATTGCTTTGACTTGCGCCTCGAGCGCCGCCAACATCCCACCAAGATCGAAATTTCCCGACTGAACCAGGTCGGGCATAGGCTGCGCGTTCAGAAAAAACAACTTTTTCTTCTGCAACTTTGCAAGATCCCAGCCGAAGCCTCGGGCATTGGCCACGATGCGCTTCGAGGTTTCTTCAAACGCGACAAAGATGCCCGGCTCATTGCATTCGCGTACCCCGTGCACCAGGAATTGCAGCGCAAGGATGGTCTTGCCGGACCCAGGTCCGCCGACTAACAGAGTGGTGCGACCGCGGGGCAAGCCCCCACCAGTGATTTCGTCGAAGCCGGCGATGCCCGTGGGCGCTTTATTTGGATTGCTCACGGGCGCTCTCGATCTTTTGTTAATCATGCAAGGGGAAGCAGCATCCCCTTCTTCGAGTCGAAACAATGTGTGACAGGTCGCATAAGCGTGCCGCGTGCTCGATATGACGAAGCTGCGCACGCCTGCGAAAATCCAATTCGTTTGTAGGTGATGTGCTTCTCTCACGCCGTTCGCCGCCGAAAGGCAGCAGGCGATTCTCCGACGCGCTCGCTGAAGAAGCGCGAGAAATACGCAGGATCGGAGAAGCCGAGATCGTAGGCCGTCTCCGCGATCGTCATGTTCGTATACGTCAGACTGCGCTTTGCTTCGAGCAGCAAGCGATCGTGGACGAGGCGAGTGGGAGGCTTGCCGGTGACATCCAAGCAAGCCGCACGCAGCCGCGACGATGAGACGCGGAGCATCTTCGCGTAGCGCGCCACGTCCCAGCCGCTTCGAAAGTTAGATTCGACGGCATCGCGAAATCTCGCGACCAGCGCGGCGCGGGGACCGCGCTCCGACATTCCGCCGACGCCATGCTCGAACATGGCGCGCACCACAGCGACCAATACGATCGTCAGGCGCGCCTCCGCCGCGATCGAGCGCGCGGGACCGTCCCAGACCACTTCGCGCTGCAGTCCGCGCAATGTCTCTTCCAGCTCGTTCGCTTGAACATAACGGTCCATCAAACGAACGGATTGCACGGAGCCGAACACCGTGCTGAATAGAGGCTCACGGCGCGCAAGATCCCGCAACGACCGCTCCGCGAGCGTAATGACATAACCCGTCGTGTCGCGCTCGAATGCAAAGGCATGCACCACTGTCGCCGGCACTAGCAGCAGGGCAGGCGCCCGAAACGGCTTCGCCTCGCTTTCCGCGCGCATCTCGCCGCCGCCTTTGAGAATCAGCAGGATCTGATGCAAATCCCGGTGCGCGTGCGGTCTTATTTTCCAGTCGTACAGCTGACTGCGGTCCGCGATGGTCTCGACGTGCAGGAAGCCTTCGTCCGCCTCGCGCGGCGGCTCGCCGTATAGAAAAAACCGCGGCACCGCACCTTTGGCACGCGCTGCACCGCCCTTAACGCGCGTAACCATGGCGCGCATGAAAACAATCCAAGTCTGCGGCGGCTTCGTCCATAGCATTCACGCGCCGGCGCGCTAAGTTGCAACCATGCGTACTCAAGTCGCCATCATCGGAGCCGGACCCGCCGGATTGCTGTTGGCTCAGCTGCTGCATCGGATCGGCATCGACTCGGTGATTCTCGAAGCGAAGAGCCGCCAATACATCGAGCATCGCGTTCGCGCGGGTGTGCTCGAGCATCAAAGCGTCGACATCTTGAATGAAGCCGGTGTCGGGGCGCGCATGATGCGCGAAGGTCTGGTGCATGACGGTGTCATTCTGCAGTTTGCCGGAGAAGCGCATCGCATCGACCTGTCGAGCCTGACCGGACACGGCGTGATGATCTACGGTCAGCAAGAGGTCGTCAAAGACCTGGTCGCGGCTCGCATCCAGAGCGGCCGACCGATCCACTTCGAAGTCGAAGCCGTGAGCCTTCACGATTTCGATACCGACGCGCCTTACGTGACATATCGGTCGAACAGGTCGGATCAGCGCCTCGATTGCGACTTCATTGCCGGATGCGATGGCTTTCACGGGGTGTGCCGCGCCAGTTTACCGGCGACGCGTATCGAGCTTTTCGAGCGGGTATACCCCTTCGCCTGGCTCGGTATCCTCGCGGACGCGGAGCCGGCTTCCGACGAGCTGATCTACTCGAATCATGAGCGCGGCTTCGCGCTGCTCAGCATGCGTTCTGCCTCGGTGGGGCGTCTGTATCTGCAATGTAAGCCCAATGAGAACTTGGACGAGTGGTCGGACGATCGAGTGTGGGAAGAGCTGGCGCGGCGGTTCGCTCGCAAAGACGGATTCAAGCTTGCCGTCGGTCCCATCATTCAGAAATCGGTGGCGCCGATGCGCAGCTTTGTCGCGGAGCCGATGCGCCACGGCCGGCTGTTTCTCACCGGCGATGCCGCGCACATCGTTCCGCCCACCGGCGCCAAAGGCATGAATCTCGCGGTCGCTGATGTAAAAGTGCTGTCGCTCGCGCTCCGCGCGCACTATCACGAGAGTCGGGACGATCGGCTCGCATCGTTTTCCGCCACATGCCTGCGCCGTGTTTGGAAGGTGCAGCGCTTTTCATGGTGGATGACCTCGCTGCTGCATCAGTTCGAGTCCGACAACGCCTTCGATCGCCGGCGGCAAATCGCCGAGCTCGATTACCTCGTCAGCTCCGAAGCGGCGGCTCGAACACTGGCTGAGAATTACATCGGGCTGCCTCTCGAGCTCGACAGACCCTGAAAATTCATCTTTGCGGTTAAAGGTTTACGCATCGTGATGCCTGCATTAGAATGCGCGCCCTCGGTGGGTTAGGAGATTTCTCCTAAACCCCATCGGCACATCGTGTAGTGTGCCAAGTGCTTGATCGCTAAGCCCCCCGAGGGGCTTTTCGTTTTTTTGGAGCCCCTTGGCCGGGGCCGCGCCGGAAATCCGGCGTTGGTGTGCTGAAGTCGAACGGGCCTTGCGGCCCGTTTTTATTTCCGGCGACGGGAGCGCGCGATGGCCGTGATATTGCGAGATCGACTCATTGTCCTCATAGAGCCTCTTCTGGCTCACCTGGGCTATGAGCTCATCGAGCTCGAGTACGAGGCGGGCCGCTCGCAAGGGCAGCTGCGGATCTTCATCGACAAGCCCGAAGGCATCGGGGTCGAAGACTCTGAGCGGGTCAGCCGAGAGGTCTCGGCGCTGCTCGATGTCGAGGATCCGATTTCATCGGCGTATTCGTTGGAAGTCTCCTCGCCGGGCGACGACCGGGTGCTGCGCAAACGCGAGCATTTCGATCGCTTCGTCGGCTCCCGGGTGTTCGTCGAATTAAAGGCGCCGCGTGATGGGCGGCGCCGCTATACGGGGACGTTATTGGCGGTAGTGGATGAGGGTGTCGAGCTCGAAGTGGATCGGCAAAAGGTGAATCTGCCATTCGCTGAGATCGGCAAGGCTAGGTTGGCGCCGTTGGCTTGAGGGTGCGAGCAGCGGGCCGAGAGGTTATGCAGTGAACAAAGAAATTCTGATGGTTGTAGACGCCGTCTCAAACGAGAAGGGCGTGGACAAAGAAGTGATTTTCGAGGCGCTCGAAGCTGCCCTCGCATCCGCTACTCGCAAGAAGCATGGCGAGGAATGGGACGTGCGCGTCGCCATCGATCGCAAGTCGGGGGACTACGAAACTTTTCGGCGCTGGAAAGTCTTCACCGACGATTCCACCGAGCTTGAAGTGCCCGAGCGCGAGCTGCGGCTGGAAGATGCGCGCGACATCGACGGACAGGTGGAAGCCGGCGGCTTCGTCGAGCAGCCGATGGAGTCGGTCGCATTCGGCCGCATCGCCGCTCAACAGGCGAAGCAGGTCATCGTGCAGAAAGTGCGCGAAGCCGAGCGCGCTCAAGTGGTCGACGCGTACAAAGATCGCGTCGGCACTCTCGTTAGCGGCGTCGTAAAGCGTGTCGATCGCAACGGAATTTATGTGGACCTTGGCAGCAATGCCGAAGCGTTCGTACCGCGCACAGATATGATTCCACGTGAGCAAGCGAAGCCCCAGGACCGTATCAAAGCTTTCTTGAAAGACGTGCGCACCGAGCCGCGCGGCCCGCAGTTGTTCCTCACGCGCACCGCGCCGGAGTTTCTCATCGAGCTGTTCAAGCTCGAAGTGCCGGAAGTCGGTCAGGGCCTCATTCAAATTCTCGGCGCGGCCCGCGACGCGGGCGTGCGAGCCAAGATTGCCGTGCGCAGCAACGATCCGCGCATCGATCCGGTCGGCGCTTGCGTGGGCATGCGCGGCTCGCGTGTCCAGGCGGTTTCGAACGAGATCTCGGGCGAGCGTGTGGACATCATTCCGCACAATGAGAATCCTGCGCAGTTTGTGATCAATGCGATGTCGCCGGCGGAGGTTATCTCCATCGTCGTCGATGAAGACTCGCACAGCATGGATATCGCGGTGGCGGAGGACAAACTGTCGCAAGCCATCGGCCGCGGCGGTCAGAATATTCGTCTCGCCAGCCAGCTCACGGGTTGGGATCTCAATGTGATGACGGAGTCCGACGCCGAAGCGAAAAGCGACACCGAATCGCGCGAGCTGGTGCAGCTTTTCATGAAGCAGCTCGATGTGGATGAAGATGTCGCGACGATTCTCGCCCAAGAAGGCTTCTCGACGATCGAAGAAGTGGCCTATGTACCGCAGGCCGAGCTTATGTCGATCGAAGAGTTCGATGAGGACATTGTGAAAGAATTGCGCAATCGCGCGCGCGACATGCTGCTTACTCAGGCGATCGCAAGCGAGGAGACGCTCGATCAAACAATGCCTTCGGACGATCTATTATTGTTGGAGGGAATGAGCCCGGATTTGGCGCTGACGCTTGCGCGTCGGGGTGTGCGCACTCGTGAGGATCTCGCCGAGCAATCGGTCGACGATCTTGCGGACATCGATGGGCTGCAGGCGGATGAAGCCGCCAAACTCATCATGAAGGCGCGTGCCCACTGGTTCGAGGCGGGTCAATAAATGCGACCGCGAGGTTCACACTCATGGCCGATGTAACGGTTTCTCAATTCGCCGAAGTCCTGAAGGTCCCTGTGGACCGGCTGCTCGTGCAGCTCGATCAGGCCGGCATCAAAGTCGAAGGCCCGGAAGCTCGCATCAGTGACGAAGCGAAGCTCGAGTTGCTAACGCATTTGCGCCGCAGTCATGGCAGCGACGAAGAAGGCAGCTCGCCGCGCAAGATCACGCTGAGGCGCAAGCAACAGAGCGAGATCAAGCTCGCCAGCGCGCAAGGCCGCGCTCGCACCGTGAATGTCGAAGTGCGCGTGAAGCGCACCTACGTCAAGCGCGATGTACTGCAAGAGCAAGCGCGTCAACAGCAAGAAGATATCGACGCGAAAAAGCGCGAGGCCGAGGAGGCCGTGCGTCTCGAAGCGGAGCGAATCGAGGCGGAGCGCCGTGAGGTCGAGCGCCTTGAGGCGGACAATCGCCGCCGGCTCGAAGAAGAGGCCAATCGCAAGAAGGCCGCGGAAGAGGCGCGTCTTCTCGCTGAGCAACAGGCTCGTGAAGAGCAGGAGCGGCGCGAGCGAGAAGCGCAACGTCGCGAGGCGACGCCGTCAGTGCCTGCTGCGCCTGTATCTCCACCTCCTCCACCGCAAGCGCCGCCTGCTGCGCGTGAACGCGAGCAGCGAGCAGCGCCGCCCGTCACGCGTGAGCCGCCGCCACCTCCTGCGCCGCGCGAGCAGCGAGCTGCTGCGCCACCTGCTGCGGCCGGACGGGCAGCGCCGCCACCCGCGGCCGGGCGGGCGGCACCACCTGCCGCAGGGCGCGCAGCGCCGCCGGCGGGGGTACAAGACGCTACACGCTATGGTCGGCAGGAGCTTCACGTCACAACCGATGTGAGCTCACGCTACAAGAAGAAAAAACAGCGCTCACGGGGGCGCACGGCGCCGTCCGGCTCCGAAACGCGGCACGGCTTTGAGATGCCCACCGCGCCCGTCAAGCGTGAAGTCGCCGTGGGTGAAACGGTCACCGTGGCGGAGCTTGCGCAAAAGATGGCGATCAAGGCCACCGAAGTCATCAAAGTGTTAATGAACATGGGCACGATGGCGACGATCAATCAGCCCATCGATCAGGACACGGCTGTTCTGGTCGTCGAAGAATTAGGACATACGGCAAAAGTGCTTAAGGAAAACCAGATCGAAGAAGACCTGCAGGGCGCCGAAGGCGAAGAGCAGACCGGGGGAGATCCGCGTCCGCCTGTCGTGACCGTGATGGGTCACGTCGACCACGGAAAAACGTCGCTGTTGGATTACATTCGCACCACGAAAGTGGCGGCGGGTGAAGCCGGCGGCATCACGCAGCACATCGGCGCCTATCACGTCGAAACCGCGAAGGGCGGTGTCACGTTCCTCGATACGCCGGGCCATGCTGCATTCACGGCAATGCGCGCACGCGGTGCCAAGGCGACGGACGTTGTAGTTTTGGTCGTCGCGGCAGACGACGGCGTCATGCCACAGACCATCGAGGCGATTCAGCACGCTCGCGCTGCGGGTGTACCTATCGTCGTCGCCGTCAATAAGATCGACAAGAACGACGCCGATCCGGAACGCGTTCGCACTGAGCTATCGAAGCACGATGTCATCCCAGAAGATTGGGGTGGCCAGAACATGTTCGTGAACGTCTCGGCGCGCACCGGAGCGGGCGTTGATCAGTTGCTCGATGCCATTCTCCTGCAAGCAGAAGTGTTGGAGCTCACTGCTCCGCACGGCGGCCTGGCAGCGGGCGTTGTCATCGAATCGAGCGTCGAAAAAGGGCGCGGCTCTGTCGTCACGGTGATCGTGAAGAAGGGCACGCTGAAGATGGGCGACAACATTCTTGTCGGCTCGGAGTTCGGTCGGGTTCGCGCGATGTTCGACGAGAACGGGCAGCCTGTTCAGGAAGCGTCGCCGTCCATGCCGGTCGTCGTGTTGGGTTTATCCGGCACACCGAATGCAGGCGATGAATTGCTCGTCGTCGAAAGTGAGCGTAAGGCACGCGAAGTCGCGCTCTACCGCCAAGGCAAATTCCGAGACGTGAAGCTTGCTCGCTCGGCCACGCGTGCTGAAGACGTGTTCTCTCAGCTCGGCGAAGACAAAGCGGGCGTCATCAACGTGCTGCTCAAGGCCGATGTGCAGGGTAGCCAAGAAGCATTGCGGGATGCATTGACTAAGCTCTCCACCGATGAGGTGCAAGTCAAAATCATCGCCAGCGGAGTGGGTGGCATCACCGGCTCGGATGTGCAGCTTGCCGGCGCATCGAAGGCCCGCATCATCGGCTTCAACGTTCGCGCGGACTCCGGTGCACGCGAAGCGGTGAAGGAGTTGGGCGTCGAGATTCGTTACTACAGCATCATTTACGAAGCCATCGATGATGTGAAGTTGATGATGAGCGGCCTGTTGCGTCCCGAGATCAAAGAAACGATCGTGGGCACGGCGCAGGTACGCGAAGTATTCCGCTCGAGCAAGTTCGGCGTCGTCGCCGGATGTCTCGTGTCGGAGGGCGTCGTTCGCCGCAACAATCCAATTCGTGTGTTGCGAGACAACGTCGTGATCTTTGAAGGCGCTCTCGAATCCCTGCGCCGGTTCAAAGACGACGTGGGCGAAGTGCGTGCCGGCACCGAATGCGGCATCGGCGTGAAGAACTATCAGGACGTTCGCGTGAACGACCAGATCGAATGCTTCACGCGGGTTGAGGTGGCGCGTACAGTACAGTGACACTTTCCGAAACTAGTGGCAGGGGGTTTGCGCAGCGAACCCCGGCCCGTGTCGCGTACGACGCATGAAACGAAACCAGAAAATAGAGTCCGAGCTGCAGCGAGTGTTGGCTGAGCTGATCGCGCGGGAAGTCAAAGACCCGCGCGTCGGTAATGTCACGATCACGGCAGTGACGGTTGCTGCAGATCTCAGCTGGGCGCGAGTCTTCTTCGTGCCCTTCGCTTCGCAAAACTTGCCGCATGAAGTGCTGGCGGGGCTCACACACGCCGGTGGTTTTCTGCGCGGCGAGGCGGGTCGCCGCTTGCGCTTGAGACACGCGCCGCGTCTGGAGTTCGAGTTCGATCAATCGCTCGAAGCCGCCGCGCGCTTGACCGATCTCATCGAAAAAGCGGTGAGCGGCGATTCACGCGACGAATGAGCTCTTCGACGAGTGGCGTGCTGCTGCTCGACAAGCCTGAAGGCCTGTCGTCCAACGCAGCTTTACAGCGCGTGCGCCGCTTGCTCGGGGCTCGCAAGGCCGGCCACGTCGGCAGTTTGGATCCGCTCGCCACCGGCATGCTGCCCATCTGCCTCGACGAAGCTACGAAGATTGCGGGCGATATTCTGAGCGGCCGCAAGCGGTACCGGTTTACGGTGTCACTGGGTTCGCGAACCGCGACGGGCGATCGCGAGGGAGCGGTCGTCGAAACGCTCCCGATCCCGCCGCTGGATGTCCGGTCCATCGAAGCCGCGATGGCTCGGTACCGCGGCTCGCAGCGACAGATTCCTCCGATGTTCTCGGCCATCAAGCGCGACGGACAACCTCTTTACCGCCTGGCGCGAGCCGGCATCGAAGTGGAGCGTGAGGCGCGCGATATCGAAATCTTCGCCCTGACGCTGGTTCGGGCTGATTCCGATCAGCTGCAGATGGATACGTTGTGCTCGAAAGGGACTTACGTCCGAACATTGGCGGAAGACATCGCCTCCGCGCTGGGGACGTGTGGTCACGTGAGCCGCCTGCGCCGTGTATATGTCGAGCCCTTCGACAGCGAGCCCATGCTCGCGCTTGAGACCGTGGAAGCCATGATCCGGGCCGGTGAGCCCTTGCCGCTCATCGACGCCGCTCGCGCATTGCCACAATTGCCGGCCGTGGTGCTGACCGACGAGGCTGCGGCGCGGATCGTTCTCGGCCAGGCCGTAGGTTTGCCCGCCTCCAGTGCGATTGGCCGGGTGCGCGTTCACGACGCTCGGGGACGATTTCTGGGAATTGGCGAAGCAGACGGGAGCGGTGCGGTTCAACCCCGGCGGATGTTCACCCAACCCCTCGATTCTGCCGCGTCTTTTTCCTTGTAGGCGCGCACTTCCGCGATTAGAATGCCGCGCCTCGCAAACAGGGTATACAGCAATTATCAGGACTAATGCGCAATGGCTTTAACGACTGAGATAAAGGGCGGAATCGTCGCGCAGTTCCGTCGCGATCCCAATGATACCGGCTCGCCGGAAGTGCAAGTGGCACTGCTCTCCGAGCGCATCAACGGCCTCGGTGATCATTTCAACGCACACAAGCGCGATCATTCGTCACGCCGCGGCTTGGTCAAGTTGGTCAACCAACGGCGCAAGCTGCTCGACTACCTCAAAGCGACTCAGCCACAGAAGTACCAAGAGCTCGTCGAGCGCTTGGGGCTCCGCCGCTGATTGCCAAAGGCCGCGCCGATCTTCGCGCGGCCTTTGAGTTTTTCCACCTTAGATTTTCTTTCGAGGAGCGAAGCGTGAGCGCTTTTAGCCAATCTTTTTCTTACGGGTCACATACGGTGACGCTCGAAACGGGCGAAATCGCTCGTCAGGCCGACGCGGCCGTCAAAGTCTCCATGGGCGATACGGTGGTGCTCGTCACCGCAGTGGCTCAATTGAAAGCCAAGCCGGATAGAGACTTCTTCCCGCTTACCGTCAACTACATTGAGAAAACATACGCCGCGGGCCGCATTCCCGGCGGCTTCTTCAAACGCGAAGGTCGTCCTACAGAAAAGGAAACGCTCACTTCGCGTTTGATCGATCGCCCGATTCGTCCGTTGTTTCCGGACGGCTTCTTTAACGAAGTGCAAGTTGTTGCGACCGTTCTTTCCATCGATCCAGATATCGACGCGGATATTCCTGCACTGCTGGGCGCGTCCGCTGCACTCGCTTTATCGGGCATTCCTTTTGGTGGGCCCATAGGCGCCGCGCGCGTTGGCTACCAGAACGGCCAGTACATTCTGAACCCGAGCAACAAACAGCTCGTGGAATCGGAGCTGCATCTGGTCGTCGCCGGTACACAGCATGCCGTGCTCATGGTGGAATCCGAAGCGGACGGTCTCTCCGAAGACGTGATGCTCGGCTCGGTCGTATTCGGCCACCAGCAAATGCAAGTGGCCATCAGCGCGATCAACGAGCTGGTGAAGCAGACCGGCAAGCCGCGTTGGGATTGGAAGCCGGCCGTCGAAGTCGCCGAGCTTTCGAGCGCTATCGCGCTGCATGCGCAAGCCGCTGTGTCTCAGGCCTACACGATTAGCGACAAGATGCTGCGTCGTGCGCGCTTGCAAGAAGTGAAGACGCAAACATTGGCGTCCCTCTCTTCCGGCGAAGCACCGAAGTGGACTACCGAACAAGTCGATGGCGAGTTCTTCAAGCTCGAAAGCAACATCGTTCGGCAGCGCATTTTGAATGGTGAGCCGCGCATTGACGGTCGCGATGCGAAAACCGTTCGTCCGATCTCAGTGAAAGTCGGTGTGCTACCTCGTACACACGGCTCCGCGCTGTTCACCCGCGGTGAAACGCAGGCGCTGGTCAGCACTACACTGGGTACCACTCGCGACGCGCAGATCATCGACGGCCTCGAAGGCGAACGCCGCGAGCCGTTCATGCTTCATTACAACTTCCCGCCGTTCTCGGTGGGCGAGACCGGCATGATGGGCTCGCCAAAGCGCCGCGAAATCGGCCACGGCAATCTGGCCCGTCGCGGCGTAGGCGCCGTGATGCCGGATATGGCCACATTTCCGTACGTCATCCGCGTGGTCTCTGAAATTCTGGAGTCGAACGGCTCTAGCTCGATGGCCAGCGTCTGCGGCACGAGCCTCTCGCTCATGGATGCCGGCGTTCCTTTGAAAGCTCCGGTCGCAGGCGTTGCCATGGGCCTCGTCCTCGAAGGCAGCCGCTTCAAGGTCATTACCGATATCCTCGGTGACGAAGATCATCTCGGCGACATGGATTTCAAAGTGGCCGGCACCAAAGACGGCGTCACCGCTTTGCAGATGGACATCAAAGTCGAAGGCGTCACGCCCGAGATCATGAAGATTGCGCTTGACCAGGCGCGCGAAGGCCGGCTGCACATCCTCGGCGAGATGAACAAAGTCATCAGCGAGCCGCGTGCGCAAATGTCGGAGTGGGCGCCCTCGATCATCACTCTGAAGATCGACCCCGAGAAGATTCGCGACGTCATCGGCAAGGGCGGCGCAGTCATCCGCCAAATCACCGAAGAGACGGGCACGACCATCGACATCGAGAGCGACGGCACAGTGAAAATTGCGTCCGTCAGCGGTCAGGCCGGCCGTGAAGCGCAGCGCCGCATCGAGTTGATCACTGCGGACGTTGAAGTAGGCCGCATCTACGAAGGCAAAGTTGCGCGCTTGATGGATTTCGGCGCGTTCGTCACGATCCTTCCGGGTCGCGATGGCCTCGTGCATATCTCGCAAATTTCGGACGAGCGAGTAGAGCGCGTGAGCGACAAGCTCAAAGAAGGCGACGTCATTCGCGTGAAAGTGCTCGAAGTCGACCGCCAAGGCCGCATTCGCCTGTCCATGCGCAGCGTCGACGCTCCATAACCCTCAGCGTGGAAGCGCGGCCGGAAATGAAAACTTTCTGGCCGCGACCTCTTACATCGGCTTGGACGATTCTTCCGACTCCACGCGCCCGCGATTTGCGCTCATGAGTCTGAAGATTTCCTCCTGTACCGACTGCCAGCGCTGGTAATTCTGCTGCGCCAGCGCGCTCGCGCCGCTCAGCGAATCCCCGCCCTGACTTCGCACACGCTCCCGAATCTCACGCTGCTGAGCCGCGAACAATTTCAAGCTTTGTTCGAGGTAGCTGCCGATGAGGCCCTGCATCACACCGCCGTAAGATCGTATGACTTGCGACAGAAAATCGCGGCTCATCAACGGATCGCCAACGTGCTCTTGTTCCGCGATAACTTGAAGCAAAATGCTGCGCGTGATGTCTTCTTGAGTTTTCTTATCTATCACAACGAATTCGACATTCTCGACAACGAGCTTTCGAATGTCTGCGAGCGTGATGTATCGGCTCTCCGCCGTGTCGTACAAACGGCGGTTCGGATACTTCTTAATGACCCTCGGTTCGCCCATGTTGGAAGCCCCCCATATTTTGTGTAATGACCCCACCGCTGTTAGACGGTGAGACGGCTTCAACTCTGCATCCCCTAGCCCGTATACCTTAGTACAGCGGCGCGAAAGTCCCAAATCAAAGTGGCAGCGGGGTGCTACGGATTCCACGTACTTTATCGATACGCCAATTCGTCGTAGCCCAGGCGAGTGCGTCCGCGGGCTTCGGCGGAAGATCCACAGGAGGGTTTTGCTCGAGCAAACTCAACACCGTGACGATGAGCGCACCGGCATGCGCCGCGTCGATAGGCACCGAATGTTTGGTTTTGGAGAGTTTTGATCCGTCGTGCTCGACGACCAGGGGCAAATGAGCGTGCCGGACCTCGGGTATTCCGAGCGCGGCTCTCAGCTCCATTTGCCAGACGGTGCTCGGTAAAAGGTCCGCGCCGCGCACAATGTCCGTGACCGCTTGGTCGCGATCGTCCACGACCACGGCAAGCTGATAAGCGAAGAGCCCATCGCGACGGCGAACCACCACGTCGCCCATCGTGTCGAGCACCTGACAGCACTCGCCTTGGATTCGGTCTTGAAAGCAGACCGTCTTCACCTCGTTCATGCGGAAGCGAGTGGAGGTCGGACGGTTACGGCGAGGGCCGTTGCGGCACGTGCCGCGGTAACCGCCTTCCTCGGACGAGCCGATCTCGCTACGCGAACAAGAGCATTCGTAGGTGAGACCCCGGGCGTGGAGCTCGCTCAGGGCTTGAGCGTACCGATCCAAGCGGCGGCTTTGATATTCGACGTCGCCGTCCCAACAGAGGCCGAACAACTCCAGCGTACGCAGGATGTTGTCCGCGCTGCCGGGTACGACGCGCGGTGTGTCTATATCTTCTATGCGAAGAAGCCAACGCCCCCCGTTTGCGCGGGCGTCCAAAAAACTTCCGACAGCGGCCAACAACGAACCGAGATGCAGAGCACCAGTCGGCGAGGGTGCGAACCTCCCGACGTAACGCCCAGTCACTTCATCCAGGCGCTCAGCGGTAGCGGTCGTCTCGGTCTCCGTACTGCCGCTCACGGCGCTCTCGCCGCTCCTGTGCCTCGAGAGTGAGCGTAGCGACCGGACGCGCCTCTAGGCGCTTAATTCCGATTTCCTCGCCCGTTTCGAGGCAGTAGCCGTAGGAGCCGTCTTCGACGCGCTTCAGGGCCTCCTCGATCTTGCGAATGAGCTTTCGCTCGCGATCTCGCGTCCGCAGCTCGAGGCTGAATTCCTCTTCCTGCGTGGCTCGATCGTTCGGATCGGGGAAATTGGCGGCCTCGTCTTTCATGTGATTGACGGTGCGGTCCACTTCCACCATCAAATCTTGTTTCCAACTCCCCAGGATCTGCCGGAAGTGCTCCAGCTGCTCCTTGTTCATGTACTGCTCGCCGCGTTTGGCGATGTACGGCTGAACGTTACGCGGGCCGGCTAAGAGACTGCCGGGCTCGATGGAATCTCCATCGTCGCTCTCAGGAGGGCTCGCGGGTTGGACAACGCGCGTCGGCGCGTGGGCCGTCGCGGACGTGGAATTCGTTTCAGGCTTTACTGATGAGGGGTCGGCTGCTTCGTGCATTTCGCTGGTGTCTGAGCTCGTGTGAATGCGCGGTGGCGCGGGTTTCTTGGCGACGACAGGCCTAGGGCTCTCCTCGTAGGCGGGCGCCTCAGGGACGGCCGCCTTGCGCGGATGTGCGACGATCTTGGCGCGTTCCGGGGGCTTCTGCCCCGGCGCCGACGTTTTCCGGACGGCTACTGGACGGCTGGGCGCCTTCTTGCCTTTAGCGGCTTTGGGCGCGGGTTTCTTGGCCGACATCAGTCACTCCTCAAAAGCGACAGCCTTGTCGAAGGACGCGGGATTATACCGGCCGACCTCTCTATGTACAGGCCCTTGAAATCGCTGTAATCCGCGGAACTTCTAGGCCACCTTACGGCTAGGGCAAATGTATGGGAGGCAGACCCATCCATTCTTTTTGTCGCCGCTCCACAACGATCGTGGTGTAGATCCCACCACGGACGCCGAATTTGGCCGTCAGTCGCATGAAGCGCGGTTCCACAGCGCCCGCGAGCCGATCGAGGATCTCGTTCGTAACGGCTTCGTGGAAGGCGCCCCGATCCCTGAACGACCAGATGTACAGCTTGAGGGACTTGAGCTCGACGCACAGCCGATCGGGTACGTATTCGAGCTCGAGGGTCGCGAAGTCCGGCTGACCGGTCTTTGGGCACAAGCACGTGAACTCCGGCAGCGACATGCGGATGGTGTAATCCCGACTCGGCGCGGGATTGGCGAAGGTTTCGAGCGCCTCGGATGGACTTGATGGCATGAGTTGAATTCGAAGTCAGTGATGAGAAGTCATGCGCTCGCCGAGGCGCGGTGAACACAATATACCGGCCTATTGCTACCGCGCGGCTACGAGATGCGTACGAAAGCGCGGGCCGTGATTTATTTGCGGGCGCACGAGCCACGATGTATTTACACGCGTGAGGCGAATGAATGACACGCCCGATTACTTTACACTACGCCGCGCACGCGCCACTACGCTTGAGACACACTCGATGCGGCTGACCAAGATCAAGCTCTCCGGCTTCAAATCCTTTGTCGATCCTACTGCAGTCAGTTTTCCCAGCAATCTCACCGGCGTCGTCGGCCCGAACGGGTGCGGCAAGTCGAACATCATCGATGCGGTGAGGTGGGTCATGGGCGAGCTGTCCGCGAAACATCTGCGCGGCGACTCGATGGCAGACGTGGTGTTCAACGGCTCGGTGGCTCGCAAGCCGGTCGGCGCCGCTTCCGTTGAGCTGGTCTTCGACAATGCGGACGCGAAGCTGTCCGGCCCCTATGCGAACTACAACGAAGTTTCGTTGAAGCGCGTGGTGTCGCGCGATGGCAGCTCCAGCTATTTCATCAATGGTTCGCGCTGCCGCCGCAAGGACATCACGCATCTGTTCCTAGGTACGGGCCTGGGCTCACGCAGCTACGCGATCATCGAGCAAGGTATGATCTCGCGCGTCATCGAATCCAAAGCGGACGACATGCGCGCGTTCGTCGAAGAGGCGGCGGGCATCTCCCGCTACAAAGAGCGTCGCAAGGAAACGGAATCGCGAGTCGCCGAAACGCGCGAAAACCTCGAGCGGCTGCAGGATCTGCGCGACGAAGTCGAGAAGCAGATTCGACATTTGCAGCGCCAGGCGGCAACGGCGCGCCGTTACCAAGCGTACAAAGAAAAAGAGCGTCGCCTCGTGGCCGAGCTGCTCGCGCTACGGCTGCGCGAGCTGGATAGCGGCGCGGAAATTCATGACAGCGCCGTGCGCGAGCGGGACCTCGCGATGCAGGCCGCTCTCGCGGATCAGCGCTCGGCCGAAGCGGCGCTCGAGAAGCAGCGCGCCTTCCACTCCGAGCAATCGGAGCGGGTGTCGGCGGTGCAGGGACGCTACTACGAGGTCGGCGCGGAGATCACGCGCACCGAGCAGACGATTCAGCATTCCCGAGAGTTGCGCGATCGCCAGCGGAACGATCTGACGCAAGCGCGCGGCACGGCGGCGGATCTCACTTTGCACATCGATCGCGATGAGCGCCAGCTGGCATCGCTGCGGGAAGAGTTGCTGCGCATCGCGCCGGAACTTCAAGCGGCCCAAGCCGCCGAGAGTGCGGCGGCCGATGCGCTTCAGGATGCGGAAAGCAATCTGCAGCAGTGGCAGAGTCGCTGGGAGCAATTCAATTCCTCGTTGGGCGCGGCGAATCAGACCACGCAAGTCGAGCGCGCGCGCATCGAGCAACTGGAGAATCAGTTGCGGCGGTTGAACGCGCAAGCGGATCGTATGGCCGTCGAGCGAGATGCGCTCGCGGCGCAAGATGCAAACGATCAGCTCGCCTTGTTGGCGGATCGCGAATCCAGCGCACGCGGTGAGAGCGAACGGCTCGCGCGCGCATTGTCTGCAGCGCTGGAAAGCGTGCAGTCGCTGCGATCGGAGCAGCTGTCCGTCGAAGGCAGGCTGGAAGGCTCGCGCGTTGAGCGCGAGCGCATACGGGGTGAGCTGGTTTCGCTAGAGGCATTGCAGAAAGCCGCACTCAGCCATAACGCGGGCCGCGCGAACGAGTTTCTCGCGAGCGCCGGTTTAGGCGATCGGGCTCGCGTAGCGGAATCGCTCGACGTCGAGGCAGGCTGGGAACGCGCGGTCGAAACCGCACTCGGCGACTACCTCGAAGCCGTCGTTGTGGAAAAGCTAGATGATGCGGCGGGTGCGCTGGGTGGTTTCGCAAGCGGCCGAATTGCGTTTGTAGAGAGTGATGGCGCCGGCGCGAGGGTCGATGAGCACGGCGGTGTAAGCCATGCATCGCCGGCTTCGAGCCTCGCTTCGAAGGTCATTGCAGGTCCCACGGCGGCAATTCAACAACTGGCCGGGGTGCTCACCGCAGACCGGCTCAGCGACGCCTTGATGCAACGGATGTCGCTCGGCGCGGCGCAGTCGATCATCACGCGTACTGGCGAGTGGATCGGGCGAGATTGGCTGCGCGTAAGTCGCGGCACCGATCAACACGCAGGTGTGATCGAGCGTGAGCATCGGCTGAAATCGCTTCGGGGCGACTTTGCCGCCTGCGATCGGCGCGTCAAAGAATTCGAATCGCAATTGTTGAGCGTGCGGCAATCGCTCTCGGATGCCGAAGCCGAACGCGATGCCGTGCAGTCCGGTATTCAAGCTGCTACTCGCGGTCACGCTGAGTTACGCGGCCAGCTCGAAGCCATGCGTGCGCGCTCCGAAGAGAACGCAGTGCGGCGCGAACGTTTGAACGATGAGGCGTCCGAGGTCGGCCGCGAAGTCGCCACGACCCAGGAGGCTCTGGCGCGCGCGCGCAGGGCCCTCGATCGGGGTTTGGAAATGTTGAGCGAGCTCGACTCGCTCCGCCCCGAGCTCGAGAGCGAGCGGGAAGAGCGCCGCGAGCAAGTTCAAAGCGCCCGTTCTCGCGCGCAGACGGCCCAGTTGTCGGCACGCGATTTGATGGTGCGCGGTGAAGCGCGGCGCTCCACGGAAAGCTCGATGTCGGTGGGCCTTTCCCGCATGACCGAGCAACGGGCGCAACTGGCCGCCCGCTGCGAAGACTTGGAGCGCGAGCTGGCCGGCGGTGATGGTCCGATTCTCGAAATGCAAATTCGCTTGGACGACTTCCTGGCGCGCCGCCTGGATATCGAAGGCGAGCTGTCCGCCGCGCGTCGCGCGCTGGAAGATGCGGATTCCGAGCTGCGTTCGCTCGATGAGCGCCGCATGTCCGCCGAGCATCGCGTGAATGAGGCTCGCGAGGCGATGGAGACAGCGCGGCTCGCGGCTCAAGAGACTCGGGTGCGGCGCGAAGCCATCGCAGAGCAGTTCGCGGTCACGCAGTTCGAATTGCCCGAAGTGCTGCAGAATTTGGCGCCCGAGGCCACGGTCCTCGATTGGGAAGACGCCGTCGCGGACATTCGGCGCGACGTGGAGAAGCTCGGCCAAGTGAACCTGGCCGCCATCGACGAGCTGAAAGAGCAGAGCGAGCGCAAAGAGTACCTGGATCGGCAATTCGGGGATCTCACCGACGCGCTGAATACTTTGGATGAAGCGATGAAGCGCATCGACAAAGAGACGCGCACTCGCTTCGAAGAGACGTTCAATCGCATCAACGCCGGTATGCAGGAGAAATTCCCGCGGTTGTTCGGCGGCGGCCACGCCTACATCGAGCTCATCGGCGACGATCCGCTCACTGCGGGCGTTGCGGTCATGGCGCGTCCTCCCGGCAAGCGCAACAGCAGCATCCACCAGTTGTCCGGCGGCGAGAAAGCCCTCACGGCCGTGTCGCTGGTGTTTTCGATCTTCGATCTAAACCCGGCGCCGTTCTGCCTCCTGGACGAAGTGGATGCGCCGTTGGACGAGCACAATGTCGGCCGCTTCTGCGAGATCGTGCGCGAGATGTCGCAGCGCGTGCAGTTCATCTTCATCACGCACAACAAAGCGACGATGGAATTGGCTTCGCAGCTCGTCGGCGTCACGATGACCGAGCCGGGCGTGTCGCGTCTCGTCGCTGTGGACGTCGACGAAGCGGTTCGTCTCGCCGCCGTGTAAGCGCAATACAGGATGCTCATGCCCGAGTTGCGATGGACATTGTTGGCTCTCGGTGTGCTCTTCATCGCGGCGCTCGCCTGGTGGGAATTGCGCAAGCCGCGCCAAGCACGCCGCGGCGGCGAGCTGGATGTGCGCGGAACGGGCGGCGTCTCTCGTGATTCGGAGCTCGATTCGGCTCCGCGCGTCTATCGCGAGCCCACCATCAATTTTCCGGAAGTTCGTCCGCGCAAAGAACCGCTGAGCTTGCCGGTCGTCGAGATGTCGGACGACTCGATGATCGGCTTGCGGATGGACGGGCAGCGCATCGAAGACGACGCACGCGAATCGCCGATTCCCGAAGCGACGATTCTCCCCTCGATCGACTGGCGCCTCGATGAGAAAGAGCGCCACGTCAGATGGTCCGACGATGACGACGACGATGAGGAAACACCCGAAGGGCACGCGCGCGCGGTTGACGAAGAGCTCGCGCACATCAAGCCGCCGACGATCGATTCTGAAGTGGACATTGCCGAGCGCACGATTGTGTTCGAGCCCGAGCAGCCGGTGTCCGAGTTCTACGAGTCGCAATCGCGAGAGCCTGGCGTAGCACGCGTCCGCGAAGGCGCGGGCTCAGTAATCGATTCCGAATTTAATCGCGACTCCACTGAATATGCCGGCGAGGCCGCGCTCCGCCGCACTTCGGAAGGCCGTATCGTATCGCTCTCCATGCCCGACCATGTCGAGCCCGTTGTGAATTGGCCCGATGAATCCGAGCGGCAGATCATATCGCTCCGTCTCGTCGCTCCGATCGATCGCTTTCCCGGCCGAGCGCTGCGTCAAGCCCTCTCGGCCGAGGGCTTCATGCTCGGAAAGATGGACATCTTTCACAAAGCCGGTGCGGACGGGCGAGCCGTTCTCAGTGCCGCGAGCCTCACGCGTCCCGGAAGTTTCAGTCTCGACACCATCGACATCCAACGCTTCGGCGGCCTGAACTTGTTCGCCGTGTTGCCCGGGCCTTTGCCGGCCTATCAGGCCTTCGATGAATTGCTGACGACCGCTCGCAGTCTGAACGAGCGCCTGCAAGGCCAGCTTCAAGACGAAACCGGTCAGCCGCTCACACCCTCGCGTTTGAGCGCTATTCGCGCAACGTTAGTCAACACCCAAGCCGTTCCCGCACCGATTCAAGCCGACGAGACTTCTCACGCGCAGGTGCCCGAGCCGCCGCCATGAGGAAGGATGCGGAAGCCCGCGTCGTCGAGCTGCGCACACTCATCGAGAACCACAATCATCGCTACTACGTTCTCGATGACCCCGAAGTCTCGGACGCCGAATACGATCGCTTGATGCTCGAGCTGCGCGCGCTCGAGAAAGAATTCCCGGATCTCGTGACACCCGATTCTCCCACTCAGCGCGTCGGCGCGGCGCCGGCGGCAGCCTTTGGGGTAGTCACTCACAAAGTCCCGATGCTGTCTTTGGACAATGCGTTCACGGACGAAGAATTGGCGGACTTCGATCGTCGCGTGCGAGAGCGGCTTGGCGTGGAAGGCGAGGTCGAGTACGCCGCCGAACCTAAGTTGGACGGCCTCGCGGTCTCCGTTTTGTATCGTAACGGCCGTTTGGAGCGCGCCGCCACTCGCGGCGATGGGGTGAAGGGCGAGGATGTCACCGGCAACGTCAAAGCGATCAAGTCGGTGCCGATGGCCTTGCGAGGCAAAGTGCCGCCGCTGCTCGAAGTTCGCGGCGAAGTGTTCATGCCGGTCGCGGGATTCGAGCGCATGAACGCTGCCGCGCGCGAGCGCGGCGACAAAGTGTTCGTGAATCCGCGCAATGCCGCGGCGGGAGCGCTCCGCCAGCTCGATCCGCAGATCACCGCATCCCGACCGTTGGATTTTTTCTTCTATGCGCTGGGCGCCATCGAAGGCGCGAGCGCACCGGAACGGCAAACGGAGTTACTCGCGGCGCTGAAGGGCTGGGGACTGCGTACGTGTCCTGAAGCCACGCACGTCAAGGGGCTCAAAGGCTGTCTCGAATACTACAAAGAAATCGGCCTGCGCAGACCCAAGCTTGCGTATCAAA
>Ga0307515_10002499_pt1 | contig 39850 bp, 51 predicted proteins | sample 17_EM_MG_FD_194513 | JGI IMG/M metagenome (GOLD analysis project Ga0307515, IMG submission 194513) | Populus trichocarpa ectomycorrhiza microbial communities from riparian zone in the Pacific Northwest, United States - 17_EM | ecosystem: Host-associated > Plants > Roots > Unclassified | place... | reverse complement strand
GACATACTGGTACGGTTAATTGACTGGCATGTTGCATCCTGTGCAAGGCAAGAAAGTCAGACAGATCACTAAGTTGTAAAGGTACCACGATGGAAACTCTTGGAGAGGCAAGGAATTGTGCCAAGGGCAATTACACATACATATATACTCCGGAAAGTGCGAAACCTCTGGGCACCCAGTTCAGCCTGGACGCGGGCAAGTTGATCCACTCGTTGACCCACCCCATCTACCTGTAGCAGGACTGACATCCTCCTCCTCACGCACTTCTAGCGGACGTCATGGGGGTAAATCGTGAGTTTTTGAAGGGGCACCCATCGCGAACGTGTACAAAGAAATGAATACAGCCGGAGTGAGCGGACTAGTCATCCACTTGCTATTATATAACGGCCATGCGTTGAAACCCAGATCCGCGGGCGAGAGCCCGGATAGATCGGGCACGCCCTGGGTTCCCTTGAGCGTGATTGATCAGTTTGGCCGAGGCAGTCATTACTTGCGACGAGGTAAGCTTGCCGATCGTTGAAGAATATCATACTCGTCGGGCTTGCACGCCACTAACACCTAGGGAGTGTTCGCAGAGCTGGTCACAACTACCGCACTACTCTGGCTTTCACAGTAATACAAATGACTGGAGAGCAGACCGAGACACAAGCACCATACAATCTCAGTATCCATTGGAATTTTTTGTTTTTTTGGTAGTCCGATAATCCATACCTTATGTCTGCCATGTCCGCAGCTCATCGTTATGCCTGGTCGTTGGAGGCAAGGAGGCCCAACCTCCATGTGCCACGTTCGTTCACCGCCATGCCACAGAAAGGACATATTACGCGAGTTGCCATGCCACGGACTTCATTATCATACACTTGTGTATATACAAATACGGCCTTCAGTTACGAATACGATGAAGATTTTGTAGGCTATTATTCCTTCCCCTCTCATATATATTTGAAGGAACCTCCCTTCCTAGGTACGTGCCACGTACCCTTCCAGCTGCTCCATATATATATGTAGAGCTCCTCCTCACCGGGTTATGCGACGAAGGCCTCAATGCATACGTGTGACGTGCGGCGGTATGCAATGGCGGGGAAGTCATACTACAATCTCAAGGGCGGCTCGGGAACTTTGGCATGGGCAACCTGTGGAAGGGTGCGATGGAGGAGTGACCCGAGAGCGTGCGTCCATGACATTGGAATCATATCAAGCTCTACGACTGCGCCTCTACTCCCTCATATGCGATTCGATCGCCCAGGCCATATCGACCAATCTATTAGCAGGGCAGACGTTATTCCAATCGTCCAAGAAAGACCTTGACCTTATTTCGATGTCAACCAGGGAACGAAAATCGATCTATCACGCTTGATTGCCGAGGTACAAGCGGTGCTCAACCGGTGTCGGAGCAAGAGATCAGAAGGGTCGGCGATCAGCATACCCGAGTCGGCAGGCGCATACCGGGTCCGGGTCCCTGTTTTCTTACCTGGCCCCTGGCCCAACTATCCAACTCTACAACAAACGAGGCACGTCAGGTACCCAGGTCCTCATCGTGATAGGCTCGCCCGAATACTCAATCGAATTATGCTCCCTACAGTACTCTCTTTAAGCTTCTCTCTATAAAGACTTTAGTCAGCGATTTCCGCGCAGCGATGTACGACGAGAGCAATCGTGTGTGTTGGTCTGATCTACCGGGCCCACAAGGATACAAGACGAATCCATGAAGCGCAATTTATCCGCATTCGGTATCCAGGCACAGGAGTTCGAAATCCAAAAGATCTGAAAATCCCATTGTCCGAATATATGCGCCCAATAATCCCAGTAATCGCCTATTGCTTATATACACATATTTTCCACCCCTTTCGAACGAGGTCAACACGAATCCCTCTTGCATGAAAAGCCGGCAATGAGCAGTACTAACGATGCTGTGGCTGCTGAGCCACCTCAGGGAGAAGTAGAAGTCTATGGTGTCACTTTGATGCGTTACCTCTGCATGATGGGCATTACGCTCGTCTTCTATGACTATCTGCTCACTCTCGATGACGAGGTCTGTCTGATCTTTTTGTATCTGCAGTTTCATACACCTCACAGCTTGTTCACAGGTGCGCCTCATGTGGCCGGGGACGCTTTACTGGCCAAAAGTCCTGTTCTACATCAATCGCTATGCATCCATCTTTGGAATGATATTCTTCAACTACCGTTAGTAGCATGACTTCGATGCTAGGTCCGAAGATTGAAATATTTCACGTACTAGAAATTATGAATTTTCGACCTCCACTCTCCCTCCGTGTAAGCCGCTTTCCCTCAGCCCTAATATATACTAACAGTTTTAAGTTGTCTGTGTCATTTGTCATATTTACAAGCGTTTTGTGTGCTTAACGAGATATCAGTTGCCAAATCTACGTCTGGGTGACGGTGGTGATCTATGTAGGGAGGTTTCTAGCGGCAACAGGTGATTTTTTGTATACTTAACACTGCAGTGATGACTAAGTGATTGATAGCCTTGCTCTGTTTGCGCGTGATCGCTCTCTATCACGGTGTCCGATGGATGAAATGGCTGGTGTGGATTGGTTTCGTGCTCTGTTACGGGGTACGGGTTGGTTTGAATGTTTCTGGTAGCTATTTCGTCGCCGGTCAGTACATGATTTTCATCAGGAATGACATTATTGCCTGACTTTCTGATATATATGGAGAGAGCATAATTTACTCTTCCCAAAGGGACATGTGTCTCACATTTGGAATGAGAGCGATGACCGAACTGATCTACGGCATAATGGGGTTGGTGCCAACTATGGCGTTCGAGATCCTCCTTCTCGCCCTCACCATTGTCAGAGTGATCAAGAATGTTAAATCGTTGGGCCCACACTCCGGCCCACCACTTGTTTGTGTGGTCTTCCATTTCAATTTGTCGTCGAGACTAATTTAAGTCCCCCAGATGCAAGTGGTAATGCGTGAACAAATTCTGTATGTGAAATAATGCATATTATGCGCCACATTCTCTTACATGGTCGCATCGCAGGTGGTTTTTTGCAGTCGTAAGCGAGCCATAAGCCCACAAGTTTGCGTTTCAAATTATTGCCTGTAGGTCATGGCAAGAATGTCGATTATGATATCCTGGATTACGTTCCCTCCAGTTTTGATGACTGTTGCTGTGAATGCAGAATGGGGTTTGGAGTCGGCGTAAGAGTGCTTTCGTTGGCTTTTCTCTCTCGTATCTCAACGCCCCGACAGACTCATATCTCGCTTCTCCCTCAACTTGCGGTCTGCTTACAATCACGGACAGTCTACAGTAGGAAGCCGGTCTGTACCCTCCACGCTCTCCCCTATTCGCACACACCCTTTTTGGACACGAAAGATACCTGTTACAACGGGCTTCTCCGACGGATTAGAGGCAGAAACGGGCGTCTACGGCAGGTTTCCCGATAGAAATGAGGGAGATCTTTCGGAGGAAGCAACGGTCGACCTAGAACTTGCGATAGTGTCGCAAACTCAACAGGGTGGAGATGGGCATGACATGAAGCCGATTGCTGATCTGACTCCACCAGAAAATAAATTAGCGCTATGAAGTGGACGTTGACACTAGAGTCAACGTTGACTCTCGCTAACGTCGAGGTCTTCAAATATCAGGGGAAAGGATTCTCGACTATAAAATTCTCTCATATTCGTAGCCATCGGTCGGGGTATATACATCAGTGTGTGACAACAGTATGACGATAGTCTGTGTGTGTAATAATTATTTTCTGTGGCATAGCAGTACCGTACCACGTCGTCTCCAACGATTAGGAATAACAATGAGACGCGGGCATGGGAGACGTATGGAACCTCACCCCCGATAATCAACACACTTTTCAGGCCCAAGAGAGTTCTCGGCAACGGCTTGAGGGGTATCCTTTGTATAATTGTTGCTTGTCGAAGTTGCCTTTATGAGAGTCCGGCAACACAAGTTCGGTTATTGCTTGGGCACGGGAGCTCCATCTTGAAACCTGTCCCCCCGTGTTCGGGATTCGATTTGACCCACCGTCTCGACGCGCATCTAATACCACAGAATGATCCAAAAATCGCTATAGAAATTGCTTTTCGATGTATGGAGTCCGCCCACGAATCTGGCTTCATCCAACCAAAGCGTTCCATGCAAGTCGGGATAGAGGATGGACACACCAATCGACACGACGTGGAATATGACAGCCCTTTGGATGGCCCAAAAACTAATATGACTGCTGGACGTACCGACGAGGTTGTCGAGAATGACGTGACGACAACTTAACGCCCAATGGGATGATTATATTCACGCGGCCATGACGAACACAAGCCTGACGGTAGCGAATACCACGACGACGATGAAGAAAGCGAGGAAGGGGATGGAGAAGACGAAGAGCCTGCTCTCAAATACGAGCGAATGGGCGGTGCTGCATGTCCAGGAATTCTTCGAAATCGGAAAGGATAGCGCCAGTGCGTTGTGCGTTGGAAATGACTTTTTTGTAAGTAGCACTGTACTGGAGCCTATTGCGGCTTCCCCGCCGATGTAACGTATCGCACTCGCCCTATATTGGCGGCCCTAGTTAGGCTGTAAACCTGGACCTAAGGCTACTTCCTTTTCAACGCTGTAAGTAAAGTGATCATATACTTCCAGAAATACTTTTGCCTATGATCTAATCGATCGATTTTGATTCATTACTCGTTCCCGTCTGATTTGGCTTGGTACTAATGATCTCCTAGGCAATAGGAACTCGCAATGTACTTGTACACGCTATCTCGTTTACTGGGGCTCGCATTCAAACCTATCGGTCGCACACTGCTCGCGTGATAGACGTCTGTATGGACGAGACTGGGACATTATTGGATCCGCTGGAGTCGACGGACAAGTTCTCGTACACACGTTATCGACAGGCGATCCAACTGGCCACAACTTCAAGCCCATGCGAACTATCGCACTCGAGAACGACTCGCCGTAATCAGCAACACCAGGGCGCTGGTGATCGCCCCAGGCAAATAGTGAGGCCTCGTTCTTCTCCAAAGTGCCGTTGTTGAACTTGGGGCGAAGGACCTAGCCCAAACGCAGAGTGCGCATACCGGCACGCGGGCCACGAGCTCGTACACATCGTGCAACCTCGGATTCTCCATCTCTCGTCCATAGCTTCCTTCCGACTGTTAGCATCGGGGGCTGCCATCGCCTCGCGTACATTAATTGCGGGGGGTCAGGCAGCTTCGATAGCTGTATGCCGCCAGGAAAACCCAGCCGAAAACGCGACTGGGGGGTACCCTGGTTGGTCTATGGTCAGCATAGTTTCACCACTACCACCTTCTCCATCGTGCGAGAGGCCGGAACGCGTCGACCTCGCAGGAACGTTGGCGTCCTGTTGTACACGTACGTACGTCGCTGTGTTGAACGCCTCCGCCCACAGGAAATCCGGGAGACCTGAGTCACGTAGCATCGCCTGCACTGCGTTGGTACGTATCCCGTCGGTGTGCTCGGCTACACCGTTCGACGCAGGATGATACGGGACCGTCATGTGGAACTTGATACCGTCCGGCTCGCAGATGTCGCGTACCTCCATCGATAGACCGCGTGCGTTGTCCGTCATCACATCGCGCAGCTTATTCCCTGACTCGCTCTCCGCCGCAGCCTCTGTTAGAAGTGTTTTTTCTTATTCTGTCATGTACTGGTGCATGTGTCGGCTCGATGCCGGTTGTTGTTATTGTGTGGTTAATAAAGGCTTGCCGTTTGTCGCCGTCCACTTCGCTGACTTCGTCGTGGTTCCTGTTGATGCCCGCTTCGTTGCGGTGCCTGTTGTTAGCGTCATCGTGTCTTGGTGTTCGCATAAATTGTGCGTCGTTCGCACCTGTGTTTGTTAGCCTCGAACGCCTTGAACGCGTCCGCAGCTCGGATCCGACCTGAAACGCAGCAGTGTCGTGTAAACCGCTCTAGTGTAGTCGTCCACGACGACATACACTCCTCCCACTGTCTTCCTCCTCATTGCTGCCAAATGATCCAGCCATGTACGTGCAGCTATGAGAACATGCATAAAATTTCCAATATTTGTATATGATATGATTAGAAAGCATAAAATAGTTCTGTCCAAGGGCACGTCCCATCCAAAGGTCACTGGAGTTTGTGCCCTGGGCGGTGAGTATTCCAGGATTAGGCAACATAGAGATAAGTGAGCAACTCGGTTTTTTCTGGATGGGAGATCTGGTCGATTGTAGGTCGTCAATTGATTCGGCAGAATAAAAATTGAGACTTGGGAGGGGCTGTGTTCGGCCCCCCATGAATCTCTGCTTCTATATCATCTTCTGTTTGCATACTGTTGTCCTTCGGATCCCTATAACTATTCAAGAAGGAGTTGATTAATCTGGTGGGAGACTACTCACACTTTTTTTTTTTTTTTTTGGTGGGAAAGGGAGGGAATGCGTCATGCACCATCGCGCCTGAGCGCGGATGTGGAGGACTCCAGCAGGGCTCGCCAAGTTGGCCTAATGCCTTTGGACAGGAGTGCCCTGTGTCCTACCCCCTAAAACCCCCCTTCGCCGGTGTTCCGGCTGCATCCCTTTATGTGAAGTTGATTTGAGGACCCGCTAACGGATTGAACTTGGTCAATTTTTCCTCAGCCCACAGCTTTCGGAGTTTCTTCTGCTTCCTTCTTCTCTTGCCTTCTTCCATGAAGCGTGTCGCCTTCCAACTCTTTGTCACTAGATCAGTTAGGAGTCCTTTGAGTATTTGTGTTGTCTCGTTAGGGGTTACGTCTTGGTTTTGAATAGAGATCTTTTTTTTTGATTTCCATATGGCCCGGATCGTCATAGCGATCAGTATTCGCAGTCTTTCCGAGTCTTTATTCATGTCGTTTTCGAAAGTGAGGGCTGCCACCCCTCTGATCAACCCTAGATTAATGTTGGGCCAGTCCCTCGTTGTTGACTTATGCCATAGTTCTCGCGTTGTGGACCATGCCTGAGCCTGACCGCTGTTTTCACACTCTATCCATAGGTGTTTTTCGGTTTCAATTGTTTCAATATTTCTCCTTTTTTTGCAGAAAGGGCAGATTGCCTTTTCGTTGTGGCCCGGGATTTTGCCCCAGAAAGCTCTGCATTTGATCTTACCCGTGAGCATCGTTCTTATATGGTCTTTTATCCTAGGTGGGATTTCAAGCGCTTTAATTCCTTTTAGGAGTTTCTCATTTGTGGGCCGCAGTCCTGTGGATCCTTGTATTTTGTCTTTTGCCTCGTCTAGAGTGACTTGGTGTATTATTTGTTTCATCTTCTTGGTGTGCCATCTGACGATTGCGCTATAGGTATGTTTTGCTTCTAGTGCTTGGAGCCTCGCTCTGTCCTGTATGGCGGGGTGTCTGTCTAGCCATTCTTCATTGTCCATTTCTACTGGTATGTCCTGTTCTCTTCCTTTGTCCGCCAGCGCATCTGCTCTGCTGTTTCTGTAGTTATTTTTGTCGTGGCCTTTCACCCATTGGAATTCGGTTTGTGCCAGTCTAGTTCTCAGCCAGATTAGTATACCTTTTAGTAAGTCTGAATTTTGTACCCCGTTCCAGGCCTGGTCTTCGTATTTCAGTGAGTCTTTGCATATTGTGTTTAGGCTTGTCAATGAGTCTGACTGTATTAATAGGTCGTCAACTTCGTTCCGTCTCAGGGTTTCAAGGATGGCGCTCAGTTCTGCTCACTACTACTCACACTTATGAACACTAAGCATCCCTATGCTTTCCAGCTTTCATCCATGGTTCTCAAGCTTAATTGATTTTCATCCAGGATTTACTCATATGAACAGTTTTATGATAAGATGGTTGGAAAGAATTGGTGGTAGCTCACACACTGCCCTGAACTGTGCGTTGCTCCCATGCTGCTCGCGCCTGAGTTACAAAGCTAGCCATTAACCACACGTAAAGTGTCAGAAGGGAAAGAGCTAGCTACCCCAGCGAACTCAAGAGTGGCTGAAGCACAAGGTGTAGATGTGGGCATGGATGGAGCAGGCAATGTGTTGCTCATAACCTGAGTGGGAGGAAAATTCATGGGGCGCTCCCCGGTTCATCTGCATGCAATATATATATTGAGTGTACCTCCTATCCACATCACTGCATACTCCTTCCCACCAGCCGATCTCACAGACATAGGGCCGACGATATCGATGGGCACTCGCTCCGGGTATTCGTTGTCTCTTAGATGTATTGACTTTGCTGCAACGCACGCAGCACCCACATCGAGGCCAGATATCCCCTGCGGTGGGTCTATAATCCCCGCACCGTTCATGCCGCTTCTTGCTGAAAGACGGATGACCCAGGTGTTAAGTGAGTGTGACTCATCACATGTCACGTCTCTATGTTTGTAATTTGGTTCCTGTTCTGTATATATTGTGCGACATGTTTGCCCTTTTATATCTTATGGTTGTTTCCCCCGCTCTCTCCTTCGTTAGGTTGGTCGTCCTCCTCCAACACCAGACGCTGGTGCCAGGTCAACAGCCTAGCATCGCCCTCTCGCCATAGGCTCCACCGCCTGGCGACAATCACAACCTTTCCGAGACACTCAACCAACTTGTCGTGTATCGGTTCCGTGCGTCTGTGCAACCAATCCGGCCCTCGGGGGAATCACATAGGGCCTGACCGTCTTGAGCTGTTGTTCACCATCGCGATATTGACGAACAGGCCCCCGTACTGATCACGCGGCTCCATTCTGCCATCCTATGGATGGATTCTCCACCCCTGCCGCTGTAGCTTTCCGAACGACCCAAGTCGCGCATGTATGATGGGCGCGTAATATGCATCTCGGAGTTCCTGAACTTCGGCTGACGATGCTACTCTCAAGGCTCCTGAACCGTAAACGTAAACCCTTCCTCGCTACGGGCTTCGCGGACTTCTGATAGGCTTGTAGATTGCGTCGAGAGGGGATGAGGTGATCCGAGGCACTAGAGTCGATGTAGAACGGGCTCGTAAGGTCCTTGGCGTCGGCCATAGCGTCCCGGACGGTGCCTCGAGTTGGCTCGCCTCCTCTTTTCCCTTCACAGCTTGTCGTCAGACTCAGTATGGGACAGCAAACTGAGTTTGAAAGTCGACCAACGGTGTGGTGTTTACATACTTAATCGTACAGCACATGAAAAACGCCTCGGCGATACGACAGCACAAGAAACAAGAAACACATGCAACAGAATAGCGCACAGCTCGGTGCACGGCACACCGAATATCCCCAATATACCCCCTCGCTGTAAGCTGGCATGCAGTCCATCAAAAAGTAAAAGTTCGATACTAACCCCTAGACGAGTGTACGTGACGAGCGCGGGGCAGAGATTTGGTGAGGCCGGCCAATAAATCGTTTCCCGGTACATAGTCGAGTTTGATTATTCCCTCATTGACTAAATTGCGCGCGTGATGTTAAACGTCAATATGCTTCGAACGATTATGGAAGACCGGTTCTTCGGGCGGTACTTCCCTGGTTATCTGATTTAGCCACCTTTGGTCTCTGTACCGAGACACTAACACTTCCCAAGAAATCTGATGAACGAGAAAAGGGGGGATCAAACCGTAAATATATGTGGGCCAAACATGGCACAGAATATATACAGAAGAGAGACCAAACAAAGTACGTAATAGGGTGATGAGCCCTAGCACACCAACAAAATCTACCGTCCGTACTGATTCCTTCGACCCCTGTCAAAGCGCCATATACTCCGCCCCGTCGACGAAGTCACCACATATGACCCCTTCTCCGATTGAGCGTCAATCGTCCCGGTGGCTTCTCCGGTCAGTGTCCGTGTAGGCAACGATCCGCGACGTCTTTCCTCCGAGAGTGAGACGCCACCCCCTCGTGCTCCTGACGTAACGCAGTACACACTTCGCTGATTCAATGAACACGTCCTGGGTGGTGGCTGAAGTGCACAAGAGAGCTGGCGACGAAACCGATGTCGGGTCGAGTACCAAGCGCAAGCCATACTACCAGCTCCTATATTACTTCACCGACATCTCTTCCTCGTAATTCGATGTAGGGAAGTCATCCGCGGAGATGAGTACTGGGCGCGAACGGGGTCTGACAAGGGTCAGGGATCGAATCGATAAACAGCCCTTGCGGAATCAGAATCGTGTGTGCTGAGAGATCGCGCTCCATCAGCATACCAAGGACCCATTTGACCTCCCCTAGGCCAGTAATCCCGTACTTCGCGTCGATCACGTTCGCGAACGCCTCTAGTTCCTTCCTAGAACCTAACCCTCCGGCGACGAAATCCTGTCGGTACCAGGTATTCTTCACGTAAACGGTAGGGTCAAACAATCAACCCGCTCAATGGTTCGCAGCTTGGTCGGGACCGTCAACTGGCAAGCGCATCCTAAAAACAATCATAAAGTGGATGTGTTCATTTGTGGTATGGTCCCCTGGGAAATTCTGACCTGGCAGTGGAGAGAAAAGAAGTTCCTATGGCAAAGCATGAACCAGGCCCAATCGTGTTGGTTATTGGGAGTTTTCGGCAAGGCTCCATATGTTTGCCATGCCCACGGCTCATCGTTATCTCTGATTGTTGGACACAACCTCTGCGCACTACGTGCACCGCTATACCATGGAAAATACTTATGACGCGAATTGCGATGACACGGACTTTCGTGGTTCCATTATCACACACATGTAGATATATAAATACGACCTTTAGGTACGAATACGATGAAGATTTTCTGGGACATTATTCTTTCCCCTCTCATATTGGAAAAAATCTCTCTTCGCAGGTGCCGCATACCCCTCCGGCTGCTTACATGACAAAACCTTCAAGGGTATCCTGTGCGGCGATATGGCGGGGAAGCCATACTTCAATTTCAGGGTTAATTATCAACCGTGGGAAGGGCCGATGGAGGTGACCCGAGAGCGTGGGTCCATGATATGACGCTGGAATCAAGCTCTCCGACTGTGCCTCTCAAAAGCGATTTGCCCATATCGACATCGACCGACGACCGGAGAGCCCTCAAGCTGACTTGCCTTCTCCTGGTAGAAGGCCTTGCCCTGGTTCGATATCAACCAGCGGCGGAGGTACAGGCTGTGCTCCGAGCACCAGAAGGGTCAGGAGGGGTGTCGGAACAAAAGGAAGGGTCAGAAATGATCAGCCTACCCGAGTCGGCACTTGCCGGGTCCAGCCCGGCGGCCATGCACTGTACTCTCCGCGTCCGCGTCGGTGTCCCTGTTTTCAATAGTTCCAAATATGTGTTCTACCTGACCCAACTATTCAACTATCCAACAAACGAGGCGCGTCAGGTACCTTGTTGTGGTAGCTCCCTACTCTCTTTCAAGTTTCTCTCTGTAAAGACTTAGTCAGCAATTTCCGCGCAGCAGTGTACGTGTACGACGAGAACAATCGTGTGTGTTGGTCTGTTGGGGCCCGCAAGGATACAAGACGAATCCATGAAGCCCTATTTATACTCGTCCATCCGCATTCGGTATCCAGGCACCGAAATTCGAAATCCAAAAGAACGGAGACGCCCATTTTCCAACAGTTTGCGTCCAATAATCCCAGTAATCGCCTGTTGCTTATTTATTGCCAAGTCCCGATTCGCTCACATATTTTCCACCCCTTTCGAACGAGGTCAACACGAATCCCTCTTACATGAAAAGCGGACAATGAGCAGCACTAGCGATGCCGCGGCTGCGGCTCAGGTAGCCTATGGTGTCTCATTAATGCGTTACCTCTCCATGACGGGCATTACGCTCGTCATCTACGACTGTCTGCTCACTCTCGACGACGAGGTCTGTCTGATCATTTTGTATCTGCTGTTTCATACACCTCACAGCTTGTTCGCAGGTGCGCCTCATGTGGCCGGGGCCGCTTCACTGGCCAAAGGTCCTGTTCTACATCAATCGCTATGCATCCATTTTTGGAATGATGCTTTCCAACTACCGTTAGTAGCATCACTTCGCTGGTAGGTCCGAGCATTGAAATATTTCACGTACTAGAAACTATGAATCTTCGACCTCCACTCTCCATCCACGTGAGCCCCTTTCGCTCAGCCCTAATACATACTAACATTTTCAAGTTGTCTGTGTCATTTCTCATCTTCACAAGCGTTTTGTGTGCTTAACAAGATATCAGTTGCCAAATCTACACCTGGGTGGCGATGGTAATTTATGTAGTGAGGTTTCTAGCAGGGACAGGTGATGTTTTGTATACCTAATACTGCAGTGATGACTAAGTAGTTGATAGCCTTGCTCTGTTTGCGCGTGGTTGCTCTCTATCACGGTGTGCGATGGGTGAAATGGCTGGTGTGGATTGGTTTCGTGCTCTGTTATGGAGTACGGTCGGGTATCAATATTGCTGGTGGCTATTTCGTCGCCGGTGAGTACATGATTTTCATGGGGAATGACATTATTCATTGACTCTCTGGTATATATGGAGAGAGCATAATTTACTCTACTAGAAGGAACACGTGTCTCGCTTTTAGAATGAGACAGATGAACTCCGAGATCTATGGCATAATGTCGTTGGTGCCAACCGTGGCGTTCGAGATCCTCCTTCTCGCCTTTACCATTGTCAAAGTGATCAAGCATGCTAAATCGTCGCGCTCACACCCCAGCTCAACAATTGTTTGTGGTCTTCCATTTCAATCTGTCCTCGAAACTAATTTAGGTCCCCCTAGATGCGAGTAGTAATGCGTGATGAAATTCTGTACGTGAAATAATGCATATTATATGCCACATTCTTACATAGCCGCATCGCAGGTGGTTTTTTGCCATCGTAAGTCCGCCATAAGCCCTCAAGTTTGCGTTTCAAATTATCGCCCGTAGGTCATGACAAGAATGTCGCTGATGATATCCTGGATCGCGTTCCCGACTGCTTTGATGAGCGTTCCTATTAATGCAGAATGGGGTTTGGAGTCGGTGTAAGAGTGCTTTCGTTGGTCTTTCTCTCTCGTATCTCAACGCTCCGACAGACTAATATCTCGCTTCTCCCTCAACTTGCGGTCTATTTACGAGCCCAGACAGTCTACAGTAGGAAACCGATCTGTACCCTCCACGCTCTCCCCTATTCGCACACACCCCTTTTGGAGACGAAAGATGCCTGTTACAACGGGCTTCTCCGACGGATTAGGGACGGAAACGGCCGTCTACGGCCGGTTTCACCCTAGAAATGAGGGAAATATTTCAGAGGCAGTGACGGTCGACCTAGAACTTGCGATAGTGTCGCAAACTCAACAGGGTGGGGATGTGCATGACACGAAGCCGATTGCTGGTCTGACTCCACCAGAAAATAAATTAGCGCTATGAAGGGGACGTTGACATTAGAGTCAACGTTGTCTCTCGGCAACGTCGAGGTCTTCATATTCAAACATGAGGGGAAAAGGGATAATAGAGTACAAAATCCTCTCGTATTCGTAACTATAGGTCGGGTCATATATATCAGTGTGTGATAACGGTATGACTATAGTCTGTTTCATAGCGACGCGCGTAATAATTATTGTCTGTGGTATAGCAGTGCCACATCGTCTCCAACAATTAGGAATAACAATGAGATGCGGGCATGGCAGACGTATGGAACCTCACCGAAAATTAACCCTCGATAATCAACACACAACTCAGACCCAAGAGGGTTCTCGGCGTCGGCTTGAAGGGTAGTCTTTGCCTGATTGATGCTTGTCGAAGTTTCCTTATGAGAGTCCTACCGCTTACGTAACATAAGCTGTTGGTGGGATATGCCTCATCACACGGTTACGTATGTTGTTGTATTCTGTTTGGCCATCCCCATTTCCCCATTTCCCCACGATCGCGCATGGACATGTGAAAGTGGAACTTCTCTGTATTTATAGCGCGCATCTCAGGGGACAAACCTTCACGGTTCTGTCCCTTCTGAGCTGCGCATAGGTGTGTTATATATTTATACGGTTCTGTCCCTTCTGAGCTGCGCATAGTCCCTCAACATAAGCTCCGTTATTGCTTGGGCACGGGGGCTCGGTGGAAACAAAGCACAATTAACCATCTTGAATCCTGTCCCCGCGTTCGTCATTTGACCCACCGTTTCGACGTGCATCTAAATACCACAGAATGACCCAAATAATGCTATAGAAAATGCTAGTTGAGGTATGGAGCCCGCTCACGAATACGACTTCATCGAATCAAAGTGTTCCAAGTCAGGATCACACGACGTGGAATATGACAGCCCTTTGGATGTCCCAAAAACCAATGCGACTGCTGGACATACCGACAAGGCCCGCGAGAATGATGAGGCTGCCTGACGTGACAGTCCGATGATTCACTCGGCCATGACGATCACGAACCTGACGGTAGCGAATATGACGATGAAGAAAGCGAGGAAGTGGATGGAGAAGACGAAGAGCCTGCGTAACCTGTTCGGAGGCGCTCCACATGGAGCTCCTCGGAATGGTTACGCGACAACAGCCTCAAAGACATACGTGTGCGGCGGTATCGCCGGGGAAGTCGAACCTCTGACTCAGGGGTGGCTTGGAAACTTTTAATGGGTTTAGTCGGTGGTCGTTCGGGCCTAATTATCAACCGTGGGGAGGAGTTGCAATGAAATCGCGGTCAGATTCGAAGATTCGAAGGTCTCCGCTAGAGGTCAACGAATTCGATGGGGAAACACTCGTTCTACAAGCCGGTAGAAGATGGTACTCCGATAGTTCTCTTGCGCGCGCGTCTACGCTCGCCGGTCGCCGGTCATGGGAAACCACGACTTAGGTCTTCTCAGTGCTAGCACCCAGACGGCTTCCCCATAGCGCGCCCGAATTGTCTCCGCGACAGAGCGCTTCGACGATTAGGCAACTTCACCCGGGGCTTCACGCCCGCTGGCTAGACCTGCGGCGCTAAGGGTAGGAGGTTAGAATACGAGTACAGGGAGGTGGAGTCGGCGATCGTCGGCGGGCGAGAGGCGAGCGGGTCGTTCAAGTCCGCCCTAATCGTTCGCGAGGCGCAAGTTCTCAATACACATCGATTCGCAAGACGTCGAGTAAGGGACCAATCACACCGACTCGTAGTTTGCGTACGAGCGGACAGCGGGGGGTACAAGGGACGCGTGGAATGTATGGTAGCGCACTTTCGGGGCCGTACAATGATATGTGCTCAAGTCAAATGTCATCGTACACAAAGTCCAGCAGATCGGGGCTGTGCGAAATCACATGCTCCGCGGCACGGCGGAAGTCGGATGTCAGGGGTCACGACGTCTAGAGCGGCGGGTAGAGGCTGGTGCGTCGGGGCGAACGGATATTGGAGGAGTTAAAATCAAGTTCTCCGACTGAGCCTCTCAAATGTGATTCGCCCATATCGACCCCCTCGTTCATCTGTTGACAGGATGATGTCACGAAGATATTGGCGCCTTTGGTGGAGGACACGGAAATCAACCACGGATGTACGAGCTATGTTGCATGATTGCAGGGGTCGTCCTTCTCTTCTCGGAGCAAGAGAAGGGCCAGAAAGGTGTACCCAGTCGGCTCTTGCCGAGTCCTTGACTGCTCATCCGCGTCCGCGTCCCTGTCTTTCTATATGTATATGTGTTGTACCTGGCCCATTATCCCACTATGCCCGTCAGGTACCCAGTACCTCGTTTTGATAGGCTTGCCCGAGTACTCGACCGGGTTGTGCTCCCTTCTCTCTTTGAAGCTTCTCACACTCTCTCTAAAGACTTTGGTTAGAAATTTCCGCGCAGCGGTGTACGACGGTCTGGTGAGCCCGCAAGGAATCCTTTGTTTGCCGGTAACAAGACGAATCATTGAAGCCATTCGCCTGAATCGTCCATCCGCATCCAGTGTCCAGGCACCGGAGCTCGAAATCCAAAAACAACTGAAAATGCCAACTTCCAAAATTTTGCGTGCAATATCCCAGCACTCACCTGTTGCCCATTTATTGTCAAGTCCCAGTTCGCTTACACATTTCCGAACGAGCTCAATACGCATCCCTCTTGCATGAAAAGCGGGCAATGAGCGGCACCATCGATGCCGCGGCAGCGGCTCAGATAGCCTATGGCCTTACATTGATGCGTTCTCTCCTCGTTATGGGCACGGTGCTGGTCATCTACGACTATCTGCTCACTCTCGATGACGAGGTCTGTCTGTCCTTTTGTATCTGCTTTCTCATACACCTTATAGCTTGTTCGCAGGTGCGCCTCATGTGGCCGGGGCCGCTTTACTGGCCAAAAGCCCTGTTCTACATCAATCGTTATGGATCCATCTTTGGACTGATATTTACCAACTACGGTTAGTAGCATAACTTCGCTGGTAGGTCCGAGCATTGAATTATTTCACGTACTAGAGGAAATGAATTTTCGACCTCCACTCACCCTCCGCGTGAGCTCATTTCCCTCAGTCTTCTCAGCCTTAATACATACTAACATTTTTAAGTTGTTTGTGTCATTTTTCATATTTACCAGCGTTTTGTGTGCTTAACGAGATATCAGTTGCCAAATCTACAACTGGTTGACGATGGTAGTTTATATAACGAGGTTTCTAGCAGGGACAGGTGATTTCCTGTATACCTAATACTGCAGTGATGACTAAGTGATTGATAGCATTGCTCTGTTTGCGCGTGGTTGCTCTCTACGGCGGTGTGCGATGGGTGAAATGGCTTGTGTGGATTGGGTTCGTGCTCTGTTACGGGCTGCGGTTGGGTCTCAATATTGCTGGTACCTATTACTTCGTCGGTGAGCACATGATTTTCATGAGGAATGACATTAATGGCTGACTTTCTGATATTCATGGAGAGAGCCTGATTTACTCTTCTGAATGGGACCTGTGTCTCTCCTTTGGAACGAGAGCGATGAACGACAAGGCCTTTGCCATATTGTTGTTGGTACCAACCGTGGCGTTCGAGGTCCTCCTTCTCGCCCTCACCATTGTCAAAACGTTCAAGAATGCTACATCCTTGCGTTCACACCCCGGCTCATCAATTGTTTGTGTGATCCTCCATTTCAATTTGTCCTCGAAACCAATCTAAGTCCCCCAGATGCGAGTAATACTGCGTGATGAAATTCTGTATGTGGAATAATTGCATATTTTGCGCTACATTCTTACATGACTGCATCGCAGGTGGTTTGCTGCTATCGTAAGTCCGCCATAAACCCCCAAGTTTCCGTTTCAAATTATTGCCCGTAGGTCATAGCAAGAATGTCGCTGATGATATCCTGGTTCGCATTCCCTCCTGCTTTAATCACTGTTGTTATTGATGCAGAATGGGGTTTGGAGTCGGCGTAAGAGTGCTTTCGTTGGCTTTTCTCTCTCGTGTCTCAACGCCCCGACAGACTCATATCTCGCTTCTCCCTCAATTTGCGGTCTGCTTACAGTGACGGTCATCCCACAGTAAGAAGCCGATCTGCGCCCTCCACGTTCTCCCCTATTGGCATACGACCCTACTGGAGACGAAATATGCCTGTTACAACGGGCTTCTCCGACGGATTAGAGACGGACACGGGCGTCTTCGGCGGGTTTCCCGATAGAAATGAGGGAGATCTTTCAGAGGGAGCAACAGTCGAGCTAGAACTTGCGATAGTGTCGCAAACTTAACAGGGTGGAGATGAGCATGACATGAAGCCGATTGCTGATCTGACTCCACCAGAAAATAAATTGGCGCTATGAAGTGGACGTTGACACTGGAGTCAACGCTGTCTCTCGGTAACGTCGAGGTCTTCAAATATGAGGGGAAAAGGGATGATCGACTATAAAATTCTCTCGTATTCGTAACTATAGGTCGGGTTATGTACATCAGTGTGTGATAACGGTATGACTATGGTCTGTCATATATAGCAACGCGTGTAATAATTATTGTCTGTGGCATAGCAGTGCCACATCGTCTCCAACAATTAGGAATAATGGGCATGGCAGACGTATGGAACCTCACCGAAAACCCTCAATAATCAACACACATTTCAGACTCAAGAGGGTTACCTTCTCGGCGTGGGCTTGAAGGGTATTCTTTGCCTGATTGTTGCTTGTCGAAGTTGCCTTATGAGAGTCCGACCGCGTACGTAACATAAGTTCCGTTATTGCTTGGGCATGGCACGGGGGCTCGGTGGAAACAAAGCACAACTATCTTGATCTTGAATCCGCATCTAAATACCACAGAATGACCCAAATAATTCTATAGAAAATGCTAGTTGAGGTATGGAGCCCGCTCACGAACACGACTTCATCGAATCGATCAAAGTGTTCCATGTCAGGATAGAGGATGAACACACCGGTCCACACGACGTGGAACATGACAGCCCTTTGGATGTCCCAAAAACTAATACGACTGCTGGACATACTGACAAGGCCCGCGAGAATGATGCGGCTGCCCAGTCGGATGATTCACACAGCCATGACGATCACGAACCTGACGGTAGCGAATATGATGATGAAGCAAGCGAGGAAGTGGATGGAGAAGACGAAGAGCCTGCGTAACGAGGTTCGGAGGCGCTCTACATGGAGCTCCTCCGAATGGTTACGCGACAACAGCCTCAAGGGCATACGTGAACCTCAAACTCAGGGGTGGCTTGGAAACTTTGCATGGGCTAATCTAGTCCGTGGTCGTTCGGGCCTAATTATATTAAGCGGACATCGGGAGGGTGTCTTTACAACAAGGGACGCGGGTGGAATGTATAGTAGCGCAGTTTCGGAGCCGAACAATGATATGCGGTCAAGCCAAATGTCATCATACACAAAGTCGGCAGATCGGGCTGTGCGGGGCGGAAGCTACGTGCTCCGCGGCACGGTTCCTACAAGCTCCGGGCGCTTTGAGGGGCCGACGCGGGTTTGGGGGAACAGTGGGGGCATGAATACAACTCGGGAAGTCGGAAGTCGGGGGTCCAGAGCGGCGGGTGGAGGCTGGTGCATCAACCGCGGATGTACTGTACGAGCTGTGTTGCTTGATTGCAGGGTCGTCCTTCTCTTCTCAGAGCAAGAGAAGGGTCAGAGAGGTGTACCCAGTCGGCTCTTGCCGAGTCCTTGACTACCATCCGCGTCCCTGTCTTTCTATATGTGCTGTACCTGGCCCATTAGCCCACTATGCCCGTCAGGTACCCAGTACCTCGTTTTTGATAGACTTGACCGAGTACTCGACCGGGTTGTGCCCCCTTCTCTCTTTGAAGCTTCTCTCTCTCTAGCTCCTAAAGACTTTGCATGGTTAGAAATTTCCGCGCAGCGGTGTTCGACAAGAGCAATCGTTTCTGTTCGGTCTGTTGGGGCCCGCAAGGAATTCTTTGTTTGCCGGTCATGAGTGGGTACCCTCTGATACAAGACGAATCATGAAGCCATTAGTTTGAATCATGCATCCGCATCCAGTATCCAGGCACCGGAGCCCGAAAGTCAAAAATGACTGAAACTGCCAACTTCTGAAAGTTTGCGTGCAATATCCCAGTACTCACCTGTTGCTTATTTATTGTCAAGTCCCAGTTCGCTCACACATTTACGAACGAGCTCAATACCCATCCATCTTACATGAAAAGCGGGCAATGAGCAGCACCATCGATGCCGCGGCAGCGGCTCAGTTAGCCTATGGTCTTACATTGATGCGTTCTTTCCTTGTGATGGGCACGGTGTTGGTTATCTACGACTATCTGCTCACTCTCGATGACGAGGTCTGTCTGTCCTTTTGTGTCTGCTTTCTCATACACCTTATAGCTTGTTCGCAGGTGCGCCTCATGTGGCCAGGGCCGCTTTACTGGCCAAAAGCCCTGTTCTACATCAATCGTTATGGATCTATCTTTGGAATGATATTTACCAACTACGGTTAGTAGCATAACTTCGCTGGTAGGGTCCGAGCATTGAAGTATTTCACGTACTAGAGGAAATGATTTTTCGACCTCCACTCACCCTCCGCGTGAGCTCCTTTCCGTCAGCCTCCTCAGCCCTAATACATACTAACGTTTTTAAGTTGTATGCGTCATTTTTCATATTTACCAGCGTTTTATGTGCTTAACGAGATATCAGTTGCCAAATCTACAACTGGTTGACGATGGTAGTTTATATAACGAGGTTTCTAGCAGGGACAGGTGATTCTCTGCATACCTAATACTGCAGTGGTGACTAAGTGATCGATAGCCTTGCTCTGTTTGCGCGTGGTTGCTCTCTACGGCAGTGTGCGATGGGTGAAATGGCTGGTGTGGATTGGGTTCGTGCTCTGTTACGGGCTGCGGTTGGGCCTCAATATTGCTGGTACCTATTACTTCGTCGGTGAGCACATGATTTTCATGAGGAATGTCATCATTGATTGACTTTCTGATATTCATGGAGAGAGCATAATTTACTCTTCTGAATGGGACCTATGTCTCTCCTTTGGAACGAGAGCGATGAACGACAAGGCCTTCGCCATATTGCCGTTGGTACCAACTGTGGCATTCGAGGTTCTCCTTCTCGCCCTCATCATTTTCAAAGTGTTCAAGAATGCTAAGCCGTTGCGCTCACACCCCGGCTCATCAATTGTTTGTGTGATCTTCCATTTCAATTTGTCCTCGAAAACCAATCTAAGTCCCTCAGATGCAAGTAGTAATGCGTGAACAAATTCTGTACGTGGAATAATGCATATTATGCGCCACGTTCTTACATAGCCGCATTGCAGGTGGTTTTTTGCCATCGTAAGTCCGCCATAAGCCCTCAAGTTTGCATTACAAATTATCGCCCGTAGGTCATAGCAAGAATGTCGCTGATGATATCCTGGTTCACGTTCCCTCCTGCTTTAATAACTGTTTTTATTAATGCAGAATGGGGCTTGGAGTCGGCGTAAGATTGCTTTCGTTGGCTTTTCTCTCTCGTATCTCAACGCCCCGACAGACTCATATCTCGCTTCTCCCTCAACTTGCGGTCTGCTTACAATGAAGGACAGCTCATTGTAGGAAGCCGGTCTGTACCCTCCACGTTCTCCCCTATTGGCACGCAACCCTACTGGGGACAGATAAGTGTTACAATGGGCTTCTCCGACGGACTGGAGACGGAAATGGGCGTCTACGGCAGTTTTCCCCATAGAAATGAGGAAAATGTTCCAGAGGCAGCTACGGTCGACCTGGAACTTGCGACAGTGTTGCAGACTCAACAGGGTGGAGAGGAGCATGACATGAAGCCGATCGTTGATCTAACTCCACCAGAAAATAAATTGGCGCTATGAATATGAGGGGAAAGGGATAATCATTTCCAAAATCCTCTCGTTTTCGTAGTTATAGGTCGGGATATATACATCAGTACGTGATAAAGGTATTGTCCCATGACAAAGCGCGCAATAATCATTGTCCGCGGCATAGCAGTACCACATCGTCTCCAACAATCAGTAAGATGCGGGCATGGTAGACGTACGGAACCTTACTGAAAACTCCCGACATTCAGACCGGAGAGGATTCTCGGCCTCGGCTTGAAGGATATTCTTTGCCTTGTCTAAGTTGCCTTTCTGAGCGTCCGACCGCTTGCGTAACATAATTTCTTAGTTGGAAACAAAGCACAACCATCTTGAACCCTGCCCCCGCATTCGTCATTTGACCCACCGTCTCGACGTGCGTCTAAATTGCACAAAATGGCCCAAATGATGCCATAGAAAATGCTAGTCGAAGTATGGAGCCCGCTCACGAATACGGCTTCATCGAATCAATGGGGTCCGAGTCCAGTCGACATATGACAGCCCTTTCGATGGCCCAAAGGCGAATACGACATACCGACGAGGCTGCCCAACCGGCCGATCACGAGCCTGACGGTAGCGAATATGACGACAACGATGAGGTAAGCGAGGAAGATGGAGAGGACAAAGGGTCTATACGAGCGGATGGGGGGCGCTGCTCGGAATTCTTCGAAACTGGATAGGATAGCGTCGGTGCGTTGTGCGTTGGAAATGACTCTGTCGTGAGTAGCATTATACTGGAGACTATTACGGCTTCCCCGCCAATGTACCGCACTAGCTCGGCAGTGGTGAATTTGGGTTCAAGTTGTCAGACACTGAACCTCAGCTGGTGAGCAAACCGCTCCGTCAAATGAAAAAATGTAGTGTATTCATATAAGCATAAATATATAAGGTCCTTGTGAGAGGGCTGCAACGCCTTAGGGTCCACAAATTCCGATGAATCACAAAACTGAAAAAGGGTGAGATATATATGGGACAAACATCACGCAAAACACATGAAGAGAGACCAAACAAAATACGTAATAGTGTGATGATTTGATAAGAAGTGACGTCCCCCACCGTGTCGGATCGGAACAAGAAGGAAACTGCCCAGCCCGGCGGCCATGCATATCTTCTCCGTGTCCGTGTCCCTGCTTTCTATAATTCCATATTTGTGTTCTATTTGGCCCGACTATGCAACGAACGAGACACGTCAGGTACCTCATTGTGATAGGCTAGCCTGAAAACTCGACCGAGTTGTCCTTTAAGCCTCTCTCTATAATAAAGACTTTAGTCAGAATTCCCATGCGGCAGTGTACGACAAGAACAATTATGTGTGGTCTGTTGGGGCCCGCAAGGATACAAGACGAATCATGAAGCCTTTATTTTTAATCGTCCACCCGCATCCAGTATCCAGGCACCGGAGCTCGAAATCCAAAACAACTGAAATTGCCAACTTTGCGTCCAATATCCCATTTCATCACTTGATGCTTATTTATTGTCAAGTCCCAGTTTGCCCACACATTTCCCACCCCTTTCCGACGAGGTCAACACGCATCCCTCTTGCATGACAAGCGAGCAATGAGCAGCACTAGCGATGCCGCGGCTGTCGCTCAGGTAGCCTATGGTATCTCGTTGATGCGTTATCTCTCCATAATGGGCATGGTGCTCGTCATCTACGACTATCTGCTCACTCTCGATGACGAGGTCCGGCTGATCTTTTCATATCTGCTTTTTCATACACCTCACAGCTTGTTCGCAGGTGCGCCTCATGTGGCCGGGGCCGCTTTACTGGCCAAAAGTCCTGTTCTACATCAATCGCTATGGATCCATCATTGGAATGATAGCTTGCAACTACCGTTAGTAGCGTCACTTCGCTGATAGATCCGAGCATTGAAATATTTCACGTACTAGAAATTTTGAACCTCCGACCTCCACTCTCCCTCCGTGTGAGATCCTTTCCCTCAATCTTCTCAGCCCTAATACATACTAACATTTTTTAAGTTGTCTGTGTCATTCGTCATTTTACCAGCGTTTTGTGTGCTTAACGAGATATCAGTTGCCAAATCTACACCTGGGTGTCGATGGTACTCTATGTAGTGAGGTTTCTAGCAGGGACAGGTGATGTTTTGTACACCTAATACCGCAGTGATGACTAAGTGATTGATAGCCTTGCTCTGTTTGCGCGTGGTTGCTCTCTATCACCATGTGCGATGGATGAAATGGCTGCTGTGGATTGGTTTCGCGCTCTGTTACGGGCTACGGTCGAGTATGAATTTTGCTACTACCTTTTTCTTCTCGGGTGAGTACATGATTTTCATGAAGAATGACATTATTAGTTGACTTTCTGATATATATGGAGAGAGCCTAGTTTACTCTTCTCAATGGGACCTATGTCTCTCATTTGGAACGAGAATCGTGAACCACAAGGCCTTTGCCATAGTACCGTTGGTGCCAACCGTGGCGTTCGAGATCCTCCTTTTCGCCCTCATCATTGTCAAAGTGTTCAAGAATGCTAAGTTGTTGCGCTCACACCCCAGCTCACCAATTGTTTGTGTGGTCTTCCATTTCAATTTGTCCTCGAAACTAATTTAAGCCCCCAGATGCGAGTAGTAATGCGAGATGAAATTCTGTACGTGGAATAATGTATATTATGCGCCACGCTCTTACATGGCCGCATCGCAGGTGGTTTTTTGCTATCGTAAGTCCGCCAGACGCCCCCAAGTTTGTGTTTCAAATTATTGCCCGTAGGTCACAGCAAGAATGTCGCTGATGGTATCCTGGATCACGTTCCCTCCTGCTTTGATATCTGTTGCTATTGGTGCGGAATGGGGTTTGGAGTCGGCGTAAGAGTGCTTTCGTTGGCTTTTCTCTCTCGTATCTCAACCCTCCGACAGACTCATATCTCGCCTCGCCCTCAACTTGCGGTCTGCTTGCAGTCACGCACATTCCACAGTAGGAAGCCGATCCGTATCCTCCCCTGTTCGCGCACACCCCTACTGGGGACGGGAGATCCATCTTACAACGGGCTTCTCTGACGGATTGGAGACGGAAACGAGCGTCTACGGCAGTTTTCCCCATGGAAATGAGGAAAGTGTTCCAGAGGTAGCGACAATCAACCTGGAACCTGCGATGGTGTCGCAAACTCAACGGGGTGGAGATGAGCACGACACGAAGCCGATTGCTGATCTGACTCCACTAGAACTAAGGTGACGCTGTGAAGTGGACCTTGACATCAGAGTCAACGTTGGGCTTCCAGCACCGTTGAAGTCTTCAAATATGAGGGGGAAAGGGATAATCGCCTACGAAATCCTCTCGTATTCGTAACTATAGGTCGGGTTATATACATAAGTGTGTGATAACGGTAAGGCTATCGTCTCTGTCATAGCAACGCCCGTAATACTTATTGTCCGTGGCATAGCAGTGCAACTTCGTCTCCAACAATCAGGAATAACAATACGACACGGGCATGGTAGACGTATGGAACCCCACCGAAAATTTAACACGAATGAAGGACTATTGGTTATTTTGTACGAATTTCAGGGTGCCTCGGCTTGAAGGGGATTCTTTACCTGATTGTTGCTTGTTGAGGTTGCCTTTATAAGAGTCCGACTGCTTGCGTAACATAATTTCGTAGTGCTCGGGCACGGTGGAAACAAAGCACAACCATCTTTGACCCTGTCCCCCGCGTTCCTCATTTGACCCACCGTCTCGACCCGTGTCTAAATGCCACAAAATGGCCCAAATAATGCTATAGAAAATGCTAGTCGAGGTATGGAACTCGTTCATGCAGGCGACTTCATCTAATCAAAGTGTTCCAAGTCAAGATAGAGGATAAACACACCAGTCGACACGACGTGGAATACGACAGCCCTTTGGATGGTCCAAAACCTAATACGACTGCTGGACATACCGACGAGGCCGGCAACAATGACGAAGATGCCCAGTCGGATGATTCACGCGGGCATGACGATCACGAGCCTGATGGTAGCGAGTATGACGAAGAAGAAGAAGAAAGCGAGGAAGGGGATGGAGAAGACGAAGAGCCTGCTCTCAAATACGAGCGAATGGGCGGCGCTGCTCAGGAATTCTTCGAAACCGGAAAGGATAGCGCCAGTGCGTTGTGCGTTGGAAATGACTCTTTCGTGAGTAGCATTGTACTGGAGACTATTGCGGCTTCCCTGTCAGTATACCGCACTCGCCCTATATTGGCATCCCTAGTTAGGGTGTGCGCTTTGGCCCAAGGCTACTTTCAACGCTGTAAGGAAAGTGGCTGTATACTTCCAGAGATACTTTTTTCCTCATGATCTAATCGATTTTGATTCATTCCTCGTTTCTTATCTGATTTATCTTGGCACTAATGGTCTCATAGGCAATAGGGACTCACAATGGCCTTGTACACGTTATCTCGTTTACTGGTGCTCGCATCAAAACTTATCGGCCGCACACTGCTAGCGTGATAGACATGTGTATGGACGAGACTGGGGACATTATTGGAACCGCTGGAGTCGACGGACAAGTTCTCGTACACACGTTATCGACAAGTGAATCAATTGGCCACAACTTCAAGCGGCCCATGCGAACTATTGCACTCGAACCGGGTTACGCGACAAAAGCATCAAAGGCATATGTGTGCGGCGGTATGGCCGGTGAAGTCGTACTTCAATCTCAGGGGTGGCTCGGAAACTTTGGCATGGGTTTAGTCGGTGGTCGTTCGAGCCTAATTATCAACCGTGGGGAGGAGGGCGATGGACCGATATGGTTAGCGCGGTGGAGGGGTGATCGGATAGCGTGGGCCAATGACACTGGAATCAAGCTCTACGACTGCACCTCTCAAATACGATTCGCCCATATCGACCGACCGCCGGAGAGCCCTCGAGCCGACTTGTTCAAGTGTACCCTCTGTTGGCAGGACGATGTCACGCTCCTGGTTGGGTGGGCAGATGCCATTACTATCGTCCGAATAAGACCCCGACCTGGTTCGATATCAACTAGTATGGGCGCCTTGGGTGGAGGACACGGAAATCAATCACCCTTGATTGCGGAGGTGCAAGCTGTGCTCAAGGTGGATTGCATGATTGCGGGAGTCGTTCCTCATCCACTACCGGTGTCGGAACAAGAGAAGGATCAGGAAGGAAAGAGAATAATCGCTTCCTCATCAAGCCGCAACTCTCTCACCTCAAGGACACATACACCTACACCAATGTCCTGCTTCCTCGTTCTATCTTACATACCACCTGACTCTACCTTTGAAGATGAGGCGATCGCGGATCGAGATCAGCAAAAACGCAAGGCTGCAAACCCACCAGAACTGACGCTAATTTCTCGCAGCGGAAATGAGCTGGGAGGGGACGTGTTGCCGATGCGGGGTCACGAGATTTTCGGGTGCAATGACTATGTGCTCGCGGAGGTGGATCGGCCCTTGTCTGTCCCAGAGTACGAACGAACGCCACAAGTTGGTGGACTTGGAACCAGCGGCGGCGTCGGTGCTGCCGAGGGTCGGTTCTACCTCGTCCTCAGTCCGAGGGGGATAGTGATTGTACGTGCGAGGGATAGGAGAGACCACGTTGATTGGTTGGTTGAGAAGTACCGATATGAAGAGGGGTTGAAGGAGATCGAGGTGATGGAACGGGATGGCTGGACCGGGCTTGATCGGGATGGCGTTGGGAGGAAGTACCTCGATTGGTTGTTCGATAGTGAGGAGTGGGAGGTGGCCGCGAAGGCCTGCCCGGCAATTCTCGGCAATAACGCCAAAGCTTGGGAGGAGTGGATTTTTCTGTTTGCGCAGAAACTGCAGTTACAGGTTAGTCGAGTAGAAAAGGTCATCACACGAAAGTGCTCAGGTTTCTTCAGGCAATCGCGCCTTATGTCCCGATCACCTCACCTCAACTTAGCAAGCTCTGTTATGGGATGATTCTCGCCTACTACTTGGCCCACGATAGAGAGGTGATGTCCCTATTGCTCTTTATTATCATATTTCAACCAACTCATCGCACAGGCGCTTCTTCGGACTATCAAAGAATGGCCGAGCAACATCTATGACGTTCAATCTCTGATTGTCGCTATCCTTCCTGAACCACAAACTAGAGTCTTGATGGAGTGCCTGGCGGAGCTCTACATTGCGAACCGTCAGCCTGGTCAAGCATTGCCTTACTTCCTTCGATTGCGACGACCAAACGTCTTTCAACTCATTCAAGATAATAACCTGTATACAGACGTGCAAGGGCAGGTTCTACTTCTTGTAGAGTTTGACCAGGAACTCATTGAGACAAGACGGAAAGCTGGAGAAAAGGAGGGAAAACTTGAGGAGAAGATCGTGGATCGCGGGCAGGCTATCGACTTGTTGGTTAATTACACACAAAGTATACCAGTAAGTTCAATCCGTGCTCGATATCTGCGGGCACTGAGCGTCGTGCAGATGTCCCGAGTCGTGCAGCAACTCGAAGCTCGACCATATTTTCTTTACCTGTATTTGGATGCCTTATTCGAACGTGACCGGCATCTCGGTTCTCAATACGCTGATCGCCAGGTTCGTCCTATCGATGGTTAGTGGAAGTAGAGGTTGCTCATAACTCGTCCCAGCTCGAACTGTATGCGGAGTATGCACCAAGGAAATTGGCGGACTTTTTAAGAGCTAGCAGCTACTACCAACCCACGGAGGTTTGTACCGATCTATTACTATGTACAGGAGCTGATGTCGTCGGAGTAGGCATACCAAATATGTGAGAAACGCGATCTCGTTCCGGAAATGGTGTATCTGCTGGGGAGGATGGGTGATAATAAGGGTGCCTTGAACCTCATTATCGAACGACTGGGTGATGTCCATCGAGTTCGTGTTTAAAGTGTGCCCCGCATCGCCAGCCAATGCTTACCTCTAGTACAGGCGATCGACTTTGCTAAAGAACAACACGACGACGACCTTTGGGAGGATCTGTTACGGTACTCTGAAACGCGACCTGCCTTTATTAAGGGCCTCCTCGAAAATGTCAGCACGGAGATCAACCCTATTCGACTTATTCGTCGGATTCAAAATGGACTTGAAATCCCAGGGCTGAAAGAGGCCTTGATTAAGATCCTACAAGACTTCAATCTGCAAATTGGAATGTTGGAGGGGTGTCAACAGGTACTGGGGACCGACTGCACCGAGTTTGCGGAGAGGTTAATGCACGGGCAAGCGAAGGGATTCTTGTTAAGTGGCAAGTACAATGACTTTGCTTCGTGATGTCAGCTTACTCCTGTTCCCTCCAGGTGCTACACCCTGTCCTATCTGTGGCCAAGCGCTGTACCAAGGCTCGCAGAGCGTCGCTCTATTATTTTTATGCCGGCATGCCGTACACTCGCATTGTGCCAGTGGAGGAGATGGGCTACCAAGACAGTTTGACAACTCATTTGTTGCGCTTTCGGGCTTCGGAGTGAACGATGGACGCAGCATTAGCGCAAAGATTGCATTGTACGTCAGATCATTTCCATGCGATCATATTCTACTTGTACTGAGCTATCTCCTAGTGCTGCGATGGTGCGAGCCCGAATCGACCAAGGTTGTCCTGTTTGCCATCGGGCCCAACAAGGCGAGGGCTCAGGCATTCCCGCGACTTTATCCCGACTACAATCGCATCACACTCACCCCCGGATCCGTCCACCGGTGATATCTCAATAATCTCCAGTATTTAACGGGTCGTCTGCTTTGGTTTCTGGTTCATGATGGTGTTCAGTGGAATTCTGTATACATTGTGCTCTCTATTGGTCCCACTTCCATTCGGTTTGCAAGGATGAGGAATGTGCCCGGGGCCCATACTCAATTCTCGCGTTTCGCTGCATTTGTGACTTCCTTACGGGTTCGACCTCCAACTCGACTACTTTCGATTTCTCACATGTTCGCATGTTACGTCGGTGGCCTATTCACGGGTCATACGAATATACAAGTAATGTTCGCCGGTGACACTTCCAGGATGGGATACGGCCGTTTCAATGGTTGACCGTGGTTGCATCGCTCTGAAATGTGTCTTCCCTAGTGTACCACAATGTTTAACATTACTCAATGATTGTTATTGGTACGGCCCTCTCATTGCTATAATGGCTCAGTTGGAACCCTGCGTGCTCACATGAGGAAGGCATAGGGCTTTTGGAAGCCTATAATTTCGAATGTGTTACTCCTTCATGAGGGGTATCTCCTTATCTGTATCACGCAGCCGATTTCGTCCAGATTTGTCTCGTGCGAATTGGGAGACCAAAGAATACAGCCTAGTAGTCTACATGCGTTTAAACGCTGTTGAAGTGGTATATCCATTTTCCTGGGAAGTGTGCCAGACTTCCCGATGATGGCCGGGAAGAAAGGTTGTCAAAACTTGGACTCGACCGCTTGGCGCCAGAAACACACGACCGCAGAAACCTCGGTGGATGATCTGATGTTAAAGCATCCATTTACGCTGTCTACGTGGAAAAGGGGCGTGTTTAGTATGGGTATCGTGTAGAAAACGATGGTGGCGTCCAGGGTGGCCTCCGAATAGGGCACATATGCTAGTGTGAGGAGTATTCGAGGTGTACATCTATCAGAGGGTGATCTCATGCTGCACTTGCGATACGGCTTAGCCTTGGAGGTTGGATGGTGATTGTAGGATCGTTTGAACAAGCTGCCCCATGAAGCCGGGAGAGAGGTTCTCGACATGTCTAGCCCTGGAAAGGCTCTGGGGATGAAGGGCGAGAGAGTAATGAGACGACGCCCAGAAATTGACGCGTCGAACGCGTCTGATTGTGGTGGGAAGTATGCTGAGCTGCTATGGTGGGACGTCGCGTACGCTTGGTGACGATTCGTATTAGAACCTCTGGAAATTTTCACTAAGGTGAGCGGGTAACTTGTTGGTGCATTTCTGTGTCCCCGACCGCGTCTCAGGGGTTAGCCCCTATGCTGACTAAGCGATTCAGACTGTCCCCGCGCGGCTTTTGAACTGACATATTGCTAGATCGTGGAGATGGTAGCATACCTTCCAACTGGCTGGTTCCACAACGGCCACAAACGCGTCGATAAAATTCGGATAAAATTCTGAAATTTCGACGTGAGCCTTCCACTCGACGTCCTAATGGCATGGCTCCGTTAGACCCGTTGGACCCGTCCTATTGGCTTCCATTTCACCTCTCGCCTAAGGGACCAAGCACCCTCGGGATCATGGCGGTAGTCCTTTGTGCTGACCACCAGCCTGCCAACCTTGGACTTGACCACCCCTTTGGTCCCGCCGTCCGCCGCGCCGCGTATCGTCCGAGTCGTATTTCATTAATCAAGCCACAGCTCTACATCTCCTCTGCACGTCATCAGTTATTTTCCAGTCCTCCATCGCCGCCAAACTTCCTATTCTCCACCGCACAACCAACCATGGTTTCCTCGCCCAGAAACCCATTCCTCGATGACTCAGGTTCGGACTCGACAGCAGCAGAACCTCTGCTGTTCCCCTCTGCAAAGACCATGCCCGCCACTCACGACCTCTTCGATGTACTCGCGAAGTCTCTAAACGACGACGACGACGGCCTCATGCGTCCACCTCCCACTCGCTATCGCACATCGTCCTACACAGAGAGAAGCATGACACCCGCCACGCCGATGACTGTCCCCCCTAGCCCCAGTTCACCCAACAAGCGGGCCCGCAAACGCGCAAGGATGGACCACGGCGACAGGTAAGACGCGTTCGAGACTCTCACGTCGTCCTTCTTCACCACCAGGAGCTGATGATATCCCCGGTGCGATCAAGGGTTTTCCAGCCGCAACGCGCTTTTGAAGAGAGTCAGCGCGCATTCCAGCAAGCAGAGGAGCCCTCGTCCTCGACCATGAGGACACACAAGATTATCCCCCATGAGTCGGATGCTGCACGAGGTTGGTGGACTCCTCTCTGTCGGTTTACCATTACACCTTCCAGCTCCGAGGGACGTCGATGGGACCAGCCAACGTTGATCGACGTGCCACATTGGCCACTCTTTATTTTCTCTGGCCCTTACTGGTCCCATGGTTTCAAAGATGCAGGTTCACTAGCCTCATTATGTCCACTTGGACCCTAAAGGGGCATTTTCAATGAATACCTCAGACAGTTCACTTGTTTTGCTTGGATATTCGTCAGGTCTAACCTACGTCAGTGACCCAACTGGTTCTACCCACAACGTTTCATCGGCTTCGAGCCGCAGCTGGATTGACACTATAATTACTCATTCTCCTGGCGCGCCTACGTTGACTATGTCCTCTAGAACAAGCGAACACAACCTTTTCTACAATGCTTTGCTCGGAGATTGAAGACCCACGTCATGGATCCCCCTCTCGAGCGTTCTCCCAAATCCGATCAGGCCCAGCCATCCCCGCTATGCCGTCTACCCCTTCTCGTAAACAAGTCCTCTCGATCTACTCGCCCTCCAAAACCGGAAGTGCAACCCCACGGAACCCAGGGCAGGATGACCCTAGTGCGCACGCATACATGGACACGCCAGTGCGCAAAGAAACGAAAGACTACCTCGAGAGCCCGCAAAAGGCGCTGAGGGTTGTGCCCAAGACACCGTATAGGGTGCTCGATGCACCAGACTTGACGGACGACTTCTACCTCAACCTTGTTGACTGGAGCTCGACCAACGTCCTTGGTGTCGGGCTTGGGTCATGTGTGTATCTCTGGAGCGCGAAGACGGCACAGGTAACCAAGTTGTGTGATCTAGGCCAGCATGACCACATCACCTCGCTCAACTGGGTACAGAAAGGAAATTATCTCGCCGTCGGCACGTTCCAAGGTAACATCCAAATCTGGGACGCCACTTCTTGCGAATGCTTGCGTGACTACCCAAACGCGCACAGTGGGCGAGTTGGCGCGCTTGCGTGGTACCAGAGCACCATCACCTCGGGTTCGCGCGATCGCGGCGTTCAGCACCGCGATGCGCGTGCGCCGGAGAAGCGTGCGTACGAGGAGCACACGGTACACAAGCAGGAAGTTTGCGGGCTGAAGTGGAACGCGCAGCTCGGACTGCTCGCGAGTGGTGGCAACGACAACAAGCTGCTCGTGTGGGACCATCGATCCAGTAAACGCAAAGGGCCCTTATGGAAGTTCCATGAGCACTCTGCGGCGGTCAAGGCCATTGCGTGGAGCCCACATAATCCCGGCGTACTCGTTTCTGGCGGCGGTACGCAAGACAAGAAGATGCGGTTTTGGAATGCGCAGATGGGAACACTACTCGCCGAGGTAGATACCGGATCTCAGGTGCGTACCGGGCTCTATGATAGGTTGGTCTGCAGAATTGAACACGATAGGATATTTTCAGGTGTGCAACCTCGTCTGGTCGAAAAACTCACAAGAACTCGTATCAACGCATGGGTACAGCAGTACCTCCGGCCAGAACCAAATCTGCATCTGGTCCTACCCGCGCATGGATATGGTCGCCACTCTTTCAGGACACACGCATCGCGTCCTGTACCTCGCCATGAGCCCCGACGGGCAGACTATCGTCACCGGTGCCGGGGACGAGACGCTCCGGTTTTGGAATGCGTTTCCGCGCGCGCAGGAGAGGCGGAGCGGTGGGGGCGGGAAAGGGATCTTAGCGGGTATGGGGGTTAGTGAGGGAGATGGAGTTGTGCGGTAGTTGGCCCGCGCGATCACGATGAATCTTATTCGTCTCTTGGCTTCGCTTCCTCTGGACTTGGTTTTTATTACGACCCGTCACGCCTCTCTGACCGATTCAACCCGACCTAACTTGGTCGTCTGTCGCTGTTCGTCCAGCTCTCGCCTCGCCTTGTTTGATTTTCCCCGACTGTTGTGTTTCCGACCACTCGGCGCACTCCACCCATTCCGCCCACTCGCATGAATTTGCATCATTTGTCGTCCGTGACCAGCTCTCCCCGCTGTATACTCTGGTGCACCACGACTTGTTCCCTCCGCCCCTACTCCCATCCTGGCTACTGTTCCCACTCCTACGTTTTGTAACACGACCGAGCCCACATAACCCACGCATTGCATCACCCCTTCAATCACCTTGCTCGGCTCTCCATTCCGGCACTCCTACTCAACGCCGCGCTACTCAGTACATACATTTCTCCCCCACACTCCCCTTCACAGTTGTCCCCCGCCTCCTCCCTTCGTCCTCATCCTCTGATACAGGTACCACGTGAATATACTTATACAATGAAGGTTGCTTCGTCGTGTTTTTGAAGCAGTGGATATCGTGCTTTGTAGCGCAATCGGACGCCAGCTACCCCCGTCTCTCCCAATCTAAGAGCAGTGCTCTAACCGCCCAGGAGGATCTTCACTTAGAATATTCACACACCAACAATAGTTTGCTCACCATACTTACCGTTAGCGTTGAAAATTTCGCCTCGAATATTCGGCGCGACGTCAACCCCAAAATGTCGATCTTCAGGCCGCCGATCTCCTAATGATATGATCCTGAATGTAGGGTGTTTTTCTCGGCATAAGGATAGGGCAAGCGATGATAGGAGCGAAATAACTACCATGCATATTGCGAGTTGGGAAGGGTAGCGGTGACACATGGTGCTTTGAATGCCCCTAGCGGCCATTCACGTACCCTACTACAGCAGACAGAAGCCCCGATTAACCAGACTAACCGCATAGGCCGTCAAACGCTGAGAATGCACACTTCAATCAATTCATATAGCAATTTCACAACCCATTAGTACGGGATACCTAAGTGCAAGGAATTGTCTAAGAGTAGCCTGGTCCAGGACGTACGTTTGTTTGAATACCAAATCGGAGTGTACAGTAGCCGCTGTGGACACACCCTAAGTCTAAGGATGAGCCACGAGATACGCTAGAGATTCTTGAAACCGTCCCAACGACTCGGCCGCGCAAAAGGAGCGCCTACCTTATTTGGCGCTTGGCGCCCGCGAACCATCTACCCTTGGCCCGCAACCATTTCTGCCGCAGACGGCCTGAGCTCCTTTGACTCGACAATTTTCTAACCGTAATCATGTTGATCAAGGTCAAGGTCAGTACAGTAACCTACCTTACTTTTTCTTAATTTCCCTTGATGGCTGACGTTGTTCGCCACCGTCTTTCCATAGACGCTGACTGGGAAGGAGGTAATCGCCGCGACCATTGCTTATCCTGCATCATATGACTTACGATAGCATCGCGTATGACGCGCAGATCGAGCTCGATATCGAACCTGCAGATAAGGTGACACCTCTTTACACACGCGACGAATGGCAATATGCTAAACCCGTACATTTGCCTTCTTCGATTACTTTCGTTCCGACAATAATGCGACATTGTGAATTATGACGACCAGATTACGCGCATCAAGGAAAAGGTCGAGGAGCAGTCTGGTGTTCCTCCACAACAACAACGGTTAATTTTCTCCGGTCGTCAGCTGTAAGTCACAAGCTCCGGACTCTTGTCCACCTATACAGTGGCTAGCCCGGTGCCCTAGTTTTCAACTTCCTCGCCACTGCTCTGTTCGAAAGGAGGGTGTCTGACACGAATATTCACAGAGCCGATGAAAAGACCGCGGAAGAAGCATCCATTGTAACAGGTTCCACACTCCACTTGGTCCTTGCCCTTCGAGGCGGAGCTCTCTGAGAACGGCCCGTCGACCCGTACTCGTCGTGATTTGTGCTGCTCTAGATCAATCCATAAATAGTTCTATCATATTCTTTCCTGTCCCTGAACATGTGCTGAAGGGGCTTATACGTCTTCTAGATAATGATGGGTAAGATTAACATGTCGAACACCTTGGTCTCCTTCCATCCCGCTGCCTTCCTAGGCTATCCATTTGTACCAGATATCATTAAGAATATTGCGCCAGTAACAAGGTTTCAAACACCTCGCGTTGGTGGCCAACCTCGCATCCCAAACGGACAGGTGCGCGCTAGCGCATTGGCTCAAACTGGACTACGCATATTCCTGCTTGGGGGATACCACACTTGCGTCGTTTTCACTATCATCTGTTCAGACTATTCTACACTACATCTCTCTTACATCCGATATGACGGAACTAGCTTCAAGCAGCTCTGCAAACCATAAGCTGGGCTTCGATCTGCTCAGTGCCACCTTCTATAAACCCGCCCAACTGGCGTATAAGAGTTCCCGCCTTTGGCACCTCGAATCGCTTCTTCTTAATCGGGGATAGCACTCGTATGTCTTGTTCACTCCGGGCATATGGTCGATGTGACCTGACAAAAGTACATGCCGCTGGGTTCGGTTCAGTTCAACGATGGAGAAACCGAGCGAATCGCTTCTTGCAACAACGCACGGTCAAAGGCGCTGAATTTCACTATCTATATTCACCTTGCAGGCTCACTGACGCCCATATCCGACTTGCTCTTGGTCTTTTATTCTAGGTTCGTTAGAGAGTATCAAAGTTGCCTGAGACAGCGAGTGTAATAATATCTGACGTTACTGGCGATAGGCTCGTGAAGTGATGGCCTCCCCAGTGGGAGGTGAAGGGAACACATGGGGAGATAGGTTGCTTCGGAGATTCACTTGGACGACTCGAGTTCGTTCCTGAAGATAGAATCCTTGCTCTGGGTGGGGATGAGCTACCTATACCATTGCGGAGAGAAAGGCAGACTCGCCTCGTAGAATAAAAGCATGGAAACAGTCCGCTAGTGATATCTGCTAATATCATGACGACGCGCAACGGAGTTTGATCATGCTTGCTAAATGAAGCCCAAACAGATATTGTGATGGATGTTCTGGGGCAGTTGGTTGGGGCTATTGACCCCCAGACACGGTGGAAGACCTGACAAGACCCGTCAGCTACCTGTCAGCCTAAATCAATCGGAGAGAGCTGTCATGCGCGAACTCTGTGTGTGCAGGGGGACATTAACCTCCAAGGGAGGCGCGCTTCAACTCAACATTATCACTTCCGGTCCAGGTTCATACATCCCACTCTATTACTACTCGTATATAGCATACTGATTTATTATTTGAGGTGTTATAATCTAAAGCACACTGATACAGTTTCACACATCCACGCTCCACTGCTCGGCCACTTGAGGCAGGTGTCATGCTCTTCTCTATCACAAGAAACACGTGTATACTTAACTAGTTAACAATGGAAATAATATACAGTAATACCTCAGTGAGAACACGATATGCTGATCGGCGCGTGTAACGAAACAGAAAACTGAAGCATGTTAGGACCTTGGGGCGGAATAGGACGAATGAATGAAGCCCACACGAATGGAGAATATATAGATCTACCGTCTCTTACTGTCTGGGTAGCTCAGTGGTTAGGACACCCTTCATGGATTCGAATACTGGTCCAGTCATTGAGGCACTTTGCACAAAGGAGACGGTATACTTGGATACCCCCTCGATCCTATGCTTCCAGCGTTGCCCCTCTTGATCCGATGCTACTCTGAAATTCGAGCAGGGACTATTTCTCTTCCATTTTTATGACGTCAACGTCAAATTTCACCTCATCGTTATCTTCGTCCTGCCGAGTCCTCAACTCCATTCCAATGTCCATTTCGACGGACTCCGCCTGTGGGATGTCCCTTTCATTTCGAGTGGTCACGTCGCCGTGGATGCTCGTCTCGGCTCCGAGCCCGAAGGAGAAGCCGGTTGTTAACCGACGCGGCCGTCTCCAGAAGGGGTGTGTGCGAATAGGGGAGACCACGGAGACCGCGGTTTGGCTTACTGCGGTGGACCCGCCATAGTGACAAATAGACCGCAAGTTGAGGAAGAAGCGAGAAATGAGCCTGTCGGGCGTTTGAGACAACACGAGAGAGAGCGAGGACAACAAAGGTGGACCTACGTCGACTCCACGCCCCATTCCGCATTATAAACAATATTCATCAAAAAAGCCGGAAGTGTGATGATGGATACTACGGATGCGTTGCGGACTATGGTCTGCAGGCGGAAGGCACAGTTTGAGGACAAATTCAGGATATTTGGGCCGACGTACGATTATGATAAAATATCTGTGAGGTAATTATATAAGAACTAGCTCCATAATAGTTCACAGTTCCACGTACAAAAGCTCGTGGCGCAACAACGCGCGCATCTTGGTGGACGTCAATTGGTTTCAACGACAACGCGAAATTAAGCATAACACATACGATTGGTGAGCTAGGGTGCGATTTCGATAGTGCAGCACTCCTGAATGCCTTCACCGTGGTGAGTGCGAGAAGGAAGAGATCAAGTATTGTGGGTGCCAATGCAGCTAAATACGAAATTGCTGATGCCAACTTCGCCATGCGTCGAGCGAGACATTGGCCACCCAAGGGAGAATATTCCACGCGCGCTATACATTTAAGGAAATCAGCCTACAGGGCACCTGGTGATAGATTTACTCACAACTGACGAAGATAATACCGAGGATAGCTAAAATCATGCGAGTTCCATGAAGGGCCACGAAAGCGACCCACACCAGCCAAACAACCCATCGCACATCTTTGTAAAGTGCAGCCACACGCAAACAGAGGATACCTATCAACGCTGAGTCATTAATATCGCACGATATATACGAGGATCACCTGTTGCCGCTGTCGTTCTTGCTAAATAGGCTATTCCTGTTGCCCAGACCCAAGTGCCGCAACTAATAGCTCAGTAAGCACACGACATGCCACTAGGCGAATGCAACCAAACGGACAACTGAAGCATGTTAGGACCTTGGGCGGAAAGGACGAATGAAAGAAGCTCACAGAAAAGGAAAGTGGCGGGTGAAAACCGGCAATTTCTGGTGGTCTTTCAACGCTCGGGTCTGCCAGGCCAAAGATTATGCTACTGACGGTAGTTTGAATAAATAACAGTGACAATGGATAGATAGCGATTAATGTAATATAATCCTTTTGGCAAAGTAAAGCGCCCTGGCCAAACAAGGCGAATCTAGGATGAAACAAACGATAAGGCGAAAAAATAGTACAAATACAAGAAGGTCAGACGAACCTCGTCATTCAGAGTGAGTAGACAATCATAGATGAGCAGTACAAGGGCCATCCCGGTGAAATAACGCAGCCAAACGATACCCCACATTTCCGACGCAGGAGCGTTAAACAATGGATCCTCGGTACTGTTCATTGCTTCTTTTTATGCGGGGGTGATTCGAAGAACGGGTGGAAGAGAGAAGGCGGATGCGAGTCGTAGGGTTTTATGTAATATTGGGAACAAATCAGGGTCGAGTGCTTCGTGTACAAGCGAAAGCGGTGCATGACAATAATTGATTGATGCACAAAAACGTTGACATGCACATAATATTTGTTCGTTCTTTCATGTTCCCTGCACGGTTGACGCGGCCATGGCATAATTCTCAACGTGCAACCGTGCGAAGCGAACGAGGAACTCCGAGGCGTCCGTATCATTCGGACGTACATGCAATGTATGGCCCCTTATTCCAGGTCCACTCATGTGTCCCCGCAAAATAGATATTCCATCCTTTCTTTGTGCGAGCGAAACTAATGGAAATCGACGCCTTCAATGACCCATTGGCATGATCGATGGGTTGGCCCTTTGTTCGAAGAGGGCTCAAGTACTAGGAAAGGTGGAGGGGAAGTAAGCTGGCTGCTGTACGGTGCAGGAAGGGAGTGGTAAATTAGGCATTAAGATCTCGGGTAATTCTGGGGCAATACGCAGGCCAACGATCAGTTGAGGCCTGCATCCCAAGGTCTAAGTAGCACGTTTTGATTAGGGTGAACAGGAGTTGGCACTAGTAGCTAGACTCGGTACTACTCCGAGACTTGAGCAGGGACTATCTCCTCCATTCTGATGAATTAACGCCCAATTTTACATCATCGTTATCTTCGTCTTTGCCGAGTCCTCAACTCCATTCCGATGTCCATATCGACTGGCTCCGCCTGTGGGATGTCTCTTTCATTCGAGTGGTCAGATCGCCGTAGACGCTCGTCTCGGCTCCGACCCCGAAGGAGAAGCCGGTTGTTAACCGACGCGGCAGTTTCCACCCGAGGGGATGTGTGCGAAGCGGAGACCTTACTGTGGTGGACCCGCATAGTGGCAAATAGACCGCAGGGTGAGAATTAAACAAGGGAAAAATGAACCTGTCAGATGTTTGAGACAACATGAGAGAGAACGGGGACAACGAAGGTGGACATGCGTCGACTCCACGCCCCATTCCGCATTCCGCATTAACAGCAATCAGTTTCAAAAAAGCGCGGAAGTGTGACGATGCACATTAAGGCTGCCGTGCGGACTACGGTTTCCAGGCGGTGGGCACCATTTAAGGACAAATTCAAGATATTCGTGCCGACTTACGATTATAAAAAATATCTGTGATGCAAGTATATACATAAGGATCATCCTCACAATAGCTCACCGTTTTGCATACAAAATCTCGCATCTTGGTGGACATAAAATTGGTTTAGAACTAAGCACAACAAAAACGATTGGCGAGTTACGATGCGACTTCGATAGTGCAGCACTCTTGAATGCCTTAACAATGGTGAGTGCGAGAAGGAAGAGATTAAGTATCGTGGGTGCCAATACAGCTAAATACGTAGGATCCGAACTGCGCCATGTGTCCAGGGAGACATTAACCTCCCAAGGAGGCGCGCTTCATTTAAGGAAATCGGCCTACAGGACCACTGATGATAGATCTACTCACCGAGATGAAGCAAAGATGAAGCTGATGATAGTTAAAATCATGCAAATTCCACGAAGGACCACGAAAACGACTCATACGGGCTGAACAACCAATCACACACCCTTGTAAAGTGCGGCCACGTGCAAGCAGAGTAAATCTATCAACACTGAGTCATTACTATAGTACTTCGCATAAGAGGGCCCCCTGTTGCCGCTCTCGTTCTCGCTAAAAAGGCTATTCCTGTCGCCCAGACCCAGATTCGGCAAATAATTGTTATGAAACAAGGATTAGCGGAAGGATATGACTTGATGCACGCGCGCGACAGCGGAGTATAGTA
>Ga0307515_10002498_pt1 | contig 39870 bp, 27 predicted proteins | sample 17_EM_MG_FD_194513 | JGI IMG/M metagenome (GOLD analysis project Ga0307515, IMG submission 194513) | Populus trichocarpa ectomycorrhiza microbial communities from riparian zone in the Pacific Northwest, United States - 17_EM | ecosystem: Host-associated > Plants > Roots > Unclassified | place... | reverse complement strand
GTGAGTAATTGATGAACGACAGGAGCTCGTGCCCAATGGGGATGCCAACGGCGCCAATGGCTACACCAACGGGTACGCCAAACTGAGGTAGGACAAGTTGACATATTGATTGGAGGGCGAGAAAAAGGCGCGTCTGACAACAGGAACTTTATTTTCGAGTCCCAGGATCAAGGAAGCCGTTGTGTGCATAGAACTGGAGCCGTTAGTCAAGCGTTGGGGTCCGTTTGTGCGTGATTCAACAATAATTTTTAGAATTCTTGATTGGGTTTCAGAGGTCTTTGCTATCCCTGGAGCTGGTAGCGTCCTACGACCGTGCGCAGAACACCAAAACACTATAATCAAAAGTATGCGTATTACCTACATGGATTCAAATATTATGCATCAATCAACCATGCCTTCCAATCGTACTTCCAATGATATAGACCTTGTTCCACCAACTTAACATTCAATTCCATCGACTCGGAAGGCCAAAGAACCCCCGCAGCTGTGGCCGTTGCCCTCCTTCGAGCCTTTATATATCACGAATTTTAACAACCATGGCACCCTAAATCTTCCTCTAAATTCGTTGCTTGCAAAATTCCGTTCTATAAAAACGATAAATATTAGTTGCCTTATCTTAAACGACTTAACTCCAAAGATTGGGTGTATATGGTAATTGTATATGGAAATCAGCAGATTCTACGACCATCACAGAGCCTTGATCCTATTGATCCTATTGGCTAGTTCTTATCGATAACTGTAGGACGAATTGTACCAGCCTAAGGGATAGTATGGTAATTCAGTTGTTGCTAGAGGACTGCGGGAATCACCTCCCTTTGTGCCCTTGTTGCTTCCTTCTTCTAAATTCCCAATTACTTGGATTTTGATCCAACAGATATGATCGTTTCGAAGATGCTTGAATGATCGTCGTGATAGTCGTTTATTAACAGGCTGAAGTGATGGAAGAAAGCGAGTACCAAACTTTTCAGAGTGCCTAATCAATCATTGTTGCAAGTCCTCTCTTGGGGTATCCCCGGGATTCCAGGTATCCGTCATTTCGAAGCAGTAATCTGCGTAAAGCTGTGCACTGCGACATGGTCTGGGCTGTGATGTACGATACACGAATGATTGGCGGTTGCTTCTCTGCGAAACACCATCTCCAACAAGCGTGGCGTCATGGGAGGCAAATTAATCCAACCAGCCTTCCACGAGAGCCTGTTACTCAACGCGTTTTGACCTGGAGGGCGGCACAATATAATCTCCTAGCACGACGTGGGGAACTATTCAACGTTCGTTGCTCAACGTCGTTGGCCATCAATAGGCTCCTCAGGTGATCGCAAAGCATCCAAGAGCTATGCCCCTATCCAATTTTAACTCCTGGTCGTAGCCCGAGTGATCCGATACGAGGAAGCCGATTCGAAGCCGGATCTCTCCTACAGATTGGACCTCTGGGCATTTTATTGCACTTGAGACCTTAATGACTGTACATATCGTGACCGCGTTGGGGTTTATAAATTACAGTCCCAAAACATGCAGTGGGAAGTGACAAGTAGACGTGGAGTAACTTATCTCTCGGCTTGATTGAAAAGGAGTGAACTGTACGCGATCTTCGTCTGCAATGCCTTATGGAGGTGTGAGGTAGATCATTTTATTAGGTGAAAGCCGGCTGGGAGGAGCCTTGTCTTAGGGGATATTTGCGAAACCCGTTTTAGGCATTATCACTTATCGTTGGTGCCCTCGCCTTCTTTTCTCTCCTTTTTTTTTTCTCGACGCTTGGAAGGGGCTTTTGGTTTCTCGTTAGGGCCGAGGTTTCTCTCCTCTCGCGACCGGCAAAAGAAAGTCTCCTAGGACTGGTTATCCTTGTATTTTATCGACAATCTCATATTCCCCTGCTGGGAGCCCGCAGTTCCTTGCTACTATACTTGATATTTTTTTTTTGTTGAATGTGGACGACTGTTCTCCACGCCTCGACTCTCCTGATTTTCTTTGCGCGCAATCACAAGGCACGTCATTCTCCGAGTTCCCCTTAGATACGTGGACGTGCGCAAAGCTTGAACCCTGCGTCCGTCCCTCGTCCTCCGCACCCGTCACCCTCTGCAACTTGCCGCAGGGAGGAACCCCGTCCTTTTGACACTACCTCCAAAGTTCCCAAGACGATCCTGGAACGCTGCATAACTCCATTGGCATCTTACCTTCTACCAACAAGGGAGTGAGAAGCCCGAGGATATGAACACGTCGAGAAAGGGCCCGTAGGATTGTCATTTCCGGACGGACGGCGGTTCTTCACAGGTTTGAGTTCTTAATGAGCTGAACTACCAGTCACAACCGAAGTTATCATGGCGACAACAACCCTACCACGACCGTCACGACCTTCGCTCAATCCTCCAACCGGCCCTTTGCCCTCCCTACCGATACCTAAGTCTCGTAAGAACTCCGTCGGCTCGACTTCTGGCTCAACGGACTCTAGTAGACGAGGTTCCTCGGCGTCGTTGCTACCATCTATAACAGCGGGACGCGCTGTTTCTTCGTCAGCTTTGCCACAACGGCCACAGCAAAAGACTCACTCAAATTCGACTTCTAGCGTCCCCACTCTTAACGCGAATGAGCCACCTACTCTCCCTCCAGGAAAGGGTTTGCGAAAGACGATTAGCATTGGTGCATTCCCACAACCCCCAAAAGGTATAGGACGAACAGCTAGTCACCCACCCAGTCCTCTGTCCACGAGTTCTACACCAACTGGGGCCTCATTAGATCAGCGGCTCTCAGCCGGCTCAAAACCAGTCCCATCTCGAGATAGCAGTCTAAGGAGGAAGAGCCCTAGAGTCTCCGGTCGTGGGTTTCCTTTAAAATCTCCATTAACATCGCCGAGTCTTTTGAACGGTAGCGGAGAGACCAGATCAGTTTCGAGTGGTGCTCTGCTCAACTTGCCTTCTCCGCCTCAAAGCAGAACCTCATCGGCGCAGGGCTCCTACGCAACAAGCGCCACTGCATTTGAAGATACTGGCGAGGAGGAAATAAGAGGGCGTTCCGATAACAAGCGAGGAGCAGATAGGCATTCTCTCCACAAAGATGGCAAAGGGAACGTCATTGTCAGTGTTCGTGTTCGGCCAGATGCAGGCAGCAATGATGGGAAGCAAGAGTTGGAGTGGGAGGTTAATGCAAAACGTTCTTCGGTGACTTACAAAGGGCGGGAAGGTGGAGAATATATATATGGTACGTTTCGCAGGATCCTACGTGCTGACGGATTAGGTTCTGACTTGAGGCATTCTAGACAACGTGTTCGACACTCAAGATAACAACTCCAGAGTATACGATGCAGCTGCTAAGCGGCTCGTGCGGCGCGTCATGGAAGGTTACCACGGCACTGTTTTCGCATATGGCATGACTGGAACCGGTAAAACCTTTTCGATGCAAGGAACGGCAACGTCACCAGGTGTTATTCCACTGGCTATCACCGATATATTCTCATTTATTAGGGAGACACCACATCGCGAATTTCTCCTTCGAGTCAGTTACCTTGAAATTTACAATGAGAAGATCCACGATCTACTCTCTAGTTCGAATACAATTGGCATGAACGGACAACCTGCGCCTCAGGAGGAGATCAAGCTCAGAGAAGATAGTAAACGAGGAGTCTATGCGACGCCATTGAAGGAAGAGATCGTGCAGAGCCCGACCCAGCTGCTCAGGGTCATCGCTAGAGGTGACAATGCAAGGCGGGTTGCTGGCACCCAATTCAACGCGCGAAGCTCGCGCAGTCATGCTGTCGTTCAGATTGTTGTTGAGAGTCGTGAACGGATCCCTGGAGGCGGAACAAGTTTGCAAGAGAGCAAAAGATCTGCCGTAGCACCTGGAGGAGTGCGTGTCTCAACTCTGAGTTTAATTGATCTGGCGGGTTCCGAAAAGGCCGCAGAAAATAAGGAGAGGAGAACAGAAGGTTCCCATATCAACAAGAGTTTACTCACATTAGGCACTGTCATTGGTCGCCTTTCTAGTGATAAGGATAAAGCCGCAGGCCTAGAGAAGGATAAGGCGGGAGGCGCAAACAAGGACAAGCATCTGCCTTACAGGGATAGCAAGCTTACTCGTTTACTTCAGCCTGCACTTTCCGGAAATTCGTTGGTTAGTATTCTTTGCACCATTCAGATTGGATCTACGGGAAGCATTGCTGCAGCACATAGCCACACGGGTGAAACTTTGAACACGCTGAAGTTTGCCTCAAGGGCTAAAAACAACATCGTTAGTCATGCTAAGAAGGCCGATGAAGCCCTTGGTTCTGGTGCCGATGCCGGCAGTCGAGCGCTTCTCGACCGATACCGCATGGAAATTCAGGAGTTGCGGAAGCAACTTGAGGAGCAGAACAAGGCCAAGGAGACAAGAGAAGAGGAGAAAGACGAAGAGGAAGAGAAGGCACGTGAACTAGAAGCCGAGCAACGGCACGAAGAGCAGATGCTCGAAATGCAGCTTGCAAGGACAGCTCTAAAAGAGCGAATCGAGCACTTGAACCGGTTGATTCTTAGCTCCAAATCCTTGGGAGTAAACACCAACCGATCATTTTCATCAATGAGCTTACAGAACCGAAATTCGGTTCTCAGCAATGGCGACTTTGCCCCAGTTTCAGCCCGCTCTTCAGCAAGCCACGCTACCCTCGAAGTACCCGCACTGAATAGGACATCCTCAGGGGCATCGGGAGCTTCGTTTCCCTCACCTCCTGTTGGTGCTAACGGCGCAATTGGCGAAACCGGATCTGAGGAGGACGACTCTTTGGGTGAGAATGGTGATGGCACTGCTAGCCAGGCGGTGCAAATTCGTGCGTTGCAGGCTGATCTGGCCGATAAAAACCGTTACATCGGGACACTTGAAAAGAGATTGTTGCAAGCAAGACGATCTAGTCATTCTCGCGTCTCAATGAGCCTTTCTCAAAGGATTGTCGGCGGCGAAGATGGTGGTATAGATGCGATTCTTAAGGAGAAGGATGCCGAAATTGCTGATCTTCGAGCAAGACTGGATGATAAAGACAGAATGGTTGCAGCACTTCGCTCTGCTGCGAGAAAACGAGATGTCGCGGATCTGGGTATCGACACATCAGGGTCACATGATAGTCGAAGGACATCCCACCACCGGAGCGAAGGAAGCAATGCTAGCTCGAAATTTAAGAGCTCGCCCATCAGTCCTGTGGCACTGCTGTCACCCACTTCGCAAAAATCTGGGAAGGGTGTGGAAGAGATGACGCGAATCTTGGATGAAATGATCTCGGAACGCGTGGATGGGGGTCATTCAGCTAAGGGTTCACAGCGGAGCAGTCTTCGTATGGTGAGCGAGAGCAGGTGAGAAGTACAGGGGGAGGGAGAGAGAATATCGATCAACAGGGGTATTGTGGGGTAAGCAGAGCTTGGAGTCTGGCGTTGAGTGCGGAAAAGAGCAGCGATTTGGGGATGGCGTCTTTCGCATCCTTTGCATCAAGAGGGTCGTTCTGGTGTTGGCGGTGTTTTGTTTTTGATCCCGCTTGGGAGGTTCAACTTGATACCCTGTCTTGCATGTCGACATCGATTCAATCTGACTGATGCTGTACGAGTTAATTGAGGATAATTGTGGAGATGCGGGCAGTCGTGTATTATTAGATGGCTATGTATAGTATAACCGTATAAAGACTGGCGGTGGGTCTCAAGTCGAATGTGACGTTGTCTGTGCTCTGGGGCTCTGGGGTGGATGCCCGGAAGAAGGGGGGACCTGCGAAGTTCGTTCCACCGTCTGTTTCATTGACGTATCAAAGCGCATTATGCCCACGCTGAGGCAGTGAGCGCTGCATCCTCTGCACCCTCTGCACCCTCTGCACCAAAATGCCACCAAAGAGAAGACCTGAGCCTAAGCCCGGGCCTCTCTGGGGGGCGGGGACCTCTGGTGGTGCCTTTTTGACTTTGGCCTTGTTTCACCATTCCTACCACTGCCCGCTCTCATCTTCGCCCACCCCCCTCCGTTTTTCTATCCCTCCATGCCACTCCTCGACGGAGCCTGGCCTGCATACATCTACGTGCTTGGAATGAGCCATTGACCGTCCCCCATTGCTGCTCTCATTATTCTCCTCTTACAATTGCTTTCTCTGTCGCTTCCGTTTGCTAGAGAAACCTCCCCTAGCCAGCCTCTACACAATATTTTTTCCATTCCGAAGCACCTGCAGGCCAAGGTGCATCATCTTCTGCATTCCCGTCAGCCTACCTTTGGGAACTCATTCAATTGTACCTTTCCTTTTGCCTTCGTGCTTGATTCACAAATTCGCTCCATGAACAAAAGTCGACATGATCATTAACGCCTCACATCACGCCAAAACCATGCATGCCAGACGAAATCCCAATCTTTCCGTCTCGTCGGCGGCATCCGCCTCGCTCGGCCCTTCCTCTCTCAGCTCTGCATCCTTTCTATCTCCGAGAATGGGCTCTCACCGCGCCTTGCTTTCACCATCTCCCCCACCTTCTCCAAGCTTGCCTTCTCTAATCCCCCGTCATGGCAAGAAGGCTTCCTCGAGCCATTTCCGCCTGGTACGAAGACTACTTATAGCTTTCTGTGGTGTCACAGTTATAGTGTGGCTAGGTGTTCGCCATCTCTTATCTACTGAATCATACTACCCTAGCGAATACTCTGGCGAAGTTGGAGATGGAGACTATGAAATGGTCGGGGGCAGCCTCCTTCCCCAGGATCCCTCTGCTGTCATCGTGACGGATAAAAAGGGTAAATCCAAATGGACTATTTCAATACCTTCAAGCTACGACTTTCCTTTACAGCCGGCGCAGTACCTGGAAATATGCTCTCAGTCTATGGAACTTTCACGCCACCTTGCCGAAACCGGAAAGACTTTGTCCAAGCGCATGAGAAGTTATTACCAGGAGGACCCGTGGTTCTTAGACGTGCAAGAAGCAGAGGAGCAAGGACTGTTGCCCTCATCGCAGCCAAGTGGAAAGCCAAATGTGCTAGTGGATGACGAAGGAATGATCGAGAAACAATCTGACGAGGAAAACGGAATGATGGTTTGCGAGAGGAGTCTGACATATGTGATGGAGACGTCAGATGCTGGGTTCGGGAAATCATTGATGGGACTGTGGATGTCTTATGGGTTGGCACAGAAGGAAGATCGGGCTTTCTTTGTCGATGATAGTCGATGGTATGCCCAATTTCTGATCCTTATCCTAATTATCATAATCCTCGGCTACTTGCCGTTCGCTAACCGTAACAGGCCATATGGCAATTATTCGACTTATTTCGCTCCGCCACCTTCTCCGGGTTGCCTCTCACCCCCAAAGTCACAAATTCTTCCTTGTCCTCATACTGCCCGCCATACAGTTGTCTCTGCTGCTACTACCAGCCATACTTTTGGCCATGCTTTCACAGAAGAATTTGAGGATGCGCGCAAAATGGAGGTGCAGCGCCAGCACAACATATTTGCCCTTCTTCGTGAGGGTTACGAAGCGCTTTTCAGCCTTCGCTCCGACGATGCTAAATACGTCACAGAGCGAACAGATGCTCTCTATGGTCCTGTCACCGAAGCCGGCGGCATGAGCATTGGCATGCATGTCCGTCGCGGTGATCGCCATCCCTATGAGTACCAGTATTCAAAGGACTACCTGCCATTAGACCGCTACATCGATACCGCTCGCGAGATTCTCCTCGCCCATTTCGCCAACTCAACCAAATCACGCAAATCCAAGAGCAAAACTAGGACCTTGAGTGGCCCAGCAGAAGACGTGGCCGGAGAAACGACATCCAAGCTCGTTCTTGCGTCCGACGACCCTGATATCTACACAACCCCAGAAATGAGCCAAGCCCTTCGTGCTCAAGACCGTATCGTCTTAGCTTCTAAAACAACACTTGAGGCAGCTGCTCCCAAAAAGCATCGGTATATCGACGAGATATCTGGTTGGGAGGGCGGTTTCTTCCGTGATGTATTCTGGTCGCTCGGCCTATCAACGTCCACGGCGAATGTTGCCGTAGGGGTGAGCAAGGAAACCACGCAGGAAGTGTCAGAACAGGCGATGCGGCTCCGCGAGTTAGTAGGGCGAGCATATCTTATGGATTTGGCTGTGCTAGCTAAAGCTGATGCGGTGGTCTGCACTGTCAGCAGTGTAGGATGTAGGATCTTGGCGGTTATGATGGGCTGGGAGAGTGCAATTAATGGGGGGCGCTGGAAAAATGTCGATGGAGAGTTCGACTGGAGAGGAATCCAGTGGTGATGAGGCAATGAGGTTGGATAGTGTGTGCGTGTTTCTTTAGTAGAATATCTCCAGGTGAGCATATCAGCGTACGGTCTGACTATTTTCGTATGTCTTGTAAACATCAGTCAAGGCGTTTAGTGGCATAGCTATTAGCATTGCGGGCGTATATGAGTGGGTTTATCAGGTCCATTACCGCCACAAATATGGAAACAGAGATGCATACCGTTTTCTGAATCAAATGATACTGCACTCTTGTGATATTTCTCTCCCGTTGGCGGTTCGGGCGGACGCTATATAAAGGTGTTTCGACGAGGGCCTGAAAAGTAAGCTGGGCAAGCCTTCGATTGGGCGTAGGGTATCTATGATCTAGGCTTGGTATGCCCCGACACGGCTCCTGTGCTCCTAAACTCTCCGATGTTTTAACTGGTCTATTTCAAAGTTTGATACATAATGAAATAGCTACAGCTTGGACAGTAACACTTGACGAGACATTAGGAAGTCTTGGGCCTCACAATCTCAAGAGCGTGTACGACCGTCATCTGAGTATTTCCAACGCGTTAACACACTGTGCTTAGAGCAAAAGTAAGCCAACGACTGCCCAAATACCAAACCACCACCACCTCCCCAGCACATCGGCCCTTACCGTTCCCGCAGCTGCACAGACGGCGCCCTGTGGACACTCCCCTCCCTGCTCCTTCACCTGACTTTGCACATTCTGCTTAAACCCTCCAATCACATTCCCCGGCGGGTAATATTCGCAGACCACAAACCAGCCGGGTGCACTGCCGTCCCCTTTGCTCTCGCAGTTTGTCGCAGAGCATCCGGTTGACGTGGTTGATTTCCAGACCAGCTGAGTGAAATGCCCAGTGGTTTCGGAGAATTGGGCGGCGGCGAAGTCGTAGTGGGTGCGCTCGTCGCCCCAGGCGGCGACGGCAGCGGTTGCGTTGGGATATCCGGAAGCGAGGTTTTCGCCGTACGGTCCACCCTGGGCATTGTATCGTCAGTGGTAACGCTGGAACCTGACGCTTTGGCCTGCAATATTTGGGAAGAGAGAGAGAGAGTTGGGGGGCACTCAAAGCCCATGCGCAGCTCTGGTTTTGCGCCTCAACAGGCTAGCTGGGTTCTTCGGTTTGGTGAAAACACTCACGGAATGCTTGAATATACATGCGTTCCCCCACTTCTCCGCGTAATCCGCCAGGCTCTGATTCCATGTCACTGCAGTTGCGTTATGCTGAGCACGGTACGTGTTCGTGCCGTTTAAAACCGCGTTCTTAAAATCTGTTGTATCTGTATACTCGGTAGATGTAGAGACGGGCGCGGAAACTGTTACAGTAGCGGCGGATGTGGCATCAACGGAGGACAGTAGGGAAGAGAACAGTGGGAGTAGTATTAAGAGAACTGAGAATATAGAGGACATGATGAGAAGCTACTTGAAGGGATTTTAGAGGGAAAGTAGAGAGGGAAAGTAGAGAGGGGTAGGGGAAGGCTACGATGGAGAGCTAGTTGCATATCAGGCTGCGAGGGTCGAGAGCAAAGCGTTAGGAGAGGTCAAGACCAGTGAATTGCCTCGAGTTTGGAACAAAAACATTAAAGAAGCTCAGTTTTATGATATTTACGCTCACAACGCTATATTCCTAGTGATTAGCCCAATGAACGCAATGGTGGTCAAGGATGTTGGCCTTGTTTTGGATTTCTTTGTTTCGAGCAAGTGAAGGGAGCATGGCGCTTAGCTATGACGTAGCCTGCGCCCGGAACGTGAGAGAACCTGCAAAGCGTAACCAAGTGGACAAGCGAGCAAGCGGACAAGCATATATGTTAACAATTTTTTTTATTTTATATTTGGTTCTGAATGATTTGGATATCGTTCATATTAGTAGCAAAGGACACTGCAACCTGCCAGAAAGAAATCCCAAAACGACACGCCAATCCTCATACTCATCTCTTCATCTCTTTCCCGCAACATATACTCCGTCCCATTCATCCAACCAACCAAAAATCCGCACAAGCACAAAAGGGAGGAGGGTTATGAACCCCGAACGCCATGCAGAGCGTATGTAAGCAGACTTCAATCCAGTCAAAACAACCCCACCCACGCCTTTCCCAAGCCTGCTAGCCCCCGCTTCAATGCACTTAATGGTATCTAAACTTTTGAAGGATCCCAAAATAAAGACCTGTACCAGCTCAGACTCCGGTGAAGCCGGGGACCAATGGGAGCCAAATGGGACCAGAGATTTCCAGAGTTCCCAGCCTCTTTGAAGGGAATGAAGGGGTAAAGGTGGACCAAAGTCAAAATCCAAACGCGAATGACAATAAAAGAGGAAAATCCTCAGATTGCTTCCAGTAAAGCTGGAAAACAAACATACTAAAACCAAGTGCAAAAAGGGGAATAATAGGTGAGCCAACATGCAAAGAGAAAACGTATCACACCAACCAAAGCACCATCCACTTCCTCACTAAAATCCCCGAGGCATGAAAGACCCGCGCAGTCGCGGGAGAAAAACCATGCCCCCTGAAAGCTTCCCAACCGCTTCAACATTATAATGCATCATCGTGATCAAAAAGGAATTGCTAACGAAGAGCGCAAAAATCCAGTAAAGATTGTCCCAGGAAGAAGGCCACAGGTATAGAAAAAGGTGTCAACCCAGTGAAGGCGAGAAAAGAAGAGCCACGAAACCGGACCAAGTGTGGGATAATTCGTCGAAAGCGACGGAAAGCCCGAAAAAATTAAGAGATCTCCGCCCGAACACGGTGATGCCTCCCAGTAATCCAAATTGACCACACCTGCTCAATTTGCAACTGCAAAATGTCTTATCTCATCCTCTCTTCTTGATCGAGCAACTTCTTCCTCATCATAACCGGAGCTTCATAGACAATCCTAGCTGGAGTTCTCAATGCTCTAGTGTCAATTTCTCCTTTCACATAATAATGCAACCGCCCTCCTCATTGGAGGAAGTTGATGAAGCAGTCGAGCTATAGCTCTCAGGTTTTTTTACCCCTTTTAAAGACTGACTCCGCGAAGCTCCACCAGCCGTCCATCGTAAAAATGGTGAGATTGGCTGCTCCTTCTTTCTCCTGGGCGCGTGATGTTCTACAACCACCATACCATGTCCAGGATGAGTTGGCGGAGGCGGTGGCGCCATCATAACATCCACTGGTGGAGGTGGAGGTGGAGGTGGAGGTGGTGGTGGCGGGGGAGGCGGAGGAGCACCCATCATCATAGGCGGCGGCGGAGGTTGCCCATGATGCGCCGTAATCTTCTTGCTTTTCTTCGTCTTCTTGCCCGGATGAGGGGGGACGATTACCATGTGTGGATCCAGCATTGGTGGGAGAGGCGGATATTGTTCCTGAAGAGGTTCTGGAGGAGGTGGTGGTGGTGGTGGTGGTGGCGGCGGCGGTTCTGGCATTGGCCACATATGCATCGTGATCGCCCAATCGGGCTGGACCATGGTTTCCCATACCTGTGGGAGAATGATTTCGCCGTCTGGTCCAACGAGATCATAGTGTCCATCATGAACATGTGGGCCGATAATATCGACGTGGAGGAAGGCTTGCTTGATCAGCTCTTCCATTCCCTATACAACCGAGTTAGTTTTTTCTTATAGCTAAAGGTATACCGAAGTGGCTCATATCGTACCTTCCAAGACTTGCATAGGTGCCAAGGGAAGCTAAACTTGCGGCCAACTGCGTCCTTGAACTTAATTGGTGCCTTCACCTCATCTGGCTTAGGTTTATTTCTCTCTGCCTCCTCTTCTGCACGCTTTTTTGCCGCCTTGGCCTCATCTTCTGCAGCCTTTCTCGCCTTCTCCAATTCTTCGGCGGCAGCTTTGGCCTCCGCGAGCGCCTGATCATGAGCCGCCTTAGTCTGCTCGGCTTCCTTTGCAGCTTTAGCTTCTGCCTCTTCCCTAGCTTTCTTGGCGGCCGCAAGAAGTTTTGCCGCAGCCTCCGAGGCCGCCTGCTTTTCCGCAGCTTCTTTAGCCGCTTTCGATTCGGCCTCAGCCTTTTCTGCGGCGCGTGCCGCCTCGGTTGCTGCCTCCCGTTTAAGTTGTTCGTCCTTTTGAGCAAGAATAAGTTTTTCGAGCTTGGCTAGCTTGTCCTCATCTCCTTTTTTCTTGGCTTCGGCTGCCTTCATCGCTGCTTCCTGAGTAGCTCTCTTCTTATCCTCTTCCTTTCTGACGCGCGCCTCTTGTTGATCGAGAAGAATCTGCTCCAATTTGGCAAATCGCGCATCTTCCTGCTTCTTGTCTTCCTCATCACGTTGACCAAGAAGCATTCTCTCTATTTTCTTGAGTCTAGCATCTTCCTCTTCCTTCCTAGTGTCCGGTGGAGGTGGCGGAGGCGGAGGCGGAGGAGGCGGAGGAGGAGGAGGCGGCGGCGGCGGCGGCGGTGGAGGTGGAGGTGGAGGTGGAGGTGGTGGCGGTGGCGGTGGAGGAGGTGGGTCTGTTTGAGGACCAGGCGTGGGTCTCTTTGGTGGGGGAGGAGTTGGGGTGTGAGCTGGAGGCGGTTGAAAGTAGTACATTGGGGGCACACCATATGGCGGTGCGCCGTATGGATAATAGCCGCCAGCATTATAGCCATTAGCATTATAGCCGTTAGCGTTATAAGGCATCACTTCAGCACCAGGCGGTCCAGGAGGTCCAGGCGGTCCAGGCGGCATCGGATTTCGAGACCTGCCTGGTCGGTGACCTTCTGGACCGAAGTACCCGCCTGCATTGGTTGCCGAGGAAGGCGAGAATGGATTTCCCCCAGGGCCTAGCGGCGGCGAGAATGGGTTTTGCGAATACCCATAAGGGTCAGCACCAGAGAAAGGCACTAGTTGATTACTCGGTGCTGGCATTCCGCCAGTGAAGGGATTGTAGGGTGGAGCAGATAGGACGCTGGGTGCGTATCCACTTGCGGGTGGCTGGTGTGGTACGTGGGCCCATTGTTGGGTTGGGTGAGGGTGGTGTGGAGGTGGACCACGGGCGTAGCCCGGATAATCGTCGTGTTCGTCCAGGCTGTCGGAATGGACGGACTCTGGCCGCCGTCGACGTTGCCTCGGTTCTCGTTCTCTCCTATGCCGACTGGGTGATGGCGATCTGTGGTGGGGTGGTGCTTCGCGCACAGGAACGCGATGCGAAGACTTGCGTCGAATGGGCGCCGGGCGGGGCGCGGGAGGTGGGATTGACCTGTGCTTTGTCTGGACACGCGGTCTCGACGCAGAGTCAGAGGGTTCAATTTCGGCTTCTATATAGTCCCACTCTTCTTCTTCTTCGTCTTCTTCTTCCTCCTCCGCGGAATCCGTGTATTCGTCGTCGTGACTGCCAGTAGAATGTGACGGGACCTGGACGCCGGAGGACTCTTCTTCGTCAGAAATGGAGATGTGTTCCGAGCCCGTCGAGTCGTCGACTGTGATGTTTCTCCTAAAAGAAAGCATGACGTTAGTATCGCCTTCATCCATTGCGGATGTGATGTAACTCGGCGGGACGCTAGCGCGAGATGAAGTGGAAGCAGCGCGACGCTGAACAGGGCGACGCGAAAGCGACCGACGAGAAACAGGGCGACGATGAGGAAGAGCAATGACTAACGGCATGGGGCTAAGTCCTTCAAGGAATTACCGTACTCGAGACCTTTCTACCAGAGAACGGTCGAGCTACGATAACCTTGGGATGAGATGAGAGAGATGGACTTGACGTCTTTAGGCTGAACCTGGCGCCGGAACTAGGGTTGACAGGGTTGGTTGCTGCTGGTAACAGATGTTTCTAGCTCCGAGCGTTTGAATTCCAGAGAGAAATGGGCTGTAAACAAGGAAAGATGTTGTGTGCGCTGCAGCTTGGGGTGGCGATGCAGCTGCGAAGCGGGGGAAGGAAGGGAGAAGGGATGGCAACCGGATTTGATGAGTCGCAGAGCGTAGTGGATAAGGGGGCCAGGCGGTAAAATGCGTGACGATAGGGCTGAAGCTGACTGGGCGCGGGGCCGTCTGGCGTCTCGAAAGGTGAAGCAAGAAGAGGTCGCTTGCTAATCCACACCAAAAACCCCAACAACCGTGTGTGTATGAGGAGAGTTAGTCGTAATATGTTGCGGGTGATTGATGATGAGGAGCGTCCCGGAGGCCGATGACAGCGGGGCGCAGTTGGGAGTAGGATCAACACAAGAGGATAGATGAGGGTTAAAGGAGGACCCCAATCGATAACCAGCCAGATTTCTATCCGAGTTGGAGGAGCGAAGCGCGAAGCGATATGTTCCTGGTCGCTTGGGCCGGAAGGTTGTGGGCTGGTGGGGTTGCTAGGGGCCGGATAGACGCGACAGGACAGTGCTGAGGGTGGGTGGAGTGGGTATGTTAGGAGGCGAGGGTACTTCAGGTGCTAAGGTGCTTCAGGTGCTAAGGTGCTGGGCAAGGCGCGAGGCAAGGGCACAAGGCAAGGGGCGAAAGATAATTATGAGTGCCTGAAACTTGGAGAGTGCGGTGGGCTTGGGGGCGGGAGTGTCGTGATGGAAACTGCTGCTTTGTAAATGACAATGAGCTTCATGCCTTCATGCAAGCGCTGCTGGGCACTACGGGCGCATTGGCTGCAGAGCACGCTGAAACAAGCGGGAGAGGATGACACGTACCAATTCGCCAGTTGATCTTTCCGGTGAGCAGACACTACAACAAAGAAGTCCAGCGCAGAACTGCGACCGGAGACTGCTGGATGTTTGAGGGTTGGAAAATTCCAACGGGCATGGAGACGGGCTTATGTGAGGGTGTTGCTGCGCAACGCAACGGCAATAATAGAGGCTTCAGGTCTTCCGACGAGTTCTCCAACAATGTTTCTCTCTAATACGGGAATGAGTCTGTCCTTGGTGCGACATATGGGCTGCTGAAGGGGTACTAGCGTGGCTTTGCAGATGCAACACGTACGTAACGTGCTGGCTGGGACGAGCGGGTGAAGTCGAGGGCAGTCGGGGCAGAACGAAGTGAATAACACGACCGTCTCTCTACATCTCTCGCGCTCTCTTTATTGCCTTCTCATCGCTTCCAGGGCGAACCTCAGAGTCATCCATTCAAGCTATTTTCGGATCTCCGTCAGTTTCGGGCTGCAAAAAATTTACCCCCTACTACGTGGCAAGCTGTCAACGCTTCCATTGCGAGTGGGTCCCACCTGCAGGCCGCTAAAAGCCCCAATCTTCCTGACAGGCCCATACTTTTCCTCTCTCCTGGGCCCTTCGTCATCCTGTATCGAGGCTCTTCAAGGCGTCCCGCAGATGGCAGGCAGCTCATGCAGCCCAACATTCGACGCCCAATATCGACCTGCTTGCCCGATATGCTGGGAGCACATCCAAACGCCCTCGAATGAATGTTGAGGCCGAGGCGGGACGATCTTTTTAGCAGATGGGAACACGTGTGTGGCATATATTCACCCAAAGACCAGAAGCTTCGCCACCCTGCAGGTGTTGGGGCTGCTAAGGTGCAGCCCAGCCAACATGCGTACAACTCATACACCATTTCCCTACATAAGGCTGTGTACTAACTAGGCTTTACTGGTTCAGGACAGTATGAATACAAGCCACCCAACACCTCAAAATGGGGTATCCAAACTTTCCAGAACGATAACAACCCCAACGCCAGTGCTGCGGATTGGTTGCTTAACGGCTTACGCCCGCGTCACGATACCAGATGCTACTATTGATCCCTTAATTTACGTTTCTACCCCAGGCACCAACCTCCACTATGACGTTTCCAAGAGTGCTAACAGACCACAACACCACTAAGCCCCACCCAATCATTTTATCCATTCTCCATTTCCTTAAAGGCACTGCCACCAAAAGGCCGACCAGCGTAACCAGCAACGTCGCTCCCGAAATGACCAGCGTCGTACTAACTTCCACGTGGTATGGCTCGAACTTCATGGGACGATCCGGATGCTTCTCCTGACGCTGCCTTCCTCCTTTAATTGTCATATAGCACCCACTAACCCCTATTCCTAGCAGAATATTCAGCATGGGCCCGCCAAAGCATGCCGAGAGCGCCATCACTGGAAACCCGAGGCGTGCCACAGTAATGTCAGCAACAAGATCTCCCAGCGAGTTGCCGACAGCAAAGATAGTAAGTCCAAGGATGGCGTCGCTCATATTAAGAACCACACCTAGTGTCTTTAGGACACCAACAACTTCGTTCGCGATACTGCTAATCCATGAGATGCTTACAACGAAACCTACAAAGCAGAGAAGAACCCTCCAGCGTGGTGGTCGAGTCGGTGTTGTAGTAGAAAGAAGAAGTAGAAGGATGCACAGCGAAACGACAACAGAGTAGAGTGTAGGTTTAACTAGAGCAGAGGGTGTATCAATAGACGTATTGGCCCAGACAATGAGCACTATGAAGTAGGGCGCGGTGAAAGCCTGCAGAATTACAAGCCAACGGTTCCACTCTTTTATTTCGGGCGATGTATTCCGGTCCGTGGGAATCTGTTCGGGAGACTGAAGGATTCGAGGACTTGTTGGGGAGAGTATCATCAGGTCAGGGCGGTGAAGATTCTGATGATGCTGCTCCGTCAAAGGTGTAGATGTCATTGGGTCATCGTGCCCAGACAATCCTATGCCTCCTACAGAATTAAAATTATGAACCCCCTGTAAACCCTTATTAGAATCCTCTGTAGCTGGGCTTTCTGGCTCGAGTATAGTGATTGTACTTCGTTGTCGCCAAGTAGAGTTGTTTTCGATTGGAGTCAACGATCCCGGAATACTAAGACTCGGAATTTCATCCATTCCTTCAGTCTCACCCCTCTGCGTCTCAATGACGGGTAAAGTGATGGTAAGCAAAAACACGCTTGGAGCAGCAATAATACCCAAAAACTTTTCCCAGATATTCTTATCGTGCCAGCTATACAGCGTAGGGAACAGCGTGGAAATGAGTGTTCGTGGTGGTGGAAGAATTTTATAGGGCCACCATCTCAATGGCTTTTCGTTTTGGTCAGACACCCCAAAATTTTCAGGGTGGTACAATGACTCTGGAGATGCGCTTGGTGGCGGCAGCCGTAGACTGGGTGCTCTTGAAGAGCTTCTCGCCCGGACAGGAAAGTCTGTAAAAGCAGGGAATGGGGATGGTGGTGATGTTCCTGGGATAGCGAGTTTTGGGTACGAGTGCAAGCCAGAGTGGGACGAGTCGTCCAAAAATGGGGTTCTCAAGTGCGAGGAGCCTGTTACTGCTTGACGAACCGATTGGGTCCCGGGAATGCCGGGTTCAGGCGGAGCCAGCCTATTCGGCGATGGTAGCCTTATCCGTGGCGGTCCCAGGCTGGTCGCCTCTGATCCATTTTCAGATGGCGGCGGTGAGAGAGAAAAGCTCGGTGAGGGAGGAACTTGATCAGCAGGTTTGTGTATACTAGCATTGTCTTCAGTCAACGGACCTAAAAGATCAATGCTCGGCACTGCACCCTTCTGCAGAGTCCGCGGATCAAGACGCATGTCATCTGCGTCGTTGGCAGACACAGCCCTAGCCCGATTAGCGCCAGCTCTCCTCACATCTAAATTCGGCCTGGACACAGAAATTGGGTCGTTGGAGTGTCCAGGTCTCACATCGTTCGGCGGCCGAGGTGTAGAATCTGACACCCTGGATAGGAGGTCTTGTTGCTGAGCGGTGGTGAAGGTGGGGTCATCAGAATAACGGCGAAGGTTGATAGGGATGGATTGTATGTTTCTCGACTTCTTCAGGGACGCCAGGACAGCTCGAAACTCCAACGCACCAACCAGACTAGGGCGAATAGGTGTCTGCGTATTTCGGCGCTCCCCCGTGCGAGGCCTACTCAACCGCATATTGCTACTCAACTCCCCCAGCCATCGTTCTCGCGCTTCTTCTTCCTCATCTTCATCAAGGTCTAAGAGGCCTCCATCCCCTGCCCGCTCCAAAGCAAAAATATCGTCTGCTGACAAGCCCCTCAGAGGAGTACGACCACCTCTAGATGAGCCATCATCCTCATCATGGTATTCTTCATTCACCTCCTCTTCATCACCACCAGGTAAAACATAGTGACTTCTTATTGTGGCGGTTCTTTGACGTCGCCACCTCCTTCTTCCAAGCCACCAATGCCAAACCATGACAGTTACCACGTAAAAAATGTAGAAACCCACCATGGTCGCACACTCCCAAAGATATAATTTCCCGTCCCATAGGAAAACCATGCTAAAGCTTGCTGCAACAATAAAGAACCCAACATCTCTAATAAAGCTCCTTCGTGCAACCTTGAATGGCCGAACTAGAGCCATAGATCCCGCGACAACTGCAGTAATGAACCCAGCGGCGCCCATTAATTCTCCAACAGCAAGACTCCCGCTATTCGTGCTCATAGCAGCAAATGTGGAAAACACATCTGGACTTCCATTTCCAAACGCCAGAAATGTAACACCTGCCATGCTCTCGCTCATGCCGAGAAGATTCGCGATAGTGCTAAGGTTGACACAGAAGAAATCACTTGAAGCTATGCCAATTGTGCTGAAGAGCAGAGCTAGCCACAATACTAGGATAGCGAATGCGATGGGTTTTACGTGTTGAAGTCGGCAGTAATATAGTGTAAGATAGGAAAATAGGCCGGCTTCTTCATCAGGACAATTGGTTCGTACAAAGGCGCATTTGTCGGGAGCATGGTGAACGAGGCGGCACTGGAGCAATATATGTTAGCATCATGTAATATTATAGAGGTCGCCATACTTCTTCATTGTTTGCCGCGTACGGCGAGAGATCTCTTTGTTGGAGTACGCGGTAGTAAGAGCGCTCTGACCAGTGGGCCTCGTCATTAGGGATAAAGCTCAACAGAGCAATCGTAAGAATAACGGCTATCGTGAGTACAAAAGGTCGCGCAAAGTACTTGCGTGGTTGATGACGGGGGTAGGCGGAGATGCTGGGCGGCCAGCGCACGGCAGGTCCAGTTGGTGAGGTTGAGGTCATAATGGCATTGTAAACAGTCGCTAGCTAGGTTAGCTTGCGCCTTTGCATGAAGAGCAGTATGAGAGAAGTAATAGTAGGATAGTAATGGGTGCAGATGTGGGGATTCAACACTGCGGCAATCGTCAGACGTGGCGAGATTAGTGGCTTAGCAGAATCCTGCGCCGCTGTACACCACCCTGGCGCATCTCGTTGTAAGTGCGTGTCGATCAAGCCTTCCACTAGCCGTATGTAGATTAATCGCCGATATTAAATGGAAATATCCGAATAACTTTACCTTGTGATTATAGAGCTAAAGAATTAACGATTAGGTGCCTACCCGGTAGAGTTATAATAAGGCTCTTTTTAATTTTATATTACTAAATAATATTTATAATTATAATGCGCTTCCCTTACTAAGGAAGGCTTATACGCCTCCTTAAGGGATTATATACTTATAAAGAAAGGCTTATACGCCTCTTTAAGGGGTTATATATAAAATGGCAGAGAGGAGGTAATAATTAGGGTAGGCAATTAGGTAAGCAATTAGGTAAGAGGAATAACTTTTTAGTAGGTATAGCGAGCTTATAGTGGTATAAAAGAATAGTATATTGCTCCTAACTTAAGTATAACAAAATTAACCTTTTTTATACTAAAATTAGTCTCTTTTAACCCTGATCTATATACTCTTTTTTAACTATAGCTGTGATGGCGCTAGGGCGCGTCACCTACTATCACAGCACTAGTACAGACCCTAGTCAGGGGCTCACTTAAAGACTTGGCGCCTGTATTTAGACATATCCTTTCCTTAACCTCCTTCTGCTCCTTAGCTTAGTATCCTTACTAGATAGCAATCTATAAGCTTTAGTTTAGAGGTAATTGTGCGAGCCGTTACATTATACTAAGCTCACCCTATACTGCCTAGGAAGGCCTTAATAATATCCCACCCTAAAAGAAACTTCGTCTATAATAACGCGTTAACGCGCTATACTTAGACACCAAAACAACTCTACACTACCTAGGAAGGCCTTAATAATATCCCACCCTATAAGCTAGATAGGATTAGACCTATACCCCCGGAACTAAAACCAAATCGTATAATTCCGATAAACCCTAGGAAGCTAATAATGGTACCTAAAGCGAGCTTATCTAAAAGAGCTGCCCCGACCTAAAAAGAATATAAGATTTAATTGGGATCCGAAATTAAAGATAACAATAACATTATAGACGTATATAAATAGATTTGTACCCTAACGGCCAATTAGGAAGCCGACCGTCTTTAAGCTTAAAGCATATAGAAGACCCTGCAAGAAATCCTAAACAGCCTTATGGCCCTATAAGGCAGCTCAGCTCCCCCTTTTAGAAGTTTTAGTTGTTCTATTAACTCTACCGAATATAATATACTAGGGAGTACGGATACAATAATAAAGTAATTAAAGTCCGTTAAGCTCCTTAACCCCCTACTACTATCTAACGGAATAGACCCTACCTTTAAGAATTAGAGAATTTAAGTATAAGGAAAGCTCCGCGTTAACTATAACTATTTCCTTTCTAAAGAAGCCAAAATGCTCTACCTCTTTAGTTAAACCATAGGGGACGCTTAACGGCACCTTTAAGCCAAGTTTAAGGACGAGTCCCCTATTTAATTTATATCTGTTAATAAGATAATACGGCACCTAGCGGCTATTTACGTTAACCCAAATAAAGTATAGGATGCTTAGTATAACTATAATCGCCTAATAATAAAACCGAACCAACCCTTTGCTAAATTCTAGACTTAATTCCTACACCTTATAGAAGAAGGCTAGGTTCCCCTTAAGAATTACTGTTTAGACCTATATAATAAGCTAATAGTCCAGCTATAAGAAAAGATTACTATAACCTTAGATAACCTACTAACCCACGAAAAACTTGTAGCTTATTGCCTATTATTAGACTTAGAACTAAAGCGGATTAACGCCCGCCCTAATTAATAGAAGCGACTCTATAGTAATTGGAATTCACTAGCTATACCTACAGGAGCTAAAGTAGGAAGATAAGTTATAACTGCCTTTATACCAAAAGCGGTTATAGCTATATACTAGCGAGCCTCGCCTAACCAGCCACGTACTACGCCTTCGACTAATACTCGTCGCAATACCTTAATTAACCCTACCTTAGCCACGTGCTATAACTATAATAAGGAGGGTTACTTTGCCTTATCTTGCCTAAAGCTAAAGGATATAGGCGATATTAAGAAGATAGAGGAAGGAGAAATGTCTAACAAGTTGGGAAAAGAAGAACCCTAGGGAAAGACTTTCCCCTAGGGTATCTTATTAATCTTAAAGAGATTAATCTAAGTCAGTTAATAGGTAGAAAACACTTTACGGTTCTATGTATAGTATCTTAAAATGTATATAGAGTTAATATAACAGCCCTTATTAACACTAGAGCAAATAGCTTTACCTTTATAAATACTGCCTATATAAATAACGTTGTTAAGTTTCTAAATATAAAAGCCAATAGACTAGAGAAGCCTATTTAAGTAAGAGGCTATAACGGTTAAGCCGGTAAGCCGGTTACCTACGTCTTAAAGTTATATATTACTCTTAACGGACGACGCCAATATAGTATCCCTTTTTACATCCTAGACCTAGGGTTCTATAATATAATCCTTAGCCGAAAATAGATGTCCTATTTTAATATTTGGCTAAATATATAATAAAGATAATTCGTTTAGCCAGAGGATAGACTAAAATTACCCTCCTTTATTAGGGAAATCCGAACCAACCGCAAGACACTAGCCGCGGAGGCTGACCCTACCTATTAGTAGGATGTTAGGGACCGCGACCTAGCGTTTACCTAAGAAGATGCCCGCCGCGAGGCTGGAAGGAACTCTTTTATACCAATAGAGATACTCCCCTAGAGTGCTACGGTTAATAAAGACTCTACTTACAGCAGTAGGATAGATAGCGACGTAGATAACGTCTAAATTACGTAGATTTAACTAATATAGAAGAAAACATACTAATAGGATATAAGGGATAACCTCTAAAAGATATAATAGGAGCTAAAAGGAGTAATAACAACGCCTTTACCCCGGAAGCCCCTAAGGTCCTATACACCCCCATTGTTACACGACCCCCCTATAGTAGATATTACTGCGATCAGCGCTATAGCATTTTACTTTAATATATATAGGAGGGATAACGAGGTCTTTATAACTAGCTTATATAAAATTAACCAGATTATTAATAAGAGAGAAGAGAAGCTAGCTAAGAAAACTAATAAGGAGCTAGTTAAACGCCTTCTCCCTACTATCTATACGGGATATAAGGATATATTCTTAAAAGCGGCTTTAGATAAGTTACCCCCTTACTAGATATATAATTATAAGATTTAACTAGAAGCTAATAACTCACTAGGCTATAGCCCCCTCTATTAATAATTGACGGATAAGCTAAAAGTAATAAAGCAGTACTTACTTAATAACCTTAAAAAGGGGTTTATCGAGCCAAGCTAAGCCCCTTTTACTTCCCCTATCCTATTCGTAAAAAAGCCTAATAAAGGCCTTTATTTTTGTATTAACTATTAAAAGCTAAACGCTATTACTTAAAAGGATTAGTACCCTATCCCTTTAATTAATAAGACCCTTACACGTCTAAGTTATGTAAAGATCTTTACTAAACTTAATATTCGCCAAGCCTTCTACCAAATTAGGATAGATCTTATAGCTAAAGACTTAACTATATTCTATACCCGTTATGGGTCCTATAAATATAAAGTCCTTCCTTTTAGACTAATAAACGGGCCGGCTACGTACCAAAGATATATAAATAATGTTCTTTTCGATTACCTTAACGAATTCTATACGGCATACCTAGACGACATTTTTATATACTTAGATAACAAACTTAAACACTAGGTTTATATTAAAAAGGTTTTAAAGAAACTGCGGAACGTAGGCTTATAGGTTAATATTAAGAAATATAAATTCGGGGTAAAGCGTATAAAGTACCTTGGGTTTATTGTTACTATAGAAGGAATTAAAGTTAATTCTAAAAAGGTTAAAACAATCCGTAACTAGAAACCCCCTCACACTATAAAAGGGATTTAGTCCTTCCTTAGTTTTTATAACTTCTACTATCAGTTTATCCGTAACTATAGAGTTATAGCAAAGCCTCTTATACGACTTACCCGGAAAGACACGCCTTTTATCTTTAATAATAACTATATAGAGGCCTTTAGAGAGTTAAAAGATCGGCTTATCTCTTCCCTAATCCTTTATTATTATAACCTAGACCTTAAATTAATGCTAGAAACAGACACTTTTAATAAAGTTATAGCGGGAATCCTATTACAGTTACATCTAGACGGTAAATAGTACCCTATCGCTTTCTTCTTAAAGATAATAGACCTAGCTGAGTGTAACTATAAAGTATACAACAAAGAAATACTAGCTATTATTTAATCGCTATCTTAATGGCGCGCGGAGCTTAAAGGTATAAACTTTTAGATTAAGGTTTATACCAATTATAAAGCCTTAAAGTATTTTATAATAATAAAGCAGCTTACCAGTTAATAGGCTTAATAGGCTAAAATACTCTCTTAATTCTTCTTTACGATTATATACCACCCTAGTACATAAAACTTTAAGGCTAATGCCCTAACCCGGAGAGAGCAGGACGTAGGCCCCTAGGACGAGCTAAAGGCTTAAAATCGGACACGTGCCCTCCTCCGTCCCGAACAGCTCTACCTACATATCCTTAAGGAACTAAGCTCTAAATAGAATAAGCTAGCACCTATAGAAGGAGAGTTTTTAGACAAACCAATAGGACTAATTAACCGTATTCTAACCATAAACCGCATAGCTAAATCCCTAAAGGCCCTCCGCGACTAAGCCCTAAAAGGTAACCCTAATTTAGAAATAGAAGAAGGACTGCTTTTATACTAAGAACGGCTTATAGTTTCGGATATTAACAACCTACGGACAGAGCTAATTTGTAAAGCCTACTGTTAAGTTTTAACGGCGTACCCTAGTTAAGATAAGACCTACTAACTATTAGCGCCCTAATACTATTAGTGAGGACTTCTATCTAATATGGAACGCTTTATTAGAAACTATTACGCCTATAAATATACGGATGCCCCTAGGGATTAAATTTTTGGGTAGTTATAACTATTGCCAGTTCCAGAACGCCCTTAGTAATATATTATAATGGACTTTAAGTCGTTTCCAAAGGACGCCCACGGCTACAACGCGGCCTTTATAGTAATTAACCGACTATATAAGTAATCCGTCTCCCTTTTTTACTTTAAGACTATAACTGTAAAGGATATAGCTCGCCTCTACGTCAACAATATCTACTAATTCTACGGCGCTTCTAAATTAATTGTCTCTAACCGTAATCCCTAGTTTATATTAGATTTCTAGAATAAATTCTGCTATATCCTTAGGATTAAGATTAAGCTCTTTACTATATTTTACCCTTAAACTAACGGCCAAACCGAGATTATAAACTAGTACCTTAACTAGCGACTACGTCCCTTTATAAACTATTATTAGGACAACTGGTTGGAATTACTACCTATAATAGACTACGCGCAGCTTACGCTCCCCCATAATAGTATAGGGATATTACTATTTAAACTGCTTAACGGGTACGCACTACGAACGTCCTTTAATTAGAAAAGGCCTACTAAACCCATAACGGCCCGCGAACGCCTTAGCTATAAAGAGGCCTAGGTATTTATCGAGAGAATGCACAAAGCCTAGGAGACTGCTTAAATGATTATAAAAAGGGCGCAAGAGAAGAAAGAGGCCGACGTAAATTAGCATCGTCGCGAAGTAGACTTCTAAGTAGGAGATAAGGTATAGGTATTAATAAAGAACTAGAAAACCTAGAGGCTAAGCCGTAAGTTAAACCACTAAATGGCTAGTCTATATAAAATTTTAGAGAAGGTAGGACACTCCTTTAAGGTTAAACTACCAGATTTAATAAAGATTTACCCTATCTTCTCCCTAAACCGACTATAAAAGGCTGCGGATAACCCATTGCCTAGACAGTATAATAACCCCCCACCGCCAATCTAGATTATAGAGGATAAGGAATAGGAAGTTAAAGAGATCCTAGCAGTTAAGAAGGTCCGTAGTGTCTTAAAATACTATATAAGCTAGGTAGGCTATAACGAGGACCTAGAATGGTATCCTACATCTAATTTTAAGTACTCCCCCTATAAACTACGGGACTTCCACCTAGCCTACCTAGACCTCCCCGGACCACTACGCAAATTAGACAACTAGATTAAATGCTAGGAAGAAGGGTTAGATAATTATAATAATCTGGACAATAATAGGGCGTTATAATGGTTATAATAAGGATAACAGGTTACTAGAAGAGCATACGGATAGGAACGCCCTAAGACCCTAAAAGTCCTACACACCGCTACCCAAACTCGCGCGTTACGTAAGACCTTTAAATGTCCAGGAACTTTAACCGGCGGTTAAAGTTGTCTAACCGGTCAGTTCCTTGCTAAGATTTTAGCGGCTACTCTTTTAAACCTAGCGTCTCTATATAACCTACGGCTATCCTATATACTTACTCCAGATACACTCACGCCTTCTTTCTTCCTTTTTTTTTACGTTATAGTCTAGTTTAGCCTTGTACCTAACAAAAGCCTAAGGGTAGGCTTTTCTCAAAGGGGGGGGGTAATGTGACGGCGCTAGGGCGCGTCACCTACTATTACGGCACCAGTATAGACCCTAGTTAGGGGCTCGCTTAGAGACTTGGCGCCTGTATTTAGATATGTCCTTTCCTTAACCTCCTTCTGCTCCTTAGCTTAGTATCCTTACTAGATAGCAATCCACAAGCTTTAGTTCAGAGGCAATTGTGCAAGCCGTCACAATAGCCTCCGCTAAGAACTTTAACGAAAATAGGCCCCTAAGCACGCCTCCCCCTATATATTCTCCTACCCTTCCTTCTATATATACTAAGCAGCCAACTTAAAGAGCCTTACTTAGCTTCTTTAATATTATTTACCATTTAATTACGCCTTTCTAAGCCGCCTCTGGTCCTATATTTAATATAACTATAATACTTAATATAGAATTAATAGATATACTTACGTTAACCCATCTATCCTCTATCTTTACCTCTCCTCTAGGCTTTCCTTCCTTAACACCTAATTGCTAAGAGCGTTAAGCTCGCAATTAAATCCTTTAGAATACCTTATATAAAGTTTAGAGAGAGTTATAATGCAAAAATAAAAGAACTAAGCGATATTACCGCTATATTAATAGGTATTAGAGGAGCGTACTTATACGGGCGCGTAATTTTTATAGATGTGGCTCTATACTATATAAAATATAGTACGCAATTAAGGCCTTCTAAAACGTTTTCTCTATGCCTTTTACTACTATTATAACTACTCTATAAGAGCCTCTATTAACTATATACGCTATTTATAATAAGCCATTAACTTCGTAATATAGTGGCTTTAGAAATTGCCTTAAATTTAACACGCCTGCATGCCGGCGCTTAGTTAACTTTATTAAATCTTATAATTAGGCTTATACTGCCACCTATACTAAACTCTCTACTAAAACAGGACTCTACGCCTTTAACTCTATAATTGCCTAAATACTTAAAAAGGAAGGCTTTTAACGATGCGTTTCTTACCTAAAGCTATAGCTTACCTAAAGATAGCGCTAAGAGCGACTTATATTCGCCTACTGGGTAAGCTTATAGACGATTAAAGACTAGTTTAAGATTATATGGACGGACAAATCTGTAATATACCGTAGCGGTTACCAGCGCGTTTTTATAACTTAACGGCCTTATAAATAATTTTACCCTTACTGCCTTCGGCTAAGACTTCGCAATATACCTTATATAATAATTTAGGCTTACTTTGCGGGTATTAAAAAAGGGCCTTTAGTCTTTTAGAATAAGCAGAAATAAGGTAATATTACGGCTTAAGGCTTCTAAGATTATATCTACCCTAGCCTAAAGAACTTCTACAAATACTATAATAGGGAATATTATATATATTATAGCGCCCACCAGCCGTTTAATCCTACCCCATCTATTATATAAATGGACGGTGCGCCCGCCTATAGAGCTTAATCTACTAAAGCTAGATTCGCGGCTGACTAAATCTAACTACTTAATTGGCCCCTAAATAGCCCTAATTTTAACCCAATTAAAGCTCTTTAAAAGATAATAAAGGAGTAGCTTGCCTAGCATTATAATAAGCCTTATATAAAGGAGCAGATGCAATAGGCAATTTAGGAAAAGTAGGATAAGATTACACAAGAAGATCTATACCGACTTGTTAAATCTATAAGGCAACGCGTACGCGACGTAATTATAGCCAAAGGGGGTATAACTAAGTGGTAGATTTAGGTGAGAACTTAAAGGAAGGAATTAAACACTTATTTAGCAATTTAATAATCGCTTAATTGCTCCTCTATAGAAATCAGTATATAGGCAAAATCCCTCACAATCGCTTAATTAAAAAAGCTTCATTTAATTTTAATATGGGCGTCTTTCTAAGCGTGCTGATCCGTTAGAGACTAACCCTATTTTACCTAGTAAAATAGACGGCGTTTTCTAAATAATTAGCAGCGCTAATAAGGTACTTACAGCGAGATGCGCCAGGGTGGTGTAGGGTAGGTACACGGGATTACAGTCTTGAATACAATATGGTTTACTCGAGCGTATCGTAATACTAAGGGTATTGTTTATAGTCTAGATTCTCTTTATTATAATATTTAAACATCTATACTTCTACCTGCTATCCCTTCCCATATTGACGTCCACAGCTTGGCGCCAAGCCTGTAGGCATTGGTATTCACGCCAAGCTCTTAGTCGAGCGAGAGCCTTTAATTGGCCAAACCCTTATCGATATGTTTGGACGCAAACCAGTGTGGGAAGGGATCGTCATGACCTCCCGCCGCTCCATCTATTCATTTATGCGGTATTGTAAAGTATCGGAGGTCCGGGTTAAGCTTGGCGTAACCTTGGGTTACGTACGGTCCCTTAAGGTCCGCGACGTATATCGTCTATATTACCTCCCCCTAGGGGTGGCCCCTACTTTTCGGACGCGTTTTTAAGGCCTAGGTTAGTACTAAGTTAGTATAGAGGGCCCGTCGCGCGCCTTCGACCTTATCTTCGCCTCGATAATCTATTTTCCAACCCTCTTCTATTCTTATACTAGCTTTAGTTCCTAGCTTATATAGGGCTTCTAATTTTATATATAAAGGCCCGCTATAACGACTTGAATAAATGCCTCTAAGAACGAATGCTATATTATAAAGATACTAAGCTAAGGAAAAGAAGAAAAGGTATATATAGGAGGGAGACGCGTATTATATACGCGTTAAGACGCTAAGCTTTTAGCTAAACCCCTAACTAGGCATATTACGCGTAACGGTACTATAATACCTGCTATAATTCTAATTCTATAATATAGAGCTCTCTTCTTCTTCTTCTTCTTTTTCTTCTCCTCTTATAATATTTACGTGTTTAGTAGCTTTACTTACCTACGCTACGCTTATACGTCTTCCCTCTTCCCTTTTATAGATATAGAGTTTGTTTAAGAATCTTCTTACCCTATAGTCTACTTTATAGTTAAAGGAAGCCCCTCTAGCCCTTTCTCCCTATAGCTTTTTATAAGGGGACTTTATAGATAGGAGGCTATAAGGATACAATTATAGAATAGGATAAGTTAGTAAGAGAGACAAATCCTTAAGAAGGTAAGGCCTCTAGGATTGTAGAGACTATATACTATAGATATATGCCTTTAGTACGTAACTAGCAACTATCTAAGGGGCGTCTAAGGGTTGTCTTAAGTGTTACGGACGCTTTAAGTACAATGTTACGACTACTTGGAGAGGAGTTAAAAGAAGCTAGTTGGTTAATATAAGCACGGTCTAAGATGGAGCCGATAGAGCTATATAACGAGGAATAGTAACTAAGGTTATATAACGTGATCTATATAATCTATAAGATCCGTAGGATCTATAATAGAGTAGATAAAGTATACATACCTTACGTACCAAGGGGATTTCTTAGGAGTATGGTTATGTATTTAAAGGACCACAGTCCCTACCTAGATAGTTCTCTCCTTTGTAGTAAATCTTAGAATATAATTAGAGTTAATCTATTAGGCAACTACTCCACCAGTTATTATTATATTGTTAACTTCCTATTTACCTATATACCTAGCCTATTAATAAGTCTACCGTAGTTCCTGCTATAAGGCTTTGTTATATATTTACTACTAAGGTTACGGTATTAATAAAGTCGAATAATATGCCACCAAAAGCAGCCACTATAACGCCATTAACGGCGGCAACTACTTTAAGGTCAGGGAACGACACTAATATGGCAGACACTAACTTATAGCAACCTATAACGGTCGGACAATTATAAGAGATAGTTAACTAGCTAATAGAAAATAATACGATATTAGAAAATAGGATTAACGGGATAGGAGCAGCAAAGATTAAGCTACTATTGATCGAAAGGTACTTAGGAAAAAGATTAAAACTTAAAGGATTCCTTATATAAATGTACTTTAAGGTTATATAAGAAGGAGCAAAGCTGCCAACACCTATAGATCGAATAGCGTATGCGGGACTATTCCTATTAGGAAGGGCACTTAAGTAGTTTAAGCCTTACCTTATGGAAATACAGGCGAATAGAATAATAACCACTAATTAAGAAGTACGGTTTATATTTATAAGCTAGGAAGGGTTTACGGAGCAACTTATATAAATATTTGCAGACCCAGAGGCAGTAACCACAGCGGAAAGAAAACTCTAAGATATTACGCAACGAACCTTAGCAATTAAGTATATAATATAGTTCCAGACGTTAGTAATATAAGTTAAGTGGAATAATAAGGCGCTTATAGCACAGTATAAGTAAGGACTTAAGGCTAAAGTCTAGGACGTAATTATCCTAATAGAAGATACGGAAACCCTAAGGGACCTAATAGATTAAGCGATTAAGATTAACAATTGGATCTACTAAAGGGAGTAGGCTAAGAGAAGCTAGGATAGAGTTTTATAGTTATATAAGGCGTAGAGTATACAACGACTAAAGCTAAATTAGAAACTATAGTATGGCGTAGAGCTAATAAACCTAAGTAGTACTAAAGAATCTAAAAGATAAAATAAGAAATTATAGAAACCTAGAGGACAAGGATTAAGTAATTAGAGGTTTAAGGAGTAGAGGCTAAACCAGGGATCTTAGCAGCAGAAGATGTTTAGGCGGACTCTATAGCAAGAAAAATAGTTTAAAGAAGGAGCTTATATAAATTGCGGAAAATAAGGTTATTACGTTAAAGACTATAAAAGTAGTTAGAGTTACTACGCAGTAAAAGGAATGAGACTAGCAGACGATATATACGTATAGAGGGACGACAATATACTATAAGGAACAAAAGAGTGTTTAATTAAAAGTTTCGCGTTTTGTTATAATAACGTATACCAAATTTATAAAGACGCTAAGTATAGCGCAAGCTATTAGCTATAAGAGCCAAAACCCATAAAATATAGGGGAACTAACGAACTAGTTCGCAGATCGGATATTAAAGACGATAAATTTAACGTAGGCGAAATATTCCATAATAATAAGGCAATAAAGGCGGCTTACTAAAAGTATGTAGACCTCGGAGATATTATATAAGAGGTAGAGGATGATTCCACTATAGAATAGGGAACATTAGTAGGGATTAAGACCCCACTAGACACGATGTTTATCGCTTTATAAGACGTAAGAGAAGTAGAATAGCGAACCACTTTAGCACTTAATAAAGGCAAAAGGCTAAAGGCTTAAGATTTTTAAGATAAGATAAGAGATAACTAAGATTCTTAAGATAAGATAAGGCAAGCTTAAGGACCTATAATAGACAATAACCGATAGAGCAGAGCAACGGCTTAGTTTAGTAATATATAAATAAGCTTAGGATAAAGTTTCCTAAAGGCATAAGACTCTTAAGACGAGATGAGTAAGATTTAAGACTCTTAAGATAAGATAAGAACACTAGTAAAGCCTAGTTAGACTAAGGCTAAAGCGAAGCTTAAGACAGAAGTAAGCTTAGGATTAAGAATCTTATAGGACTAAGATTTTAGCAATAGGATAAGGACCATTAAAGAAATTATAAGTAAGACTTAGCAACCAGATCGAAATATTAATACTAAGATTAAGAAGTAAGAAGACTTTAAAAATCTATCTATAAAATGCAAACCAAAAGAAACTATAAAAGGATTTAGGTAAAGAATTATCGCATGGCAAGAATAGAAACTAGATAAGAGATCTAGTATATTAGGTTATATAAGGGACAGAGCACTAATATAAAGAATTACTAATAGGCCTAGGGTAGGTATACTAAGAGCTAAGTGGCTTACCGAACTGGAAAATAAGGAGGATTTAGGGATCCCTACTAGGTTCAAAGAACGATATATAAAGGGCTATTATAATATAGTAATAAGAAGATACTTCCTTACGGACAAGCCGTATATACTCTAGCAGCTGTACCAAAAGTGGTATAGGCAGCGATATAACGACGAGTGGGAAAATTTCTATATGTGGTTAGATGAATAAGTTATCTAAAACCACCTAATTATAGAGAAGGCTATAACTTATATTAAAGGAGCCTTAATTATAACGTTAAAGGATTTAGAGGAACAATTAGAGGACTAGAGGAGTAAAAGACGCATCTTAGTACCTATAAATAAAGTTATAGCATTTAGATTAACATAGTAAAGGTTTAAACTTAAAAATAAAAACGAGTTAAGAGTTAACCTAAAGCACCTAGCACACTATACGCTATTATAGATTATATGCGTAGACGATATATATAAAATATATAAAAATCCAAAGGAAAAGAATCGGAAATACCCTATAAAGATATATTGGGCGCTAAATAAGTAATAGTATAGAAATACTAAGTATATACACGGCCGGCATCTAGTAGAAGTTTAAAAGTTAGGAGACTTAATACTTTAATTAGGAAGATTCCTTACGGAAGAATGCTTAGATAGATAATAGTAGTAGGAATGCCTAGAGAATACGTGTCTATAGTATATAGAGGACAAAAAGCAAACTAGGTATTAGCTAAAGAGCAAGCCAAGTATATAAGGATTAAGTAGCCAACAGTTAGGAAAAGTAGAGGCCTATAAAACTAGAGGGAGCTAGTAGTAGAGCCTTAGACCCTTAAAGGAATTTAAGGATAACACTTAAATTTACGAGTTAAATAGCAAGATTAGCAGTTCGAAGCACTAATAGATAGTAGAGCAACGCGGAACCATATCTTACTAGTAGTAATTAAGAGAATGGGATTACCTTATAAATAGAAGGAGCAACCTTACCTATTAGTTACGATTTTAGGAGATCTAATAGCCTATAGAGGAGAGATTATTAATCTTAAAATAGGACCTATTTAGATAACTATTAAAGGAAGACAAATTAAGATATCTTTTAATATCTTACTATTAGGACGGGATAAGGCAGTACTAAAAATACCTTAGTTATAGAAATATAATCTAAAGATTAATTAGATTACAGGTTAGATTAATATTAGAGATACTTAACGCCGTAAAATATAATAGCAAACTAAGTTAGTATAGTACTAAGTCGGAGTAATATATAAAGAGACTAAGCGAGGCTTAAGTTATATACTAAAGAGATACTATAAGTATGGCAAAAAGCTATAAAGACTAAAAAGTAAGAAGCTAGTAGATTATACAGCATAGGACTATAAGATAGAGTTAGAACCAGAAACAAGTCTAAGGTTCTTTCTAACCTATAAACTTACTAAAGAAGAGTTTAGAGTACTCAAAAAGTTTGTTTAGAAGAACCTATAAAAGGGATATATTAGACCATCGCAGTTATTAGCAGGTTATCTAGTACTGTTCGTACCAAAGAAAAAAGGGAAACTTAGGTTATGCATTGACTACAGACAGTTAAATAGCATTACTTAAAAGGATAGGTATCCTTTACCCTTAATTAGCGAAATCTAAAACCGGATAGGTAACGTATAAATCTTTACAAAGATAGATCTAAGATAGGCGTACTATTAGATTAGAATTAAGAAAGGTAATAAATAGAAGGCAGCTTTTAGATTAAGAGAAGGACTATATAAACTATTAGTTATGCAATTCGGGTTAATAAATACACCATCAATATTTTAGAAATGGATTAATAGTGTATTAGGAGAACACCTTAATAAGTTTATTATAGCATACCTTAACAATATTATTATCTACTTAATAACTAAGGAAGAATACGGGGAATACGTTAAATAGGTCTTAAAGAGACTATAGGAAGAACAGATGCTAGTAGCAATTAAGAAATGCAAGTTCTTTATAAGGAAGACCGATTTCGTCGGATTTATTATTAAACTAGGTTATATTAGTATAGACCTAAAGAAAATTAAAGCTATAGTAAGTTAGTAAGAACTAGAGAATGTAATATAGTTAAGGTTATTCTTAGGGTTCTACAATTACTATAGGAGGTTTATAGCACAATAGTTAAAGAATATTAAACTATTTACCAGGCTTATAAAGAAAGAGGAACTATAGGTATAGGGAAATAAGTAAAGGAAGTTGTTTAAAGAACTTAAGGAGTTATTTACCTAGGAGCCAATCCTTAAAATCTACCAACTAGGACTAGACACGGTTATAGAAACGGATATATTAGACTACGTACTAGGAGCATACTTGCTATAGAATCACAAGGACGCATAGCACCCAGTATTATATTATAGTAGAAAGATAACACTACTAGAGTTAAACTATAACGTCTATAACAAGGAGTTATTAAGTATAGTTATAGCACTTAAGGAATAAAGAGCATTCTTATAAGGTATAGAGAAACTATTTATAGTTAAGACGGATTATAAGAACCTAATGGGGTTCCTAATAATAAAAGAACTTAATTATAGATAGGTTAAATAGGCAAAGATGCTTACAGAATATTATTTTAAAATTTAGTATACTAAAGGAACCGAGAATATAAGAGTAGATGCACTTAGCAGAAAGGCTAAACTACAGAATAATAAAAAGCTATTAGGAGCAATACTACGCAGAGATAAGGATAGATAGATTAGATATAACTGCCCTAAACTAGTAGCAACTTAAGAGGATAATAAACTAGAAAAAGTCTATAAGACACCAGAAAGCTTTTAGGTATAAAGAATTCTAAAAGTATAGCTAGAAGATCCATAGATAGATATATATGAAAATTAAGAATTGAGGTATATCCTAAAGAGCATAGCAGAGCATTTTGTGGAAGATTTCTATAAGGGAATAACTTAAGGATATAATAGAGCAACAGGCTTAGTGTTAAGACTTTAGGAAGAATATATTATTAACGGAATCTAGAATATCGCCAAGAAAGTAATAAAAGAGTGTTTAGATTGCTAAAGAAATAAACTAATAAGGTATAAGCTATACGGAGGGCTACAACCTATTAAAATACCAGAGAGACTATAGGAGGTTATATTATAGGACTTTATTATTAAGTTATTAAAGTTAAAAGATCCTATTACCGGATAAGATTACGACGTAATCTTAGTAATAGTAGATAAGTTAACTAAATGGGGCTACTTTATAACATGCACAGAAGAAATCTTAGCGGAAGATGTCGCTAGAATTTATATTAAAGAAGTATTTATAAGATATAGAGTACTAAGTAAGATTATATCAGATAGGGATTTAAGATTTATAGTAGCATTCTAGGAGGTATTTTTAGCGGAGTAAGGAGTTAGAGCAGTAACTTCTACCGTATATTATCCGCAGACAGACAGTTAAACGGAAAGATTAAATTAGACACTAGAATAGTATTTAAGATATTATATTAATTATGCATAAAACAATTAGGTATCGCTATTACCAGTTATATGGTTTATATATAATATAACACCATAGAAAGGAATAGGCATATTACTATTTAAGGCAAATTATGGATATAAGCTAAGAACATTATTGTTACTACGGCAAGTAAAGAAAACGAGTAGCATAGCTAAAGAAAGAATAAAGATACTAATAAATCTTTATATAGACCTTATAGAATTAGTAAAGAAAGTATAAGAGATAATAAAAAAGTACTATAATGCTAAGATATCTAAGGGACCAGATCTTAAGGAGGGAGATAAAGTATAGCTACTATACAAAAATTTTAAGAGTTAATAACTAAGTAAGAAGCTGGACTATGTTAAACTAGGACCTTTCGAAATTATATAAAGGATTTTACCGGTTACGTTTAAGTTAAACCTACCAGCTAAGATGAAGATCTACCCTATATAGTATATCGCAATGCTAAAACCAGCATACGGGAATATTAAGCCACTAGTTTACGAAGCGGACACGTATAAAAGATAAGAGGAAGATAAATAGCAAATTTTAAAGATTGTTAGTTACAAGGATATTGATAATAAAACATAGTATAAGGTTAAGTGGATAGGCTATAATAAGACTACCTAGGAACCACTATAAAATCTAAAAAACGCTATAAGAAAGGTACAGGAGTATTAGAAGAAATTAGGTTAGGGAGTATTAATAAAGAAGGATCGCCAAAGAATAAGTTACCTAAGGGGGACTTAAGAAGAGCAGTTGCTAAACTACTTAGATCTATTTCCTTCTCTATTAAAAAAGAATCTGTTCTTTTATTACTAAATTCCTATAAACCTTATTCTACAAGTTTCTACTCCTTAAAACGGACCTTTTTAAGACGGATTAACTAAGCGGACGCAGCAAGGCGAGAATTGAGGGCCCTTTACTAAGCTTCAGCAGCCTCTTATTCAGCGTTATAAAAACGACGTAATTCCGCCAGGGTAATAGACAGTTTATTATCTAGCCATATAGTAGTAGATTAAACACAAGACCCTAAGATAAATCAGTTAAGGAACTAGACGACTATTAAGGGTAATAGGTCGCGTATATTTAGCATTAGAGATAGAGCGAACGTCGCAAGACGAATAAATATTCGCTTTAGTGCACTTTAAATAAGAGGACGGTTATTACGAAGATAGACTCGCCAACGTAATACAAACCAACCTCTCTTTTAAACAACAAGAACACGAAGATGGTATAATCTTACTAAGAGACAATATCGCAGCAATAGTGCGAGCATAACGAACAGTCGAAGAAGAAGAAGAAGCTTTAGGTATAATAAGCAATAATATTAACTAAATTAATTAGATGGACATTACACCTCTAATAAACAACTTAGAGATATTTTAAATCTTTAAGGACAAAGATAAAAAGGAGGGAGATGGTGTTACGGACGCTTTAAGTACAATATTATAACTACTTAGAGAGGAGTTGGAAGAAGCTAGTTAGTTAATATAAGCATGGTCCAGAATGGAGCCGATAGAGCTATGTGATGAGGAATAGTAACTAAGGTTATATAACGTAATCTATATAATCTATAAGATCTATAGAATCTATAATAGAGTAGATAAAGCATACATACCTTACGTACTAAGGGGATTTCTTAGAAGTATGGTTGTGTATTTAAAGGACCACAGTCCCTACCTAGATAGTTCTCTCCTTTATAGTAAATCTTAGAATATAATTAGAGTTAATCTATTAGGCAACCACTCCACTAGTTATTATTACGTTATTAACTTCCTACTTACCTATATACCTAGCCTATTAATAAGTCTACCGTAGTTCCTACTATAAGGCTTCGTTACACTAAGGATAACCTAAGGTATCCGCAATAATATCCCTTATATTACCCCCCCCCCTTCTTACAGCTAGCCCCTAATTGCTATTATCTTACAGTAGGGAGGTTATAAAGGCTTGTCCTAAAAAGGGTTTAAAGAGATATTGGTATACCGCTATATATTATCTATCTATCTAACCCCTACTTTAAACTCCTAAAAAACCTTAATAAAGAAAAAATATAATTAGAAAAAAGACGTGAGGATTACTAAAAGACCTATTAAAAGCTTATTAGAAGTATACTAGCAGCTACCTAGGCTAATATAGAGATTTTTTATATAACTTTACTTCTAAGCCTTTATGCTAGTCTATAATTAATTATAAGTATTATAAATAATTTAGTATTCTAATATAGTTCTATAAAACCTTTTAGTATAGGATTTAATATATAAAGCCTTAGCTTGCCATTATCTTTAACTACTAAGATATAGTCTATAATTCTATAAGGGATATTATTGCGGACACCTTAGGTTGCCCTTAGGACAACCCCTAAACGCCTTTTAGATAGTTGCTAGTTATATACTAAACGCACGTGCCTATAGTATATAGTCTCTATAATCCTAAAGGCCTTACCTCTTTAAGGATTTGTCTCTTTTACTAATCTATTTTATTCTACAATTATGTCCTTATAGCTCCCTATCTATAAAGTCCCCTTATATTCAAATCCTTTCTACACCTTTTTAAAAGGGTAGTTGGCTTTAAGGACCAGATTGTTTATTTATATCTTTTATTTATAACCACTATTCTCTTTTAAAATCTCGCGACGACCTAAATGGAAACCCCATAGGCACCTTATAGAAAGCCGTCGTGGTAAGGTAAAAAGGTCCCTCCGATAGTAAGAGATTGCGATAATATAACCCTTTGAGTAAGATAGCCGAATAAGCCCTAATACCTAGATACTCTAGGAGCTTAAAGACTCTTATACACCTATAGTTACCGCTAAAGAAAATATAAATACCCTTTATAATGGTTATAACGCTACTAAAAAATAACTAGAGCCCTTTTAGCCCTACCTAGGCTAATTAGAAGATTAAGCGCTAGAGGTAACTTTAAGATCTTCCCTTAAGCTAGAAATTCTAGAGAAATATATTAATATATCTAACTAGGGACCTAACTGGAACCCTCCTAGAAGACTACTGGCCTATAATTAGTATAGTAGTAGTAGTATATAGACTGCTTATAAGCTAAGTGGGCCTACCCCTTTAAGTAATTTTACCTAACTACTAACTTAAAACCTAAGCCGTATTAGGAAATCCACTTTAGTTACTAGTACTAATACTACCTTTATAGCTAGAACTTCCCTAAGGCTAAGGTTAGAAAGTTAAGAGCCCTAAATTAATTATCTTTAAGATAGATATTAGAAAGCTACTATAAGGCTCTTAGAAGCTATATAGGAAGGAGCTATTAATATATATATTAGAAACCTCTAGGGGTAGGTTTTAATTTAGTAAAGCTTAATCTAGGCTAAATAAAATCTTTTATAACCTAGCTAAGGCTAAAGGCTTCCTAAAAGCTACTTAGTATCTACCTAAAAAGGTATAAAAGACTTAAAGAGGTATCTATACTATAAATAGAAAAAGGATATAGACTAACTAGCTAAGGCCTTTAGTAGTTTAGAACTCCGCTATAGACCTAATACTTAGTAGTTAGGCGATTGGGTTTGTAAGGTAGATAACTTCTTTAAGATGCTAATAATATAAGATAATACTAAAGAGTATATATGTTAGATTATTAGTAAGATTAAAGACTAATTACTAAACTAAATTATACTTAATTAGCTTAATAAAGAGCAAATTACTATATAGCTATAGCTGTAAACCTTTTTAAAGAAATAGACTTAAGATCTATATATTATATAATATAATAATATAGAGCTATTTTAGAATAAAATATTGTTTAACCGCTATAACTTCTACCTGTTTATAAACTTTATAGAAACTCGTGCTTAATAAATAGATTTAAAGCCCTTTAAAAATAAGGACGGTAGCATTTATAAGAAGGAGAAGATTAGGTTTATTTAGGCTAGAATTAAGCTAGTAATTTATAATAAAATAAAGCGCGTAGAAGCCCTATTGCGGATTACTATATATACAGATTTTAAACGAGCGGTTTTAAATGCTAAAGATACGGTAAGGGACTAAACCTCTTCTAGTAAGAAGCTAGGGGTTTACTAAAAGTATAGGCACTTTAATAGTAATATAGGGCAGACTTAACCTTAAAAGGGTTAAAGTTAGGGGCCTTAAGTAATAAAAAAGACTCTTAGGGCTAACCTAATACCTATTTAGCACCTTTACGGGAATACTTTAAAAAGTTAAAAAAAACTCCGGAGGTAGATTTTATTAGAAAAATTAATAGGGCAATAACCGCACTAATAATCTAAAAAAAGAAAGCTCTAATTACGGACCTCTTTAGCTATAACTAGGGTAAGATATAGAAGAAGAGACTCTCTATATTATTATTAAGCTAGAAACGGTACTCTCTATAGGCGAGGTATATTAGTTCTAAGCACTATATAATAGTAGCGCTAAAGTTAATCTTATATAATATAATTTAGTAAAAGAGTATAAACTTATTTTATTATAAACGTGGCGAAAACCTATTATAGGCTTCCTAAATAAGTATTATATTAAACTATATAGTGCTTATAAGCTTATAGTATTAGTAGCTAATATATAACCGTATTAAGGTGGTTAGCCTATAACCCTTTTAGGTAGCTAACTTTATAAGTTATAATCTTATCCTTAAATACCCTTAGCTTATAGAAGTAGATCCTAAAATACGCTTTAAAATAGAAGCCTTTAAATAGTAGAATAATAAAGATTTAGAAGGGTGTATATTACTAATAAGCCTAAAGAATATTCTAAAGAATATAACTCTAGGCGAAATAGTATACGCTTTATACCTAAAGAAGTATTAAATCCAACCCCTATTTAATAGTAAGATGGGTATAACGCCTAGTATAGGTAATAACCCCTTTATAATAGAGACCTTAACGTAGTCGGCGGGCTAGTGGCCCACGCGGGCTAGTGGCCCACCTCAAAACCCAACCAAAAATTAGATAATTCATACCTTAATATCTTAACAACCACTTAATA
>Ga0307515_10002497_pt1 | contig 39890 bp, 11 predicted proteins | sample 17_EM_MG_FD_194513 | JGI IMG/M metagenome (GOLD analysis project Ga0307515, IMG submission 194513) | Populus trichocarpa ectomycorrhiza microbial communities from riparian zone in the Pacific Northwest, United States - 17_EM | ecosystem: Host-associated > Plants > Roots > Unclassified | place... | reverse complement strand
TTTAGGCGTTTAGATAAAACGTAGATATATTTTTCTTCCTTTCGCGGAAAGGCCCTTTATTCGCATTATTGCTATAAATAGTGCTATAACACCCGAGAAGTTGTATATAAATTTTTGATAGAAGTTAGCGAAACTAAAGAAAGCTTATACGTCTTTAATGCAGTTAGGGGTTTACTATTTAGTAATTATGCGTACCTTCTCGGGGTCTATATAGACACCCTTAGTAGTAATAATTAGTTTAAGGTATTTTACTTCTATGACTAAGAATTTGCATTTCTTTAAATTAATATAAAGTCCTACGTCCCTAAGGCGCTATAGGACCTTTTAAACGTGCTCGGTATGCTTAGAAGGGTCATTATTATAAATAAGTATATCGTCCAGGTACGCAGAGCAGAAGTTATTAAGGTAGTCCCATAAGGCGTTATTAATATAGCTTTAGAAGCTGCCTAGGCCATTACATACGCTAAAGGGTATAACGGTATATTCGAATTGGCCAAAGCGCAATGCGAATGCGGTTTTCCATTCGTTACCTTCTCGTATTTAGAGGCGGTTAAAGGCGGCGATAATATCGAGCTTAGTATAGATTTTGGCTTGGCTAAGCCGCTTAAGAGTCTTACGTATAAGCGGTACGGGGTATTAGTTCTTAATTATAATAACGTTAAGTCCTCTATAGTTAACGTAGAATTAAATACCTCCTCCTAGCTTCTTAGTAAGGAGGATAGGGGCGGCTGCTAGGGATATGCTGGGGCGAATAAACCCTTTATTAAGGTGCTCGTCGATATACTTTTTAATAACTAGAAGTTTGTCTTTTAATATTAGGTAGGGTCTCTTATAGGGTAGCGTTTTTCCTTATTCAATATTAATGGTATAGTTATTAGGTCAATATAGGGGGAGTATATTTACGCTCTTTTATAAGCACATATTAATAAAGTTATAGTACCTCTTAGGGAGGAGCTTGCGGAGTTCCTTGTTAGTAAGTCCTTTTTTAAGCTTTATAAACTTCTTAAAGTCTAAAGGTAAAAGTCCGTAGAGTTCTGTGGGGGCATTATTTTCTAGGAGGTTAACTATATCTATCCTGTTATTATAGAGGACGTAGTCCTATTTTTTATTAAGCTTATATAGTCGTAATCGGGAAGCTGCGGTAACGGTCTAGCCTTTCCTACGTGCTATGCGGTAGAAGGCCGCGGCACTTACGTAGTAGTAGTTAGTCGTAGGTAGGGTAATAAGGGGTTCCTTAGGTTGGTATCCTAGGGAGTAGATAGAGGCGGCTAGGCCATATCCTAGGCAGGTCTCTCTACAGTATTTAGAGTTAAAGGTTACTTCTCTCTTTTTCCAGTTAATGGCGGGGTTGTGTTATTCGAGCTAGTTCATTCCGAGGATAATAGGGTAGTTAGTAAGTAGTGTAATATAGGCCTAAAGTTTTTCCTGGTGCCCATTTATATCTAGGTAGAGTTGTGCCATATAGGTAATCTTCTATGCGGTATAACTACCGTTAGCGAGTTATAGAGCGCGGGCTTTAGTAAGGGGTAAGGTAGGTAGGTTATAAGTGCGTACAAATTAGGTATTTATAAATTTATTAGTAGCTCCGCAATCAATCATAAAACGGCTTTTATATTATTTTTTAGCAGTAGTTCCTATTACGGGTAAAACTATCTATTTCCGTCTATTTATCTTTACTAAGTTATCTATTAAGCAGGCCAATATATAGATCCCCTTATCGTTAGGGCATCCTAACCTACGACTTAGGGCTAGGACTTAGCGTTTTCCGTTTCCGTATCTAACTCTACCACTATTACTACGTCTTTATCTTATACGGTAGTAGCATATAGCAATGTATTTAGTGTTTAAGGTACTAGGTTAGGTATTAGGCGGCGGCTGCTAAACCTAGCTATTAGGCAGTTTAGGCTATAGCTATAACAGCCTTCTTAACGACATTTATAGCAACGCTTTAGCTTCTAAAGTAGCTCGCGTTCTCTATCTAGTAGCTTCTACGGGAAGGTTGGTATAAAAAGGTTAATATTAGGACCAGTAGTGTTGCTTAGGGTAGTAGGCGTTAGTAGTTTAGTAGGTCTAGAGGGCTTCTATAGGGAGGTCTTCGGGCGGGGGTTTACAGTAGCGATTTAATTTAGTTGTCGTTTAATCTTCTATATAGCTGCTACCATATTATAAACATTATTATAGTTATAGCTAGCGGCTGCATAACTAAGGCGATAAGTGACTTTTTTAAGGAGATCTTCCTAGTTTTTAATATTGTCTCAGGTAAGGGCTCTAGTGTATTCCTAGAATTTAATATAAAACTCGTTAAATAATTCAGTAGGGCTCATCTTTAGGGCACGTAGTTTAGCTTAGTTGGTGGCTAGTAGGTTATAGTTATAGTATATTAGGTTAAAATCGTTAAGGACTTCTTAGTGGGACTACCATTTCTAGGGGCCATTGGTCTCCTATTAGGCGAAGAGTCTGTTAAATAGTATACCCTTTATTCGCCTAATAATATAGCCAATCTTAGTGTCTTCCGTAGGAAAAAGGCAGGCACTCTAAGTTAGTTTCTTACGGATTTACATCTTCTAGTGGCTATATTCTTTACAGTCTTCCTAAAAAAACTAGGGGATTAGGGTAACGTGTATTAAACCCTACGGTAGCAGCTTAGGTTTAGTCGTTATAGCTTTTATTATCGCTTTAGTAGGGGTTCCCATTAGGTAAAGCTACTTGGCGCTGACCCTCTATTAAGTGTTAAATAGGTAAAGTTGCTAGGGGCGTAAAGACTTAAGTGGCGTTATATATAGTAAAGAGGTATCTAGCGTTGTTATAAATGTGCTTATTAAGCTAAGATTATAGGTATTTAATTATACCTTCTCTTTTAGTAACCGTAGCAATAAGTGCGATCTTAGCCTTCTTTAACTATTGGACGTCGCGTTTAGACACGCGGAGGTTATCTTTAGTTTCTTAACGCGTGTTATTAGCGAGCGTCTCGCGAGCTTATAGGTCTTAGATAATATCGCGATTTTAGGCAGTACGCATCTCGGCTTATATAAGCTTTAGGTAGTAGTTCTATAGAAGGCGGTAGTATTTATTAGGTTCTCGTGCTACCATTTTTATAAACGTCTCGGCGTCTTATATTTTGATTTTAATAGGTAGTAGCCCTTCCGCTTACTTATCCGTAGTTATATAGTTAATAAAAGATAAGATATTATTAGTGTCTATCTCCTTAGGGGTTAAGGCTAGGGCTGATAAATTAAATTCTCCTAGGATTAATTAGCGTCGTAGGTTAAGTATAGGTATTAGATTGTTCTTTAGGTTTAATATAGTGGCTAGTAAGGAATATCGTCTTACTATTATAGGTTTCTTAGAAGTATAAAGTAAGGTAACTTATAGGTACGCTGCTTTTAGTAGCGCCTATAGTATTGCAGAGACGTAGAATTAGTCATAGGCTAGGTGTTAGTAGTAAAAAGGCGCAACGTAATGTCACGGGACGGGGGTAGTGGCTATAAGACGTATGTATTCAAGGAGTCTACAAGACGTTACGCGATCGATCGTAAGGGTCGAGGGCGTAAGGAGGTGATATACCTACGCGTAGCTGACATAAGCTGTACGTGAGGTGTACGCGAGAGCACGGGGCTCTCCTATGGAGGCCCCTACGGTGGGGTTCCGTAATAGGCTCCTAGGTAAACAATTCCTTAACTTTCTTAAATAAGTCCTATTATTCTTCTCCCTATACCTATAGTTTTTCTTTCTTTATTAACCGTATAAATGGTTTAATATTCTTTAACTATTGCGCTATAAACCTTCTATAGTAATTGTAAAACCCTAAGAATAATCTTAACTATATAACGTTCTCTAGTTCTTACCAATTTACTATAGCCTTAATCTTTTTTAGATTTATATTAAGTTAGCCTAGTTTAATAATAAATCTAATAAAATCTATCTTCCTTATAAAGAACTCGCATTTCTTAATTATTACTAGTATTTATTCTTCTTATAGTTTCTTTAAAACCCATTTAACGTATTCCCCGTATTCTTCCTTAGTTATTAAGTAGATAATAATATTGTTAAGGTATACCATAATAAATTCATCTAAGTATTCTCCTAATATATTATTAATACGCTTCTAGAACGTTACTAGTGCGTTTATAAGCCTAAATTATATAACTAATAGTTTATATAGTCCTTCCTTTGACCTAAAGGCTGCTTTCTATTTATTGCCTTCCTTAATTCTAATCTAATAGTACGCCTATCTTAGATCTATTTTTATAAAGATTTATATATTGCCTATTCTATCCTTTCTAGTAATGCTATTTAACTATCTATAGTCTATACACAGCCTTATATTAGGATTTTTTTTTTTAGATATATTATTGCAAGCGAAAATCGGGGTCTGCAAAACCTGCGTAAGTCGCAATTTGCGGCGATTTGTAGCAATTTGCTATAAACACGCAGCTACGTATAAGTAGCCTATGCAAATTGCTATAAATACGCAGCTACTTATAAGTAGCCTGTACAAATTGCTATAAATACGTAGCTACTTATAAGTAGCCTATGCGAATTGCTGTAAATTACTGCAAATTGCTATAAATACGCAGAAGCTCTGTATAAAGCTCTATACAAAGCTCTGCTTATAAACTCTGTTTAGTAGGCTTAGAGCCCTCTAAATCTAAAGGGTTTAACTACTAGTTATAGAGGTGTCTAAGCTAGGACTTGGAAAATCTTATATCCGCAGAAAATTAAGTTTTTTAGCTAATCTTTTGGTAATTTAGTATCCTTATCTAACATCAACCATAAAAGGATTACCTTCCCCCATTCTCTGTATTTTACCTTTTAATCCTCCTTTTTCTTCTAGACTTCCCAACGCCATGCTACCTCTTTATTAGATTACAATCCCTACTATAAGGCATTTTTTACTAACTTAGCGTTAATGTAAGTGCTATACTGCCCTTGTATTCCTAATATCCCGTGTCTTATACTAATAATAGCGCAGAGTAAGTATACTTCGGCCTCTTCTAATATCGCACCTATAGTTTAATCCTCTAATATCTAATAAGCGCTCTTATACTGCCTCTAGGCTTCTTACCTAAAAATAACCCTTCTGTGCATCTGTAGCTATTTACTCCACTTAAATTTAGTCTCTAGACTACCCAAACAACCCCTTCTATCTAGAAATTACTCTTCTTAAGCAATCTAAACTCGACTTAGACCTATACCGTCCCTCCTACCTATATCCCCTACCAATTAGTATACTAAAATAACATTTCCGTTTATCCTCTTCTTTACCTCCACCTCTAGCAGTATCTCAGGCGTAACTATAGTGTGCAACTTAATTCCTGTTAGAACAGCTATAAATGGCTATAAGGCTGTGCCAAGAACCGCCTAGCAATAGATTACACGGGTTATAGCTACTGCGAGCTGCGGACGTATTAGGCAGTATCGCATTGCAGCGTTACGGTAAAGGCAAGGCCGGATGCTAAAGTAGGTCCTTAGCGAAAGATAACTATAAGTTAATGCTAATTACTTAGCTTAGTTAAAGCCGCGCCGCTAAAAGCTGGAAGTCTTTACCCTCCTTAGCCCCTTTTAGACTTGGACTTAAATTTTGCTTTTGCCTAATAATTAGAGAATTATATTACGATTGGAGAAGCCGCCGGGCTTTGGCCTAATTTAGCCCCCTATTTAGCTAAGGAGGTATAGGTTATACGGAAACATCCCTTATATAGACCTAAGACTCGCTAGGCAAAATCTAAAGACGAACGGCCTATCTAGTAGTATAGCCTGGCTTCTAGCGGAGTTGGTGTTATAATCTTACTCTTAGCTGACAAATACTGGTAGAAAATTCGCGTACTTAATCTCCTAACGGAGATGGACTTTATGCGGTGGCTGTATTAGCTAAAAGAGCGTAGTTAGATAGATACGGGCGTAATCGCCTAATCTACTCGCGCTATCTACCCCCTTATGTCATCTATAATATCTAGCTATAGGAAAGGGTAAAAGTAAGGCTTTTACGCATATTTAGGAGGCTAAGTAGCGGCTATAAGCTTTGTAGAGTGCAACTAAAGAGGCTTCTTAGATCTTGGGGAGAGATCTAAAGATACCCTCATTACTAGGAGTGTCTTTTAATACTTATAGTAAAATCACGGCACGCCCTTTATCTATCCAACCCTAGGAACTATAGTCTTATAGAAGATCTAGCGTAGAGGATCTAGCTCGCTAGTATATTAGGTTAGAAAACGGACATATTAGCGCTAGCCCTAACTCTAAGGAATAAGGGTAAAGGAGGTACTTTACTACCAACCTCCTTAATAAGAAGGCTTAGTGCGATGCCCCTATTAGAGGCAGAATGTACTAGTTTAGTTAGTTAGGTCTCAATTACAGTTTCCTAATAGGCGTTAATCTTATAATAGAGTTTAAGCCCGTATAAACCCTTATACGTTATAAACGGTAATTACTAACAGAGCGTAGATTATACGTTTTAATTTGCTATTAAGCTAGTGGGGTTATTTTAGTATAGATGCTGCGGATATAAGCTAGTGGCGAAGAGGGAACTGGTGTAGACTTAAAAGCCCAGCGTAACCCGTCCTTTATGGCTATTAGAAAGGCATAAGGCAATAACAACTCTAAGAATAATGGTAGTAGTGACGGTGGCATCTTCTTAACCCCTTCGTTTTTATTTAGAAATTTCATATAATATTAATTTCTATACTGCACCCCCTAAAAAACTGAGGGCTTCTTAATATTATATAATTACAGCTTTTAAGGCAAATATAAGCAATATACCTAAAAAGAGGAGGATAAAAAAGGGGAGAGTACCTCGCTTCCCTCTAATAGATAATTCTGTAAGATATTTAGGCTAGTTACGCGAAGGTAAGTTATTCTATATTGCCTTTTTTAAATATTCCACCTAATAAGGCACCCGCAGATCCTAAGGCTTTTGATAAGTATAAAGAGATTTATAAGAATAAAAGTAATAGCTAAGACGCTAAAGGAAGCAATTAAGGTAATTTAGCAATTATCCCCTTTTTTTTTCCCTAATAACTATAAATATGTCTAACAGCCAGCAGTAAACCTAATATTTATTAAAGATAATACAGCCGACCTAGACTTAGAACCCGAAGCTAAAGGTAACAAAGCCTATAATACTGGCAATAAAGCTAATAAAGTTAGCGATTAATTAGCACCTCATGACTTGGGTATATATTTCCCCCCTATATAACGGCCTTGCTTAATAATTATTAGGTAATAGAAATAACCGCAGTAATAAGGACGACGAGGATAAGGAGCTACCTTCTTTAGAGGAGCTAGAAGATCTCCTTAGTATATCTTTGTATTACTATCTTAAACCTATAGGAGAAGAATACCTGCAAGTTAACTAGCAAGTGGTATCCACTCCGCGGCCCGCCAGCCCTTTACTTTAGGAGCCTACCCTTCTCTACTATATTAAACCACCGTATGACGAGGCTAGCAGTCATATTTATAATAAGGAGGATAATAACAGCGATAGCGTCGCTAATAACTAGAGCGACGTTTTAAGCCCAGAGCCTACTATAAAGCGCCATACCTGGGCTAAAAAAGACAAATTTAATAAAATAAATTTGGATAATAAGGATAATGAGGACAATGAGGAAGGTTTCTATGGAGATAGAAATAACAGTTAAGTCTCTAAGGGAAGTAGTTAAGGTAATTATCCTAATAATTACCCCACTACTCTCCCTCTTTCCCTAGCAGTTTTAAATATGTAGTTTTAATAACTAGTAGTAAATCCAATAGTTGTCGAAGACGATACAGCCGATCTAGACTCGGAAACTAAGGGCAATAAAGCTAGTAACGCTGACGACAAAGCCAACGAAGTTAATGAGGCTGGTGAAGCCGATAACCGACTAATCCCCCGTAAATTGGGTATGTGCATCCCCTTTAATTTACGATAGACTTGTCTAATAATTAGTAGATAACGGAAATAACGGCAGTAATAAGGGCAACGAAGAAGATAAGGAGCTACTTTCGTTAGAAGTGCTACAAGAGGAGGTACGCGCACCTGCGCACAATCACACTACACCTTCGACACTAGATAGCAGTCAAACGGATAATTTAGCTAAGGGGCATCGCATCGGAACCGTTCCGCAGTTCAGGCAGGAGCTTAGGATATCGGTAACCGCCGGTTAAGAGTCTTCAGGAGCCGAGAAGTCAAAGAAGCGGAGGTTTAATCAGCTTAAGCAACCAAACAACACTAATTATATCTCCGATACTTCCGTTAGCGAGAGCGGTGAGAGCCTACGACCTAGGAAGCGACGAAGCTCACTAGCTTCCCGGAAGACCTCGCCTTCCGGCCCTCCTACACTTGGCCTTATCAATGGCGACGAGTGTATCAAGGAGCGAGCGGCCTTTACTGCGCGGTTTGCTAGCCCTTCCCTTTAGTGAGCTTCGTCCTCTTGTGATATTGGACTACCGCAAGACAATCTCAATAATCTCGTTAGCAGCTCAGCTAAAGAATGCGATTATAGCGATGACAATAAAGACGGCAAGAATAATGTGGATGAAGGCAAGGCCGAGAATGACGGCCTACTATATTATTATCTACCTTTTGCATAAGGGTGCCTGGCTTCCGCAGATTGCAGACATCTCTTCTTAGATTCTCCGACATAAGCCGCAGCGATCGATCAGCCAATAGGTCATGCGCTTTGCTCTGCCCAAATAGAAAGATATTTAAGCCACTGCTAGTACTAAAGTAGTCCTTCGCTGACTGATGAATAAAGTACACTGTTTACTTACGAAGCGTTAGGAAAGAACCATAAGAGCCGACTAGATCTTGTAAAGTTTGCGAGTTGTTATAGAGATCTTCTGGAAGGCCGGCAAGGATTCCCATTTCGCCAAGGTGCAGAGGACGATAGGAGAGCGTGATCGTGCGAAGAATCTGTAAGCAGACTTCCACCTCTTTCGGATCTCTATATTGGATCTGGGTTTTACGCGACCTAGGGACGGACATTACTGCGACTAAAGAATTCTAGACCGAATTTAGGGACGTCTTAATATGTTTAGGTAGAGCTCTGGTCATTTAAGGGGTGGGCTATATATCGGTTGAGTTTCTAAGTAATATATTAGGTAGCAAATTAATCTTACGTTCACCGGGGCTTATATAGATCAACTAGGTATAGACAAGATATACATTCGAATTTCTTAGATCAACCCAAACGGAGAAAGGAAGAGAAGCATTATATAACGACTTCCTGCCTAAGCTGATTTCCTAACATCTTTACTTATACTTGCACTGGCACTTTAAGCAACAAAGTATATAATTAGGATTAGGGTCAAACAGATAACTGCTGTCCTCAATATAACATATAAACTCGGCGTTATAATTACAACAGGTCCTAGTCTTGCGGAGGGTATTAAGACTGTCATTAATGTTTTCGCTTTTGCGCTCAGCCGCAACACACCTCGCCTCAGCAGATTAAAGTAGTAATTTTATTTATTATAGCTGAGATTGGACAGCTTAAAGTTTCTGCGTAGATTTTTCCTCCATATCCTTGGATACGGTAATCGCCGTCCATATAATGCCGATGGCGAAATCGCTCATAATATCTAGCTCTGCGAAGTCCTCAAGTTTGGCAAGCTCTTCAATGTGCTCGGCCGCTATTAAGGTAATTATATTATATAATACTAAGTCGCCTATCAGGCTAAAGACTTCCTTAACAACATCAGGAAACCCGTTTGCGGACCAGCTGGTTCCTAGAATATATTAGATTTTCGTATTCGCAAGCTCTTTCAGCTATAGTATATCGTAATAATCGGCAATTGCATTAACATAGACGTGGCGAAGTATAATATTAGCTATTATCGGCCGTGTCGTTATATCTTCATCATCGCCACCGCTATTATCTAGTTTAGATAGCGATAAGGCATCGGCGTCATCAAGTTACGCTACCTCTAATTTTAGATTAAAGTTTAAGTACGGATAAACTGGGTTAGCGCGCGAATATATCCCTTACCTTAGCCAAGCGTTTCCATACTTGCAATATTAGATCCTTACTCCTCCCCGCTATTATCGTAGTCCTTCTTATATATAAATTAGATCATTCTCTTAACAGTGCCGGAATCAAACTCGTTAATATTTATAATATTAGTCGCCGCCTCCTACCCGTCAGTTAGTTCCTAGTTAGGGTCAATTCCACTAGAGATTCGGTTGGCTTTTACCTAAAAGCCTCCATCACAGGCAGCTGTAAGTACAGGAGATTGGGTGCATATAATCGCTTTATAGACTTTAAACTCCAGCCCCTAGCATATAAGTTTTAAGTCACTATATTTCTCGCTATTCATAAGCTGCGCTAAGCTAAGCGGAATACTTTTAGATAATATATTTCGTTAGTTTTCTTTCCTAGTCCTAGTTTTAACTACGTCTTAAGCAATATTCAAGGGAGTGATTTGGGTCCATCCCTTCTCTTAAACATAGGTAACTGAATTAAAGAGGGAAGCTTAAAGAGGGATCGTAGATCAAGCAATTACTCCAATTACATACAGCTGGAAGGGTGTTAACCTACCTTCATTTAGGTAGCTCTAATAGAAGAAATATAGATATAGAGTAATTTCTATTACGTTCGGAGATCTACACAGCCTCTTAGGGTCCATAGTGCTTTTACTACCCTCCATTGCCCTCTAACGTTATAAGGAATGGGCTTGGAGAATACGTAACTGCCTAAGGAACTTGGCAAAAACAACCAAGTAAAACCCTTAAAACAACGCGGCCTAAATTAGAGAGCGCAGTTCAGTAGCATGTATTTAGGAATAAGTTATATCTTATAGAATGCGCTAAAAACAATCCTAAGCGGGGGCCTAAACTAGACCTACGCAACCCTTTACAGCCTAAGCATTGGCTTCCCATAAGGAGATACGGGTGTCCTTAACATATCTGGAATTCGCTATTACTGCGAATATAGAATTTCAGCGTAATTTCATGGGAGGAGGCCAGTTTAATAATTTGTAGTCCTACACTTAGCTCTACAGAACGCACGCCCTTTTAGCACGTGGGCAGATATACGTTTAGAATTCAGCTATCCTTTCTCTTTCTTTACATTTATTCTTATTAATAGTAACTACACTATCCATTAGCTAGTAATACCGTATCAAAGCGCCTGACAATCGTTACGCGAGGGCGATCGTCAGGCGCTTTGACCCAGTATATATACATCCCAATAAATTTGCGTTACATAACTTTGATATAACATAAATACACAGCCTTAGACTCGAAATTCAGAATCCAATATTACAAGCGTCCTCAAATCCAAACGTATACTGGGATACTCCGCTGCAAATAATAGGGCACGGCGCCAAGCAGGCTATTCCACTATGGGTTTAGTTAGTAAGCATTCCCAAGAGGATATTTCCCCTCCAGATGCCCCGGCCAAGAGCTTAAATAGATATTCTGCTAAAAATAACAGGGCTATATATAACAGGAAAGGCCACTACATACTTAATTAACCTAAGCACTAACGTGGAGATGGTCATTAGTTACGTATAAGAGGGTAAAAATAGTTATAGTTCTTCTTTAATAAATTATAAATGCTAAATGCCTAAAATATGCATTCCTACTAGCGCATTTATAAGCGCTCACTTAATGCTTTAAAAGAAATATATTAGACACGTATTATATAATAGTTAAATAAGCAAAAAGACTTGTCGTTAGCTACATGGCAGTCTACTATTAGAGAAAACTCTATAAAATACTTAAGTTTATTATATAATAATACATAGTAAAAAGAAGACTCTATTCCTACCTGGCTAGTAACTTAATAAGACGCTATTTAAAAGAATTTAACCCTGCAGTACTCGTCACTATTAGGTTCCGTTACCTAAAACCTACCTCCTCTACTTACTCCTTAGCCACGTCCTCGCTAGATTGCCTGCTCTTAAGGCTACCGGTAAAATAATCCCTTCTAATAAATAAACCTGCTATAGGACCTCCTTTATGCTTAAACCTAGAATCTAAATTAAAACCGCTATCCAAGTTAGAATTTAATAGACCGATTATTAAAGACTAGCTTAATCCTATAGAAGTTAACATTATTAGCCAGCGCGCCGGGGCCCCAGATATAAAGCCCTTAATAGTTAATAGCGAATTTATTAATCCTACTCTATTGCTATTACTTCCCTAAAGGTTTCTAACTAAGAAGCTGGTATCGTTTATGTTTACTTTCGTCCACTAGGGTAACCGTAGAGTTAGTATCTTTATCCCGTTGTCTACTTCCTTAGCTTTTTTAGCTTGCGAAGTAGTATCCTTTAAAGTATTAACTTTTATATTGTTTGCACCCACAATATAACTATTATAAATCTTTCTAAATAAACCATTATAACATCCTCTCTCTAAATAACCCTAAAGGCTTCTAGCTATAAAGGTGGTCTTATTTATGCCTATCTCTAACAGTTAGGGGGATTACGGAGTTGGCGTCTCTACCCTATCGTCTATAAGCGTAGGGTCGGCTTACGCTGTATCGTCTACTATATTATCCGCATCCGCATCTATAATACAACCATTACGGGTCTTTTTAAACAAACCATTGCGACATCCCGTCTCTAAATACTAATTTACCAAGTATCGTTTCTCTAGACAGGGATCGAGTATATAAAAGAGGAGTTCTACTAACTTGTTATTATTTTCGTCCTTATAATTAAGTCTTTTAAGGAGCAACTTGGTCTATATTAAGATCCATTTCTCTATTATAACTACTTGCCGCCTAGGGTCTTTCTTTTTAGAAAGAGGTGGAACTTCTGGAAGGCTATATATATTAAATATAATAATTCCTACCAACCAGATGTCCACTTTGGCCCCATAGCCATTACTTATATAAGTCCTCCCGGGGAAAACGTCTAGCACAGCATATAGTAGTGTCCTATAGAAAGTATTCAGGAGGTTATTAGTTAGTGTTACAATCTTAGAAAGACCAAAATTGGCAATAATGATGGTGATTTTATCCTTATCCTTGTCCTTATTAATAAGTAGGTTTTTAGGCTTAAGATTACAATGGATTATCCTACATTTATATAGGTGACGGAGGCCAAGGAGTATCTGTCGAAGGGCGAAGACGTATTATTTATCTGTAAGGAGATATCGCTTAAGGTGGCCGTTGGGGTAAAATGGCATTATAAGGGTAGGCTCGGGTGTAAAGTAAAAGTTAATTACCCGTATAACATTTGGCTGTTTAATAATTAGAGCTATAACTAGAGCTAACTTAGGTAGCGGTAATAGCACACTTATATAAGTATTGTTCCTTATAATATTAATTTTATTCTATATTATATCCCTCTACTTTTCTTTATCCTACTTCCTCTTCTAGTCGCTAGCGGAGGCCTTAAATAGAGGGGTAAACGTCTTAGCAGTATAGTACAGCCCATTACGCATTCTAATAACCTTACAAACTTCACTAAATTGGCCCTTTCTAATTACTTTATTGTCTAAGTAGATTGGCCAGTGCGTAGGAGTCTAATATTAACTGGGTATTGCGGTAGACTAATAGCTATTAAATTTAAGTGCCTTAACGGATAGGAGCGCTATCTAGCTTTATTTAAAAAATGCTTATAAGTTCTCCCTATATTTAGGTTAACCTACTCACTAATTAGAAAACTTAATTTTAATTACTAGACTACCCATATAGATCGTAATATCCTCCTATTCTAACTCAGTGCTAAGCCCACAGGAGAGAATCTACGTCTCCTTCTTCCGCTTTTTATCTTGTTTTTGGTTATTATAGCTAATAGCGGTCCCGTGCGATAAATGGTAATCATAAAGAAATATCTAACCCCTCTTATTAACGTTAATGTTATATTACTGGCCACTAATCCCTCTGGTTCCTTAATGCCCTAGAAGGACATTAAAAAGCTTATTAGTGCTAAACTGCCACCCTTTTAAGGGGTCCTTAGGGGGCTTATTAAAGGTTAGAATAATATAATTAGTAATATCCTAGTCTACCTCCCTTTCCTCCTCGGATAGCGACAATACGGACGGCGTAGGCTCCCGACTGTTAATTATAGGTTCTTTAGCGACGCCCCCTATAGCACTATAAAAGCGATTCGCGTTTTCTAGCAGGCGAAAGGCTGTCATAGCCCTGTTTTTCCTATCGCGCGGGGTCAGAACTGCGAACATATTAGGGTTATCTATACTGAATGGCGAGGTAGGGACAATAAATTATAATAGGATAGATTAGTGGAATAAGAAATAGACCTTAACAGGAGTACTAGAGACAGAAAATATTAAGGAAACGAACGGTCCTAGATAGAAGCACTTAGGAAGAGTAGCTAACATAGGTAATATACCTAGGCACTTCTGCTCTTAGGTACCCCCGTAGGTATAGGGGCTTATAGCTATATAAATTCGTGTTAATTTAATAGGCTTATATACTACATTAAGCGCAGGGGCTAATAGGTCGCAGGGGCTTGCTTTAAGGGGTAGGCCGCATTTAATAGAAGGTGGCATGAGTATTAACTGGTAGGCGCCCCTACAAAATTTTCTCAGGGATCTCTCCAATCCTTGTCTTTTTTTATTATCTCTTCTTTACAGGTAGCTAGATAGCTAGTTATCTAGTCTTTAAACAATCAGCGTTAGGTTTAATTATCTCTAGCCTTCAGGCTGCTAAAAAAGGGCGGCCTAACTGTTATCTAAGGGAACTACGCCTATATAGGTCTTATATCTACTGCCTAGCAGCCCGCGTCATATAATAATAACTACTTTACTACCACTGCGTGTACCACCGCCATTCTACTTTTCCCTATCCGCTATAGATTTAGACTACTCTTACATTAATGACCTGGTCGCCCGCCGTACTATTAAAGACTTTAGTGGCGATTTTAGGTACGTGCTGGCTTACTACCTATAATTGCAGCTAATTATACTAACACCTCTCCCTTAAAAAGCATCGTTACAGTACTAGGCTTAGAGACCCTTACCGAGCTAGAGAAAGCCAAAGTATATACTAAATTAAAGACTTTAGAGTATAAGTCCAGAAACCCCTTAGACTGCCCTAGGCGAGTCAAGCTAACATAACACTTTCCCTCGCGCTTAGAAGCCAACTTCTAATTATATCTTATCAGGTTAATAATACTCTTCTATCTAAGCTACAGTTAGTACTCCTACCCTATCTATCCCTTTGTTACACTAATAATATAATAACGTAGAGACCTAACACTACCCCTTAACCCTAAGGTAGAGGAGGAGAAGTCTCGCTCTATAGAGGACTAGGCGCATAAAGTTCTAGAAAAGGAAGGCTATCCTCCTTACTACCCAACTAATCTTAAGATTCCCTTGCTAGACATCCCTAAGCAATACTAAGGAATAATATTATATTAGAAATCGTTTACCAGAATAGATAACTTAGTACTCTATACCTAATTATTAGACTAAAAGCAATTCCGTTAATCTTAAAAGAAAACCCAATAACAGTATTAATATAAACCTTTTAGTGATTTTAAGGAGAAGGTCCAGGAACGTCAATAAAGGCATTAATTAGGAGGGAATATACGTCTATAATCTAACTTAGGACAATAGAGTTAGCTAGAGAATTAGACTAAGTTTTAGAACTACCATCTTCAAAACCACGAGCGGTTAGAGAAGAAGAAAGATAATTAGAAGGAAGCGTTAGATATCACTCAGAAGAAAGCCGAGGGTGTAAACGCCGCAGGCGTCAAATATGCAGCAGAAGGCCTAAATTTTTAGTACATACTAGAGACTGCTGAACGGAAGTTAAAATACTATAAGAATCTCCTATAGTGGATCGAGCAGGAGCGTATAGCGATAGATGCTATATAACCGCCATCCGTTAAAGGAGACTATAACAATCAGGATGGCGGACTAAAAGCCATCCGGATGCCCTCCAAATTTAACCACCAGAAGAGACGACTAAAAGCTTATAAGGTACTTAGCAAGGTAAGGGTTTTAAAATTCAAGCCCTAGAAACGGAACATGCAGCGCTAGAAGCGTAATATACTAGAAGCTTAACCTACTATTAAGGACTTAGGCCCTCTATAGAGCAGCATCTTACAGAGCCCAAATAGCCGAAAGAGCAAGCCTTAAAGTACCAAGAAAGACGCCGCTTTATATTAAATTTGTCCACAGAGGGTGTCTAAGGTTAAACGATTTGCTAATACTAGCGCGAAATTACCGCCAGCGACGCCGCTCTGCTAGGTTTAGCAAAAACAAGCGCTAGATTAAGCACAACCTAAGCACCAGTAGTCCCCACAACGGCCATAATCTACGCCTATAGTTGTTAAGACGCGTAGTGGACGGGAGTCGCGGAGACTGGAGAGGTAGGGGTTCCCAGATAAGTAACTAGGCATTCTTAGCAAATAGAAATATTACTCCTAGTTTATTACACGATAATGTATTACCCCTTCTTCGCCATTATAGGTAATAAACCCAAGTAGCTTCTTGCGCGTTATTATTGTCTACAACTCGCCAGGTGAATATGGGCTAGGGTAGTATAATAGTGGGTAGGAGCAAGCTTAGGATAGGCTAGGTAGGGCCCAGGTCTAGGTCTATTTAGCGGCCAAGGGGACGGCATTAAGCCTCTTAGTAAAATAATTTATATATTAATAAAAGCTATAAGCCAAAACGCCTATACAGGCTTAGGGTCGAACAACACTCAGCGAAATGGTCCGTGCTCTATCACCTAGGCGCTAGTCTTTATATAGGAAACATCATCGTGCATAGGCCTTATCTTCATTAAGCGGACCAAACTTATGCTAAAACGAATCCTATAAACGTTATATCTTAGGAGGCTCACCATCCTAGGAGAGCCGGTTTTAGATATCTTATCTTCAGCACGCTATCTTAGATTAACCTTAACGTTCAATATATCTTATAAATGATTTATCTTATTAGCCCAATCCTTATTTTTAGCCTCTAGTTCTTCTATTATAGACTTAAAGCTTAATTATTGCGCAAAAATGCAACCGCTATTCTGGGGCTAATAGCCTACTTTCTAAATATAAAATTTATATTTTATAATATTTATTTATAGGCTAGCTTCTCTAAGCTTTTAAAGAATTTATTTCTAGTGAATACCTAGATAGAATAAGCATGGGCTTCTAGTAATAAAGGCGACTTACCTTAAAAAGCCCTCCTAAATAGACCTTAATAAAGCAAATAGCTCCTCTCTTTTAGCTACAGGAAAGCAATAGCCTGAAGGTGGGATGGATAATAGAACGTCAAACACCTAAATTCTAAAGATGCCCTTAAGTCTTACTAAAGACGCGTTCGGTAAGCCAAAGCTAGATCATTATAGGTGCACTCTTCCAAAGTTGCGAAAGTAAAGGGTAGAGTTACTGTGCAGAAGGGACGGGGCTAGTAGCTTGGGTGTATTCTTATGTTTCGGTTGGTGGTGGTTCTTTTACTAGTTAAGGTCCTAATTTTAGCATTTTTTCAAGCACCCGTCCACGTAACATTATGGCAAAGTCTGGCCAGTCTCCTAGCTAAGCTTAGATAGCTGCTAGACGTGGGTCGAGGCGGGCCGGCCTAATGTAGGCAAGAGTAAATTTTAAAAGCATCTAAAGATTCGGGCGTGGTGCATCGATAACTGAAACGCCCGATTGCTAAAAGGTGCCACGTCACGCTTTTAGTTTTCGACAAGCTGCCAGCTTAGCAGTTCCAGATGCACTGCTGCCTGAATCTGTTAGATAATTCAAATAGAGCTGCTCATTGATGAAAAGGTTGATTGATTGATGATCTTGATCTTGTCCTTTTTGACCTTGATCGTGACGTGTCTTGGGGGCCCTAGGGCTCCGTGCACGTGACTCGTGCACGTGACCCACGCCTTTAGAGAATACAGATTATCTGACACACCCCCTTAGCTTCGAGCTCTTTGAGGTCAAAGCTAACCATCTTCTCGTGTCCGTCAATGTGTCAATTGAACCAAAATCTCATCTGAATCCTTCCTTCCTTCTCGCCCTAACCTTCTCCCTTAGGTCCTCCAGTTGCTTCTCCTCATCCAGCCGCTCCTTGATATCCACCATTCCGACTAGGTTGACGAAGTTCTGAAACCTCTGCTTGGGCAGGGCCTTCGTAAGTCCATCGGCGATCATCTCCTTCGTCGCTGTCTATCGAAATAGTACTCGTCTCATTGTCCTGACGTAGCCAGTGTCGATGGCTGTCGACGTGTCGGAGCTTCGTGATCAGCTTTGCCGTGTCTTCTGTGATCAATCGGAGTTGATAATCAAGGGCTCGTTCAGTTGTAACGTCATTGCTTTGAACATCCTGCTGGTGAAGACTGCTTTGAACAGCCTGCTGGTGAAGATAGCTTCTTTCGCTGTCTGAGATAGGGCTAACAACTCGGCTTCTGTGCTCGACGTAGTCACCGTATCCTGCTTATTTGCTCTCCATGCGATCGGTCCCTCGAATAGCTTCATAATGTATCCTTGCGAGCTCTTTCTGTCGACGGAATTGTCCGCGAATGATGCATCGCTGGCACAGATAGATGATTGCGCTTTACCTCTACCGTCTCTTCCGTCGTCTCGTCCTTTGTCGCTTATTCCTTTGTCTCTCCCTTTCCCGTTCGTTCCTTCCTTATCTCCTCCATAGTAGATTGCTCTACTCCTCGTGCCATACAGGTACTGGAATACTCTGACATAGCATCGTAGAAGCTGCTTCTCTTGGTAGGGATATAGGACGGACTAGTAGGTCTATATCGGGGGACGGAAGCGTCGGACGGATCGATCAGTGATCGGTAGGGAGGAGTTCCGATTCTGCCATGGGAGTGTCTGGAAGACGCCCTTTTGAGATCTATCTCATACTGGTTAGCTGTCTTCTTGATATAGGCTTCCTGGAATAGCCACAGGAGCCTCTGTCTACGATCGCGTAGCACATGGATTCCTAGGAACCATTTTAGCTCGCCAAGGGTACTCATCTGGTATTCCTTGCTCAGCTCCTTGATTGCTTCTTGAGCTTTTCTTCTCATCTGTCTTTTGGTAGCAGAAGACAATATCGTCGACGTAGAAGAAGACGACTATTCCACCTTTCAGCATGACACACGGCTCCTGGGGTACCTCTTTGAAACCCAATTCTGTCAGCGAGCTCGTGAGATTCTTCTGCCATAACAGTGGTGATCGTCGTAGTCCGTACAGGGCTTTTCTTAAGCACAGTACTTTGTTTTTCTTTCCGTCGAATCCTGGCGGTAGCTTCATATAGACGACTTCGTCGAGATCGCAATGGACAAATGCGTTGACTGCATCTTTTTGTGTCGTCTCCAGGTTGAATTTTGCGGTGATCGCCATAAGGGTTCGGTAGGTCGTACTCGCCAATGCAGTAGCTTTCGTAGGTAGGTCTCATTGAGCTAAGGATCTGCTGTCCCTTTGCGTGCTTTTTCAATGATTACACCCCCTGAGCGTTCGGCGGTACCGTTCTGAGCCTGGGTGTGGCGCCGAAGGCTCGAATGTAATCCCTTGGCGCTTCCTTGAGGTCAGTCCAGTTAATATGGAGGTTGAGATAGGGTTTATCGATATTCCGATCCGAGAACCTTCTTGAGACCTGACGCTTGATCTTGGCGAGACTGCAGTGTTGATATTCCGTCGTCTTAGGGCCTTGACTCCTAGGGCGTTGATACCTAAATGATGAAGGCTCATAGGTCCTGGATGACCTAGACGCAGATGCCATAGACGTGCATCACCTTTCGAATCTGGACGAATGTCTCTTGACGATGCTCTGCGCTTCCGTTGGCGGCGTAGCAGTCGGCTTGTATTGAACGCTGATTGACTTCCTGGTCGGACGTATTCGATAGTCTGTTGTCCGTGACGTTCTTCCATTTGACATAGGATTGTATCGTCCTTCCGAACTAGAAGATTGTTGTCTCCTTTGTTGTCCCAATAGTACCAAAAGGCAACGTCTTTGAGACGTAGGACTCCCTTGCTCTTGTCTTGTCGTTGTCAAGCCTCGTCTTCTGATTGCTTAAGCTGAAGTCGTTCCACTTGGGCAGCTAGATCCTTATCGTCCTCTACCCTTTTGCGCACCTTTTTCATACGTGCACTTCCGGCTTTGAATCCCTTAGGCCTTTTGCCCTCAAACAGATACCAACAGTCAGGAAGGGTGTGTCCCCTCATCTCGCATGCCGGGCATTGGTTCTTCGACCTTTTGGAAGAAGACGTCTCTTCTTCAATCGAATTTGACCTTGCCCTTTTTCGGCTGCGAGATAAGCTGTTCCCTCTTCCTGTGTCACCTTCAGTAGTAGAGATATCCTCTTCGGATCCTCCGAAGTCTACGTTGAATACATTCCCTCTCACAGTCGCCAGTGGGTCGACTTTTGTTGAAAGGTTTGCGAATGCTTCTCGCAGCTCCATTGCTACTTTGCGGTATTCTGATGAGAGAGCCTTTTCGGTATCATTTGCCTGTTTTGTGTATAGTACAAAGTAGGTTTCGCTTATGGGTCGAACTGCATTTGCAAGGTCTATTAGCCAGATCCCATTGGTCATCTGTGGAAGTTTATGCTTCTCTGCCATCTTCATCGCATGTTCCCATTGGTCAAGCCACTGGATGACCTTTGTCTGCTTGAGCCCCTTGAGTGACTCTGTGTACTGTAGTTGTACCTTCCTTATCATGAAGTTCTTTGAGGGCTCAGTGTCTTCTTTTAACCGAATCAGCCATTCCTTGACTGTGAGGGAAGGGTCGAGCAGTAGCTTCTTCTGAATTGATACTGTGGACGTGATCTGGGTGCGTATCTGTTGCAGATGCTCTTCCTGTTTCAGGAAGTACCTCATGTCCTGGTCGTAGTATCGTCTGCTGTTCTCGTACGCTTTCTGTTGGTTCGTCGAGAGCTGTGCATATAAGGTTGCATCCTCGTTGAAATCTGTGACCTTTGGATGAGGTGGTTTTTCAAGTAGACCTTCTTGAGGTGCTTCTGTGGCTGGGTCAACGTGGGCCCAAATTTGCTGATTCACGAGGGCTCGGAGTTGCCATAGCCATTGCTCCCAGTCTTCTGGCTTATTGAGGATGATCGTGGTCGACGAACTCGACGTCGGTGGAGTCATTTTGACTGATAGGCAGATGGGAATTGAGATGGTATTTTGTTGATAGGATCGTCCTTGTCGTCAGGATCGTCCTTGTCGTCAGGATCGTCCTTGTCGTCAGGATCGTCCTGTGACGATGAGGTAGAATTTCTTCAAATGATTGAGTAATAGCTGAATAGCTTCTTGAGTCGGCGGACCGGGCTCATAACTGTCAGATAATTCAAATAGAGCTGCTCATTGATGAAAAGGTTGATTGATTGATGATCTTGATCTTGTCCTTTTTGACCTTGATCGTGACGTGTCTTGAGTGACGTGTCTTGGGGGCCCTAGGGCTCCGTGCACGTGACTCGTGCACGTGACCCACGCCTTTAGAACATAAAACGGCAAAGTTCGCACCCGACGTAGATGGTAGCTTTTCGCTTCTGAACTCGGAGAACAACTGTTCGCTTCTTCTATATCCCCATCTCACTATGCCGCATGAGATCTCCCTAAAATTAGACAAGATCAGCAAGCGCGTATTCAAACTCAATAACATCAATTATGTTCTTTCTAAGGAACTAAGCATTAGAGCATCTAACCTTTTAGCGCAGATTATGGTCCAGAGGGGCCTAGACGAGATAGTTAAACTCGTGCAAGAGGAAAAGCCTTTACTAGTCCGAAGGATAGGGTTTAACATTAAAAAATTATCTGACGGCACTAAAAAAAGCTAATTACGATAGTTGGAACTGTAGAAGCTAGACTTCATAACCTTAATCTTCTACACCTTATCTTTCTCTAGTCTATCTATGCTACCACATAAATAATTTAATTAGCTCTTAAACAATGCGCAGTGCTATTTAGAGGCGCGAGACCTCCCTCCTATATGGATTGCAACAGATTAAATAAGAAAGGTAATAATAAATACACCAAGGCAAGAAAATACAAAGGCGTTTTTAGAAAGTATGTTTCTTTAATATTATCCTCATAAATATCGTTAATTGACGTCTAGACTACTATAAGCTTAAGATACAACTATACAATCCTAGCAACCCCTCTATTTTAGAGAAAGCATCTTTAAAATAGGGACATATCGAAGGTACGTAATTCCTTAACTATATAGTCTATAGGACTAATCGGAGTAGACCATTCTTCCTACCTTCCAACTATAACCTTACCACTCACCGCTGAAGCCGCTGAAGTTATTCTTGCATACATTAGGGAGGGCCTAAGTAATGGATTAACTATATCATTTCTATAACCATAGGTGCATTTCCTATTTATTACTATCCCTTACAACATATATACAAAACTTATAGAAAAATACACGACTAAGACGTAAATGTCCAATAAACGTTATAAGATGTACTTAACTTTGGCGCTATTTATAACCCAGCAATATTTAGTAGATTCTAAGATAATTATAGTCGTTCCGTCCAATACATTATAAGTTATAATAGGTTAATAATCCGTTTTAGTGTAAACTTTAAAGACTATAACATACCCGCTGCTGCCATATTTTATAATAACCGCTATAGTGCGCTGAAATGGTCCTCGTACTGTTAACTTATAAGGACCTATCCAGTTACCTTTAACCTCCCCGTCTTATTTGGTCTAAATGGGACTTAGCAACAGTATAATCTTTATACTAAGAAGTTAAAAGCGTACTTTGTCTTTAAATATTCCTTTTAGCTTTTAATTGTCCTCTACTACCTCATTAGTGACATTAACCATCCTTCCAGTCTTGCTCATAACGGTAGAGTTATAAAACTTAAGCTTTTCAAAGGTAGTATATAAGGATGCAATGTCTATAGCAAGCGCGCGCAAGTAGTTATCTTAGGTCCATACGATAAGAAGGCAGCGTATAAATTGTAAAAGCAGCTAATTTTACGTAAGACGTTAGCACCGCTAAAAGATAGTAAAATTGGTACTTACTATAATTACACCGCTACTAAATGGGATTTAATGGTATAATAGTAGGGTATATACGCAAATCTTATAAATGGGTGTTATACTCTATATTCTCTAATATATATATAGAGTTCGATATAGTGAGATAGGAGTGTTATAGTTATAGGACTAGGAGGAATAGATGGTAGTGTTAGTACCCAACAATAATGTCTAGACATTTTAAGGTTGTTTATCCTCAGCCTAAAGGTAGGGCCTTAAATTATACGTAATATCTATATTACCGCGGGGCAAGTATTACATGCTAACTCTTACTAAGGTTTACACTAACCAAAAATGGACATTACGTATATAAATCTCATTACATGCTGACACGTATATAGAGAAGAGTAAGAAGTTAATAGAGTCTCAAATTATAATGGGTTTTTGTATATAACTTAATAAGTTATTTTATCTTAAGGGCATAACTTTAATTTTCTAGGCCTACCTGGCGAATATATAGTCTTAAATATAGAAGCGAACTTATATACTAGTATTTAGAAGCGAACTTATACGCTAGGATTTAAAAGCGAACTTATGCGCTAGTATTTAAAAATAAACTCATATACTAGTATTTAAAAACGAACATATATATAGTGGCTTTGGCAATAAAAATGGGTCCTTAATATCTGTTAGGTTTCTACGCATTAATTAGAGCAGTTAAATGTCCTTTTTACGCCGCTCTAGCGCCGGAATCGAGATCCCAAATGTAGGTCTTAGCTCTGTTTCTGTAGTTACGGCAAGATTATACAACATTTACTCGGTCCTCTACTATATCGGAATTAATGTCAATATATATAACATAGCGTCTCCTAGGATAAATAAAGGAAAGCATTTACGTGGCATATTACATCACTAGGTATAAAAAGGGCGGATCTTATTTAAGAACTAATACCATTAACTTTCTCTACACTTAGCTTCTTACTCTATATACTTAGCTTATTACTAATTTTATACTTTAATTCAGCACTATATTACCAAAGCTTTATAAAGTAACAATATTAAACCAGTCTAAGGTTATAAAGCCATACAAGGTGTCTCCAGACACCCCTCCTAGCTGCGGAAGTTCGCAAACGCCTCTTTCTAGCCCGGTTATACCGCCCTTAGATCTAGTTACTGCCCTTTACCTTACGGAGCTGCTTAAGGACGTACTAGGGGCAATAAAAGTAACATCTGGCGCTATAGACACTCCTAAGGCTACCGCCATATTACAATTAATTAAGCGAGGCGTCACGGCCGTAGAACTCCTAGCAACCGTAAAGACGCTACCTAACTCCGCTTCTCCACCTAAGACTACCAAAGCCACAGTCACAGAACAGCCTAAACCAGGGGAAGCCAAATTATAAACGTCGAAGGTGGCATATAAGAAAGTCAATAAAGTGTAAGCTCTTAACAAAATACAAGCGGACGCGGTTAATACAATCATTAGCTAGGATCTGAAAGCCTATAAATATATAATTGCCAAGCCGGTAGACCCTAAGGAAGAAGCAAATAAACTAAACCAATTTATATTTGTCGTTCGTGTTCGGATTAGTGGGCATAGTGCACTTTATTAGTCTCCCCCACTACTTATAACGAAGTTATAGATAAGACAACGAAAGACCTAACTTCCTATATTAATGTTAAATCTAAGATATTGCGAGACGTTCTAAGGACAGCCCTTTAAGATGTCCGCGGAATCTCTCTTGCGGATAGAGTTGCTAATAAACAAATAAGTAAACCCGCTTAGGCCACTAAAAGTACCTAGCACGGCTTCACGGGCCAGTAGAGGCGCCTTGCACGAGTTCTCCAACCAAACTCTAACCTGTGCGGGTTTGTTTGTTTATTTATTAGCAACTCTACTTGCGGAGGACATGCCTTTAGTACAGTATATCTCACTAATGGGCTACCCCAATGTTTTAAGTTCGGAAGCTTATTTTGCGCGCAGGTAGAATAGAATCTCCTTTATCATTTCCTACCAGATCTAGAGTCATATTAAACCCACATAAAAGGCAATTCTAAGGACACACTCTATTTAAAGCATTTAGACCTTTTAATAGAGTATATAAAGACTACTTACAAGCTAATTAGCGAACGCCTACTCTTACTTCTCAAAAGGAAAGAAATCACGTATAATCTTCTTTAGGCCCTCTTTAAACCAGGTTTAGAGGTCTATTCTACTTACAAAGGCACTTATATAGCAAGATATATTATATACAATTATAATAAGGAGAAAGTTAAGTTAAATAGTTCCAAATACTTCCTTATTAAGACTCACTATCTAGATTTCAACAGAAAGGTACTTAGAGAAGCCACTACTAAGTATAAAGTCCCGCAATTTTGGGAAGCGATATAGATTAACCTCCTCCGTACATATCCCTTTCAGTTTCACCCCAACTTAAAAGAAACTAGGAAAGACCTAATTAAGTATAGTCGCACGTTTATTTTCTTAATAGGAATCTATTACCAATAATACAAGGGCTACGCGTTCCAGCTAAATAATAAGGGCAAGGTAAATAGCCGCCACGTTAAGAGTAGGATTATAGTTAATATAGTCGGATTCCAGGAATACAACTCTAATTATATTAGACCGCGAATCTATTAGAATAAGCCAGCTATAATAAACCTTAGCACTTTTAAACTAGTTCCCTTAGATAAAGACGGCTAAGTTAAGTATGCGGACATTAATCCGAAACGGCTGAAAGAGCGTAACTTACTTATCTACAGTCCAACTATATTAGGTTTCAGTTTAGATAATAAAGAGTTCCGTAAGTTACCTAGGCGCTTAGCAAAAGCAGTTTTGTATTAATAAGCTATAGTTAAGTTTGCTATTAAGCATATAAGCGACATTAAGTAGAACCCTTTATTTAACAAACTTATTATCCCTTACAAAAAAAAGAGAATTGTGTGGGCGCTAAGTGAGTTATATTTAAATTGGGGCTCTAACTATACCTTTAATGATTTAATATAGGGCAAAGGAAAAGGAATTATTCTCTTGTTGTAGTATGCTCTCCGTACCTTACTAATTTAATCGCTTATATAATATACTAGTGGGCCACCCAGCGTTAGGAAAACGTTAACGGTAAAGGCAATAGCAGAGTCTCTTAAAGCCCTACTTTACGTAGTAAGTGGCCCGTTTACTTATTTATTAGGGTTACTCTTTAATAAACCAGATTACTGCTAGCCAATTAGGCGTTAAGGCTGTAAAAGTTAAGAGAATCCTATCTATAACCTTTATAATAGCAACCCACTAGAAAGCTACTCTGCTTCTTAACAAAGCGGACATATTTATAGCCTAGCGCACGCTTAAAAATCCTAACCGCAATGCCCTAGTTTCTATATTTTTACGCAAACTAGAATACTACAAGGGGATCCTATTTATTATAACCAACCAAGTACAAATATTTAATAAAGCTATAGCAAGCAAAGTATATATTATAATTAGGTACAAACCGCTGGACAAAGGTACGCGAAAGGATATTTAGAGGATATTCCTAGTAAAGGCAAAGACCAAATATAGTGAGGCAGATTATAACTTAAATATACTTAAGCATATAGTAAGCAAAAATCTTAATAGGCGAGAAGTAAGTGCTTTACCTTATTAGCCGCGCTAAGCTAACTAACTAGTCTAGATAAAAAATGCCGTATTAATGGCTTAAGTATTAGCGTGCTATAATAAAACTCGAGTGAGTAAGTTATATTTGGAAATCGCTATTACTGCAAATGAAGAATTCTAATACGATTTTAGGGGAGTAGGTCTAATAGAGAATATGCGATCTTATATATAGCTCTACATACTTCGACTATTCCCCTCTTCTCTTTATTCTTTTACCCTTTGCGTTAGCTTATTTACTAAAGTTTAGTTAGATCTTTTATTACTAAGACGTAATTCTAGGTAGTTAATTAATGCCATGTTTTCTTGCATTTATTATGGTTATTATATAACGGACGGGAACCCTACCGCATTTACTAAGCTAAACCCCCAGCTAAATAAAGTTCTAGTATTAAGGAAAGGATCTAAATTATAAAAGGTAAGCAAGGAGGAAGATATAGGGTATATTCAACTCAACACTATACTAAGACTTATAATATAGCTTTGACCTATAGAGCTTAAAGCTAGGGGGGTGTATCAACCTATTTCTATTACCTATTACCAACTTAGTGGTAATAAAGAGACAATTATAAATCGTCATCAGCCTTCTTACCACCTACCTTCTATATATATAGTCTCTTTTCTTTATAGATTAAGAGATAGAGTCTTCCTTATCTTCTAATCTGCTATAGCGCGGGTAAATTGCTGGTAGATCTGGGAATAGGAGAACGGAAGTCGTAGGGCATTAGTTCCCGTACGGGAATACAAGCCGTAAGGGATTAGTTCCTATAGGGCGGTGGAATACGTAGGCATTGGCACCTGCAGGGGATTCGTTGGCGTAGGGGATTTGTTGCTATAGGGGATTTATTAGCGTAGGGGATTTATTGCTGCAGGGGATTTATTAGAGTAGGGGACTGGTTCCCATAGGGCGGCAAAACATATAGGCATCGGCTCCTGTAGGGGATTTGTTCGAGTAGGGGACTTATTTAAGTAGGGGATTGGCTAAAGTAAGGGATTAATTTTCCTACGGCCTCTATTTAGGCGGTATAAGGCGGCTTCTAATAGGCTAGGGAGTAGATTATATATTTTATGGAAATATAAAGCCTATACGGGATAGTAGGGTATAGGGACCTAATAATCTGGCGGAAGATTAGGTTATCCGCTTTCCTAGGTTTATTTAGCCCATTCTACGCTCTTTTACATACGTTTCAACTAAGGCTGCTACCTAGCCTTAGCCGCCTAAATCTCTACAAATCTTTAACTTATGCAGTAGAAGAGTATAGGGCAATAAAATATTATTTTATCTACTTTGCTAGCACCTTTAGATCCTTCTATACTTGCTAGAGAATCTCTTTTATCTAGGAATAAAGCCCCCTATTTTCCTTCTCCTATCTCCCATCTATTGGGAAAACCACTTTTTATAGCTTATTAACCTATAGGACTAGTGGCTAATAGTAAGGTATAAATACCTTAACTATACGGTTAAGAAAATGCCCTTCCCTATTTACTAGCCCCAATTTTAACTCAGCTAACTTAGTAGTATTCTTATAGTTCTAACGCTTAAACTTAGTTAGACCAATATTTTTACCTAGCCCATTATAGTGTACGTATATCTAGAAAAGCACCTAAAAGAACGACTCTAGATTATACCTAAAGGAGTGTTTCTCGCCTAAAAGCACTCCTATAGCCATAAACGCTCTTATACTAGTCTTACCCCATGCTTCTAAAGGTCCTTCTCACTTTTCTTTAATCGCGAGATTAAAGTTAATTAAGAATGCCGGCTAAGAAGGATTATTATCTTCCTTATTTATTAAAAGGTTGCCTATTAAAATATTATATTAAATAATGCCGGCCTATATATATAAAGACTTATATCCTTTAATACTACCCTCTAGTATAGTAAGTATTGCAGCCCGAGAGCTTACCTTATAAAGAGGCTTCCCGTAGTCACTAGTAATAACGTATTAGTATACGCAATTCTATATAATAGGGCGCTTAGTTAAAGAGGTTAAGTATAGGCGCTTACCAGGCGGTAATGGGGCGCTATAGCTAGAAGACCTCTTTCTGCTAGAACTTTAACCTTTTTTTATACTTCCTTATACTCTAGCTAGTTTTAGAGGCATTATTAAGCCTTCTAGCTTATAATTTGTTACTTTTGTAATATCCAGCCCCTTATAGATATTAAAGATATTATTATCTTATCTACTTACGCGAACAGTCTTATAGTAATAATACCTAGCTACGTTAACCACTCCCTTCTCTAATATCTTATATAGTAGTTTACCTTCTTCCTTACGCTCTAGGTACTGCTATAAGTCTTTAATAATAAGGGGTATCTTAGGTGTCCCCTTACGGTGTGCTTTTTAGTAAGTAGTTACTTAACTAGCAATACAGCGTGCCCGCTTTATAAGTTTATTAAGGATAAGACGCTCAGTCTGGCCGTTATATATAATTTTAATATACCGTTTACCGTCTAATATTAAAAAGGTAGGGTTAAACCCAAGCTGCTCCTTATTTATTTAAAGAAATCCTAACATTACCGAGGTAAATTGTAGTCCGTCTTTATTAATATTAAATGGTAATAATATAATGCCTCCTACCCGGTTATACTTCTATAACCGCATAATAGACCTATAGAGGGTAAAGCTTAGGATAAAGCGACAACTATCCTAAGCGGCGAATACTTCCCTTATATATTTCCCTAAATTAAACTATGCTTTTAAGGCTATATTAGTATTTAGATTACTCTTTAGCTTTCCTAGTATAAGTATATACAACTAATGGCATTAGGAGCTTTTGCCGGCTATTAAATTATCTATAAAGCTAATATCTAGCTTTCAGTCAGCCGTAGATCCTTATAAGGGCTACTAAGTATACTCTACTAGTTTTCGTTATGCCTTTAGAACGAACCCGTACTCCTTTATAAAGTCTAAAAATAATATAATTAGCTTATTAAACTACTTTAGGACTCTACGTTCTTTTACGCCTTTAGGCCAATTACGCTAGCCGCCCTTAGCGTATAGTGAATTGTCCCCTTCCTTACATTTCTTAAAAACGGCGGCGCTTGCCTCTTTAAGACCTTTTACTCCCCTAAAGAATGCTTTATATAAGCTAGGAATCCCCACGTAAAGAGGGCTTAGCTCCTCCTTTAGAACATTATCCACGTATTTCCTATATTTAGACAAGTTAGCGAAGCTACTTATATTACATTAAGATAGGGTTTAAATATAGAATGGTAGCGGTTAGGGGGGAGGCATAGACTTTATTATAGTGGCGTATACCTTCTCCTAGATAATCTTATTAGGCTTAATATAAAGGATCACATTTAGAAGAGGCAGGAACTACTTAATATTAAAGTCGTTAGAATCAACTAAGGAGCTAAGCCGGAGAAGGTCACTATAAAGGGTACCGCGGCTAGCACTAGACGGAAGTACTTAAGCAGCGGGAAGATTTTATAACGCTATAGTAAGGTTAATAACAAGATTTTTAAGCCCTGTGTGTGTTAAAGGAGACTTATAATAGATAAATTAATAAATACCTTTATTGCCTATCTAGTGCAACGAGTCTAAAGAGCTAGGAATGCCCAGATCCTAATATATTAAGTTAAATAAATCGCAAAAGTCGTTTAATCCTTCCCTAATAGGCTTCATTTTAATTATCTTTAATCTAAAGAGATTCGCCATTACGGGCGAACGCGCTAAGAGCTATATTAGGAGGGCCAATATGGTAAGCAGGTAGGCAGGCGAGGAGGGGATATTAAAGAGGCTAGGATATAACGGATAGTATAATAGCAAAGAAGTAAATAAGTATAAGGAGGTTAAGGATATATTGCGCGTCTTAAAATAAAAATATAATAAGGAAGAAAAGTGTAAGGAAGAAAGTAGAGTACGAGCGGAACACAAGGATTGCAGATTGGGCGTAGAAAAGTCAAGCTAATCTAATATAGCTTGGACTAAGGCTTTGCGGGGCTTAGTTAAATACTAAGCTATAATAACCTAAAGTGTGGGGACACCGTTTATAGTCTTTAGTTATATAGGCTAAAACGCAGTGCGTATATAGGATTTTAGTATTATTAGAAAGCTATAGGCAGCGTTTATTAGTCTATAACTAATAGTAATTATTAGTTTTAGTTTGTTCCACAATATATAAGGCTTAAATAGAGTAAGGCTCCAATATAGTAATGCTGAAGGCGCTAGGTAAGGTGCAGCTGCAGAGCGGGTTAATTATTAGGTTGGTTATGCACGCGCCTATAATCGATTATATAGCTAATTCTAAAACAAGCTAAACTTAATATGCTAAATACAGATATATACAACCTCTTTTTATAGCAGTTAATTGACCTATTTCCTAAAAACTGGATCCCGTTCCTAGAACCAGATCCTATTTTTAAAATTACGCCCTTTTTATAGTAATTAATTGGCCTATGTCCTAAAACCGGAATTAGGATCTAGTCTCTAGAATTAGATCTAGTTTTTAGGATCGCAATTTAAGCCAGAACTAAAAATAATCTGATTGGCTTAATACTATATCTTTTTAGTTACGTTTAGTACGTCTAGGACCCAGAATTGGGACATAGCCTTTAGAATTAGAATATGGTTTTTAGAATCGGATCTAGTTCTTAAAATAAGATCTTATTTTTAGTCGAAACTTAAGCCAATATTAAGAGGTAGATTCTATATTTATTCTTAATATTCCCACCTTATTAATATGCAATTTAGAGCTAACTTACACCCTAGTTACCCTATAAAACGCTAATAAGCCATTAATTATCTAGTATTACGGTAATATGTTTAAAGTAAAGGTTACTACTAAGGTTAAAGCGAGCCATAAATAAGAATTTTTAAAAGTAAAAGAAGACCTTTTTACAAAAGGCTAATAGATTAAAGCGAGACTATGACGCGGATTGCTATATCCTAATACGGCGCAACGGTCGATTTTATACCTATACGTCTATAGATTAACCTTTATAGCCTCTAAACCTATAAGATCTAGTAGGCCCTCTTCTCTTTATTGCTATACGGACTACTAACTGCTTTAAAGGAAAAGTTCTATCCTACACCAGTTAAGAAAACGCCAGCATATTTTAACTAGGTTAAAGAGGATAGGGCTAATAAAGGCTAATTCTAAGATATCCGGATTAGAAAGCAATAAGTCTTTTCTTTATAGAGGACCAAATGAGTTATAGGCCGGCCTGACTTACGCTGCTAAGCGTATAAAGGTGGAGAACTATTATACGAGCTAGGTGATCTTATAAGCTAAGTGATCTTATAAGCTAGGTAATCTTACAAGCTAGGTAATCTTGCGAGCTAGGTAATTATATAAGCTAGGTAATTGTGCAAGCTAGGTAATCTTATAAGCTAGGTAATCTTACAAGCTAGGTAATCTTATAAGTTAGGTAATCTTATAAGCTAGAAAATTGTGCGACTAAGGTAATTAACTAAGGTAATTTGCTAAGACTAAACTAGTATAATATAGGTTTAGGTAGGGCATCCTAAGGGATATTTCTTCTTGGGATGGCCTAAAATTAACTATAGTAAAGACTTTTATAAAGATCTCTAGTAATTACTATAACTTAGCTAAGAGTTGCATTATAATTAATATATCTATTTTCTAATTTATAAAAATAAAGCGATATAAATACTAATTAAATAGTATGCTTTCTTTTAAAATCCGCAAACAAAATACGCAAGCTAAACGCCAACTATTTAGAGACGGCTACTAAAAACCGGCCAAAGGCATATCGCTATAGGCACTCCCCGTTACTCCTAACTATTATAGGTACCTACTATTATAGGTACTCCCTAACATTATAGGTACTCCCCGTTACTATAGGCACTGCCACTTATAGGCACTCCCCTTTATCGCGGGTACTCCTTATTGTCGTGGGTACTCCTTATTATTATAGGTACTCCTCATTATTATAGGTACTCCTCACTATTAGGAGTACTCCCTATTGTAGATACTCCCTTCTATTATAAGTATTCCCCGTAATTATAGGTACTCCTACTTGTAGATACTTATCAATATCGTAGGTATACTAAGTGCTGGCTTTTTATAGCTAACGTCTATTCCTAGGTCGCGTAAAACCCACCATGCCGCAAAATATAAGGGGTACTTTAATATTAAGCGACTATAACTGTGCGTATACGTAGATATTTACTATAATTCTATATTAGTCGTATATTATAGCTACTTTTAAACATTTAGAACTCCTTTTATCTAAAAATTACCTTATATATTGTCGCCTTCGCGCCTAATACGTAGAGAATCTTATTCTTTAACGAAACAGAGTTCCTTCCCTATAGCACTACTATAAAGCTCTAACAACTCCGTAATACTTATAACGGTGCTACCTAAGCCTAAAAGCCTTACTATAATGCTAGGAAGTTATTATCAGCCTTATATCTGCTGTCGCGCGCAAATTTATATAGGGTTATAACCCCAGTCAGTACCTCTAATTAGGAGCAATTACCCGTTCTAGCTAGTGCGAAACAGCTATATAATTATTACATTGTAATCTATTTATAGCGGCCGCCAAGCTAGCTTATAGCTCTTACACCTATAGCTGTATAATGTCTTAGTAAGCGGGCCTGCCCTAACCCGTAGCTATACCTCCAGTAAACTAACTCACCTCTTCTAGAATTCGCCACTACATAAGGGTCTAGCCGGTGCGGCTTGGCTACCCTCCCTACTAGTGGGGGCGAGCTTGAAGTATTTTACGCTTTAATTACCTGCTGTAAATACCGCTAATTATACTACCGCTGAACCCGTCCTGTACTAAGTTAAAGTGCGAGCGTCTATAAAAGGTAGCCCCGCAGCCAAGCGTATAGTAAAACCACTTACCTTAGGCAGCAGTCTTGGCAGTAAGCTTTACCTAAAATAGTCAAACTCTATACTTAGACGGCTATATAAGGATAGTGTGCTATTGTAGCCTACTACAGTGTTCCGAACAGTAAAGTATCTCGTATAAATTGGTTTATCTCTTTAGTCGCCCTAGCTCTAACTAAGTACCTCCACTATAGTAAGAAGCGCTAAACTATTGATAATATTGTAAGTAGATGAAGCCTGTATATATAGACCATGCCTTATAATTTAAAATTGAGTTAACATATGCATCGGTTACTCTGCTAGATTTTTAATACGAAGTCATTTATATAACTTGCATATTAAACCTCTGTCCTATTATATAGTCACTTTAAATCAACCTAACTCTAACCCTCTTATACTTGCTATTAATACTAGTTAGCCTAATAACTAATATATAGTACTCCTTAATATCTAACTTCTTCTCGGCAACAATATATTGTTCTTTATAAAGACCCTCACCCTCCTTAACATCATACTGTATCTATCCTCTTTTCGCTTTACCGAAATCTAAGATAGTATAATGTTTTTTATCTAGTTCCATTGTACAATGCCGAAACTTCCCTATATTGGTAATTAGTGTAAGTTTATGCCCCTTATTAAACCGGAGGTTATTAATCCAATTAACTATGCCAAAAGGGATGTCTATAAACTAAATGCCTCTATTATATGCCATCTATAACCACGATGGCACATTCTAGTTTTTGTACACAATCCGCTCTATCTTATTATTAGACGTCTGCTATAGGAGATTCCTATAAAGGTACTGCTAAAAGATACCATATCTACTTTAACACTTTAGAGCGCCTATAATACGGGCCACTAACCCTAATATTGTAATAGATTTATTGGTCTTCTCCGTAAGGTCACGCTTTAAGTAGTTCTTAAAAAGAAAGTAAATAAATTCCATAGTACGTCGGTAGCCTGACTTAAGGAGCCGGTTTAGGAAGTTTAGATTAAGCATAAAGAACTTCTTTTAAAATGAGCTAAGGAGTAAAATATCTAAGTTAGGAAGATGTTGGTCTATTAGATATTGCTTAAGCTCTTACCTTTTCAGTCTAGTAAGGTTTTTATAGTAAACCCCTTCACTACATTCCTAGTATGTCTGATTGTTACTGAAATGGATAGTTCGTTGTGATAAAATCCTTTCTTACATTACCCATGCTCGCGTGTTAAGCTGAGCCTTCTCTACATCGTTGTTAAAATTATCTATACCGGTATAGATATAGAATCGCCTGCCCGAGGCATCTTGAACAAGGATATACTTAGTGCTTACATTCCGCTTAAGGAATCCCACTTTCGAATAAATAGCCGAAGTTATAGCAATTGTGCAGTAAGCTAAAGAGAAGACCTTTTCTATACGCCCAGATTCGTGCTTTTAATCTTCTTTATTATCCTCATATTGGATTATACAGAGTGAATCGATCTAGAGGTATAGTATGCGAAGTTCTTAAGTCACTTTAACAGCGTCCTAGAAAGTCTTTAGCAAGTCGGAGATACTAAATCCTTTTAGCCGTTAGACAATGTTATCCTAGGTTATACAAAATTGTTTCTTATCTTTAATTGGAAGTTTGCCCCAGCAGTAAGATAAAGTAATGTATTTTCGTCCGTCTATTTACGTAGCACAATTAAGACATAAGACATTAGGATTATAATCTGGATTATCCGGATTACCAACGTAGAGGAGTCTTGTCGGCAATTCTGTGTCGCGTTTAACACGATGCTTATTGTAATTATAAGACTTATTACACCAACGAAGCCATACGCGAAGTAGTGCAAATCGTGTAGGACTTTTAGCTTTGGGTAAGACTAGAAAGCTAATCTGGATGCCGTTATTAGGATTAGCTAAATATTCTATGCGCAAAGATATATAGTAAGTAATGGCCCTGCCTAGTGTATGTAAGGAGTTAAAGATATTAACTAGAATTAGAACATAACCGGAGAATACGTGGCCCCCTTTCTTCTATTTTTAATGCTAACTGCTCTCTAACTATTTAAATATATGGTTTATTATCATTGTAGTAGCGATTAAGCGTATAGAGTAGTAGAGCGCAGAGCTGATAACTTTTTTCAGCAGCACGGACTTTAGAAAGATTAACGTTACAGCTAGCAGCTATAATAGTACTGTAGTAGGCACAACACTAGACCGGGGCAAGCTAGATTAGTAGCGTGCTAGATAGTAAGCTTTTAACGAAGTTCTAAGCAAATATATTATCAAAGGTATAGAGCTAGTCATCGGGCTATATCTGTATTAGTATTAGTTCAAGCGGTCGTGTATAAGGGGCATTTGCAGGTCTATATATACGCTATACTAATAAATAGGACAAGGTTAGCAGTAGCCGTATATCTCGGTATTTACAGGTCTACTTATAAGCTATACTAATAAACAGAACAAGGTTAGCAGTAGCTATACACCTTAGTATTCGTAGGTCTACTTATAGGCTATACTAATAAATAGGACAAAGTTAACAGCAGCCGTATATCTCGGTATTCGCAGGTCTACTTATATCCTATACTAATAAACAGGATAAGGTTAGCAGCAGCTATACATCTTAGTATTCGCAGGTCTACTTATACGCTATACTAATAAACAGGACAAGGTTAGCAGCAGCCGTATATCTTAGTATTTATAGGTCTACTTACTTCCTACACCAATAAACAGGACAAGGTTAGTAGCAGCTATATATCTCGGTATTCGTAGATCTACTTATATACTACACTAACAAATAGGATAAAGTTAGCAGCAGCCGTACATCTTAGTATTCGCAGGTCTACTTACTTCCTATAATAAACAGGATAAGGTTAGTAGTAGCCGTACATCTTAGTATTTGTAGGTCTACTTATAAGCTACACCAATAAATAGGATAAGGTTAGCAGTAGCTATATATCTTAGTATTCGTAGGTCTACTTACTTCCTATACTAATAAACAGGACGGGGTTAGTAGTAGCCGTATATCTTAGTATTCGCAGGTCTACTTATACGCTACACTAATAAATAGGATAAGGTTAGCAGCAGCCGTATATCTTAGTATTCGCAGGTCTACTTATACGCTATACTAACAAACAGGACAAGGTTAGCAGCAGCTGTACATCTCGGTATTTATAGGTCTACTTATATACTACACTAATAAACAAGATAAGGTTAGCAGCAGCCGTATATCTTAGTATTTACAGGTCTACTTATAGCCTACACTAATAAACAGGATAAGATTAGCGGCAGCCGTACATCTTAGTATTTATAGGTCTACTTATATCCTATACCGACGAATAGGATAAGGTTAGTGGTAGCTATATATCTTAGTATTCGTAGGTCTACTTATAGGCTATACTAATAAACAGGATAAAGTTAGCAGTAGCTATATATCTTAGTATTTATAGGTCTACTTATACGCTATACTAACAAATAGGATAAGGTTAGCGGCAGCTATATATCTTAGTATTCGCAGGTTTACTTATATGCTATACTAATAAACAGGATATATTAGCAGCAGCCGTATATCTTAGTATTCGCAGGTCTACTTATAGGCTACACTAATAAATAGGATATATTTAGCAGCAGCTATATATCTCAGTATTCGCAGGTCTACTTATATACTACACCAATAAACAGAACAAGATTAGTAGTAGCCGTATATCTCTTCGCAGGTCTACTTATAAGCTATACTAATAAACGGGATAAGGTTAGCAGCAGCCGTATATCTTAGTATTTACAGGTCTACTTATACGCTACACCAATAAATAGGATAAGGTTAGCAGCAGCTATACATCTTAGTATTTATAGGTCTACTTATACGCTATACCAACAAACAGGATAAGGTTAGCAGCAGCTATACATTTTGTTATTTATAGGTCTACTTATATCCTATACTAATAAATAGGATAAGTTTAGCAGCAGCTATACATCCCAGTATTCGCAGGTCTACTTATATCCTATACTAATAAATAGGACAAGGTTAGCAGCAGCCGTATATCTTGGTATTCGCAGGTCTACTTATATACTACACTAATAAATAGAATAAGGTTAGCAGCAGCCGTATATCTTAGTATTTGTAGGTCTACTTATATACTATAATAAACAGGATAAGGTTAGCAGCAGCTATACATCTTAGTATTCGTAGGTCTACTTATAAGCTATACTAACAAATAAGATAAGGTTAGCAGCAGCCGTATATCTTAGTATTTGTAGGTCTACTTACTTCCTACACTAATAAACAGGACAAGGTTAGCAGCAGCTGTACATCTTAGTATTTGCAGGTCTATTTATAAGCTATACTAACAAACGGGATAAGGTTAGCAGCAGCTGTATATCTTAGTATTCGCAGGTCTACTTACTTCCTATAACTAAGTGTGTTAGTAGAATATCTAAAATATAGGCTAGGAATATTTACATTCTATACCTACACTGTTAGCTAAAATAATATTATCTAGTTGCTGTTGAACCCTACCTTAAACGATCTACCCTCCTATATATCTTAACCTATTAAAATAAGTTCAACTGTAGCTAAAATAAAGATAACGATATATTGTATAAGGTTGTGTAAGTTAACTTCCACGCTAATAGCTTTTGAGTTTGGTTGCGCTTTTATGCTAAGGTTAAGGGATAATTTTAAGACTGTGCCTTCGAAATTTTTGCTTATTAAAAATAAGAAGGTGATTTGAAGACTAAAGTCCGTAGTGGGTTCGGCTTAATCTTTCTCCTTAGTTCCGGTCCTTAGCGCCTTTTTATATTACATATATAAACACCATACGTATAACGGTACTGGGGCGCGTTACCTGCTAAATTCTGCTATATTCTGCCACCCTATAATTGGCTCGCCTACTACTAGCGCCTTGGCGGCCACCCTATATATTTGTTCGTGTGCATTAGACCTAAAACTTTATAGATTTCACTGACTATATTCTTATTAACAGTTTATTCTAAAACCTCTCTTTTTGAAATTTTAATACTTTTTAGCGGATTTCAAAGGCTTCGTGTAAGCCGCAGGCTGGCACCTATGTTTGCGAAGGCGGGGTAAGCTGCTGCCTACAATGTATTGGTCCTGCAATTATTCCGGACTTAGGTTAGCTAACCGTTTTTACTATATAAATATATATTTAAGTGCTAAGCTAAGCTAAATATCTATAAAGGCTTATTAGGATGGGCAGTATAATTAGCGGTATTTACAGCAGGTGATTAAAGCGTAAAATACTTCAAGCTCGCCCCCGCTAGTAGGGAGGGTGGCCGAGCCGCACCGACTAGACCTTTGTTTTCGTGGCGTTTCCTAAATATTTAGCGCGGTTAAAGCTACGATCCACTTTGCGAAGGAGATAGGACGTTTATACCTAAATAAGCGAATACTCCTAAGGATCCCCTCTACCTACACCACCTAACTGCGAGCCTCCACCTCACGTACCTGTACGACGCTGGAACGGCCCTACGGGCTAGCTCCTAACCCCCGCCATACTACATTTTAATGGTTATATATTACTTTCCTTTTATTTCTTTAGTTAAGCATAGCGTTAAGCAATAGACAAGTAGCTCTTATAGTTGGCTTCTAAACTAGAGCTAGTACTCTAGCGGCAGGATATATTTAGCTGGCTCTTAGTAACGGCCTATACCCTAGGGGTGTATGGCTATAATAGAATATGCATATATACATACGTTTTCGTAGCGTACACTTAGATATATTTAAAAGTCTCTTAAAAAGGACACGTTGCCTATAGTAAGGCCGGTTCGGGTGCCCGTAATAGGGCACCCGATACTTAATTAAATTTGGTTTAGCAAACAATAAACCCTAGAGTGAAGGAAAACTTCTAACGGCGCCCTAAGGCGGAAGCCGGTTTTACTAACGACTATATCCTAATACGACGTTCTTAAATCGTAAGCAGCTGTAAAAAGCTAGCACTTTATGTACCTACGGTATTAATAAGTACCTATAGGTAGAATAGGGAAATAGTGCTGCCTGGCTTAAATCCCCGGTGGACGAGGTTTGTCTTAATAGGTAAGAGGCAGCGCTATCCCCTAGTTAGGTTATATATCTAGGCGTCTAGAGAGCTGGTAGCTATATAGCTGCAGGCAGATCTAGTAGATATCACGGCGGTGGTGGCGTATGTCGGCTAAAGGAGACTTATAATTGTGTTAGTATATATTCCAGATAGATATACCGAGGTGGTAATCGCAGGCGACTTTAATCGGCACAATCCGCTATAGGGAGGAAGTTATATCAGTACTACATTAACGCAGGAAGAAAGCGCGCTAATTATCGACTTTATAGCGGACTGTATGCAAATAAGGATCGACTATAATAACGACTATATAAACACTTGGACTTAAGAAGAGAGGCTATTAGAAATCTAGGTTAACAAGCGTAGGAGTAGGAGGAAATTCCCATTTAGGTAAGGAGTATATATTTAGCAAGACTGCTACCTAGCCGAGTAGTACTATAGCCCCTTCCCTAATCCTCCTATTTACTTACTAGTTCCGGGCTATATAAAGATAAGGCTAGTTATATAGAGGAGAACTATTACGTTATATTATACCCTACTAGTATATTGACCTTATAGCCGATATTTAATTTATATATTTATTTATCAAACCAGT